>Ga0326512_10003789_pt1 | contig 11035 bp, 12 predicted proteins | sample 1_2617_0518_D_FD_203652 | JGI IMG/M metagenome (GOLD analysis project Ga0326512, IMG submission 203652) | Bovine rumen microbial communities from UC Davis, California, United States - 1_2617_0518 | ecosystem: Host-associated > Mammals > Digestive system > Stomach > Rumen | place: USA...
ATCTTGAACTGCGTGACGCCTTCCGGGACCGTCCAGTCGCCTGACAGCACCGTCTCGCCCGTCTCTGGATCTACCGTCGGGGTCAGGATATCAACATGCTGATACAGCCCCTGCTGGCCCGCAGGTGTGTAGCCGGCATAAAAATCGCTGGCCGCGCGGGAAAAGCTGGAGGCGTTGAGTTCCATGCTCGCAAGGTACGCATTCACAACGTCGCCGTGCGGGCTCGTGAATCTATACGCCTTGCCGCAGCGGTAGCCATCATATATCAGCGCGTTGCGGATGTGCATGATATAGTCAGGCGGGCAGTAGAAGGCATACAACCGATTGAGCAGGTTCTGGCTGTTGAGCACATTGACCATTGTGCAGTCGGTCACGCTGGCGGTCTTGTCCTCGATCGCCTCACTGTTGCGGCGGGAGACCGCGTGTGTGGTGTGAGTGTAGGGTATGCCGGTCAGCTTTCCGCGGCCGGTGATCACCGCGCTGTTTTCCGTGGCCGAGACGACTGTGAGCCCTTCGGTGGCGGCCAGCGTGGAGACGATCACCGGCGCCTGATCAAACCAGATCTCCTGGTCGACGGGCTCGCCCTCGGTGTTGTCGTAGAGGATGACGGGCTCGGCGTCCAGGATGGCCGTGTAGGTGTGCTCCATAATGGACACGCCGGAATAGCTGCGGGTGTACTCGACGCTGCCACCGTAAAAAACGTGATCGTCGTCGATGGGCTCGGCAGTATCAGCTGTGGTATAGATGAACGTGAAGCGCGGGCTGCCGTCGGCGTTTTTGATGATGTTGACGCCGTTGGCCATGATCAGCTGATAGAGATTGTTTCTCTTACTGGCGTATTTCAGCCAGCCGGAGACCGGCAGTGCCGCGACGTCCTCGTCGATCGCATAGTCGATGACCGGATCGCCCTCACCGTGCAGCCCGGCGGCGAGGATATGACGCAGCACCACGCCGAAGGTCGACGCCTGGAACAGGCCGCCGCCGTGGTACAGTTTGTCCAGGCGGCCGATGGCCGAGACCGTGTGCAGCTGGTAGCGGTTGCGCGCCAGACGCTTGACACTCTGCAGGTAGAACTTGCCGACCAGCGCGTCCTCGTGGTAGTACCACACAGGTGTCCCGTCCGGGATGTCGATCAGAGACGAGGCGTCTGGGCTCTGCGTGACGTCGAGCGCGTAGATCTGACCGTCAGCGAGCTCGATCACTTTGCCGTCGGAGGAGCGGAACAGCAGCACGTTCAGCCCGTTGTCCGGGTTGTCGGCCACGATCGGGTTGAACTCGTCAATGCTCAGCTCCTGGCCGATCAGGGCGACCGCCTGAACTCCGGAGGCGCGCTCGATCTGATCATTTTCAAAATAATACTCTGGCTCGTCCAGCGAGCCGATGTAGATGCGGTTTTTCTCAGCGTGCATAAGCTCACCCTATGTCGTAGCGGTCCTCAAACGTGACCGTGGGGCCGTTCCAGTACTCCCGGCCGGCCGAGCCGGTACCGAGGTGCTCCATCTCGTCGATCTCGACGCGCATGACGCCCGTGCGGAAGGTGCCGTCGCGGGGGTCGTAGATATAGACCGTGACATAGTCGTCGGACGTGAGCACCTGCAGCAGCGCCTGCAGCCGCGCCTCGGGGACGGGGCCCGTCGGCATGCTGAAGCGGCCGCGCTGGGCAATGATATCGTCGGTATAGGTACCGCTGAGCATCAGCCCGGCATTCTGCCCCTGCACCCGTGGATAGGTAACCGAATAGCGCGGGTCAAAACAGTCGGTAAAATCCAGACCGTTAATTAAGACTGTCCTCTGCATACGCTGCTCCTTACGCATTGACCAGGCTCACGCCGTGCCGGTTGCTTTCGTCGAGATATATCTGATAGGTTTTGCGCGACAGCTGTTCCCCGTCCATCTCATTGACGATCGTCGCCTGGAGGATAATGGGGCGGCCGCTGCCCTGATCGGCAGAGCGCTGCGGGTTGTCCCGCAGGATCTGAGAGGGCGCGCTGGTGATCAGCTCGCGCAGGTCAAATACGCGCTTGATAGGGCGGGTGACCAGATCCTCATTCTGCTCGATGCCCTCGCCGAAGAGCTGCATCATGTCGCGCGGGAAGGTGTGGAAATCGGACAGAGGGCCTTCCTCGGGCTCGGAGAAGCCGATGAAGTTCCGGACCGTCTGGGCCGTGTTGCTGACAGTTTCCTTCAGACTGTTCCAGCGGTCACGGATGCCGCTGATAAAGTTCTGGATGAGATCCCGCCCCCACTGTTTGGCGCGGTCAGTGAGCGAGAGGAAAGCGTCCTTTATCCGGTCGCCCATCTGCGTCACCGGTGCCACTGCCGTGGAGATGTGATCCATGACGCTGCGCGCGAAGTTGGTGACCAGATCACCGGCCCAGTCAAAGGCATCGCTCGCATAGTCGAGGATTACCGCGCCGAGCTCTGTCATGAGTTGATCACCGGCCTGCACGATCATCGGGCCGCTGTTGATCAGCCCCTGCCCGATGGCAAGCACGATATCCGGTACCGCAGCCAGCAGCTGCGGCGTGGCCTGGATCAGGCCGACCGCGAGCGCAGCCACGAGCTCGATGCCGTTTTCGACCAGCATGGGCGCGTTCTCGGTCAAACTGTCAATCAGCACAGGGATCAGGGTTTTGGCGCCCTCGGTGATCAGCGTGCCGGCGCCCTCCATGATCACGCCGATCCGGGGGAGGATGTTCTCGCCGGCGGTCACGGCGCTGTTTACAAAGTCGTCGACCAGGCCCTCAATGTCGGCGTTTTCATCGGCCAGGCCGGTGACCAGGTTCGACCAGGCGGCCTTTGCGGCGGCCGTACTGCCCTCGATGGTTTCACTGGCCTCTTTGGCCGTGGTGCCAGTGATGCCCATTTCCGTCTGTACGACGTGGATGGCCTGCACAATATCGGCATAGCTCGAGATGTCGTACTCGACGCCTGAGAACTCCTGTGCCTTATCCAGCAGCTCTTGCATGCCCTCTTTTGTGCCTGCAAAGCCCAGGGCAAGGTTGTCCAGCATGGTGAAATTACCGCGAGAGAAGCCCCTGTAGGCGTCCTGCACGCCCTCCATGCTGGTGCCCATTTTGTTGACGTTGTCGGCCATGTCGGTGATCGCCATGTTCGACAGCTCCGCTGCTTTTGCCTGGTCACCCTCCAGGGCGTTGATCATGGCTGCCGCGCTCTGGATGGTTGTTTCCATGTAGCTGTTGGCGTCCATGCCGGCTGTCTTGAAGGCCTCGCTGGCATGGGCCATGACGGCGTCCGCGCTGTCGCCAAACAGCGTCTCGATGCCGCCGCTGAGCTGCTCGTACTGGGCAAAGCCTTCAAAGGCCTGCTGGCCGATCTCCATGGCGGCGTTGGCCGCATACTCAGCAGCCGCAACTGCGCCGGTTTTCAGCATGCCGCCGAAGCCGGCTGTCCAGCTGCCGCCGGCCTCACGCCCCGCGGCGTCGGCCGGGCCGCCGAGCTGCTCGGTCAGCTGGGACTGGATGCCCTCGGTGGTGGGTAAAATTTGTACATAAGCCTGTGCAATCGTATTGTCCGCCATGGTCTCACCTCACAATGCGGGAATAGGCTGCATCAAAATCTGCGCCGCTGCGAAATACCACGGCCTGCGGCTTTTCCTCCGGGTGGCCGCTCAGTGTGTCCAGAATGGACACCGGCTGGGGCGTGCCGGGCTTGGAGTAGCGCCACAGCAGCAGCCCGAGCGCGTCGGCGATCGTGGCCAGCAGCAGGGTCTGCAGCGGCTGCGTCTGACCTGAGCGCCGGCGCTGGACGCGGCTTTCTGCCGGTAAACCGCTGGCGAGGATCCCCGCAAGCGGAAGCGGGAGACCTCGCCAGTCATAAACGTGGTAGTATTGGGCAAAGTCGCAGATCAGATCCTCCTCGCCGTCTGCAGCCAGCGCGGCGAGGGTCAGGAGTTTTTTGCCCCGGCCAGAGATACGATCTCGCGCACCTCGCGCATCACGCCGGAGATCGGCACGACGCCGTCAGGGCCGCGCAGATGGTCGTACAGCGCAGCTTTCTGCTCGCCGACCACTTTCCCCACGACGGGAGGAAGGCGGCGCAGATCGCCCTTCTCGATGGCACAGAGGTCCTCAAAGAGCTCCATGTCGTTGAAGACGCTCTCATTGACCTCGCAGACGAAGCCCGAGGCCGTTGTCACCTTTTTCATCCTGCACCTCCGGCGGCTGTGATCGTTTTCTGATACTCGTAGGCCGTGTTGCCCTGCTCGTCCGCGATGGCCGTGATCGTCAGATCGAAGCCGACCAGCTCATTGTCGCGGTAGACGATATCGCCGATATCGGTCACGACGCCCTCGGGGATCACCATGCGCTGGTGGACGTTGTTGGACATGATGGTGGAGATCACGAAGGCGTGCGGCGTGGAGATATCGGCCTTGCTCTTGACGGTGATGCCCGCCGCCAGGGTGCCGGTGGCCTCGCCGAAGGTCAGGCCGAGCACGTCGACGTTGCTGGGCTCGATGCACTTGAACTTGAAGGTCTCGGTTTTCTGATTGCTGAGAACGGCCACGGGATCGCCGCCCCAGGCGTGCACGACGGTGTTGCTGCGGGAGATGTTGCGGGTCACGCCGTTCTCGTCGACGTAGCCCATAGACTTAAATGCCTGATCCAGCGCCGTGCTGGCATCGGTGGGCAGTGTGGAGCCAAAGGGCGCCAGCCAGACGCCGCCGCCCACGCCGGGCTTGGCAGGAGAAACGTTACTCATGATAATCCTCCATGTAATTGATGTTAAAAACCGCCTGATAGCGGTAGACACCCATGCGGGGGTCGGTGTCGTTGTAGTCGTTGTCGCAATGGCAGCGGAAGACATTCGTAAGGCTGATCAGCCCGGCCATCAGTGCCTTGACCGTCTCATTCAGCGCTGCAGCCTTGAACAGGCTGGGCGCGACGCTCTTGGCCGTGACGGTGGCGCGCAGCAGGCCGTCTGTCTCGTCGCTGGCGATCTTCTCGAGAAGCACGTAGCTCTCCGGTGGGCCGGGCGGCGTCTCCAGCTTCACAGGGACGCTCAGCCGCGCCTCCAGATAGTCTTTGACGGTTGTTTCGATCATCGGTACACCACCTTCAGCAGCGTGTCGTTGTCAAGGTTGTCGAGGGCGGCCTCGCGCGTCGCTGGGTAAACATTGACGGCCACACGCTGGCCGGTCTTGTGCGGCGCCGCGGCCTCGTAACCGGTACCGGCCCGCTGGGCCGTCTCGGCGGCCAGGCGTTCGACCTCGGCGCTGATCTCGGGGGAGTTGAGCAGCGCGCGGATCCCGGCGCGGTTGATCTTCAGCTTTTTAAGTGGCAATCCGCTCCACCTGCACTTTCTTGTTCCAGCACAGCGGGATCAGCGCCTCAATGCCCTCGGTCACCGGGCCGATCGTGTGAAAGGTCTGACCGAAGAACTGCACCGTGGTGTCCTCCCAGACGTGGGCGTCGCCCTTTGGGATGCCCAGGGTGTACACGGCGCGGCGGCCGGTTAGCGTCAGCGTGTCCTGGATCTCCTCGGCGCTGGTGGGCGCCACCAGCACGTTCTCCACCGTCTCGGCGGAGGGCTCATAGATCGGCGCGCCGAAGGCGTCCTCGCCGACCTTGGTTTTGACGGTCAGCACGACCGGAATCCCCTGGATCATGTCACACCTCCGGCGGCGTCTTGGCGACCAGCTCCTCCACGGGGCTGTAGGAGCCGATGCTGTTTCCGATGCCCAGCAGCTGACGGTCAAGGCGGGAGAGATACAGCTCGCCGCTGCTGCCGCCGCTGCCGACGGTCCAGCTCTGGGAGTAGCCCAGGGCGCTCATACTGCCCTGGGTGGCGCCCATCGGTACGGCTGCTCCCTGCGCGCCCGAGTCGGCCATGACACGCTCGGCCAGGCGGCAGGACACCACATGCTTTGCGCCGGCCGTGGCGTTTGGCGCAAACGCGTCGATGATCACCGCCGCGTCCTGCAGCAGCAGGGAGCACCGGGCCGTCTCCGACGGCGTGAAGGTCCGGCCGAGCCGGGCCTCCACGTCCGCAGGGGTGGCATAAGTCACCGGTTCCGCCATGGCTTAGGTGGGCGTAGCGCCGGTCAGCAGGTTGAATGCGTTGACGTTGGCGACGAAGCCTGCTTCAAATTCGCATCGCACGGCGAACATGTTGCGCTGCCAGAGATTGATGGTCACGGTCTGGCTGTCCGCGTCAGTGTAGGTCAGCGTGGCCTGGTCAGAGAACTCGATCTGGATGTCCTGGACCATGCCGTACATGGCCTGCGTCCAGTCGCCGGCGACGCCGACGACCGCAGCCACGGCGGGGTCGTCGCCGGAGGCGGCTGCGCCGGGCACATAGACGCCGCGGCCCTGGATAATCTGGGCGCCCAGCACGCCGGGGATCCTGCCGTCGGCGCTGTTGGGAAGAAACAGGGGGCGGCCCTGCTTGTCCTGCGCGCCCAGCAGCAGGCCGTAGCCCTGCGGGCCCATGGCGATCCCGTTGAGGATGCCACCCGCCGTGGAGATGTTCTCATAGGCTGCTACAAGGCCGTCATAGGCGGTGAAGTTCTGCGCCGCGAGAATGCTCTGCTTCGTTGCAGCGGCGAGCGTGCCAAAGTGCTCGCCGGGCGCCTGCACAGCGCCGAGCACCGTGCGGTCAAATTTCATCGCCAGCGCGCCGGGCAGGCGGGCCACGATGTTGTCATAGAGCGCCGCGAGATCGCGGCGGAATTCATTGGAGAAGGGCAGGATGACGGCCAGTTTGTAGCCCTTCATGGTCTTCATGGCGATGCCGGGGTTTTTCACCGGCTTCGCGTCGGTTTCATCAACCCACTCGGCCTCGGGGTCGGCAGTAATGGTCGGGATGCTGAGTCCGCGGCCGGGCAGGGGGATGCGGCGGGCGAGCTGCATGATGGCGGACTCGCCACGCGCGAGCTGCATGACCTCCTGAGCGACGTCGGTGGGCAGCGCCACTGCGGTTCTGTTGGTCTGGATTCCGGTAGGCATAGTTTAAGCTCCTTTCAAAGCACCTGTGCGGCCCACCCGGCAAAGCTTTCGCGGGTGGTGCCTGCGGTTTGAGTCTGGACTTCGCCGCCGTCTTTCAGTGATGGATAGCCGGGCTGAGATTTGGCAAAAGCCAGGATCCCGTCGGCCTGCGCCTGGCAGGCTTCGGTGGTCTCGCCGGTCAGCAGCTCCACCGGCACGTTTTTCTCTTTGGCCACGGTCTCGCGCAGCTCCCGCAGTTGGTTCGACAGCTTCAGGGCGCCCAGCTCTTTCTCGAGCTGTTCGGCCTTGGCCTGGGCCTGCTGCAGCTCCGTGTTGTCGGCCTTCGGCGCGGCCGCGGCCGCAGCACGCTGCGCGGCGTCTCTGGCGTTGTTGATGTCCTGGCCGTTGAGATCCATCAGCTGCTGGATCTGCTCAGCAGTGGCATCGGGGAAGAGTGCGGTGATGTCCGTACGTTTCATTTTTGGTCCTTTCTCGCCTACGCTTTTTACGGGGTCGCGTCCCTCGGCTTGATAGTTTTACGACCTTCCGGTCAATTTTTTATAAAAATGCACGGGGCACTTTTATGCGTGTTCAGAATGGACACCGTCAAAGCGGCTGCCCGTTGGTTTCGGCGGCGAGACGCCGCTCGGCGTAGTTGATTCGCTTTTGCTCCCGGATCTCGGGAGCGTTTTCCGCGTATTGCTCGCGGCGCTGGGCGTTGATCTTGGCTTTCCATCCGCGGCCCGGCGCGTCGTTGTAGGCCCGCAGATACTTGTCTGGGTCGTAGCCGGCGACGTCGGTCCGAGAGTCAAAGCGGACCGCGTACTGACAATCGCAGTTTGCATGGATGTGCTCGGCGTGGCCGTTTTTCAGCGCCTTGCGGCTGGCCGTCTGCCATCCGCGGCTTGCCAGCATCAGGCAAAACGGGCAGCTGTCGCCCCGCGGGATCCAGGCAAACTCGGCGCCGTCCCGGAGAGCATTCTGCAGCGTCGTGTCGGCTCCGGCTTGTTTAACGAGGCGGCCGATGGCCTGCGCACATCGCTCGGGCGGCAGATCTTCGCGCAGCGTGCCGTTGACGGTTTTAGCCGTCTCGCTGTAGGTGGCCGTGGGCGCCGGCTCGGCCGGCGGCAACGTCTTACCGGCGAGCTCCGCCAGCGCGTCGTACATTTCCGCAGCCAGGGCAGAGGCGGCCTCGCCGTACTTGATCGTGAGAGCATAGGCATATTCGATGGCTGCGCGGCGGCCCTCGGCGGTAAAAGCGTCGTGAGAATTGAGATACTCGAGCATCAGGCTGCCGGCCTTGTCGCTGGCTGCGCGCAGCCGTTTGACGTATCTGGCCCAGGTGGCTTCGCTGATCTCCATCAGGCGCCCTCCAGCTCAGAGAGCACCTGCAGCCCGCGGGCGCGCTGTTCCTGCGCCTTGATGCGCCGGATGTCCGCCGGATCGAACCCGACCATGGCGAGAAACACATCCGTCTGGGCAAAGCCCTGGCGCACGGCGGCGATCTTGGTCGCAGCGTCGGCCGTGGCTGCCACGCTGGGCATGGCCGGACTTCGGAAGTGGGGCTCAACGTCGTACTGCTCGGGCGTGAGTCCCTCCATGTTGGTGTTGTGGCTGATCGCCAGCGCCATGCGGGCGATCGTCCGCAGACTGTCACCGTTGCCGGTGTTCAGCTGCTCGGCCAGACCGACGAGCGTCTTGGTCTGGGCCTCGATCGCGTCGGAACTCGTGGGGTTGGCGTCATTTACGACGCCGGTGTCCGTCACGCTCAGGCCCGTGGCGGCCGAGAACTGGGTCGCCAGCATCCGCAGCATATCGACGTGCGGCGTGATGCTGCCCTGGGGCAGCTGGCCGAAGCTGGGCTTCTCGCCGGTGTCCGGATTGGTCGTGCCGGCAATGATCGAGCCGACATAGGTGCGGAATTTCTGATTGATGACGGCGTCGTACTGATCATCGGTCACGCCGAGAAGATATTTCTGCGGCGCCGTGGCGAACTCCAGGCCGATCGTGGCATTGGCCACTGTGCGGACGTAGCCGTCGATCAGGCGGCGGATCGGCTCCTTGATGCGGGACCGACCGAAGGGCTTTTCGCTGGTCGCGTTCCAGATCAGCGGCTCCATCAGCGGCCGCCCCATGCGGTGGGCGTGGCCTGTGGCCAGCCAGATATTCAGATAGCGCCGCAGCACCCACACAGTAGAGTCGGTATAGAAATACAGCAGCGACGGGCTCCAGGTCGCGGCGTTGTCGTTGTCCGGAGCGGTGTCGATGATGGCGAGGCCGCAGTCGATACGGCCTTTGTCACCGTTCCAGAGGGCCGCGGCCGTCTGCGCCGAGTGAAAGCGGATCTTGCAGCCGATCTGCGGATCCTTGCTCAGCGTGGCGAACGTTGCGCCGAGCTTCAGTTCGTCGCGGCAGGCCCGCTGATAGCCTTCGACCAGGCGGTTGTTCTGCACCAGCGCCTCCAGCTCGTCCACGGTGTCGCCGTTGACGCCGACGAAGCCGTCGAACATGCTGCGGGCGGCCAGCACGTCCACGCACTTGGCGCCCCAGGCGCAGCCGATCTCCAGCTTGCGCATCCCGTCGGGGAGCGCAATGCCCAGGTTGACCGTGCCGAGCGCGATCTTGCCCTCGTAATAGGTGTTTTTCTCCGCGTTCTTCACCTGGTGGGCCAGCAGCACCTGGCACAGCTTATTCAGCTTGCCGTAATCCTCAGCTGGCAGTCCCACCACGTTGGTGGGGGAGATAAAATTGATCATGTGTCACCTCATCCGATCCGCATTTTTCGCCCCGGATCGCGGGTACTGGTTTTCGCGCCCCATAGCGCCAGCGAGGCCGCAGCGATAGGCAGAGGGTCGTCACCGCCGAAGCCCCAGCCGCCGCCGATGGGCCGCCGGGTCGCCGTCAGCGCGCTGTCGCGCAGCGCCTCCTGAGGGCCGTACCAGGTCACCGTTTTTTCCTGCAGGGCCGTCAGCAGCAGCGAAGCCGCCGCCACGACGCCCGCGGAACCCGGTTTGATTACAGACTGTTTATTTCGCCATGTCGGGCGGATCCGGTCAATCAGAACATCGGCGCCGCCCTTGCCGTCGATCACGACGCAGCAGGCCTTGTCGTAGCGCTGGCAGAGCCAGTCGGCCAGCCACTGCACGCCCATGGCGGCGTTCTGCCGGTCGATCAGGGAGATCCGCGCCGGACCTTCGGCCGGGATCACGGCACCGCACAGCGCCATCTCGCTGCCGTCGGGAGCAAAGGAGATGCCGAAGGCTGTCTTGCCCTCGGGCTTCGGAGCATCGCTGCGGCAGCCGTCCCAGAGCTCGGCCGGGATAACCGTGGCCCTCTCCTCCGTCAGAATGGGGGACCACCAGCCCAGGCGTTCACGGGCGAAGCCGTCGGCGCTCATGTTGCGCATCTCCTCCTCGGTGAAGCTCTCAGTCAGCCGCGCGCCCATGGCGGGGTTGACGCGGTACCAGAGCGCCCGGTCCCAGATCGGGACGTCGCCCACGGTCTTGCCCTCGGCGCTCCACTCGTGCCAGGCGTTGTGCTTGCCATGGTCGGCAAGGATCGCCTGCCGCAGCCGCCGGAACACCGTACCGGGGCAGCCGGGATAGGGCGGCGTGCCCGCCAGGATCAGCTGACGGGTGCCGGTGTTGCTGGCCGACAGCGTGGCCAGGATGGACTCGAGCTGATCGTCGGTCAGCTCCTGGGCCTCGTCAAACACGACGCGGGAGACGCCGTCAAAGCCGCGGGCCGCCTGCCGGCTGCGCGCCAGGAATTCGATCGAGCCGCCGTTGTCGAGCTCGATGGCCTCCTCGCCGTTGGTGTAGCGGATCGTTTTCACGGCCGCCACAAGCTCGGGAAATCGTTTGTTGGTAAATATGGCCTCCAGCCGTCGGAAGGCCTTCTTGCTGGTGCGGACCTGGTGAGCCGTGTGCAGAATACGCTCGCCGGCAGCGGCCAGGCCGTAGAGCTCCAGCGCCTCCAGGCAGACGTTCTTGCCGTTCTGCCGGGGCACGGACAGCCCCGCCGTCGTGCAACTGTAGCCGTAGGCGTCGCGCCCGAGCCAGCAGTCCACGACGCTCTGCTGCCAGAGG
>Ga0326512_10003792_pt1 | contig 11028 bp, 18 predicted proteins | sample 1_2617_0518_D_FD_203652 | JGI IMG/M metagenome (GOLD analysis project Ga0326512, IMG submission 203652) | Bovine rumen microbial communities from UC Davis, California, United States - 1_2617_0518 | ecosystem: Host-associated > Mammals > Digestive system > Stomach > Rumen | place: USA...
TGATTTTTAGATGGTGATATTGATCCTGTATGATAACCATTTTTACATATTGATTTTATTTCAAATTTTTCATCAATACCTTCAATTGCAAAATCCCAATAAATCGATTGTCCATCTATTTTCAATCCTCGACCTGAACGGCTAGTTACTTTATTAGATTGTTTTATAGCATCATATGCAGCAGCTTCAATGATATAACCAGCTATATCACATATTAAATCTTTATCTTGGAATCCTAATCCCAATTCACTATAATCTAATTGGATAAAATATTTTCTTAGTTGAACAGTTAAATCATTTAATTGGGAATCATCCAATTTGTTACCCGTTTTATTGACATTATCAATCCAATTTTTTATATTTTTAACATATTCACTATCTCTTTTTAATTTTTTTGATTCATTAATAAAATTATTTATATCTTTCATTATATATTATTTATTATTTTTATTATCCTTTTAAATCTTCAGTACTAATAAATTTTTGTACTTGCTTTAAATCGAAATTACGACGTCCTATAACCATTTCAATATATGCAGCAAATTCGGCAGTGCATCTATCATCGTCTAAACATTGATCTAAATAATCATTTATATCAGCTGCTTTTAATGAATCTACTTTATCTTTAACAAACTTATAGAAGATTCCATTCTTATCCCACATATCTTTCATTATCTTACCTTTTTCTTGTTCGGTAAAATATTTATTTAATTCTTCATTTAATGTAATTTTGGAAATTTCATAATTTTCCAATATGAATTGCTTAATATCTTTCATATTATTTAATCGTTACCAAATTTTACAAAACAATAATCATATACTCTTTCAGCATCTTCAGTAGGTACACCTTCATCTTCTGCTGCATATTGAGCTTGTTCAGCATATTCATTTAATTCTTCTTCATCGCCTATTTTACCATCATACATTTCAATTTTATGATTCTTAATAAGCCATTCTAAACAATCTTTAGGATCGAAATCATTCTTATTATAATGATAACCTTCCTTAATAAGATATTCTCTAAGTGATTTCATAATATATATTTATTTTTTATTTTTTGTCTCTTAAATCACACCAAGGCTCATCATTATATTCATCTCCATTTGGATAAAATTCTAAAGTTATATTTACATGTTCTTTAGGTGATATTCCTTTAAGAATTACTGTAGAAGTCTTTCTTTTATTATCATATGATTTAGTTGACTTAAATTTATATTTACTTTGTAAATTATCTATAATAAAATTACATTCTTCTGTTGAATTAAATCCTACACTTTCATGCCATGATATATTATATAAGAATTCTTCAAGTTTATCAGTAATATTATTTGATTCAATAATATACTCTTTTAGAGTCATCATTTTATGTTCTTTGATGATATTTTGTAATTGTGCTTTAAAATCATCAAATGCTTTAGTAAAATCATTAAATAAAGATCCTACACCTTTTGGCATTATCTTTTCAAATGCAGCTTTATCTTTATTAAGAATAGCTTTCCGAACATCTGTACCTGATACTCCTTTAGTACGACCTTTACCGGTATTTATTTTTAATTTTCCTATAAGTATATTTGGTAATGTCTTTCCTGATTTGAATTCAACTTCAAGTTCAGTATATTTACTTAAACCTTCAATATTTTTTTCATAGTTATCTTTACGATCATCACCACACATCCAATCTCCTATTTCATATTCATCTGAATGTTCTGTAAGAAATTGGTTGTATTTTCCTAATGCATCATAAACATTAACTACAGGAACAACATCTATTATATTCTTATTAGATTTCTTAACTATTTCAAGTTCTTTATCAATTAATTCATTTGTAAAAGGACGTTTAAGAAGTTCCTTTTCTTGTTCAGTCAAATCACCTGTTGGATTATCAATATATTCTATAACCTTATTAACTGATTCATCTGTCCATGATTTACTAGCTATCTTAATTCCTTTTTTCTTTCGTTCAATTGTTTTATTTGATGAATTAATTCTATATACTATACATGGAGCTTCTCCTTCATTAACCATATTCAAATGACCTTGAGTAAATGGTTGATATCGTCCTATAGCTAAATTAATTTTTTGTTTTGACATAATTAATGTTTTAATTCTATTGATAATTTTGAATTAATTATATTATTTGTTGACATACCTCCTGTTGTTAATGTCCATTTACTAACTCCAGATGAAACCATATCTACTAATAATCCATCTTTTTTACGAATTCCTAAATAGATTTGTTTCATATCTGTAACTTTTTGAATAACAGAAGATATTATATCATTTTCTGGGTTTCCATATTCTTTAACAATGTTATCAACTGCCTTTTTATATAATGGATAAAATAAAATACCCCATTTTAATCTAGAATTGATTTTTGTATATTCTTTGGCTATTAATGATGGATTCCATGATGAAGATCTTGTTGGTTGATATGATATTGCTTCATATAAATCTACAAAATATTTTTCAATATTTATTTTTGAAAATAATTTATCCAATTCTTTTTCTAAATCATGTTCATTTTTAATTATACTTAGATCTATTTTAAATTTATCCTTGATTGTTTTATTATTTAATATAAATTTATTAATTAAATCACGTTGTTGTATAAATATAGAACTATCATAAGTTAATAATACATCATTAATAAACTTTATTTCATCATCATTAAATAATATTTTCTTTTGTTTAGATGTTAAATCAGAAGTTTCATCAGTAATATCTTCTGGATTTTTTTCAATATTATTTATATTTTCTTTTGCTGTTTTTGCAATAGATGATCCTGATGGTTTTCCTCCACCTCCCAATTGTTTAGCAGAAATTTTGTGACCATTTATATAGTAATCAACTAACGGTTCATTTGATTTACTTGGATAAATTAATTCAACATCATCAAATAATCTAAAAAATATAAATGGACCTAATATTTCACCAAAATCCTTTTCGATACAATTTATATCTCCAGCTAATACATTTTCAATATATTTACTATCAATTTTGAATGATAACTTTCCTTCATTATTGTCATTGAAAAAATCTTCAATTGTTTTATTAGTAAATGATCCACTTATTTCATATTTACCGGATTTTATTTTATTAATTAATTCATTTAATAATTCAAAAATATTAGAATTTGGATATTTATCTTTTATTTTATCTAACTCCGGTTTTAGTGTATTATATAAAATATCAAATGATTTATATACATTATTTTCTTTTGTTAAATTTAGTTTATCTGGTGTTAACTCTTTATTTTTTAAATTAGCCTTATCTTGTTTAGTATTGGCAACATAAAATATTTTATTTTTATATTTTATTTTGTAAGATTTATACGTTCCAGATCCACCATTGGCTCTACCTATTATTGATGGTTCATCATCTAATAATTCTATATTAACATTTTTAAATATTTCTTTAATTTTGTCTCTAGCATCATTATCTTCTCCAAATGAATATCTAAATATTTCGTTTGGAGTTTGTATTTTTGTTGAAGACATTTTTTCATTATGTTTTTTAAACCAAGGCAAAGCTGCTTGTCTTAATTCATTTCTTAATGAATTATTAGATGATTCATATATATTTAGGTTTTCTCCTATTATATAATGAAAAAGACTAATCATTTATTATTTATTATTTATATATTATTTATTATTCTTATATAAAAATAAAAAAAGAAGACTAATACAAAAATATTAATCTTCTATTTTATACTTATTTCTTTTCTTCCTTTGTATCTTCTTTAATCGGAATTGTTGGTATTGGAACAATGTTTAATTTTGGAACATTAACTTCAACACCTTGTATATCTTCCATATTCTTTGGTTGATTTGATTCTCCAAAATTATCTTTAATATATTGATCTAAATCTACTTCATCTTTAGATATATAAGGTATTGGAACAATAGTCAAAAGAGGTACTTTAAGTTGTGCTGTCTTTCCATTAGCATCAGTAAATTTTATTTTACCATCAGATTCTACAATATTTGGATGATCAAACTTAGGATATTCTTTAATCAAGTCTTCAAGAAAATCTTTAGTAAATACTCCAGGTAATTGTTCTAATTTTTGAACATGATCATTCATCATTTCATCAACTGTCATATCTGCTGCATCAACTACTCTTACAGTGTTTGGTAATATAAACTTACCAATTTTTTCTCTAATTTTATTAAACATATTTAATTTAAAATTATTATATTATAAATCTTTTAATAATTCTTTTATAAGTTTATCTTCATTATCATAAACAAAGTCTTGAAGTGTATCTACATCAACATCACAATTATCTGCAACTTCTTCCCATCCATCATGAAAATCTAAAATATCACCAATTGATCCAATTTCTTTTAAACATTCACGACCACTACCTGTTTTATTTGCGGATGGATCTAATGCAAAATCATCTCCATTTGATAAATAATCATATAATGCATTATAAACATCATCATAATTAATATGGTTTTCTTTAATAAATTGTTTTATATCTTTCATATTTATATTTATATATATTTTTATTCATCCCAAGCCTTAATTACTTTAAGGTTCTTTATATTCAAATTACGAGCAGCACTTACATTTTTTCTATCATCATCTACAAATACTACTCTATCATATTGTTTACAAAGTTTAGTCAATACTTTTCCTTTTTTTTCAGCATCTGTTGTACCTGGGTAATTCTTTATCTCATCATTAACTGCATGTGAGAAAGTCTTTTTGAATATCTTACCTAAATTCTTTAATGCACCATCTTCATCTCTGAACTTCAAGAAATCACCAATTGCTTTTTTGATTATCTCTTCACAGCCACGCGCAGTCAAGAAACAAAAATCATATCCTGCTTTAATATAGTCATCCATTATCTTTAAATTTTTAATTAATGGTGTTCCTGTAATAATTGAATTATAAACTTTTACAGGATCTTTAAAGTCACGATAATCAAACCATGATTTTTTATTTGGATCTGCTGCATCTGGATCTTTTGCAAACTCTTCAGTGGTTAATGCTACTTCTTGTTTGCCAGGCTCTTGTTTATATACTTTCATTAAAGAAGGATTAACTTTCAAGATTGTATCATCAATATCAAAAACAATTAATCCTTTAATAGATTCAGGAAGATCTTTTATCTTTTCAAATATATAATTAGTTATTGATTTCATAATATTATTTTGATAATTCTTCAGCCTTTTTAGCGATAATTTTAAATGCTTCGTTTTCTGATTTTAATCCAATCCATGAAACTTCATTAAATAGATCTTCAATAAACATATTAAATATAGTATCAGGATCACCATTTGAATTGTTCAAATATCTATACCATGCATCAGATAAATTATCTGCAACATTTTTAATATTTACTTTAGATTCATTAATATAATTGTTAATTGTTTTCATATTATTTATTATATTTTTATTACTTGTTTGCAAAATACGCTTTTAATGCGTTTTCAGCTTTTTCTCTTGTTTTATATTTGGCTTTCCAATATCCTCTTTTAGGAGTATTAGTTCCTTTTCCTGCATGACCTTTGATTCTCCAATAATCTCCAACTTTAACAATTACATCATGGAGTTCTTCAAAAAGATATTCTTTAAGAGATTTCATAGTTATTTTTATTATTTTTCTTTTAATGCTTCTAAATCAGTTATGCATACCCATATAAGTTCATTCTGTATATCCTTATATGATTCTCCTAATTTAAGTTTCTTAATTTTTTCATCACGGATATCTGCTAATCTGTAAAATTCTAAAGTTTCTGATTCAATATCTATAGCAATAAAGTCACTCCATGATGGAAATGTTGCTTCAGTATCATATTTACTTTCTGTAAGTACTTTAACTAAATCTTTCATAATTTATTATTTAAATTTATTTTATATTTATGATAATTAAAAAAAATGAATTGGATGATAAATATCACCACATTTTTCTTTACATCTCTATTTATAACTAAAAGAGTATTTTATTTATAAATAAAAATAAAAATATAAATTTATATAACAACAAAAGGTTACTAATATATTAGTAACCTTATATATGAATATATTTTATATTTATTTTTGTGTATGAAATAATATATTTAAAAATTGAGTTGCTAATTCTTTAGCATTTTTTTCAGAATATGTATATCCATTCTTTGCTTTATCTGATTTATCAAAATTTTTAGAATCAATAACCTCATCTGCTGTTCCTTCTTTATCTAATGATACCCATATTGTTCCGTCTTCATCTAATTCATCATCTAAATAACAAGTCCAATAATCATCATTAACTCCAATACATATAAAAGGATATTCATCTGTTACTTTACGTGTAATATACGCAATTCCTCCACCGTCTGGACCTTGCAATGCAACTTTATACTTTTTTAGATATTTTCTAAATGTATTAATATTATTAGTGTTTGATTCTAATATAAAATTTTTAATGTCTTTCATAATTTTTAATATCTTTAATATTTTTAATATCATTATATATAAAAATAAAAAAAAAGGTTACTTAATATAAAATTAAATAACCTTTTTTATATGGTTAACGCTTTAACTATTTACTTAACTTCTTCGAAGTTATCAGTTTTCTTATTTTTCTTTTTCTTATCCTCATTAATCTGTTGTTCCTCAGGTACAGGAAGTTCTTCTTTTTCATTATTCATTCCAAGAAGATTCTTAATAGGAGTCTTCATACCTGATGAAATCATATCAATTGCTGGGGTAACATTAGCCATAAGATCCTTAACAAATTTACCGCCAGTAGAAGTATCACCATATACAGTAACCGATCCAAGACTGATTTTAGACAGGGCTTCGGCCTGAGCTCCAGCAATACCTTCAAGATGATCAACTGTCTTCCATTGTACAGCAAGATCTGGGCGACCACCGGCAACTTCAACCATCTTTTCAAATGCCATAGCTGGTGCTAATTCCTTTTGCTGCAATGCTTCTGCTTCTGCCATAAGAGATGCTCTCTTACCTTCTGCTTCAGCCATCAACTTATTCTTAATACCTTCAGCTTCAGCATTCAATTTAATACGTGTTGCTTCTGCTTCTGCCTCAGCCTTTCTCAAAAGTTGAGCCTTAATAGCTTCAGCCTCAAGTTCCGCCTTACGTTTAATAGCTTCTGCCTCAATAACTGCCTTCTCCTTAGCTTTCTGTGCAGGTACAATCTCAGTAGCATTTAACTGCTCCTCTGCTGCAGCTGCTTGTGCCTTGTTAACCTCCAACTGACGTTCTTGCTTTGTCTTAGCTACTGACATCTCTGCTTCAACCATAGCAGTTTCCTTTACCTTCTTAGCATCAGCCTCTGCCTTACCTGCCTTTGCTGTTGCCTCTGCAACCTCAATCTTTGCAATCTGCTCAGCTACACCAGCCTTCTTATCAGCTTCTGCCTTACGCTTACGTTTTTCAGATTCATATTCAGCTGCCTTTGATTCCTTCTCCTGAGTAGCCTTTACAATTTCTGCTTCCTTAGCCTGATTAGCCTGAGCAATACGAGTTTGCTTCAATGCTTCCTTTTCATTCTCAGTAGCTTCTGCATCTGCCTGAGCTGCTGCAATTGCCTTACGCTGTGTTGCTTCAGAGTCAGCCTTTGCAGATTCAGCTTCTGCCTTACGAGCAGCCACTGCTGCTACTTTACGTGCATCTGCTTCAGCTTGCTTAGATGCAGCATCTGCATCTGCTGATGATACATTCTCAATCTGCTTTGCCTTAGCTGCTGCTTTCTTTGATTCTGCTAATGCCTGAGCTTCAGCAATACGTGCAGCTTTCTCAGCCTCCTGATCAGCAATACCAGATTCACGTTCCTTTTCGGCTTCTGCCAACTGGATTTGCTTATCTCTTTCAATAGCGGCTACTTGTACCTCTTGTTCCTGACGAGTTTGATTAACTGTAACCTGCTTCTCCTTCTCAGCTGCAGCTACCTGAATTTCCTCTTCCTTCTTTGTATTAGCAATCTTTACATTACCTGTCTTTCTCTGCTCAGCGATATCTGCTTCTGCTTCAGCCTGCTTACGTGTTGTAGCCTTCTGACCCATGTTCTTAATATAGTTGGCATCATCAGTAATTTCAGAAATGTTAATGTTAGTAACATCATAACCAATCTTTGTCAACTCCTGCTCAAGATTAGTACGTACCTTTGTCAAGAACTTATCACGATCAGCATTAATTTCCTCAATAAGCATTGTAGCCATGATAGCACGAGTTTCACCAATCAAAATTTCTTGAATCTGAGATTGAATTTCACCAGGTGTAGCACTCAAGAAACGAGTAGCAGCATTCTGTTGGATTTCCTTGTCTCTAGAAATAGCTGTAGTCAATACAACTGGCAAATGCAACTGAATAGCTTGTGAATCAATACCATCAACTGTTGCCTTAATCTGAATAGGCTTCATTGACATCTTCTTAAAATCTTGAATAATAGGCCATACAAAGGCACCACCACCCTGAATAATCTTAGAAGGTACTACTAATGTTTGCATCTTACCATCTTCACCTTGTACTTGAATCTTACCAGATTTACCAAAGATGATACCCATTTCATCTGGTGCAAACCTACGATAACGAGAAAGAACTCCCCAAACAGTGAGTACAAACAAAAGTACACCACCTGCAATTAAACATAAAGTTAAAATTGTTCCGTTCATTTATTTTAAATTTTAAAAAGTTAATATAAAAAGTTATTTAATTAAATTATTAATTTATTCATAATATTCATAAGAATTATGTTTTAATCTATTTTCTACATATTTTAATGTTTTATAAGTAGAATAATCATATAATCCTTTTGCTATAATAGCACCAATGCCTAAACAAATAATACCTTCTAAAATCAATTTAGTTTTCTTATCAAACATCTTCTTTATTTATTAATATTTTATTTCCTTCTTTAATTAATGTTACTTCTGTTCCAGCTTCTAAATTATCGGAAGTGTAAAATGCTGTCACATTTGTTGTTCCTGCAGGTGTATGAGCTTCAACAGAATATTGTCCATTACCTAAATTAATATAGATATTTCCTTTACAATTATTTATGAAATCTTGTGGATTTTTTGATTCATGTGTAGCTTTTAAAGCTAATGCATATCCCCATATTAAAAGTAATGTCAATATAACACCTATAATAGTTGCATATATATAATCCATAACACCAAATTGAGCGATTCCATTAATCTTCTCTACAGTTTCCATTGATGAACGTAAAAGTAAATATGAACTAAATCCCATCAAAAAATGTGTTAATCCCTTAAATGAAAATGCACTAGACATATCAAAATCAGAATCACCATCAAAATCTACATCCATATCCAAATCTCCAAAAAACCAGGACATAATAAATTTAATCGCAAATATAACAAACGTTGTTATAAATAAAATTGTATACCAAGCCATAATTAATTAAAATATGTTTTAATTGTAAACTGTATTTTCATAATATTAATATAGATTATTTTATGTCAATTTTTATTTAAACAAATTTTAAAGTATGTTAAATTGTTATTCCCAAACCTTTTTAATTTTCTTTTCTAAATATCCTTTACCATTACATTTTGAACATGTCGGATAAATCGTTGTTTTTTCGGGAATACCAGTGTGATAATTATCATATTCTTCTTCAACAGCAATTTTCCCTTTACCATGACATTCAGAACAAATTATGCGTTTTCCATCAAGTATCATTTCGTGGTGCTTACATTCTTTTGATGATTTAAATTCTTTACCATCTTTAGCAATATAAACATTATATTTAATTGTTTTTGTTTTAACTTCCTTCTTCATAATTCAATTTCTTTTAAAAGTTCATCAATAGGAGTAGTACAATATTTAGATTTTTTACAATATTTTTGTATATCTTTTTTTATTTGCTTTCCAATTTCATAAAGTTCGGTATGGAAGCCTTCATCAGTTTGTACACATGGATAATAACAAATTGTAAACATTTCTTTTTTATTGTTAATAGAAATATTTACATTTTCAGCAATATGAGCTTCTGCAAAATGTCCATATCCAAGTGATTCTTTATAATATGAAACAATATCATATTGTTCAAGTAATTTATTACCTACAACATAACTAAATTCACTAAAATTAAATTCATATTGATCTGGTCTACTATTTCCACAAGTTGCTAATAAATAGTATTTATCTGTTATATATGATGGTTTAAATGGGTTAGTTTTAAGATAATGAAGACATCTATTAAATATGAAATCTAAAGTTTGTTCCCAAGTCATATCTTTAATAAGATCATTAACTTTTTTATTTTCTTTAATATCATATTCAAGCTTTTGATTTGACCAATATTCAGGACGTTTTGGATCATTTATATTATTAAAAAAATCAAAAGCTTTCTTTTCCCATATTCCTCTTGGCATAAAAAGAAACTTATCCTTTTCGTTTTTATATTGATCAAATATTTTTTGCTCTTCTTCAGTAACTTTATATAAATCAGGATTAGTAAGAAATAGAGCTAATTTAATTATTCTTTTTTTTGATTTCATAATTATTCCCAAGTTACTTTCTTTTCCAAATATCCTTTACCTTTACATCTATCACAAGTCTTATAATTCCAATATCCTCCCATCTTACCTTCCCAATGATCATATTCTGGTACATAATCAGTTTTCCATCTACCTTTACCTTGACAATCTGGACAAATTATACGAGTCCCATCAAGTATCATTTCATAATGTATACATTCAGATTCAGAATTAAATTCTTTACCATCATTAGCTATATATATTTTATAACTTTGTGGTACCATTTTTGTTACTATTTCAGTTCTCATTGAATAACTCATTAAATTTATTAATAACTTCTTCCCAAACATGTTGAACTTCTAAAGTATCATAAATTTCAACAGCTTTATACTTAAGTTCCATCCAATGTTTAAAATTCTTTAAATTTTGTTCTATATCTTTCATAATTAACAATTAGGTGAATATTCTATAAGTTTAACCATTTAACTTTTTAATTTCTTTTATAGCTTCTGCAAAACAAAATAATCCATTTATATCATCTGCTGGTAAAGTATGAACATAT
>Ga0326512_10003793_pt1 | contig 11026 bp, 17 predicted proteins | sample 1_2617_0518_D_FD_203652 | JGI IMG/M metagenome (GOLD analysis project Ga0326512, IMG submission 203652) | Bovine rumen microbial communities from UC Davis, California, United States - 1_2617_0518 | ecosystem: Host-associated > Mammals > Digestive system > Stomach > Rumen | place: USA...
AATACCTGTATCAACGGCAGCTTTAGCATTTGATGATGTTAATGAGCCTGTTGTTCCTTGTACGCCTGTAGCTGAAGCAATTTTGTTAAATCTGTATGCATCAACTTCAGGGATTACATAACTTCTTAAGTATTCGCCAACCATACGACCTGCAACTAAGCCCAATGATTCAACATTGTCCATTCTGTCTAATGAGAAACGTCTGCCTCTGTCGTTAGCAAATGTATGAGTTTCCCAAGTTAATGTAATATCCCCAGCAGGGTAGCCGTTTGCTTTTGAGTAGTTGCCTAAACCTACCATTGCAAGTTTAGCAATTTTAACTACGTTTGCATCAGCAGTTTCTTGAACAAATTCTGCTGGTGCTTCTAAAATAGATGTTTTTGCCTCGTTTTTGTAAACTTCATCAATAAGAGGTAAAAATTTTGTAGTAAGTGCAATACTGTTTGCCATTTTTTAAATCTCCTTTTTTACTTTAATCCAAAGGCTTGTCTTAGTCCTGTTGCTTCGGGGTCTGCCTTGCCTTTGTTCGGAACGGTTGATTGTACTCCCCCCTCGAACGTTGCTTTTTTAACTCCGTCAATCATTTCCTTGAAAGCCTTAACCTTTGCTTTAGTCGCTTCCATATCTTTAGGTACAAAGCAAAAATCGAGATTAGATAAATCAACCCCCATTTCAGACATTACTTTTCTTGTTTCGTCTTTTTGGCTTGCAAGTGCATTTATATCCGCTTGCTCCTGATACTTTGTCTTGTATTCTTCCAACTCGGCATTCAATTTTTCGGTTTCCGTCATACTTGCTTTCTTTGCCGCTTCCTCAATTTCTGCCTTTGTTTTCTTAATCGCTGCATCAACTTTCCTGTCTTGCTCGCCTTTAAGCCTTGTTTCAAGTTCTTTCAATGCGTTTGCGTGTTCCTCATTGAGCTTGTCAATGTCTGCTTGCGTAAATGTCTTTACGTCTTGATTTTCTTCTGTCATTTCGCTTTCTCCTTCTAGTTTTACTGTCCTATACAGAATGTTAGTTTTACTGTTCTAACAACATAACTTTAGCATATCACAAATATATTTTGGTTAATCTTCTATTAAATCTTCGTTTATTGAACTCTCATCAAGTACGCAAGTCGAGCGGCAAGAGGGATGAGCAGGGGGAAAGTTCACGCCTATAACTGCTTCACTTATTTTAAATCTTTTATTGTCTAAATCTTTACATATATCCGATGTTCTGTTGTCTATTGTTGCATCATAAATATAATACTCATACCCTAACTCCCTTTGTGCTTGTTTAAAACTTTCAAGCAATACTTCACCGTCAACGTGTGCGCTTTCTGTCCTAATTAGCCTAAACGCATCATTAAAACTTTGGTTTGTTGCCTCTGCTAATTCCCTTGACATTTCTTGCATAGATTTCCCCTGCGGTATTCCCTCTTCAAGTATATCTGTAACCTTTTTGCCGACAAGTTCTCTATCTTTCCATAAACGCTCACTCCAGTTCATATTGCCAACCCAATCACTTGACAATATTTTTTCTAACTTACGGCTTGCAATCTTATCAAAAGCAACATCAAGCGTTTTCTTAAACCTTAATGCCGTTGTTGCCTGTGATACTTTTGCTACATCTTTTAATGTTTTATAAATCCCTGTTTCTTGCCCTCTTGTAGCTTCCGTTAATTGTATCTGTAAATCGGTCTGTAACGCTCTTAAACGGTCAATTCTGTATTTTGGTATGTCTTGCTTTGCTAACCGTTGTAAAGTCTTATCTTGAGGGTTCTGTTTTGCTTTTAGACGTAATCTTGCCTTGTATTTCTGAAATTCTGCATAAGATAAACTTTCAGCATACTTGCCCTCATCCCCGTATTTTTTGTAAAACTCTTTTATTTGCTTTTCAACGCTATCAAGGTTCTTTTTTAACAGTTTTTTAAGGTTACTTACGCCGTATTCAGCCGTCTTAATAACCTTAATTTTATCCTGTCTTGCTCTATTGTTCCAATATTCTTGGCTATTCTTCGCCATTGTTATCTTCTAACCCTGCATTGTTATTAAATCCGTATAAATCAGCATTCTTTGCAGCTTCTTCGTCTAACTCTTCCAAAACCGCATCAACATCTTCTATAAATGGAATTTGTTTTAATAATTCACGTCTTGGCAATACATCTTTTAATGCCTGAACCATTTGAAGCATACTTGAATTATCTGTCGGCAAGTTTTTACTAAATGTGATTATAATATTGTCTAGTAATTTTACATTGCTTTCAAACTGGTATTGCAACAAATGCAATAAAATTCTTAAACGCTGATATAATGCTTTTTCATACTTGGTTGTTTTGGTAATCCATAATTGGTTCATTCCCCAAAGTTTATATTGCATTGCTACACCTGATTGATTGCCACCAAATGCCTCGTCTGTCAAATCAGGCACTTGTGCAATTTGGAATATAAAGTTAAGCAAGTAATCAATCTGTTGCTTTGTAGCTTCAGGATTGATGTTTTTAATAATCCATTCCATTTTTGCACCAACAGGCAAGTTTGCAGTCTTAAACTCGTTTATATTTTCTATCTGTTCTTTCGATAATGTGCCACCGCTTGCGCATAATATAGCGTTTGCAATAGACTGTAAATCGTCTGTGTTATTTGATATTACAAGGCTTAAACTGTCTAATAAATCAGTTATACATTGAATATCTGAAAAAGCATCATCATTATTCAAACATTGAATAATCGGTATTGCACCCATATTATGAGGTTCAACGCTTTCTGTTTTGCTTATTACACCGTTTGAACCGTTAAATATATACAAATTTTCATTGTCATACACATAAACCCTTGTCTTTGGCACTTGGTTTTCTGTATAGTCATACATATAAACCGCTGCAATCGGGTTTTCAAGGATTGTGTTATCTATTACATAAAAAGTATTTAAAGGACTTAAATATTTTATTCTGATTCTGTCCTCGATTTTCTCGCTACCCTCTACCGCTAATAATAATTGATATGACACACCGAAAGTTGCCATATCCCCGCCCTGCTGAAAGTCTACTTCATCATCATTGCAGTTTTTCAAGATATATTTTAATTTGTCTAATATTGCCTTTTCTTGCTCATTTTCTGTCGTGTATTGTACAGGAACGCCGAATGTGTATGCCGTTGATACGTCAATAATGTATTTTGCCATATTTACATTAATTGAGTAATTCGGTCTGTCTTTTACCGCTCCTTGTTTAACAATTGCGTTCTTACCGTCATAATATTGCCCCATTTTTATTCTGTTAGGCAATATGTCATTTTTAAACGCTTGAATCCAATCTGAAACATTTTTAACGTTTATTTCTGTGTTGTCTGCTTGTATTTGATATATCATAGTTACCCCCAAACATAAGTATAAAATAAACAAAAACGGACTTTAAAACAACTTCATTTGTGCCTGTGCGTTCTTTAACCGTTCTACACTTGCATCGTAATAGTCTTTGTCTTTTTCTATACAGATAAATCTGCGTTTGAGATTATGGGAAGCGATTGCAACAGGACAAGAGCCGGCAAAAGTATCAAGAACCAAATCACCCTCAACACTTGATTTACTTATTAAATAAGTCATTAAATCAATAGGTTTTTCTGTTGGATGATTTTCATTATTTGTTCTGTTAAATCTTAAAATATTACTATCCCTGCCATAATTTAATGGTTTATTATTAGGATTGCAATATATAATCATTTCATATTGCGGTGCGTAATCATTAAACAAATCACCCATTCCTGTGTTATTTTTAGCCCATATTAAAATATTTTTAACCTTTATATATTTTTCTATTTCTTGTTTAAAAATATCTACATTATGCCAACTGCAAAAGATATAAAGATGTGCATTATCTTTTACAACTCTTGATATTTGTTTACACCATTCAGGCAACCAGTTTAAATTATCATCATTTTGTATTTTATTATATTTAATTTGTCTATAATTTGATTGGAAATTCATACCGTAAGGAACATCAGTCAACAAAAGGTCTATACACTTATCAGGCAACTGTTTTAATATATCCATACAATCTGCATTTATTATCTTATTTGTTATGCTCTCAATATCCATTCATTTACTTCTTTTGTTCTTACATCTTTATTATATCACAAATATTATAAACGTAAACCCTTAATTGCTGATATAGTATTTTGTCCGATAACATCATTTAATGCGTATCTGATAGCATCTAATGCGTGGTTAAAAGCATCAACCGGCACCGGCATATATTCTCCGTTTCTGTCCTGTTTCCATTCATAACTTCTAAATTCTGTTAATACATTCGGACAACTCGGATGTATATAAACCTTTTTATAACTTTGTATATGTTTTACACCGCTTTCAATACTTCCTGCACCTTTTTGGCAAGCTAACGCATTAACACCTAAATTCTGATATTCTGCTATTGATTTTGGCTCTGCACTATCACAATATACATACTCGCTGCCAATTATATCTTTAACCAACGGAGCACTATCTTTGTTCAATAACTTCCTTTGGTAAATTTCATCACAAATATATAAACAATCCTGCTCAACTGCCACCCTAACAAAAGCAAATGGGTCATTACTGAATCCCCAGTCAATGCCGTTATAATATTTTGCAAATCTATTTTTGTCAAAATCTAATACTTCAAAATTATCGTAAACTAAACCCTCTGCAACTCCTAACTCGCCTAATCCATAAACACGCCAAAAGTTATTATTTCCCTTTTTGCTCTCAATCATATCAATAATTGTTTGCTCTAAAAAAGGATTATCTTTGTAGGTTGACCGTATTAACTCGCATTTTTCAGGTTCTTCAACTAATAACTTTGTATGCACCCAAAACTCATTTGTCGGGTTGTAGTCAATAAAAATACAATCACGAGTACGAACCATTAATTGTTCTACAATGTTATAATTCAAGTGGTTTGCTTCGTTTATGTATAAAATATCACGTCTGCCACCGTGTGCTTTGCCTAACTTATCAAAAGCAAGGAAGTTTATTTTACCTTTTCCGCAAGTAAATACCTTGTCGCCCTCTTTGTAATGCTCTGAAAAGTTTATTCCAAACTGCTCACATACAAAAGGCATATCATTCAATACACCTGTTTTAAGATGCGGAACAGACAAGCCGACAATATCAATCTGTTTATTGTATTTAAGGCATATAGCAACCAATAATTGCAGGATTGAAAATGTTTTAGTACTTGATGTACCCCCTTGATTGATAATGTACCTTAAATCGCCTTTAAACGCCTTGTAATTTCTATCAAATACATTTGAGCATTTAAGCATTATAAATCCTCTAACATTTTTTGGTGTTCTTTGTCAGCTACAATAATATTAATTCCTTTTGTTGCTTCAGCATCAATTTCAACGGCTTTTCTTTGCGGATATAAATATTTCATTAATGTGCTAAGAATCTGAAACATCATTTGCATATCATTTTTATCTTTTGCTTGTTTAAATAATGCAACTAATTCTTTTGCTACTGCTAAATCCCCTAAATCTTCACTTAAAATAAGCGTTCTTTTGTTGGGTGTGCCTTTTTCTCTCCCGCCTCTTCTTTCACCTTTGGAAGCACCACGTTTACTACTCTTTACTACTTTAGTATTTTCATTTGCCATAACGCCTCCTTAATTGAAAGACCTTTACGCAATAAGCGTAAAAGCCTTATATGTATTATAACTCTTTGTTTAATCGGTAATTGCCAAGTGCCTGCTATCTCCGCTTGTTGTTCTTTTGGGTATATAAATAAACCATCTTGCATATATCGTTCACGATTATCAAGGGCGAGTTTTTCGCAGTAATTATAAATTAACTGGTGTATTTTTGTCAACGGTTTAATCCATTTTACATATTGTTCATCACTATCCCGCAATTTGTTTCCGTTATTATCCCTTGTATAGCAAAGTTCAAGTATCTCATTTTGCTTTGCTTCAAGTGTTTTAAATGTTCTATTCTTTCCCTCGTCTGTTTCAAGCCATATCTTTAATAATTTTGTAAACTTTTCTCTGTCATACTGATATAATGTGTAAAACTTTATATATGTCGGTATTTCATAGCGGATGCGTGTATTGTCCTCAACCTTTTCAGCTTCAGGCTCGTTAAAATACTCTTCTTCTACTATTAAACTTAATTGCTCTACCATACAAAATTATAATAATTTATTTTACATTTTTTTACAATACTTTATGACGGATTTTTATAGAAGTATTATAAAAGCAGGGTGATAATATGTTAAATTTTTCGATAAAAGAGCTTTGTCATTCGGATATTGCACAACAATATGGCATTAATAACAACCCCTCAATCGAGGTTTCAGATAATTTACTAAACTTAATATTTTATCTTTTGCAACCGTTAAGAGATAAAATCAAAAAGCCTATGTTAATATCTTCCGGCTATCGTTGCCCGAAATTGAACTCACACCCTAAAATAAAAGGTGCTGCAAATAGCAACCATCTATACGGATTTGCGGCGGACGTTCAAGTTTCAGGTATGACACCCCGCAAATTTTGGTTGTTTGTAAAAGAATCAGGTTTGGAGTATGATGAATGTATACTTGAATATAACCAATGGGTACATTTAGCTTTCAGAAAAGGCGCAAATAGAAAAAGATTTTTTGAAATATCTTAGTATTCATATATCTATCCTAGTTTATTTAAAATGATACAAAAACCAACAAGCCCTGAAAAGGGCTTTTTTCTTATATCAATCTTTCGGTGTATTTAATAGCAAATTCATCCCCTGCATCCAATTCCATAAAATACAATATTATTCCGTAACCCTCACAAATACCCAGCAAGCGTGTTAGCGGTACAATGTTTTCACTTCTATAGTGTAAATATTTATCAAGATTTGCATTTACTTCGGTTAAATCAATCTTTTCAACCCCTCTAAACTTTTTAATCAGTCTTTCGGGGTTTGTTTGATATTCCCAACGCTTAAATGTGTCTCTTATATCTTTGGCAAGTTCTCTAAGGTCTTGGGAAGTAAACTCTATTTCATAGGAATAATCACGTGCCTTTTTGACCGCCTGTCGTGTTAATTCTTCGGTTAAACTATTTATTATCTTGTGAGAATAAATAAGTTTTGAATCCTGCTTATATTCCAAAATATCTCGCAATTTACTTATGTTGTCTAATAACCTAGTCATTGTATTACCTCTAAACTATTCTTATATGATTTATCATAAAATCTATGACCCATATTACAATTTCAATAAACTTCCACAAAGCTAGTATTATTAAAATAAAAACAAAAGTTATATCTTTTTCAATCTCCATCTATTCAACCTCCTTAAATCCTCTTACATTGCCATAAAACTTTTGAACATATAATCGTCTTACATCACTTGAAAAAATACCAACTATAAAACAAATAATATCAATAAATATTATTGTAGGCATTAAAACAAGCCATAAAATAACTGACCTTATTTTCATCTATTCAGCCTCCTGTATGTCTAAATCGTCTAAAATATCATCAATTCGAATAAAACTTTCGTGATATTCTTGTGCTTTTTTGCACTTCTCTACAATCTGCTTCATAACGCAGTCGGTACAGTCTTGACAATCGCCATCAATATGCTCATTAACGCAATTATAAAATGCTCCTTCGCCCTCATAACAAGGACAATTCCGTATAATTATTTTTTTATTTCTCATTCCAAAATTCCTTTCACTTGTTGCTTTTCTTCTTCTGTTAAGGATTGCCAAATAGCATTTATAAATTCTGCAATACTTTTTTTTAAATCTCTATATTTATTTACTGCATAATTACCTGATGCTATTGAATATGTAAAATCAGATTTATGTTTGTGTAAATAAAGGTCTGCTCTATTAAGTAACCATTGTATCAAAAGTAGCTGTTTCTCTGCGGTGAATGGCACACTATATATTAATTCAGAATATTTACAAATTTTACATTTATACTCATTTTCACAAATATCCCAATTCCTATGACAATGAAAGCCTTGAAGTTCATTTTCAATCCCTGCATTCTCATAAAGTTTTTCTATTTCGTTCATTGGTTTGCTCCTTTAATACTGATTTGTTTTAACCTTTTACGGCTTATTTCTACTGCTTGTTCATTCATATCACACCCAATCCACTTTCTGCCTAATTTCTCCGCTACGGCTAATGTTGTACCAGAACCTGCAAAGAAATCGGCTACGACAGAATCTACATTTGAAGAAGTTCCTATTATTTTTTCTAATAATTTTTCAGGTTTTTGCGTTAAATACCCAGTTCTTTGTGGGTCTTTTTGTTGTATATGGTTTATACCTAACCATACATCTGGGGATAATACAGGTTCATCATCATAGTATTTATACACTTTACCGTTTGATTTTATTGTTCTATAAATTCTTCCATTTTCATCAATTTCCTTTTTTAGATTATTCCATTTTGATAATTCCGAGTCGCATAGTGGACATTTATTTCTTGGGATTGATGCAGCATCTTCATTAAAAATATGACTATCACCTTTTGAATACCAGAAAATCGTATCGTGTTTTTTGGAAAAGTTATTTTGTGGCATTCCACCACTTTCATAATGCCATATGATTTCATTTTTTAAATTGTTTTTACCATATATGCTATCTAGTATAAGTTTTATATAATGACCAACGTGCCAATCAACGTGCACATAGATAGAACCATGGTCTGATAGTAGTTCTTTCATTAGATATAATCTTGGATACATCCACCTTAAATAATTAGCCATCCCAACATCTTGTATTTCTTCTATCAATGGCAATATTTCATCAACTCTATTTTTCGGTTGTGTATTTTTACTCCACGCTATCATACCAAACTTTTTATCTGCTTCACAACAAAATGGTGGGTCTATATAGATTAAATCTATCTGCACCTTTGGCATTTCTTGCATCAACTCTAAACAATCTCTATGATGAATTTTGTTTATATATCGTTTCATTCTTCCTCCGCTAATTTTAATTTCATCTGTCCTTTATCAATATTTGGTCTATATTCTACACCAATATAATCTAACACTTTACCCATACCCAAAGTGTTTATTATGTAATCATATTGTTTCGGATGTGTTATCGCCAACCGTTGAAAACGATTAGGATATTTTTCTAAATGACAACCAAACCCACAAAACATACAGCCTGTCCTTTGGCATCCTGTTGTATGGTATTTATCCGTTTTGATAACATCACCATAAACACTTGCAATAGGTATTTTATAAGTATCTATGTATTCTAAAATATCTTGTTCAGTCCAAAATGCTATGGATGTTGAAGTCGGTATTTTGAGATTAAAACCGTTGCAACCATTTTGTAAATACTTTTGCTCTCTTAATCGGCTTTCATCTGCCATAGTTGCAATAAACGGCACTTTACCTGTCTTTTTATGATAATCGTGTGCAGGTTTTTTCTTCATTACATTACAGCACTTATTACTTATCTTAAATGGTGAATCTAATAAAAACTTCCATTTTTCTTGGTTATATAATGATTTATTACCGTCTTTGTCTTTTGCCGTTCCCATAAGTTTTGCTAATCTATACGGGTATTTGCCTGTTACAAGTGCTTTCCTTGCTTGGTCTATACATTCACTAACCTCTTTCGATATTATCGGATAACCGTATTTTTCAAGCACCTTATCAAACCGCATTTCAGGTCTTAATATCGTTACATTATCAAAAGTTTTTACAAACTTTCTGATTTCGGGATATTCTAACCCTGTATCAACAAATACGGCTTCAATTTCAGGATATAATGACCTTACAATGTGCAATAATACTGTGCTGTCTTTACCGCCTGAAAAAGATACATAACAACCATTTACCCCAAAATGTTCAACCCATTCGTGTATTCTTCTCTCTGTAAACCGTATCTTATCTTTTAACGGCATTGCTTGTCGTAGTTTAAGAGTATAAGCGTCAATCATTCTTCCTCCGCTTTGGTTATTCTGCTACATTTTCTTATAGGTATAGTAATTGCATCTTCAAAAGACCAACCTCGATTTAATCTTCCATATAAGGTGTGCCTACTTATATTAAATAAATTTGATAGTTCTCCAACAGTATATTTATTACCTTTATATTCAAATCTTTGTATTTCTTTTTTATTTTTTGCTTGTTCTTGAAGAGTTACCCATCTACAATTTTCAGGACAATAATTCTTATCACTATCAATCCTATCTATTGATAATCCTTCTTTATAACCATTATGGGTTGCCCACTCTTTAAATTTTGAATATTCCTTCCACTCTTCGCATACAGTAATACCCTTAGCTCCATACCATTTATATGCCATATCTTTATGGTTATAACATCTACAAAACATTGAATGATGTATATGATATAATTTAGATTTATAATCCCCGTGTTTTGTATTTTTAGTAATTTTCAAACATCCACAAGATTTAGTATTGCCAGATATTAAATTTGCACTTACTACTTTTACAATATTTCCACAATCGCATTTACAAAGCCAAACTGTTTTTTTACTCTGATTTTCTGCCCTTTGGATTACTGTTAATTCTCCAAATTTTTGTCCTGTTAAATCGTGTAATTTTCTCATTTGTCGTGGTTCTCCTATATTAAAAGCCCCTTGTATAACCACGACGAAATACAAGAGGGCTTTTCAGCATTCTAAAACTTTTTGTATTGTCGTGGTCAATAGTATTATTACATAAACATATTAAAAAATCAAACATTTTTATACCTTTTTATTTCTTCTTTCAGTCTGCCATTCTCTTGCTCTAGCTTAATACACTTCTTTTCTTGTAATTCAAATTCACCTGTTTTGTAAAAAGTTAGTGCTTTAATTGCTTCGGGTGTTTGAAAACATTTTAAACTTTCTTTTAATTCAAAGTTTTTGGCTTTGAGTTCTTCCCAAGCAGTTTTAAAATCTTCGTTGACATCTTTATATGCTTTGAGTTCTGCTATTTCTTTCAAAAACTCCTCAATTACCGCTTTTTGTAATTCTTTATCATCTTTTAAATAATCCGTTATATCATATTTTTCCATTATTACACCTCATCCGATTCTTCATAATC
>Ga0326512_10003795_pt1 | contig 11024 bp, 13 predicted proteins | sample 1_2617_0518_D_FD_203652 | JGI IMG/M metagenome (GOLD analysis project Ga0326512, IMG submission 203652) | Bovine rumen microbial communities from UC Davis, California, United States - 1_2617_0518 | ecosystem: Host-associated > Mammals > Digestive system > Stomach > Rumen | place: USA...
AAAGCCGTGACGGTCTTAATCGTTTGATAAGACGCTGCACAGAAGGTAAAATTGACCGTATTCTCTGCAAATCAATATCAAGGCTTGCAAGGAATACTGCCGATTTTATTAAAATACTTGATACCTTGCACGACTGCGGTGTAAGCATTTATTTTGAAAAAGAAAACATTGATACCACAGAAGCTATAAGTAGTTTTGTCCTCACAGCATTGGCAGCTCTGGCACAGGAAGAGAGCTTATCAATTTCAGAAAATGTAAAATGGGGAAATGAAAAGCGGTTTCCGGCAGGCGAAGTTCCGAATCATCTGATGTACGGCTACCGATATTGTAAAGGGGCGGATGAATATACCGTTACCGAAAGTGGATACAGATTCAGACAAATTGAGATAGTACCGGAAGAGGCGGAGGTAGTAAAAAGGATTTTTACTGAAATTGCAAGGGGCAAAAAGTATGTAGATGTTGCAAGAGGACTTAATGCTGACAGGATACCGCCGCCGGATCACTACCGACGCAGAGAAACAGACAAGGGTTGGTGTCCTTCATGAGCGGCTGGCTTATTGCATAAATGATAGTAAACTTGGAAGTGAACGCTGATGAAAAAAGTAATTACATACGGAATATACGACCTTCTGCATTATGGTCATATCAGACTGCTGAAAAGGGCTAAAGCTCTCGGCGATTATCTGATTGTCGGCGTGACATCCGATGATTTTGATAAATCAAGAGGAAAGATCAATGTCCAACAGTCACTGATGGAGAGGATAGCTGCGGTAAAGGCAACTGGTATTGCCGATGAGATCATCATAGAAGAGTATGAGGGTCAGAAAATACGACGTTGATATTTTCACTGTTGGTTCTGATTGGATCGGAAAGTTTGATTATCTTAATGAGTATTGTGAAGTTGTATACCTCAGCAGAACAGAGGGAGTTTCCAGTTCTGAACTCAGAGAACAAAAAAATGAACTGAAAATGGGACTAGTCGGAGAATCTGTTGTACTTAACAAGATCGGCAATAAGTGTTCCTTTGTAAACGGGATAAAAGTCACGTCTGTTTATACCAAAGACCGCTCTGTTCTTGAAAGCAGATTTGCAAAGCTTGCGGATGATACCCCGGATTATGATTCTATGCTGTCAAAAGTTGATGCTATATATAATATCACATCCGTTAAAGCATTATGAGCAAATCAAGAAGGCCTTGCAGCAGAAAAAGCACGTCATCTGTGAGGCTCCCATAACTCTTGATCCCAAAAATACAAAGGAACTTCCGAGCTTGCAAGGGAGAATGAATGTGTGCTCATGGAGGGCATAAAAACAGCATTTTCCACTGCATATAAAAAGAATCTTTCATATATTTCCGAAACCGTAACATTGGGTATTTCAGAAGTTGTTTGTGATTTTGAAAAGCATAAGGATATGACTGTTATCTTACAAGACTGATATTACTTGATATAAAGAGTACTCCATGAAATAGAATCATGGGAGTATAGTTATATGTCGTGATTGTTATTATATTTAGTTTGCAAATACTCTGCCGCATAAATTAACACTTAAAGGCTGAACTATTGTTCCGACAGAAATCATATTTGCACCTTTATTAACGGATAATTCCGGGAGGTAAATATCTTCAGTACTGTTATCATCGTTATAGCGTTTTTGGGTTTTGTAGTCAATATAATCAGCGTTATTGCCTGATTTGGCTAATTGTTCAAGCAGAAAAACCGAGCGCAGCTGCTTATTACCTTTTTGCTGTCCCGGTGCGTGTTTCTGCAAACTCATAGTTTATAATTTGAGAAAGGATTTTTTTGCAAAAAACGGTATCTTTTTTTATTATTTTTGATCAGATATGTGTATGAACCTCACTTAATTTTTGGCGTTGATTCCAATTTAACTTCCGATTTTCTAAAGCAGCTCTTGATAATGGCTGCCTTAGAAATGGGGTACAGTATAGTTAAAGCCGAAATAATGAGGTGCAAAAATCGGATAGTTGGTGTTAATGGGGAACACGGAATTCTCAGGTTTGACAGTGGCATTATTTTAGTTTTTGCTTGATTTTTCCGACCTGTATGGTATAATTGAATTAAGGAAGCAGACAATAAGGGAGGGAATGCCGATGGCTGAGATAAAGTATCCTCTGACACCGGAGGAGCTGCATCAGAAAGACCTTGAAGCGCGGGAAAAGCTAAGACCGCTTGATGATACTTTCATGCGTGAATTGTTCAGGAACGACTTGGAGCTTGCTCAGTTTATGCTGAGGATTATCTTGTCAAAGCCTGATCTGATACTGACAAACGAAGAAACGAAGTATGACTTGCAGCATATATATGGCAATCGTTCCGTAACTCTTGATGTGTTCGGCATTGACAGCAAAGGCAAACAGTATGATTGTGAGGTTCAGAAAGCAGATGACGGAGCAGACCCTAAAAGAGCAAGATATCATTCTGCGGCAATGGATGTGGATAATCTTGAAGCAAGAAGGAAGTTCAAAGACCTGCCGGATACATATGTGATATTCTTCACGGAGAATGATGTGTTTAGTGAATGTATGCCAATCTATTTGATTGAAAGGATAAACACATCCACTGGCAAAGCATTTAATGACGGAGAGCATATAATTTATGTAAACGGGGCATATAATAATGAAAACGATACCTCAGACCTTGCGAAGCTGATACATGATTTCAGGTGCAGCAAGGGAGAAGATATGTTATTAGCGCCATTTGCAGACAAGACAAGATTTTTCAAATAAACACAGGAAGGAGTGGAGCGTATGTGCAAAGTTATGGAAGACAGAGTTAATGATGAAAGAATAAGGCAGCAGAACGCTATTGCCGTAAAACTTCTTAAAAGAGGAAAAGATACTGCAGAAGAAATTGCCGAGTTAACCGGGCTTTCTGTTGAAGAAGTAAAAGAAATAGAAGCAAGCTTGGAGGACATTCCGGCATAACAAAAACCCCCGACACCGCCGGGTGCTTATGCACCTGATAACGATGTCGGGGATAATTATTTTTATTTGAAATACCTGTCCAGATCTTCCTTGATGATCTGTTCCAGCTTTGCCGCCTCCTGCATACTGTCGGCGGTAACAGACAGATAAGTTTTCAGCTTCGGTTCTGTGCCGGACGGACGGACAACAACTGAGCAGTTATCTTCAAGCAGGAATTTCAGTACATCAGATTTCGGCAGACCGTCAAGCCCCGGCGCATAGTCAAGCACTTTTTCGACTTTCTTGCCGCCAATGGACTGAATATCTCCACGAAAATCCTTCATTATGTTCTGCATCTTCGCAAAGCCTGCTGATCCTTCAAATTCATAGAAATGAAGCGTATTCAGACAGTAGCCATATTTCCTGTACAGTTCATTCAGCTTGTCGATAAGTGAAATGCCCCTGGTTTTGTAATAAGCGAACATCTCGCAGATCAGGAATGCACCGTCAACAGCATCCTTGTCACGGACATAGCCGCCGCTGAGATAACCGTAGCTTTCCTCCATACCGAAAATAAAGCTTTCTTCCTTGCCCTGCTGTTCAAGCACGCCGATCTGCTCGCCGATGAACTTGAAGCCAGTCAGAAGGTTTACGGTACGCACACCGTAGTCGGCGGCGATACGTTCAGCCATATCTATTGTGACGATGGTTTTCATAAACACAGGGTCAGCCGGCATAGTGCCGTGCTCTATCCTCTTTGTGCAGATATAATCAAGGAGAAGCATACCCGTTTCGTTCCCGGAAAGAAGCTGATAATCGCCCTTCGGTGTCTTTACGGCAATACCCACACGGTCGCAGTCCGGGTCAGTAGCCAAAAGCAGATCGGCATTATACTTTTCGGCATATTCCATTCCGAGGGACATAGCCTCCTTTATCTCAGGATTCGGGAATGGACAGGTCGTGAAACTGCCGTCAGGCTCTTCCTGTTCTTTTACAACAGTAATATTTGTGTAGCCGCTTTCTTTCAGGGTACGCAAAACAGGCTTTAAGCCCGTACCGTAAAGCGGTGAAAAAACGATAGCAACATTCTTGTCTATCTTATCGTCGGCAGTCAGAACAGACTGCTTTTTTACTTCCTCAACGAAATCAGTATAGATATCCTCGCTGATATATTCTATCATACCGCTTGCAAGACCAGCATCAAAATTACTTGTCTTTACATCTGCAAAGATATCCAGTTTTTCTATTTCGGAAAGTATAATCTTTGCCGCCTCTGTCGTTATCTGGCAGCCGTCCGCTCCATAGACTTTATAGCCGTTATACTTTGACGGATTATGAGAGGCAGTTATCATAATACCTGCGGCGCATTTCAAAGCCCTTACAGCATAGGAAAGACACGGTGTCGGCATAAGCTCTGTGTAGATATACACCTTTATCCCGTTAGCCGCAAAGACGCCGCTTGCCACCTTTGAGAACAGGTCAGACTTAATCCTCGAATCATAGCTTACAGCTATCTTCCTTTCATTTTCCGGGAAGTTCTTTATCACATAATCCGCAAGTCCCTGTGAAGCCTTTGCGACAGTATGAATGTTCATTCTGTTCGTTCCCGCACCTATAACGCCCCTCAGACCGCCTGTACCGAAGGCAAGGTCACGATAGAACCTGTCCTCTATTTTCACGCTGTCGCCCTTTATAGCAGCAATCTCGGCTTCTACATCGCTGTCGCCCTTTGCAAGGGACAGCCAGCGTTCATATTCCTTCATATAGTCCATAAATAATCCTCCTAACAGCTTACTCTGAGAAGTGAAGCGTTGCCGTGAATGTGCATTTCAACCGAATCGGCAGGAACGAAAATGCAGTCGCCCTTGAAAAACGGCAGAGCTTCATCTCCATAGAAAATAACTCCGCAGCCGCCGACACAAAGCAGTACATTGAATGATGTGCTTCCGGTCTGCATCGTCACCATAGCCTGATTCGTTTCTGTGTTAAGCATTATGCGCTCGACCTGAAAATACTTACAGCGGCAGAGAAGCTCACTTGCCCAGCCCGGCTGATATTTTAGGACACGCATCGGCTGTCTGGGGCTTGCGCTGCTGTCAAGGTTCGCAACAGCAAGAGCCTTTTCAACATGAAGAGGGCGCTTTTTTCCGTTCTTATCTATGCGGTCATAATCATAAAGTCTGTATGTCAGGTTCGAGTTTTCCTGTATCTCAGCGATAAGAGCGCCGGCGCCTATTGCGTGTATCGTTCCGGCTTCGATATAGAAAACATCGTCCTTTTTTATATTCACCTTTTGCAGATATTTTTCAAGTCTGCCGTTTTCTATCGCAGTTTTTATCTTATCACGGTCTGTTTTATGGTGCAGACCGTAGACCAGTTTTGCATCCGGTGACGCATCAAGGACATACCACATTTCAGTCTTGCCAAGCTGTCCGTTTTCATTCTCCATTGCATATTCGTCATTCGGGTGTACCTGAACGGACAGGTCTTTCTTTGCGTCAATAAATTTTATAAGTATCGGCAGTTCTGTTTTATTCTCCGGATTTGTCCCGATGAATTCAGGGTGCATTTTAAGCACTTCTGTCAGCGACAGCCCAGAAAATGCCCCGCTGACAACTGTGCTCGGTCCGTCCGGGTGTGTTGAACATTCCCATGTTTCCGAAAGAGGGGAAAGGGGGATGTTCTTCCCGAAATCATAATTCAGCCTGTCGCCGCCCCAGAGATAGTCCTTGCCGACAGGCTTTAGCAGAAACGGCTTGTTTATTTCAGTCGAGAGGGAACTTCTGTTTATCCTGTACATTGATATCCTCCCCAAGCTGAACCTCTATCAGTTGAAGCTCAGTCTTTGCGAAAACTGTATGACGGCAGCCTGCCTGCATTGTAATGACATCGCCGGTTGTAAATTCCTGCTCCATGCCGTCAACTATTGTCGTGCCTTCGCCGGAAATGCAGACCCATACCTCGTCACGGTTTTTATGGCTGTGATAGTTCATTTTATTACCGGGGTTCAGTGTGACCTTGATAGTCAGGCTTTTGTCCTCAACATCAAGAACACGGAAGCTGCCCCATGACTTTTCGGCAAACATGATCTGCTGGTCTATCTTGTCAACATAGGGCTTAATGTAGCTTGACTGCTCCTTATCGGAAACGAGAATACCTTCCGGGCTTGCAGAAATGACAACATCATGCAGTCCCATTGCAAGTATCGGGACATTCAGTTCATTTATAATATTGACCCCTGTGCAGTCCTCATTCATCATAGCGTCGCCGATAGCATTATCTTCCATAGCCTCGGTAAGAGTGTTCCATGTGCCGAGATCCTTCCACTGTCCACGGAAACGCATTACCTGTATCTTGCTTTCCTTTTCAACAACGGCATAGTCAAAGCTTATCTTTGTCAGTGTATCGTACTTTGCAAAAAGGTCGCTGTAATCAGTAAAATCTATAAGCTCGTGCGCCCTGTCAAGAACATAGCGGAGCTTGTAGGCAAATACACCGCCGTTCCAGAGTGCGCCCTGTGCTATGTAGCTTTCAGCGGTCTTTGTGTCAGGCTTTTCCTTGAAGGTCGAAACAGCACTTACTTCATCCTTGCTTTCGGGTATGATATAGCCGTACTTTTCGCTGGGATAGGTCGGCTCTATGCCCATTAAAACGAGGTTGGCTTCTCCCTTGTCAGCCTGCTCGCCGAGGGCTTTGAGGGCTGCGAAATAATCGTCCTCAACATAGGGGTCGACCGGGCAGACAACAACTGCTTCATTCTCGGAAACGCCGAGAACATCATGAAGATATGCGGTAGCTAAAGCGATAGCCGGGAATGTATCCCGTCTGCATGGTTCAACGGATATTCCCACCTCGTCCCCAAGCTGATTATGTATAGCTGAGACCTGTGTTTTTGAGGTAGCGATAGTCACCTTTGCATCGGTGTCGATCTTCTTTATCTGACGGTAAACACGCTGAACCATTGATTCATAGCCGTCCTCCGTCTTGAATATCTTTATAAACTGTTTTGAGCGTATATCATTTGAAAGCGGCCAGAGGCGCTTGCCCGAACCGCCGGACAACAATACAATATTCATATCTATTACCTCTCTGCCCTCATCGGATTGTTGAGGAAGTCTTCATAAGAAAGGCGTATGCCTTCTTCAAGCTCTGTTTTGTATTTCCAGCCGAGTGCTTCCGCCTTTGATACGTCAAGAAGCTTTCTCGGTGTGCCGTTGGGCTTTGAGGTATCCCATCTGATCTCGCCCTTGTAGCCGATCACCTTTGCAACCAGCTCGGTCAGCTCCTTAATGGTCAGCTCCTTGCCTGTGCCTGCGTTTACGGTTTCGTTTCCGCTGTAATTGTTCATCAGGAATACACAGAGGTTTGCAAGGTCGTCAACATAAAGGAATTCACGAAGCGGTGAGCCGTCGCCCCAGCAGGTCACAAACTCAGCACCGCTTTCCTTTGCCTCATGGAAACGGCGGATAAGTGCCGGCAGAACATGGCTGTGTGTCGGGTGGTAGTTATCATTGGGGCCGTAAAGGTTTGTCGGCATAACGCTGATATAATCAGTGCCGTACTGTCTGTTCAGGAATTCGCAGTATTTAAGACCTGAAATTTTAGCAAGAGCATAAGCTTCGTTTGTCTTTTCAAGCTCAGAAGTAAGCAGACAGCTTTCCTTCATCGGCTGAGGCGCCATTCTCGGATAAATGCAGGACGAGCCGAGGAACTCCAATTTCTTGCAGCCGTTCTTCCATGCGGAGTGGATGACGTTCATTTCAAGTATCATGTTGTCATACATGAAATCTGCAAGAGCGTTCTGGTTTGCGATAATGCCGCCGACCTTTGCGGCGGCTAAAAATACATATTCAGGGCGCTCCTCTGCAAAAAACTTTTCAACAGCATCCTGTCTGCAAAGGTCAAGCTCCTTATGTGTGCGTGTGATTATATTCGTGTAGCCCTGTCTTTCGAGTTCACGGACAATTGCCGAACCGACCATTCCCCTGTGACCTGCTACATAAATTTTTGCGTTTTTCTCCATCATAATAATTCCCCTTTATATCGTACACAGCTTGTCGGCGACCTCGTCTGCACAGTCATAGAACTCTGCATAACTGCCGTCAAGCGTTTTTATTTTGTTTATAATACTTTCTATATCTTTCAGATCATCCTGCTGTACGGAAACGGCAAGATGCTTTTCTTGTAACAGTTTTATTGTTGTCCTGTCCTCTAAAACACTGTCACGGCTGAACAGTGCCATCGGCTTTTTCGCAAGCAGACATTCCGATACAGTGCCCCAGCCTGCTTTTGTTATGATATAATCGGCAGGAGCAACATAGTCCTGAGTGTTTATCGTAGAGTACGGCACAACTTCCACATTATCACCGACAAGAGGTACGCCCTCAGTCGTATAAAAATCAAAAGGCACATTGCTGACATCAACAGGTTCTTTGAATTGTGCCGACATACCGAGAGCAACAAAAACAACAGGCTTTGTATGTTTGGAACGTATCTCCGAAACAGCGTTTTCATTGAAATTTCTTGCTGTTACGGAGGTTTCTGTTATTTCGGAGCCGTTCAGAAATTCGAGCATTTCCGTATTATGCAAAGCGTAAAGCATTGTGTGCTTTATTTTACGATAATACTTTGCATAGGTCTGCCATATGCTTTCCGGCAAAAATTCACGGTACAATTCTGTCCATGTAAAATTGCCTACGTACAATAGCGAAACACCGGCAAGCACACAGGCTTCAATGCTCCATATCGGCATATCACAGAGTACAGCGTCAATATGGTTTTCGGTAAGCCATTCTGCTTCCGCTTTTGCTCTTTGCGGCAGCTCTGCAAGAAATTCCGTACAAGCCGCCGTGAGCCTTTCTATATCGACAAGCAAAGTACCATCTTTACAAATAAGCCCTATATCGGTGTGCATTTCACGGAAAGCAACTCTTTTGTATTCGTCTGCACTCAGCATCAGGGACAGATTCTGCCTTGCAAATTCAATATGCCGCTTTCCGCAGACTATATAAACGAATGTATCATGCTTTTTAACGGCAGAAACTATTATCGGAATATTCCTCGCAATATGCCCGAAACCGTGGTCGGACAGATAAAAGCAGATGTGTTTCATTATGCGTTTTTCATTGCTTTCTCGCGCTTTGCAAGCTCTCTGTCATGCTCAGCCATAATTTTAACAAGTTCAGGATAGCTGGTTTTCTGCGGGTTCCAGCCGAGAACGGTCTTTGCCTTTGTGGGATCGCCCCAGAGGTTATCTACATCGGTAGGTCTGAACCACTGCGGATTTACACATACAAGCATCTTGTCTGTTTCTGCATCGTAGCCCTTTTCGTCAATGCCCTCGCCTTCCCAGCGGATAGTGATACCGTTTGCGGCAAATGCCTTTTCTGTGAAATCACGGACTGTATGCTGTTCGCCTGTTGCGATAACGAAATCCTCCGGTGTTTCATGCTGGAGTATCATCCACATACATTCAACATAATCCTTTGCATAGCCCCAGTCACGAAGGCTGTCCATATTTCCAAGTTCAAGGTGATCCTGCAAGCCTTCTGCAATTCTGCCTGCGGCAAGAGTGATCTTTCTCGTTACAAAGTTTTCGCCTCTGCGCTCTGATTCGTGATTGAAAAGTATGCCGTTTACAGCAAACATTCCGTAAGCCTCACGGTACTCCTTTGTGATCCAGAAGCCGTACTGCTTTGCAACAGCATATGGGCTGTAGGGGTGGAAGGGAGTGGTTTCTCTCTGCGGAACCTCCTCGACCTTGCCGAAAAGTTCCGAGGTGGAAGCCTGATATACCTTTGTTTTCTTTGCAAGCCCTAAAATGCGGACAGCTTCAAGGATACGAAGAACGCCGATTGCGTCAACATCGCCGCTGTACTCAGGAACATCAAAGCTTACCTGAACATGGCTCTGGGCCGCAAGATTGTATATTTCATCAGGCTGTACAAGGCTGATTATGCGGACAAGTGAGGATGAATCGGACAGATCGCCGTCATGGAGAGTGATCGCATTTTTTGCGATAAGATGGTCTATTCTTGCGGTGTTGGAGATGGAGGCACGTCTTGTTATTCCGTGAACCTCATATCCCTTTTCAAGCAGAAACTCTGCAAGATAGGAGCCGTCCTGACCTGTGATGCCTGTTATAAGTGCTTTTTTCATATTGTTTCCTCAGCTTTCTATTGATTGTTTTTTCTGTATGAGATTATCGCATATTTTACAAAATCATTTAAGTGACAATATTGGTGTATCATAGCACAATCTTGGTTTTTTGAAAGAGGGTATAAAAAATGGTAAAGTTCCCACAAAATAAATTGGTCACTTTACCATAATTTTCTGTATTCTACGGGCGTGATACCCTCTATTTTTCTGAACAATCTCGTGAAATAGTTTGTGTCAGAAATGCCGACCTCACAGCCAATCTGTTCTATCGTTTTATCCGAAAAGAGAAGAAGCCGCTTTGCAGATGTTATCCTTTTTTGTGATACATAGGCATTTATTGTTATTCCGTACTTCTCTTTGAATATCTTTGACAGATAAAACTTATCAATAAAGAACTGCTTTGCAAGCTCGTCAAGCATGATTTTTTCCTTATAATGCTCGTCAATCCAAGCCTTGATACTGCCGATTTCCTGGCGCTTCAATGCCTGCTTTGAATTTTCCGGATGCCATGATTTTGACATTATCATTGTCAGCAGAGAACCGAGTTTTTCATTTATCTTCATATCACGGATATAATCAGCGGAATCTGCTATACGATAAATATCGTCAAGAAGCTTTATACATTCCTCAGTATTCTCCGCATCAAACACAGGCTCGCCGCCCCGGCTGATATATTTGTCATAGATATTCTGTAGGTTTGCGCCATTGAAATGTACCCATTTAAGCTGCCAGAGTTCGTCTGCTGTACTATGAGAATACGGCTTTTTCCATCTTTTCTGATTTCTCCAATAATTGATGCTCTAAAGGTTGGAAGCCAAACTATTATTTTTGAATAATTATCATAACACCAGTTTCCAAGTTTTCAAAAAGTAAAAGTGCTTATAAACAGAAAGAATCAAAGGTGAATACATTTTTTGAGGATATATGGTTCGTCTCGAAAGCG
>Ga0326512_10003798_pt1 | contig 11020 bp, 6 predicted proteins | sample 1_2617_0518_D_FD_203652 | JGI IMG/M metagenome (GOLD analysis project Ga0326512, IMG submission 203652) | Bovine rumen microbial communities from UC Davis, California, United States - 1_2617_0518 | ecosystem: Host-associated > Mammals > Digestive system > Stomach > Rumen | place: USA: California...
ATCTGAGGTTGTTCTAACAGACTTAATTGTAAGTCAGCCTTACATTAGCGTAACATCGAATAGCGATCCTGTGCAATTAACTATTACAGCTAAGTACAGTTCCGGCTCAGTTCAAGATGTTACTAATTCTTGTACAGCTTCTTCTAGCAACAACGCAGTTGCTTACTGGAATGTTGGAAGTCTTGTTATTGCTGGCCCAGGTACAGCTATTATAACATTCTCTTACAATGGATTTACAACCACATCAACAATTACGATTTCTGATGTACAAGAAGTTACTCCATCTTATATTGGTTATGCTATGACTTCTGAAGAGGTTGTATTAAATCCTCAGTGCAAGATTACAGGTACCTTAGGTGGAACTTATAACGCCACTCAATGCTCCGAAGCTCCTTATTACTTATGGATTATTACTCCTTTAGTTCTGAGAACATTCTTAGAAAATAATATGTGGTCATATGATGTTCCTGGAGATAATATAGACTTAACTTATGGAGAATTTAATGGAGTTACTTATAATGTATATAAATTCCACGGGGACGGACTCTTTGGAGAACCTGATACGTTAAATGAGCCAACCACAATAACAATTTCAACTAACTAAGTATGGCAGTAAAAGTATCTGGCATAATAACTCCCTCTTCTGGTAGTTATATAGCACAAGCCGAAAACATTGCCTTTACAGAAAATGGTACAGCCGTTACATTGCAGTTGAAACTAGCTGCAATTATTCAGCAGGTTGCTGACTTGGCGGATGCAGCAGTAACAGGAACTGCTGATGACATTATCTATGAAGGTAGTACAACAATTAAACAAAAGATCGCAGATTTAGAAACTAATCTGGGAACAACTGCAGATAGAATTTCATATACATATACTGATGGCGGAAATGAAGTTACAACTAACGTAAAGGCTGTTCTTGATGACTTAAGAGAGGCTCTAGACAATATTGATGATTTACCGGCAATTGAACAGAGACTAGCTCAATATGCTTCAAGAGCTGAGACGGCTTCTGGAGCTGCTCAAACTTCATTAGAAACTATTAGAAGCAAAACTGAAGAACTTACAGAATTAAAGAATCAGGCTGCAAGTTTAAACCAAGCAACAATTGGTAAGATTAATGCACTTGAAGCTATTGCTCAAGACTTACAAGCAACCTTTAGTTATGATGCTGAGTTTAGATTAATTTCTAGAGAAGCTTATAATCAGTTAGAGCTTAATGGTGATGTTAGTTCTTCTACAGTGTATCTCATTTATGATGATACAACATCACAAGCGTCTGTTACCTATTATTCGGTATTAGTAACTACAGAGACCGGTAATACTTTACAGGGAACTCCTATCGGAACTGGTAGTTATGCAGCTAATTCTGAAATAACAATTGCTGCTGTACCGAAGACTGGATATCAGTTTGACCATTGGCTTATAGATGGAAGTGATGTAGTAAGCGAGAATCCAACTCAACTTACAGTTAATGCGGCTCGCTCTGCTATAGCTTACTTCCAGCCGATATCAAGTACGCCATAATATGTAACTCATTAATACCACAGAATAATGCTAACTCATTCTTATAACGGTAACTCAAAAACAGTTTCTTCTATCTACTTTTTGAGGATTCCAATCACTAAGATTGTACTTGCTGGACAAACTCTTTGGGACATCATTACAAGCTGCTTTGGTTCTGGAATTTGGTATGAAGATAGAGTTTGGATTGATACTGACTTTTGGAAAAACTAATAATATATGGCATCCTTAATATCTGACATTAACGACAGCTGGGAAGGCAAAACTGGGCAGCAAGTACATAACGCAATAAAGAACCAGTTTAACGCCAACATTGCCGAGATTAACGGTGCGATGAAAAATATCGCATTTGACAAATACTTAGATGAAAATGATAACGAAGTTCCCGGAAAGGTAAAGTACACAATTACTAAAGTTGATGATTCTGTTGTCACTGGAGACTTTAGCTTGGTGGCAAGAACCTCTGATAAGGTGTATCTTCACAGTCTTAGCGCACCATCTTATGTAGCTCCAGGTGAGGATGTTCCTGTTACTTATAGTTTTTACATTACACAAGACGAAGTTCAGGTTGCTAGTAGACGTGCTGATGTAGTTTTCAGAATTACAAACGGAGGTTATACAAAGACACTTGAATCCTTCAAGACTGGACTATCAAAGAAAGCAAGTAATACAGTAGAAACTTACAATATCCCAGGAAAATACTTAAAGGATGGAACTAATAGAATTACAATGACTATTACGTTCACAACATCTGAGGGTACTGGTCAAACTATTGTGGAGGATGTAAATGAAGTAGATGTTAAGAGTTTTGACTTACATCTAGCTTCTTCAATTACTGGTATAGCTCTTTATCAAGTTGTATCTGATCCTACCAATACACAGTTCTCTATGACCCTAACTCATAGAACTGCACAAGGAAATAGTTTACCTGCTGGAACTCAAGTTACCACAAGAATTTATGACGCATTAAGTACCTTAAAACAATCCACAAGCAGCAATTCGTTCGTAGAACTGCACTTAAGCAATATTTGTGCTTCTAATTCTGCAAACAACAACACTTACACATTCTTTGTGCAAAGCTCTGCTGTTTTCGAAGATACTACAATCTACTCTAATGTAGTAAAGTATCAGTTTGTTGGTGGCGATACGTCTAAAATTTCTCAAACTAAATACGCATATTGTATTCCTGAGTTCTCTAACTATCAAGAAGATGTTATCAGCGAAGCTAATAAGTTTATCGCTGACCAATATTCTACTATTGAACTCGAAATCTTTGCATACACAATTGCTCCTAAGAACTTTACATTCTCTGTAAATGGTGAAGTTGTTACTACAATTTCTGGTGTTCCAGCAAGTGAGGAAGGAATCCTAAACAGACTTACTGGTACGGGAGAAGGTTCTTGGGAATATCAAATTACCCAACCTAACTCAAACACAATTTCTGTATCTGATGGACTAACTGGTCCAACCTTTACAGTTGTTACTCGTAATGTAGCGAACGACCTAGTTCTTCCTACAAATCCTAAAGTACGTTTATCTGCAAATGGTAAAACTGGCCGTGACGAGGTTTGGGGAACTCAAACAGTTGATAATCAAGAAGTTTCTTTAACTAAGTTTACAAACTTCGACTGGAGTTCTAATGGTTGGATTGACAACGCTTTAGTTGTTAATAATAATGCTACTGCTGTAATTGATGTTACTCCATGTGCTAAGGTTATTGGAAACATGGATAATTCAACTACCGCAACTGGTAGAGCAGTTACTTTCCGATTCAAGACTGTTAACGAAAATACAGAAGAACCATTAATCACTTGTATGGCTTCCGGTAAGGATGGTTTTGCTATCTATCCGCAGAGAGCCGTTATGTGGAAAGGAACACAGTCTGCTTCTACAATCTTCTCTTCAGAAGTTGCACCAAAAGAAGTAACATTTGTTTGGTATAATAACCAATATGGTAATGCTTCTATTATCTATGTTAATGGTACTTCTCAGGCAGTTATTACTTCCGGGACAAGCACTGCTAACCCTGCAAAGATTACAATTAATGCTAATCACACTTCTCTATATCTTTACAATGTAGAGACCTATGAAAAGGCTTTAAATTTTAATGAAGTTCAAGCTTTATATTGTCTACACAAAGCAACTGGAGTTTCCGATTACATTAAGGATAATGCAATCTTTAATGAAGCTGTGACTCTTGGACCTAATGGTTCTAAGGTAACTATTGATAATCTTCCTGTTGGAAGTAGATATTTACTGATTAAGGCTCATCCACTTGGACCAAATAAACCTTGGGAAGTTATTAATAACCTTAATGCTACAAAGCAGATTGGTATCAAAACTAAGGAAACAAAGTCTTGGAGAATCCTAGCAGGTAATACATATTTAATTACGAAGACTGCTGATGGATCTGGTGATCCTTACAACTTCTTTGCTAATAGAATTACATTCTCTGGTCAGGGAACGTCTTCAATGTCCTACCCAGTAAAGAACTTCAGAATTTACTTTGCTAAAGGAATTACACCGGCAGCAGATACTGATAATGAACCTGGCTTTGGTGCTTGTTATGAGTACACAGATACTGATGGTACTTATGGTCCAGAAGGAAAGGTTTATGAAGGTGGCGATTTTGGTAAGACCACTGTATTTAAGCAGGGTGTTGAAGTTACTGGAACTGATTATACAACTACAGTATCTGACGCTATTGTTTACAAGATGCGTTCTGATTCAATTCCTGCTAACGTATTCTGCTTAAAGTGCGACTACGCCGAATCATCTGGTACACACAATACAGGATTTGCTAGATTAGCTAATGTAGCTCTAGAAACTTCTTCTGATATTACTGATGGTGCTGAAACAGTTCACCTACCAGCAAATGACTATAAGGCTAGTTACCCATACACTTGCCGTTCAACTATCGACGGTTTCCCTGTATATTTATTCTTTGAAGACAACGAAGGAAATGTTACTTATCATGGTAAGTACAACTTCAATAATGAAAAGGCTTCTCCAGAAGTATTTGGTTTCCAGCCTTATTGCTCTAAACTAAAATATGCTTCTTATATTAAGTGGCAAGAAAATGCTGCTAATTTAAAGGGTAAAGCTACTGACACTTCTTACTTTACTAATGGAATTGTAAAGACTGAAGCTACCACTCTAAAGAATCTGTTCCATATCAACGACGATTCTTACGAGCGCGGACATATGGTATACCAAGTTGAAGAGGGTGGAACTCCTCAGGTATACATCAATCCTATGGAATGTTGGGAATTTAGTACTAACAATGCTGGTGATATCGAACACCGTGAACTACTAGGTAGTTATCTAAGCCAGATTGGTGCCTTCACATTCCCTTACACATCTGAAGATGGTGTTCCAGTAGCAAACTATCCATACAGTAATAAGAATCAATATGCTGGATTGAATCCATTTACAGAAAAGTGTATTACTAATGGTAAGGATGTTGGCTATGCTTGGTTTAAAACAGAACAAGCTTGGGAACCTCGCTTCCCAGACGATAAGGATATCGATGCTTACTATGAAGGCGGTGCTACACCTTACCTATTAAGATCTCTATACAAGTGGGTACACAAACACAATGTATATTGCTGGGATGCTCAATATCGCTCTGATGTCATCGCTGAGTTTGCTCGTGACTTATCTAAGTATTTCAACGTGAACTACTTACTTAAGTATTACATGCTAACTAAACTGTTCATTAGCGCTGATCAGCGTATTAAGAACTGTATGTTAGCGTTCTACTGCGACCCAGGTGCTACATTAAATGCTGATACAGATTGCCCTATGGGTCATATGAGAGCATACTACATCTTCTATGATAACGATACAATCTTAGGCGTAACAAATACTGGTTCTCTTGGTAACCTATGGAACTCTGATGAAACATTTGGTGTCTTCCAAGGTATTGATGAAAATAATGTTTCCTTCCACGGACTGTGGGGTAACTTAGAGTATTGCTACAACCTATATATTACTGGTAACTATGATAGTCCACACGTTGCTAACTTAGGACGTATGATGGAAAGAGCTTATGTAAGTGTACGTAATGCTCTATCTGATGGAACTATCAGTCAATACTTTGATGGTATTACAATTACTCCTGATTCTCCAGCTGACGCTATTTACTTAAAGGCTCTGCCTGCATCTGCAAGTAACGTTGATGCTGAAATCAAATACTTCTATCCTTCAGGAATTGCTCCTAATGCAATTGACTGGAACCCTACGAGCTTAGCTCAGTATCAAGGTGATAGAAAGTATCACAGAGAGTGGTTACTAAGTAAGCGTACTAAGTGGTTCGATGCTCGTTATGGTGCTGGTACAGTTAATGCTTACAAGATTAACTTCAAGCCTAACGGTGCTCAAGGAACCTATCAAGGAACTCAACTTAAGTTCTATTCTGCTTTCGATAACTGGAAGTTCTACTGGCAGGGTAATGATGGTGCTAACCTAACACCAACTGAAATGCTCCAGAAGTATGACTTTACAGAAGGAACAGAAAACAATTATGGTGTTCTAACTTGTGCAAGCACAGTAAACTCTAATGTTTACCACATTAAGGGTCTGTATGGTGCTAACAAGATTGACCTAAGCGGTTGGTATGGAAATGTTCCAGAAAACTTTATCGGTGATATTAACGGTAATCCTGGAACTGAAGGATATAATCCAATGCCTTACCTGAAGGAGTTTGTAATGGGTAACCTAGCCGCTCCTTTCTATGTAATTACCGCTGGTCTACAGTCACTATTCGTACTGAATGGTATGGTTCTAACACCTAATGTAGAAAAGATTACTATACAAAATGTTGTTGCTATCAATGGAGCTAGCGACCTAAGTACTGGAAACTACTTCGACCTTGACTTTAGAAAACTAACTAAGGTTACAGAACTTGATACAACAAACACTCTGTGTAATATTCTTCTTCCAGAAGGAAGTAGTTTAACAACACTTGTGCTTAACAAGCCTATTACCTTAGACTTTGAGAATAAGGTTAACTTAAACAACTTAACAATTCAAGATACTACAGCAATTACTAGCGTAACGGTTAGACATTCAAGTAGTTATCTATACAAGTGGGCATTTGATTTTGCTAAGGCAAACCACTCTGTTAATATGACTGTTGTTTTAGGTAATGGAACTGAAAAGGACGAATTAACAGAAGCTGCTGTTAACTCTCTAGTTCAATTAGCACAGGCAATAAATAATGGAACAATATCTGGAGATAATGTTAGTGTTTCTGGTATTGCTCACTACGCAGGAATTACTTCAGAACAAAATAGTATTCTATTCAATGCCTTTGGTTCTGGTCTAGTAATTTCTTCTACAAGTTCCGATTCATTCAGCCTTGACCTCAACGCTGGAAATCAACTATCTGAAGGTGGTACATTAAATATCACTCCTTCTATGGCAGTTGACGATAACAACGGAACACTAACATATGTTAAGGAATTTGTAAGCGGTGATTCTCTCGCTTATGAGAGTGTCACATTTGACAATGCTTCTTCTCCTTATCTATGTATCTTAAAGGCAGACAGAATTAATGATAATGTAAATAGAAGCTGTGTACTTAAAGTTAAAGCTACGCATGGTGGTGTTGAGGCTGAAACCGCTAATATCACAGTAAGCTATGTTGCTATCGGTACAATTACATTATCTATCCCTGGTGCTACTAACAATATCGTAAGTGGACCACAAACTGTTAGAATTAATCTATCCGATGGTTCTACAAAGAGCCACTTACTAAGTACTTATCCATCTGAAAGCATTAGCCTTAGTGCTAGCTCTGGTACAATCACTGCTAGCGGAAGCCTTGAGAATGGTTTTGAATTTACTCCTGCATCTGGAACTGATAGTGTTATCACTGTTACAGTTTACGGAAAGACTGCAAGACTTAATGTCTACTATGACATTCAAGTTTGTGCAATCGAAAGTGATGCAGTTGTAGAGCAAGGACTGTTATGGTTAAATGACTTCTTTACTGGTTTCTTCTATAATTTTAGAGACAATAGAATTATGAGAAGTGATTTAAGTAACTTGACCTTAACAACTAACGGTTCTACAATCTCTGTATCTGGTCAGCTATCTAGTGGACAGATTACTGGAAGTATTACTCCTGACGAAAATAGAGAGCATAACTTTGAGGCTATCGCTTTCTTCCGTTCAGAAACAGTATTCAAAATTCCTAGCCAGCTGAAGTTTACAAATCTTTCAATTCCTGAAGGAGTTGAGTCTATTGAGTGGACTTCAATGTATCAGAATTATGGAAGTTATGGAACTATTAAGTTCCCTTCAACTACTAAGAAGGCTTGCTTAGTGCTGAATATGGATGTGGTTCCTGCCAACTTACAATTTGATATTAGTAACTGTCCTCTATTAAACAAAATTTACAATGCTGGTGTTAATAATGTTTCTTCTATGGGTAACCTAGAAGGAGTTATACACTTAAATATTTCTGTAACTAAGAACATGAGTCTACAGAAGGATAAAGTCCTATTTAAGTACACCAACGCAAATCCTGGAAGTCAGTGCTACATCACACAAATTGGTAACTATTCAGAAGAGTCTGGAAGCACAATCAATGCTCCAGCCGCAGTCTTTAATATTAGCGATAACGATGCAGGAATGAATACACAGTTGCCTCCAATTTACAGCTTTGGTTCTCCTACACCAACCGCTCATATTAAGATTGGATATATTGCTTCGTACAGCATGAGTGCTCCAGCATTCGACTGGGGAGTTATGCAGAACTATGTGAAGGGCTTGTACTACACATTCTATAGAGGAAGCGGGTCTCCTACGACCCTCAACTTACAAAATATTGAACGTATAGGAGATGCTGCATTCTCTGGAAATACTGTTATAACTACTTTATTTGTAGGCGAAAATATCCAAAGCGTTGGTCTTGAAGCTTTTGCTTCATTTAGCAAGAGTATTCAAACCAGCCCTTCTGATTCTTCATTAAAATTAACTAATGCTACTGATATAGCAGATAGAGCATTTAACATCCTAACCAATTCACATACAGTTACAATTGGTTCTGTTTCTAAGCCCGTAACTATTTCAGGTGTTGGTTCTCGAGCATTTAACTCTAATACTGGTGTAAGTCATACAATCAACATTTACACTAATAATATTATTGCTAATTTAGGTGCTCAATATCCATTTGGTGGTTATAAGTATAACACAATTAACTTAGTAACTGATGCAAGTGGTGAACATTATTCTGATATAATTACACAATTTAGACAGCTTGCTGCTGATGTTAATGTCTTTGTTAACGGTAGCGGAACTGCTTTACAACCATTAAGCTAATATGATACAGAAAGGCGATTTAGTAATGGCTGCCAAGGGAAAAGCTCTAAAAACTCCTAACGGAATCTGCGATATGGTTTCGTTAGGAACTTTTAGAGGATATAAAGATGGAAAGCCATACGAAATAACAATAAATTTAGAAGATATTGTTGAAGTAACTCCTGTTAGAATATTGGATGAAGTTTTCTTTATTGAAGCCAATGATTATAGTAAGGCAGTTACCGAATTAATTAGACAAAAATATTCTCTAGATGCTGAATTAGCATTACATGCTAATGCGGTAATGGAAGGAGTTACACCAAAAATGGAAGCCTTCTTAGCTTGGAGAGTATTGTGTAAAGAAGCCGCTAGAAAGATTTGGAATGAATAAGAATGTGTCTGTGTGGAGGGGGAGTCTTCCTCCTCCCACACATTCTCATATATGGATAGTAGATGATTCTACTATTAAAATATATAGAGAAGGTCGGTGGGTAAATATGTTTGATGAAGCAACAGAAATTACCTCTGGACTCATGTCTTATACTGACAAGCAAATCTTGAATCTACTAAACGAAAATTTACATTGGAATTAACATGGCTGTAAATAACGATACTACAAATAAGCTTTATCCTGCGAATGATACTAGTGTAAAATTTTTCGCAAGTCTTACAAGAGCGCAAGCAAAGGGATTAGCAAACTTCACATATGAAGGCGCTATTAAGAATATAAAGCGTGACTTTCCTGGAGCTATCTGCTTCGTATCCGATGCTGATGGAAATTCCATCTTCTTAAATGGTTTGCTATTTGGAGATGGTGCTATTTCCGGTGGAACAAGTCCCGGAGGTGGTGGCGGAGGAGGAATCACCGAAGTGCGGCTAGACATGATTCCAGTTATAGAGGTAGATAATGTTGTTCTAAAAACATTAGCAGATTATTTTAGTGCCGATGGTACCTTTATTACTCAAGGCATTAATGTAACAAAAGAAATGCAAGATGGGACAGTTCAAACTGTCATATCAATAACTAGTGATGGAATCACTATTGGCAATGATGTAGTCGTTACCCAGACCTATGTAACTTCTTATGTTGCCGATCAGTTATCTGGAGTTTCACAATCAATTGCTGCTGCTGAACAAAATGCAAAAGATTATGCCGACTCTATCATATCTTCTGTTTATAAGGTAAAAGGTTCTAAGACTAATTACTCAGAACTGCTGCAAGTACAGAATCCTTCTATTGGTGATGTATGGAATGTAGTTGCTGAAGTGCAAGGGCAAGATGGTAAACTTATTCCTGAAGGTACTAACTTTGTATGGAATGGTACTGTTTGGGACCCGCTTGGAGGAACTTTTAATCTATCAAACTTTTACACTAAGACAGAAGTTGAGTCTAAACTTAGTCAATTAGAGACTAGTTTAGAAACTACAATAAATAATAATGTAACTAATTTACAAGGACAAATAAATACTAATGCAAATGCAATTAGTGGGTTAAGCTTGACGCAACAACAACAAGCTGCTAGTATTGCTACGAATACTAATAACATAACTCAGAATACAACGAACATTACAAATATATCTACACAATTAACATGGCAGTAATTAATAATTTAAAAGCTTCTTTTACGGAATTTAACGTAAATGATGTGGCTTCTAGATTAACTAATTGTGTTGGAGAATATAATACTGCGGACTTATTAAATGGTGGAGAACTTGTAGACAACGAACTTAGTTATAAATTTGTAGTTCAAGGTTTACTTGGGCACACCATACAATCAATTGTTGTAAAAGCGTTACTATTAAATGCTGATGGTTCTCTGGCCACTTCAAGAAGAATAAGGATGGTAATAACAGATTACGGAAATCCTTATGTTGGAGACTTTGTAATTAATGGAGATAAAAAAACAATCAATAGTATTGAGTTTACCTCTTATGAATTGCAAGAGTCTGATAGCAGAGAAATCAATGTTAAAGTAACGATGCCTTCTGGAAACAGTTGTTATTTTGCAATACAATCTTTACAAATAAATTTACAGGATATTAGCTATACCGTCAATATTGCATTTGATGGACCAAAGCAAGGAAGAACAACAAGTACTATTACTTGTGCTACTTTGTTGCTTAATTTGGGAGCTGAAGCTGTAACATTTAGTAAAGACCCTCTAAATGTGTACGATCCTCTTGTCGA
>Ga0326512_10003799_pt1 | contig 11019 bp, 32 predicted proteins | sample 1_2617_0518_D_FD_203652 | JGI IMG/M metagenome (GOLD analysis project Ga0326512, IMG submission 203652) | Bovine rumen microbial communities from UC Davis, California, United States - 1_2617_0518 | ecosystem: Host-associated > Mammals > Digestive system > Stomach > Rumen | place: USA...
AAGGCAGATTGGTATGAAGAGGAGGAAAACGAAGATGAATAAGTGCTTCAATTGTGGATATAGTTGGTATGACGAGAATTTAGGTTATGAAACTTGCCACTATCCAGAGGATGAACCACATGAGTGGTCGCCTTGCGAAGCTCAGGAAGAAGCTGACCGCATAGCAAGGGAACGTGAAGAGTATGAAGATTTCATAAGGCAGATTGAGGAGGAATACGAATGAAGATTTTAGCAATTTCTGTGAAGGGACAAGAGTTCCTGTATAAAGCCTCGACCGCTCATAAAGTAAGCGCTCGTTCAGGTAAGATAATTATGGATACCCTCAATAAAGCCAAGTATGGTTTAAAGGAAAACGAAGTTTGGCATATGCATGAAGTAGATCGGTATGATAACGCATATGCTTATGCTACTTATCAGGAATTCACCATTTATAAAGGAAGTATTATGGAAAGGAGATAACCAAATGCTTAGTAAAAAATTTCAACAGAAAGTTTATAGCGCATATAAGGAAGACCACAACAAAATGGTTGCACATGGGCAGTACTGCTATGGAATTGCCTATAACGCAACTGCTTCAATCCACACATGGATTATTAGAAGAAAGCGAGGTGATTTTTATTTAAACGGCGAATGGCATTGGCTTCAGCCACTAGATGTAGATATTAAATAAGTACAAATAACAGAAAGGAAAACGATATGATGGATAATTACTACGAAGGCTTTGAATACAAGATGATGTGGAATGACAGTCCAGATACTTCCGTATGGAAAGACGTGTGGGTTCCTGTGGTAGTTCTCAAGAAGTATCCGAAATGGATGCTTGTTGAGGTACAACCCCACAAAAATCCGAATGGAATGGGGATTTCAAAACCCTACAGGGTCGGTGTTAATCAGATGGCACTCAAATACGGAGACATCCGGCTGATGGAGGTGAACAGATGATGATAAGGCATTTCCGTAACAAGCGAAACGAAAACAAGTATATTGATACCAAGCATACAAATGATCGCCACTATATGTGGAGACAGCGTATGACCTGGGATAACGGAGTTACAAATTACCTTGGGGGGCTTCCGAGGGGGGGCTTCCGAAGGCAGAACAAAAAATGGATGGACGAAGTGTTACAGGATTATGAGGAGGTGTTTGAGTAATGACAGCTGTTTATAGTGAAGACATGATTGTTAAGCGAGTTCCCAAGGCGGTAAGGGAGCGCACTAAGGAAAATATGGAACAGTATCATATGTCTCTCTATGATGCCTTTGATGAGGCAGTGAGATATGTAAGCCCGAAGGGAGCGGAGCTGCGGAATGCCTGGTTCTTCAGCGACTACCGAAAATTTATTCCTGAAGCTTATCTTCCCAAGTATCTCAACTTCAAGCTGTTTCCGTTAAGGTACAGTATTAGAAACGCAAAGTGACTTAAAGTGCAACATAATGAACATTGATAATTAAATATTAAAGGAGGCTAATTATGGGGTTTATCAATGGGGTTACAAACTATGAAGAGTGGAGAAATCACGCAAAGGACAATAAGAAGTACCTTGAAAGAATGTCGCTGATAAGCGAACTTCTCCCCAAGAAAGACAATCTCGGAGTTATTGATCAGTACCGTCTTGCAAATGCTCTGGCGGTATCTGAGTTGACAGGTAAGCTCGAAGGGTTTTATGCAATCAGCACTTCAGTTCTGATGAACCCCATTTGCCAAGCGAGAGCACGATGCAAGGGATGTATCTGTGAGAGCTGTTATGCGGTGAACAATGTTTCAAGGTATTCGGGGCTGACTCAGGCACTTGAAACTAATTACTTAATCCTCAACAACTTCCTGTTGGATGAAGAAGTTCTTGCAACTGTAGCAATTCCTTCGACTAACGGAAAGGCAAGGATTGAATCCCACGGAGATGCAGCAACAGAAATCTGTGCTTTGAACCACAGACGGATTGTTGCTAGTCACAGGCATCTTGTTTGCGCAGTTTTTTCAAAGAACCTTTATCTCTACAAGGACCCGCTTAAGGTTGAAGGGAAGCCAGATAACATGATTTTCATTGCATCTTCTCCGATGGTTAATGAAATCATGGAAATCCCCGATGACTGTAAGTGGTTTGTAGATCACGTCTTTACCGTTTACGATGAGGAGTATGCAAGGGAACACGGCATCAAGATTAACTGTGGCACATGGGATGCAAAAAGTCTTGACCACAGATGCAAGAACTGCCTCAGATGTTATGAGTTAGACAATGCTGATTATTATATCAGTGAGTTAAAGAAATGAAAGGAGACGAAAATATGAAACCGAGAATTGAAAGAAACGGAGAGCGTGTTTATTACATTGACCGCACAGGAGAACGATATATCATCTATCTTCTGATTGATTTTGACGCAAAGGAAGTCGATATAAGCAAACCTGTTCATTACATGGCTGCGGTCGTAGGAGAAGACCCAGACAGCGGTAGCTTGTGTGGCTACTTCTACATTGAGGGAACTAGCGATGAAGAATTACTCAGCTGTTGTGAGAAATATGTAGAAAGGAAATGATGAGATGAAGAAATTTCATGAAAACATTTGGTTTGGGACTTTGAAAGAGTGTGTTGATGAGTTTTACTCGCTGATTGATTTTGTGCATCGTGAGATGCCGAGAGTTGATTTCGCAGCTATTGTTGACGAAGAAGCGAAAACAGCTTATGAAGCGTGTAGAACAGCAGCGAGTTGGTTCGGGTTTAAGTGTATGTCTCATGAATTTGATGGTGACACAGTTGTCTTGTTATTCGGGCATTATGGAGGAGGTGGTGTTGAAAGCCTGGAATTAACAGGAGATCCTGAGATAGATAAGGAGGCTATCATAGATAAAATTGCCAACTCTACAGATAACTGTGGGCTTGGTCAACTTAAGGCAGATGAGTATACTGTTTTTGAGCTTGAATAATGAAAGGTGGAATAAATATGAGAAGTGCTTTTGATATTTATAATGAAATTAATTCTGATAAAGAAAAGGAAAAGAAATACAGAAATATGATGTCACATCAGGAACAGATAATTACAGACGCCATTAAGCATGGTGATATTCATGGAAGTAGATTGTTTGTTTTCTCTGATCGTGGGTACTTTAACGGAGCGCAGAGAGATTGGTACGAAGAGTTTTATAACAGGGCTAAGAAAGAGATGGAAGCTGCGGGCTACAGAATTGTTGGTATATGCGTTTGTTGGTGAAAGGAGATGATAATATGAAGAAAATCCATCTTTGTACATGGTGTATCAACGGAATTAGAAGCCACGGAGAAACGGTGTACATCGGTGACGAAGTAGAGGAAACGAAGTGTGACTTCTGTGACGAAGAAGACGATGAAGTCTATGAATGTATTATTGATTGAAGGGAGATGCAATAATGAGTGAAATCATTAATGAACTCTTCAAGGAGTTCACAGAAGACCAGGTACTTGAAATCAGCGCTTACATCATTTGCGGTTGCAGTGTTGACGATGCTATTCAGAGAATAATAGAAAGGGATTGATAATATGATTAAATTCAAGGAAAAGAAATTAAACAAAGACCTCATTGAATATGTGAAGTATCTGCTGACAAACGATGATGAGTATCCGTTCGAGGCTTGGATGATGACAGAGTCTGAGGAAGATTTAAGTGATATTGAAAGTGAACTTGCAGAAATTAGTTACCATGCTAGGTACATGGTCGCTGTTGCTAAAACACTAATGTAAGAAAGGAGTTGATAATATGACAATCAAAAAACTGAAAGAAATGATTGCTAACCTTCCAGACGACATGAGAGTTTATGCAGACGATGCAGTAGCTTTTGGTCATGAGCCTTCTGAATTCTGTTGTTTGTTTGTCTCTAGTAGGGAACCGAGGAAAGCGCTTCTTCAGACGGCAAAGGATTTCGATACTGTTGAAGAGACAGAAGCAATCTTAACATATGCAATGGAGAATGATTGGAATGAACAGGATACTTGGATGGAACTGAGCGAAAGGGGGTTCAAACCTGAGGATTTCGCTGACCCCGACTGGGCAAGCAATCAGTTTGAGAATTACGGATTGATTTGAGAAAGGAGATTAAATGGACCCAAATAATACTTTTACTCGCATTTGGAATAACGCTTATGACTGCTATGTAGACGGAGATTACTGTTTGATGTGGGACTATCTCAGAGAACAGATTAATAATGGAAATCTTCGTCAGGCAGATGCAGACATGATGGCAGAAGATATTGTTGAAGCTGCAAACTTATAAGAAAGGAAATGAGGTGTATTAAGATGAAAAAGAATATTTACTCTGTAGAGGTAGATCGTTACAATCCTATGGAATTAGCACACTGCCTTAAGAAATTGAGTGATGGAATCCCTGACTTTGAGTATGAATGGAGATTATCCGCAAATGCTGGTGGTATTGATTATGGTATTTATCTCAATATCGATATTGAGAAGAAGGAAATTGAGATATCTAATCAGCCAGTGTATGGGACTGATGGGGATGATTATCTTGATGATGTCCTTGAGAACTTTGAGGATGATGAAGAATGAAATACAATGAGAACGGAAATATTATTTGCTAATGGAAGGAGGATGATTATATGATTAAAGAAGCATACGCAGTATACACAGGCGGTAACATTTGGTTGTTCTATGGACAGCTCGAAAATGGAAACTATTTCCTTACAGATGATAATGGTTGGACACAGATACTTAATTCTAACCCTAGCGATTTTGATGAGTCGCTCTATGAGGAGTGGCAGCAGGAACACTTGGTAAGGGAACTGTTTTATGAAGAACGGATTAAGTTCTGTAACGAGCTACTCGATTGGATACTTGCTCATCCAGATAATGATGGCGGTATTACAGAGCACGAAATAGAAGTATATAGAACATGGTTTGAAAGCGAGGTGTATTAAATGACATTTTCCAAGTACAACAATCCAAGCAAAAAAAGAAAGCATCACAAGATGAATAGAGGGGAGGCTGATATTGTTGTTGGAAAGATGATGTTAGATAATTTGAAAGAAGGCAGAAAAATGTCGTTAAACGTATACGATAAAATATCTGATAAACTTTGCGATAAACCTAGTAGACATATTTATGATTAAGGAGGGATTAATCATGGCAAAAGGAGAACTTGTTTTCAAGGGTAAAGATGGATACTGCTACAAGAGAGATGGACATACATATCATCTCTTAGAGGGAAAAAGCCTTGGTGGTCATTCGACATCTGATATTTGTTTTGCAATTGAACTTGATGACGAAGGCGGTTACAAAGATTTGGCAACCTGGTTCTGTGGCTGTGAAACAGAATCTAATAAATTACTTGCAATCTGTGATGAAAATATCACAAACGAACCTACAGCGGAAGAAACAATCACAAACTTAAAAGAAGAGAAAGATCAGCTTAATGATAAGATCTCTTCTTTGGAAAATAAGATTGCAGAACTTAAAGAAGCACTGCTCATTGCAACTAGGAAACAGAAATCCAAACAGAAAGATATTCATTTGACAAGACAGACGTTCTTGGATGTTTATGATTACTATTTTCAAAGAAATGATGAGGAAGAGTTTGAAGAAGATATGTATGGGCATGATGTACATGTACATTGGCACGGTTTTTGGTGCAACTGTAGCGATGGAGCTATAGCTTGCAATTACATTATTGAGGGAGTTAGAGGATGCATTGAAGAAGATGATGATAATTATTAATTAAAGGAGGAAATGATGGATAACGGATTTGAAGAATACATCGAATACTGCAAAGCAAATAGCATAACACTTGAATGTCCATTTATGTGTTCTGCTTATGGTTATTTGTGCAATGGAAATCCGTATGAAACACCATGCGGATTTGCAATCCAGAAAGATAAAAATGGTAACATTATTGATGATGATGATGAAGAATAAAAGGAGAGTAATAGCATGAAAATCAAATTGATTGACAGATGGGATGACGTTAATTTGGGTGATAGATATGTAGAATTAAGGCTTGGAACAGGGGGAGCGTGTTGTGTAAAGGATACTCCTTCTGGATATAGATACATCCTCGAATGTTATGATGGAAATGAAGTTTATTCTTATGTCGGAGGAGCAGATTTTCCTCTGAGAAGGCTAACTGATGAGGAGCGTGCTATGGTTGTGGAATTTGTTAAAGAACAGTTTGAGGTTGAAGAAAAATGTAATAGAAAGGTAGAGTGATACTATGGAAGCTAATAACATTCAAAGTAAAATCATTAGTTTGCTAGATAGAACTTATGCGAATTGTCTTTATTATAAGGAAAATAATAAAGAATACTCGTTAGCGAACGAGATTGGTGTTCTCCGTGGAATTGCTTATTGTTTATCTGAAGTCGCTGGGATTTGCCCGCATAACGGTGATTTCATGGAAATGATTGAAATTCAGCAGCTGTTGAAAGAAAAAGATAACTGATAAAAAACAGTTTTATAGAAGGGAGATAAAGTTATGAACGAATTAAAAATTGAATTCAGTAACGAAAGCTATTTGTACTTTAAAACTAACAAGAGATACGCATCATCTGCATTCGAAGAGTTTGTAGAAACATGTGAAAATGCTGGAATTAATCTTGATAACATGATTGTAACGGAAGTTGTATTGAGAGATGATGAACTTAATGATATTGATGAAATGAATTTATAATAAAGAACAGTTTTATGAAGGGAGTATTGCTTATGAAATCTTGGTTTGTGTACCTCATCAACGGAAAGAAAATTGGCACCTGGGCAAACAACACAGAAGAAGCAGAGAGAAATCTGAGAGCTGAATATGGCGATGTACCAATGGAATTTGTTGGTATCAACTACGGAAAACTTGGTGCGCAGCCAGAGAAAGTAATCCATCGTGGAATGAGTGCGGCGGATGCGATGATTGCAACTGGAATGATGAATATGTTGATTGGATTAAAGAGGTGATAACATGACGGACCAGCAGATTAAGGTAATGTTTTCTAAAGAAATCTTGAGATCATTGAGATTTGGCGATGTATCAGCGGAAATGTGTGTAAGAAGAATCTTGTTTGCTGAGGGAAATGATATTGATTGGCAGAAAGCATATAAAGTGGCTCTGGAAGAGATGCCAGAATTGAAAATCTACAAGGTAGAATAAAACTCGCCTTTGAAAGGAGATGATTGGATGAAAAAAGAAAAAGTTATTATTAGAAAAGAATATGACAAATACATGAAAATCTGGAAATATTTATGTATATTTCCAGAGACATATGAAGGAAATGGTAAATTTGGATGCGTATCAATCTGGAAAGAGAATGATGGCCATTGGTGGCATGATAGCTACGATGCTGCGACAGTTGACTATTTTTACAAATGCAAAATCGTTCACAAAAATACACCAGAAGCGGAAGAGGCACTTAGTGGTTTGATTGCGATTTATGGTGACGGATTTCGTGTTGTAGAAAAGATGACAAACAGATGGTAATTATTTTATTTGCTAAAAGGAGGTAAGATTTATGAGAACATACAAAGTACTTGTTACAAATGGTAGAACATTTCAGAAATTTACAGATAAGGAAAAAGCAATTCAGTGTGCAAGAAATTGCTTTGATTTAGGGTTTGACGATGTATACATTGCTTATGGCAATGGAAATCCTGTTCCCAAAACTCCAGCATATGCCAAAACTGAGGAAAGGAAGCTTGGAAAAGCATACACAATTGTACTTATGGGAGAGGCAAAGCCTCATAGAGAAGTACAGAAATTCAAAGCAGACACCATTGTATGCGTAGCAGATAAAAATAAGATTGACAATGATTTCTATAGAGAGTTTTGGGTTAACGGAGTAATGACTGGTCGTTACTCTAGCAGAGATTTCTATTTTGATTTTGGCAACGATTGGTGGGAAAAATAAAAAGAATTTGGAAGGAGATGAGTATATGGCAACAATGAATTCTGATTCCGTAAAGGAAATGTTTCCAGATTGGGCAGAAATCGAACCAGGCAATTGGTCACAGTATCACAAAACATTAGATTATGGTCTTGGTCATACATTGGAAATCGGCTTGTATAGAGAACCGATTGACACACTCGGAAGAGTTGCAACAGATGATGAAGCAGATTGTGGAATATATGATGGAAGATATACGCTTGAGATTCTTGATGGAGACGAAGTAATCTTCTGTGCGGATGTAGACGATCAGAGATAAAATACTAATTTGAAAGGAGATGTTGCTATGTACGGAATTCCGAACTGTGTGCCAGAGTATTACAGAGAACAGCGTGAAAGAGAAAAACATGAATGGGAACTTGAGCAAGAGAGGTTAAGTTGGTATAGGAAGAATAAAGAATACCGCTTGCAGAAGCGAAAAGAGGGATGCGCTGAGATAGACTGCTATCCAGATGAATGTAGCCATTGTAAACATGGCGAAGTGGCAAATCCATTAAGCGAATGGGATGACTTTCCTACTATGATTTGTAGTAATTGGAAAGTTTGCCCCGTGTTCAAGAAATACGTGGAAGAGCATTGGCCTGATACACCGATTGATGAAGTTTACAGTTGGTTTGGGAATGATAATTGATGAATTGGAACAATTGTTATATAATAATTAAATATTAAATAGGAATGGAGAGTGATGATATGGAAATTCTTAGTCTGTTCGATGGTATTGCTTGTGGTTATGAAGCGCTTGAGAGAGCAGGGATTAAAATTGACCGCTATGTGGCATACGAGATTGATAAAAACGCAATTGCAATTGCTAAGAAAAATCATCCAGACATTGAGGAGATGGGAAGTGTCGTAGATGCTGATTTTACTCAGTATAAGGGATTTGATATGGTAATAGGGGGATCACCTTGCCAGGGTTTCAGTGTGGCCGGCAAACAGCTTAACTTTGATGATCCTCGGAGTAAGCTTTACTTCGAGTTTGAGAGAGCAGTAAGGGAAGTTAATCCGAAATACTTCTTCCTTGAAAATGTAGCGATGAGGAAAGACTTCGAAGAGGTTATTACTGATCGTCTCGGAGTTGAGCCAATCCTCATCAATAGCAATTTAGTATCAGCTCAAAATAGAAAACGGTTGTACTGGACAAATATTAAAGGAGTCACAGCTCCTAGCGACAAAGGGATTGTACTTGCAGATATCGTTCATGAGAATGAACCTGGATTTGATGGAGACCTTGAAGCATATAAAGTACCGTTTGATAAAACGCTACAGATTATGGATAAGGAAATCCAAAGAGGAAAGATTGGTTACTTCCGTAAGGATAGCCAAGCGAACCGTGTTTATAGCATTCACGGTAAAGCAGTTACGCTTTGCGGTGAGGCTGGCGGTGGAGCTGCAAAGATGGGTCAATATCTGTTTGGATGCATTACACCAGACAGAGTTAACAAAAGGCAGAACGGTCAGCGATTCAATGATGGTGAGAAGTTTTACACACTCACAGCCCAGGATAAGCATGGTGTTCTGATTGATGGCTATATCAGAAAGCTAACCCCAGTTGAATGTGAACGTCTTCAGACGTTACCAGATAACTATACACAATGCGATGGAGTAACAGAAACTGCTCGTTATAAGGCACTTGGTAATTGCTGGACAGTAGATGTGGTTGCTCATTGCTTTAAAAACATTAATTAAAGGAGATGATAAAATGAAGGTATTAGAGCTTTATTCTGGAACTGAGTGTTTATCAAATGCATTTCGTGCAAAAGGGCATGAGTGCTTCACTGTTGATTGGGACGAGAAGTTCCCTAGCAGTCTTCATTGTGATATCAGCAAGTTAACTGCAAAGGAGATTTTAGAGAAGTTTGGTCGCCCAGATGTTATTTGGGTTGGCACTGATTGCACGACATTCAGCGTTGCAGCAATCAGTAAACACAGAAGGAAAAATAAGGAGACAGGTAATCTTGATCCTATTAGTGACTACGCAAAGAAGTGTGACGAAACAAACAAGCACGTTTGGGAGCTGATTGATGAACTTCAGCCTCAGATTTATATTTGGGAAAATCCGAGAGGCGGATTACGGTCAATGACATATATGCAGAGAGCCAATAGGCAGACCACTACATATTGTCAGTATGGCTTCCCATATATGAAGCCGACAGACTTCTTTTCAAATGTAGATTTGGAGTTGAAACCTCCTTGCAAAAATGGAGATCCGTGCCACGAAAGAGCGCCAAGAGGCAGTAGACATGGATTACAGGGCATCAAAGGTTCTGATAACAGATCTGTGTACCCAGAAGAGTTATGTAAACATATGGTTGAGAGATGTGAAGAATTAATAATTAAATGAGGTGATAATATGAAGATTTTGGTTGCATGTGAGGAGTCTCAGAGAGTAACAATGGAGTTCAGGGCAAGAGGTCATGAAGCGTATAGCTGTGATATTATTGACTGCTCCGGCGGTCATCCAGAATGGCACATCAAGGAAGATGTCCTTCCGCTACTCAATGGGAACTGTGAATTTAAGACGGAAGACGGAACTACTCATGAGGTAAATGGAAAGTGGGATATGATTATTGCTTTCCCGCCTTGCACTTACCTTACAGTAACTGGAAACAGATGGTTTAACGTAGAACGCTACGGAGAGAAAGCTCTGAAGCGTATTGAAGATAGGAAGGATGCTATCAAGTTCTTCTTGTCATTCGCTAATGCAGATTGTGACAAAATCGCAATCGAAAATCCTGTTGGGGTCATGAGTTCTGAATGGCGCAAGCCAAATCAGATTATCAATCCTTGGCAGTTTGGTGATCCGTTTGAGAAGAAAACCTGTGTATGGCTCAAAGGGCTGCCTAATCTTGAAGCTACTGATGTAGTTGAGATTCCAGAGCGAAAGCAGTTCGCTAGTGGAAAGTCAATGCCAGCTTGGTACGCAGATGCATTCAGTCTTCCGAAGGAAGAAAGGGCAAAACTTAGAAGCAAAACATTCCCTGGAATTGCAAGGGCGATGGCAGAGCAGTGGGGATAATCATTAATCAAATGATAATTAAAATTGATGATGGGAGGTAAATATGGGATACGAAAGCAAACTGATTGTAGTAGAAAGATCTGAACATAAAGATATAAATTGGATT
>Ga0326512_10003801_pt1 | contig 11015 bp, 21 predicted proteins | sample 1_2617_0518_D_FD_203652 | JGI IMG/M metagenome (GOLD analysis project Ga0326512, IMG submission 203652) | Bovine rumen microbial communities from UC Davis, California, United States - 1_2617_0518 | ecosystem: Host-associated > Mammals > Digestive system > Stomach > Rumen | place: USA...
CCTGGAAATACTGCCCCCAATCCAATCCTTCATATTCGTCGCTTAGAAAAGCCTCAGCATATTTAGAAAAGGCTTGGTCGCCCGCTAATTCTCTAAAGTGTTCAAATTCTTTTGGAATAAAAGGAATATCAGCATATTGGCAAAACTTATTAATAATCTCCCAACTAAAATCTTCCTCTTTTAATAACTTAGCCATACAGTCATTACACATTGGAAGGTATCCATCTGGATAAAAGCGGGATTTAGTTCTAGTATAATTGTCTGCCCCGAACGTACCGGCGCATTGTGTACACGTCTTAAAGACAAAACCACTTGGTTTTTTAACTTTTGGTTGGATGCCCATTATTCCTCACTTCCTTTTCTTCCTTTTTCTGTTTTTGCGCTCTTAACAATTTGAATAAGATTTTTCTTTTGGCGCGTAGTGAGATTTTGGAAAGATTCTAGAACTTCACCAAAAATAAGATAAGCATCCTTGGGAGTAGTTGAAATCTTAAAACGAGTTTCTCCTTCCTCAATAATTTTGGTGAGTTTCTTTTTGAGTTCGAGGGCGGTTTTTTCTTCTTCTGTTCCTTCCTCTAAAATTTTTCGCTCCGCCGCCAAATCTTTTTCTTCTTCCTCTTTCGTATATTCTACCTTTTCTTCTACTATAATGGAAATATTGAGAAATCGCGCGACACCTAAAAAACTAAGTTCGTCTAACTCTAAAATTCCCATTAAAAAGCTATCAAAAAGTTTCTGTTCTTTTTTCTTTCTCTCTAATACTTTCATAATATTACTTTGTTTCCTCCTTCTTTTTTCCTCCCCTAATCTCTTTCTCACAATTCTTACAACGATTTGAGAATCCGTCTTTCGCTCTTCCTTTCCTCATAAAAAAGTTTGAATCGAGAAGGAGCGTCCTGCCGCATCGCGCGCAAGTTTTGAAATTTTCGGGGAAGAAAATATTTCCTATGACTAAGTAATGAAGTTCTGCCGCTTCGTTAATTTTTTTGATGATTTGTTGGCGAAAAATTGTTGAAATATAGTTGACGGTATAAGAACGTGAGTATTTTTCGTTGATGATGTCTGCGATTTTTTGGTTTGGGTATTTCTTAATTTTAAGGGAGAGGATATCTCGATGAGTTGGTGTTAAGTCCGCCATACTAATATAGAAGTTAAGGGTGTCGAGAAGTTCTTGACTAAGACCTTCGACTTGTGGGGTTTGGGCGGAATCTTCAATATCATAATAGGAAAGAAAAAGTTGGTAAACGTGTTCGAGTTCTCGGAAGTCGAAGAAAAGAGGATTTTCTTTCTCATTGCGCGACCAGTAGATTTGGGAAATAGAGGCTAGTTCTTTTTCGGAGAAAGACTTGGGGTCGAGGTTATGGAAGTCGGAAAAGAGTTTTTTTGAGGTTTGGTCTTTCTTTTGGAAAACTCCGAGGGGATAGACTGGGATATCGTAATCGAAGGTTAGAAATTCGGGGTGGGATTGAGGTTGTGGGAGAATTGATTGGAGAGGCTCAGAGTAGGAGTCGCGAAGAGAGAATTGTTCTCGACGTTTTTCTACAAGGAGATGGCGGAGTTTAAGATATTGGAAAGGGTTAAGGGATTTGGCGCGAAGTTCAAGTTTTTCTTTTTCTTCATCGGAAAAACGAGAAAGAAGTTCAGGACGGGGAGGAGTTTTTCTTTTCCCACTCTTAATATCGTAATAGTTTAGGAGAAGGTCAAGAGAGTCGATTTCTAGAAAGAGTTCGGAGAATTTTTCTTTTAGAGAAGTGGGTGCTTTTAAGAGAGCTTCCTCTCGATTAAAGGTTTCTTTCTTAATTTTGAGTGGGGGAGAAGAAGGAGATAAGATTACTTGTTCGTTAAAAGTGGGGGTTTCAAGAAGAGCATCTAAGGATTCTTCTTCGTTCTTTCTATTCCAAGTTTTATTTTTGGTTTCGATATTAATTTCTTTTTTTTGGACGAGATTTTTTCCATCTTTTTCTTTCCCCCATAAAATATAATTAGCACAAGTTTCTTTCTCTTCGGGAGTTAAAGAGAAGTTAATTGAGTTTAGGTAGTTATGGAGAAATTCGGTGCGTTCTTCGATTGTGTCTATTGAGAAGTTTAGTTTAAGTCTATTCATTATAGCCTCCTATTATAATTTTCCCTCTATTAATATTATACCATAGGGTACATTAGTTTGTCAATTTTTTTATTCGTGGAAATTTCGATTTTTAATTTCGTGAAAATTTACGATGTTAAATTTTGATTTTTAATTTCGTGAAAATTTTGTAGCAGACCCCGTAGGTCAATTTCCAAAAATTGGCAAATTTCCCAAAATATACCCCGTCAATGGGTAAAAAAATAAAGCGGCTTATATTGCTATAAGCCGCCTATATTGTATCAAAGATATGTTTCTAATGTGTCCTGCACCTCTGCAATAAATTCGTTATAATCTATTGAGATATACCACAAAAACCTGCCTAACTCGAAAACCCTTTTATATTTATAATCAGTCAATGCAAAATTTTCTTTGAAGTAGTAGCGGTAAAGTGTATCAAGAATAACAACTTCCTCCGCCAACTCGGTGAAATTTTTTACAACGGTTTTTAATTCTTCCATAGCGTCAACCGCGTTTTCACAATATACAGGCGAAATGTCGTTGATATAGCCGTTATCAATGTAAATGTCCATATTAGGAACATAAGCCGCCGCAAATTCAAAACCCTTAATAATTAATCCGTTGATAGTCATAATAAAACCTCCTAATATTATTTAATAGTAATATTGTATTCTTCTACAAAGTCATCAAAAGTCATACCTTCAAAAAACAAGTCGCTTGTAAAAGCCTCAAATTTTTTCTTTGAATTGGTAAAACTTTGGATAGACATTATATCATAATACCAGCCTTCGCCGCTCTTCTTTTTTGCCGTCATTTTTCCGCTTGTCTTTTTACGGATTAAACCGTTATTTTTCAAAATATCAAGAAAAACGGAAGTTTCAAAGAAAAGTGCCTGTTTCTTGACGTCATAGGAAGGATAAAACCGCGGAACATATACCACAAAATCGGATTTTAACAAGGGGCTTGTTAAAATATCGCCGTTCTCGTCAAGAGTTGCCAAAGTGCCCGCGCCTGTCTTGTCCTCTATGCTGATTCTTTTCTTTTTGCCGTTAATGGTCGCATACTTGACGGTATCAAAGATGCCTGCGCCCTGTACGCTTTTAGAGCGGTCAAGCAATCCAAATTCATAATTGATAGCGCGCTCAAACGCTCGACCTTCCGCGCCGCTATTAACGCCTTCAGTGGGCTTTTGATGTACGTTGACGTTCTCAGCATAGGCAAGGTAAGCAAGTAATAATTTGTAAGCAATAGCCTTCTTTGTTTCGTTCTTTTTCATTTCGTTTTCTCCTTTACTTGAATAAAAGTGTTTTGTTTTTCGTGCTTTCGCTACGCTAATTATATCACAATATTATTTGCTTTGCAATACAAAAATATTGCGCTTTTCTAAACCGCAAAATAGTATTCGTCATATTGCACAAAAGCAAGTCTAACAAGTCTAAATGGTCTAAAAATGGCTTATCTATGCGATTTTAGACATACCAAGTCTAATACTAATTTGCATTTATCAGGATAATATGGTATAATAATAAACGAAATGAGGCGATAATATGAAAAGATTTGTAAGAAATGACAACGGACTATACAATATGACCAAACGGCAGAGCACTTTTTTGTGCATAATGACAGGTTACAGAAAAGTTACAGAATTATTGCAAAAGGGTTACAAAAGTTACAAGGTTGTAATAAGTATCTCCCTCTGGGCGCTCGGTGAGTGTCTGCCGGACAAGTGCGGGTGTATGTCCTCAGTGGCGCTCAGTGCCAGTGTGTACGTCCAAAGGAGCTGCGTTTGGGGAGCTGGGAGCTGCGTTCGGCGGCGTGGGCAGCTGCGCTTCAAGGGAAATCACGCCTAAGCGGAGCATTGCCGCTGTGGGAAGCTACAACTTTAGACTATTAAAGTCTAAGAGGAAAAAATAAACTATTGACTTTTTTATAAAAGAGTGATATAATAATTATAGAATAAAGAAAGGGGATAAACCTAATGGCAAGATACAAACTTACTTTTACAGATTCAAACACTGACACAACCTATTTGCTCGGCGACAATATGCCCGACTATGACAGCGCGGTTTTTGCCGCATTGGATTACGTTGCGGATGGCGCAAGCAAAGCAAACGAAAGCGGCGATAGTTCCGCGGAAACAAGACTTTTTAACGCTGGGCTTTCCATGGCTATGGAGTTCGGCAGAAAGAAGGGGCTTGACTGCGTGAGTTGCTGCGGCTTTACCATCACAAGGAAAGGAGAATAAAAGAGATTGCGCCAAGCGCAATCTTTTCGCTTTAGACTTCTAAAGTCTAAACTATTCTACTTTTAATCTTGACAATACTATTATAATATGATATAATATAGATAAAGTAAAAGGAAAGGAAAAATAATTATGGTTTATGTAATGACATATAATACACCTGTGGGTAACTTTTTAAGCGTTTGGAGTTCAAGGGATGCCGCCATTGAAGCCGTTTATACAATGATTGTAGATGGATATAAAAACGCAAAAGCAGAGGGAAACGAGAAGGCGGCAAAAGAACTTTACGATATGGGAGTGGATGCCAATAAGGTATTTGCCGCTGGCAAGAACGACTTTAAGAGATGGCAGATTATCCCTTTAGAGATGGATACATTAATTCAAGACGACTAAGGTTATGGGCGACCATAACCTTTTTTCTTTAGACTTCTAAAGTCTAAGATGAGGTTGACAATAAAAGAATATCGTGATATAATATAGATAATAAAGGAGGAGATATTATGAAAGAGAAGAAAAATAAAGAAAAAGATGAAGGTCGTTTCTTTTCCATATTTATGTGCGTACTTGCCGCGGTGCTTGTCGTTTTTATGGGATTTATTGTGGCAGGCTTGTGGTATACTGCAATAACAGCAAAGACAGAAACAAATGTCTATCCACTTTTAACCACAGTTACAGAAGTAAACAGAGATAAAGACCTTGTAACGGTAGAAGATAATAATGGCTTTATCTGGCAATTTGAAGGTGCGGATGATTGGGAAGAAGGTGATTTATGTAATTGTCTTATGGATAGCAGAGGAACAGAAAAGATTTTTGATGATGAAATTACAATGACAAGATATGAAAGCGGCGCGAGGTAGCGCCCTTTCTTTTTATATTAGTTTAGACTTCAAAAGTCTAAGATTTTCTTGGAATTTTTTGGAAAAATTTTCTTGGAATTTTTTTCAAAATATATTAATTTCCTAAAATTAGGGGTTGACATTTTCCCATAATTATGATATAATGTAGATAATAAAGGAGGTGAAAAGAATGAAAATGATAATTAATGATTGTTACGGTGGCTTCGGCGTCCGTCAGGAAGTTCTTGATGAATTAGAACTGAATGATTTTAGTGAAGAGGAACTCCGCACCGCCGCACGATTAATTGAAGAGATTGAAAACGGCAAAGATGTATCTGATGATTGTGCAGAGTTAAAGGTCGTAGAAATTCCTGACGAGAGTACAGACTATTATCTTGATGAATATGACGGTTTGGAGTCTGTTATTTACGTTGTGGATGGAAAACTTAATTGGGCATAATTATATGCCCTTTTTATTTTAGACTTCTAAAGTCTAAACCATATTTGACTTTTTTATTATTATATAGTATAATATAGATACAGTAAAGAAAGGAGAGAAATCAAATGTTATATTATTTATTTGATATTACTGTAACCGTAGAAGCTAACGAAACTAAAGAAACTTATACCGACGCTTTTCTTGCGAGATTCCCCGACGGCACAGAGCAAGAAGTTATCGAAGCCGCCGCGCAAGATATTATGGACTATGCTGCCGACCACTACGGCAACGTGTTCTGCCGCACCTACCCTTACACCGAAGTTGATGTGCAAACAGACCTCAACGCATATCAACTCGCAGAAGAAGAATATAATCACTTTATCGCAGAATTTAAAGATGGGGAGTAATCCCCTTCTTTTTTATGGAATTTTTAGACTTCCAAAGTCTAAGTTAAAAAGAAAAAGTGTTGACAATCCCATAATTATATGGTATAATATAGACAATGAAAGAGAGAGAAGGGAATGATTCCAATGTGGTTATAATCTATCAAACAACTCAATTAATAAACTATCCGATTAATAAAACCAGATCACCAGATAGAAAGGGTTCAAGCAATGGCAAGAGATTCTCCTAATTAAGATAATATTGATATTTTATAGAGTATAGTATTTATAAAAAGTTTATAAAAAGAGGAAGAAAAGAAAGACACTCAGTAGCTATGCTTTCAGGTAATACCTGTTAGATTGGTTTGAAAAGTCACTCGGAGTAATTCTTCCTCTTTAGTCTTTCTCTATTTTAGACCTCTAAAGTCTAATGACAAAAAAGAAAAACTATTGACTTTTTATAAAAATAATGATATAATAATTATAGAAAAAGGAAAGGAGTAAAAACAATGCTATTGAAACAGGTTATAAATTTATCTAATAAGGAGGACAATTATGAGTTGTTTTAATCCAAGAATTGGAAGCCCCAAGAACGGCGACGTGGCATATAATACCAAATTAAACAGGCAGGTTACACTTAAAAGTAAAATTAGCCTAATCGACGGCGACGACGTTTATTGGATTGCAGAAACTGACGAAGGTTATGTTATCGTTAATGAATCCAACCTTGTAAAAGTAGGATATTATTATGGTTAAGGGAGCAATCCCTTATTAATCTTAGACTTCTAAAGTCTAAAGTGGGATAATCTTTTTTGAAAAAGTAGTTGACTTTTTTATAACTCTATGATATAATATAGATACAGTCAAGGGAGATAGAAACCGACTGAATAAAATTTGGGTGGCGACCGTCGCTAAAGGAGTTTTTATAATGGCAGAAAAGAAGTACACACAGAGAGATTTTCTCACAGATGTAATTAATGGAGTATTTAATGAAACCGTGACCGGCTACGCTCAGGAGCGCCTTGACAAGCTCGACGAGAAGAACGAGAAGCGCAAAGCGGAAACTTCCGCAAATCAGCTTAAAAACGCCCAGCTTTTGGAGGACTTCGTAGCATTCATCACCGCGGAGAAGGAACCGCAGACCACAACCGAAATCGCCCATCACTTCGGCTTGTCGACTCAGAAAGTCGCCCCGATTATGGCTAACGGCGTAAAGACTGAGCGCGTGACCGAAACCACGAAAACGGTCAACAAGAAGAAGTACAAGGCATACACCGTTTAAGAAGGAAAAGGGTTACAAGTTTGTAACCCTTTTTCTCTTTTCTTTCCTTAGACTTCGTATGTCTAATATATTTTTATATATTTTTAATAAAATATTAATAATTAATTTGTATAGTTTTTTGACTTTTATAGAAAAAACAATTATAATAATAGTAGAAAGAATGGAAAGAAAGGGAGGTTATAGCTCAATGATTTGCAAAATCAAGGAAAGTTTTGAACTATCAGAAATAGAGAAAAAAGTTTATGCTGATTTCCAAGAAATTCTAATTCAAATGAAAGAGGTTGCGACTGTTTCTGATACAAGACATTTAATTGAAACCATTTATTGTGACTTAGTAACTTTAATACCTCAGGTTTAGACTTTAGAAGTCTAAGGGGATAATATTTTTTCAAAAAAATAATTGACAAATAAAATTTTTTATGATATAATAATTATAGAAAATTGAAAGGAGGCTGTTTTAATGGCTACATCAAAAACCGCCCTGCGCGAAAAAGTGAGAAATTTTTACCTTGATAAAATCACAAAATTTCTTGACGGTGAAGGCGAAGAAATTTTGATGATTAAAACAAATCAATTTTGTTTTCCTGTGGTTGATGATGAAGGGAATGAATTGTTTATAAAAGTTGTTGTTTCTGTGCCGAACGGCTCGAAGGACAAGAACGGCGCTACAATTCCCTTTGACGGCTACGGGGAGGCAATCGGTTATGAAACCGAGAAAAAGCAAAAAGAGGAAAAGAAAGCAGAGAAAGCAAAGAAAAAAGCGGAAAAAATCGAGCGTGACAAATTGGAACGCCAGAGAAGAAAAGAACAGCAGGCAAACAAAGAAAAATACAGAGAAGGAAAAGGGGCGTAAAGCCCTTTTTTCTCTAAAGGAAATTTAGACTTCTAAAGTCTAAACAAGCGTTGACTTTTTCATTAAAATAGTTTATAATATATTTGTAAGGTTAAGAGAGAAATCATAGAGAAGCCATTTGAAGGCGCCGTACAATGGTGATGAAGTCGAGGCTTTTAACCTTATAAATATGGCGAGCGGGTAAAAGTAAGCGCGAGAACGTGCTGAATGCTAAATGAGGGGTTCAAATCCCCTCACGCCACCACTTAGAAAGGAGAAAAAGTAAAATGATGATTGTTTGTGCAATTTTTATTGCTATCGGCATTATCGCCACTATTATCACAGGCGTTATGATTGACGGAAAGGCAAACCCAAAGCCGCCGCTTATCCTATCTTTTTATCTCAGCGTAATTATCGGATTAAGCGCTATCGTTAGTTTCATTGTTGGTCATTTTACAGGAGTATGAGGGTAAAACCTCATACTTTTTTACTATCTGTTTAGACTTCTAAAGTCTAAACTCCAATAGTAAGAGAAAAAATTTTTTTGAAAATGTATTGACTTTTTTATAATACTATGATATAATATAGGTACAGTAAAGAAAGGATTTGATAAATTTGGAAAGAAAAATTTGGTTCGATATGGATGGAACAATCGCTGACCTGTACGGCGTGGAAAATTGGCTTGAAGATTTAAGGGCAGAAATTCCGCGCCCGTACAAAGTCGCAAAAGCAAATGTTAATTTGTCCCTTTTGGCTCGCTATCTCAATAAGTTGAGGGCAGGCGGATATAAAATCGGCGTTATTAGTTGGACTTCTATGAAGTCAAGCCGAGAATATGAAGAAGAAGTCGCCTCCGCAAAAATTCATTGGCTTATCAACCACCTCCCTTCTGTTTGGTTTGATGAAGTTAATATTGTACCCTACGGCACAGAAAAAAATCTTTTCAACAGAGGGCGCGACCTGCTTTTTGATGATGATGTCAGGGTAAGGGAAAAATGGACAGGCGACAGTTATCCTCCCGAACAGATTTTCGACGTACTGCACAACTTGGTTTCGGCGCTTTAATGCGCTGAAACCTTTTTAGAAAATTTAGACTTTATAAGTCTAAGAAAGAATAGAAAGGGGTTGACTTTCCTATAATTGTATGGTATAATATAGATAAGAAAGGAGGAGAAATATGAATATTCAATTAATCTGTAATGTAAAAATTAATTTAGAGCCTTCAGAACTTAATGCTATAAATACTACAAAAAAAGTTTTAGAAAGAATTGAAGAAATTATTAATAGTGTCGAGGATGCCAATTTTGTGGAGTTTTTAAGCGAATATTATGATAATGATATTATAGAACTGCTTGACGATTTCCAACAAGATGATAGGTTAGAACGCCGCATTAAAGAATATCTCTGGAAGGGATAAAAGGAGGGTAGAAAATGATTATAGGAATGCCGATTTGTCCTGTACTTGATTTCACTTGCCCATACTATGAACAGGGCTATTGTACATTAGAAAATCCAGCAGAAGAATGTGACGACTACGCTATGATGTATGATGACGAGGAAGAAGATTCTTAATCTTCTTCTTCCTATATTAGACTTACAAAGTCTAAAACAATATTGACAAAGAAAATATATATGATATAATATAAGTAAATAAAGGGGGGAAAATATGAAATTATATTTATCTGGCTTTAATTCTGAATGTAGAATATCAACAGTTATAAAGCATATAAATGAAGCCTATAAAATTACACGAGATTTTATTAATAAATATGACCTTTGTGCAAGTTCTTATGATTATGGCTTTATCACTGATAACAACAAAAATCTTTTATACGTTGTTGCTTATAACGGTTATGTGTTCAAACCTGAAGAATATTTTGGTAATAGTAGTGATAAAGTACATCTTGAAAGTGACGTAGGAAAAATTGCCGTTAAAGAATTTAATTGGAAAGGCACCTGAAGCCTTTCTTTCTTTAGACTTACAAAGTCTAAGCCCCTAAATTTTTTTTGAAAAAAGTATTGACTTTTTAATCAAAATAGTTTATAATATACTTGTAAGGTTGAGAAAGGAAAGAAACCTTAATGAAACCTACAAAATAAAATTTGGGTTGCGACCTACGCAAGAAAGAGGTTTATTATGGCAGACAAGTACACTCAGAGAAATTTTTTGACGGACGTTATCAACGGTAATATCACCGAGCAGGTAATCGCTTACGCCGAGGAGAGGCTTGCGAAACTTGACGAAAAGAACGAAAAGCGCAAGGCTGAAACCTCCGCGAATCAGCTCAAAAATATCCAGCTTGGCGAGGATATTGTCGCCTTCGTCACCGAGAACGGCGCACAGACCACTACTGAGATTGCAAGAAAGTTCGGCGTTTCCACTCAGAAGATTGCGCCTATTACCAACGCACTTGCAAAGGAAGGCAAGCTGACCGAAACCACAAAAACGGTAGACAAGAAAAAGTATAAGGCGTTTATGGTTTAACCGCCGAGGGGTACGCAAGTACCCCAACTTTTTTTAGATTTTCTTAGACGTTGTAAGTCTAAGGTTAAGTTGATTTTCTTGATTACTTATGATATAATATAACTACAGTAAAGGAAAGAGAAAGGAAAGAAAATGAAAGTTAAAACTAATAGATTTTGGGAAATTATCAACTATCTTTGTCTGATTGGTCTTGTTATCGGTCAAATCACCGTAGGCTATGCCTATATCTTCGCGCAGATTGTCTATTTAATTTGCAATGCCGCTTCCGTTATTCGTGACATCAAATTGCGGTTGCCGCCCTCTAACATTGTTCGAGATGCTTGTTTCACTGCAATTACTATCGGCTTAATTATTATCCGAGCGTTTTTCGGCTAAAATACATCCTCCTTTACTTTATAGGTAGGCGCAGGCAACAGTCTGCGCTATCCTATTA
>Ga0326512_10003802_pt1 | contig 11015 bp, 18 predicted proteins | sample 1_2617_0518_D_FD_203652 | JGI IMG/M metagenome (GOLD analysis project Ga0326512, IMG submission 203652) | Bovine rumen microbial communities from UC Davis, California, United States - 1_2617_0518 | ecosystem: Host-associated > Mammals > Digestive system > Stomach > Rumen | place: USA...
CAAGTCCGGGACGGGTTGCGAGGTCCAGCACGGCGGTGCCGGTCCCCAGCCTCACCTCGCTGTTTGCGAAGTCGGAGGAGAAGTCATCGGAGAAGTCCCTGGCGTGCGCTATCTGCACCGTCACCGTCTCCGTGGTCCCGTCCGCGTAGGTCAGCGAGAAGGACACCTGCGCCTGCTGGCAGACGGTCACGGGGAGCAGCTGCCGGGGGTCCACCCGCCCGTTAATGGGGGCGGACAGCAGCGCCTCCTCGCCGGTCCTGCCGTAGTCGTAGGACCAGTCCGGGAGGTACTGCACGTCGTCGTACTCCTGCTCGTCACCCACGTCGATGCGGAACCAGGGCAGGACGTATGGCGTGAAGGCTCCGTCCTCCATGCGGGGGCGGGGCGCGACGAGGTATGGACGGCAGATGTCGTTTAAGCAGACGGGGATATGTGCGGCACCGGGACGGCGCACGGCGCGCCCCGTGTAGAGGACCGTTCCGCTGTCCATGAGGGCCACGACGTAATCAATGGCGTCGGCGGCGCTCTGCCCCGTCGCCTCGTCGAGGTTCACGATGTAATCTTTCCAGATTGGCTGCATAGTTTCAGACGTTTGCCCGAAATGTGCAGCGCCCCGCGTGGCGTTGTTACCGCGCCACGAAGGTGATGACGGCCCGCCAGCTGTCGATGATGTCCGAGGCCGCAGCCTCCGCGATGCGCACCTCCCACTCGCGCCGCATGGCGGAGAGGGCGTTGCCCAGGTCGTGGCTCCCCTTCGTGCCGACCTGGGAGATCTTCCGCCCGATGAGGTATGCCAGCTGCCGCTCCGACGGGAGACGCCCGTCCTTCATGGGACGGGGCAGGACCGGCTTGACACGGATCCAGCGCAGCAGCGCATCGGGCGGTGGCCAGTGTGGCCGCGTGTCGTACTCGACGTATTTCCAGTACTCCAGGACCGCCACCGACACGACGATGGACGTGCCGTCCTGGCGGACCTCGCAGTCCACGGAGTTGAGCAGCTGCTCGCTCGCCAGGCGGTCGCTCTGGATGAGGTTCTGCCGGTACGCCTCCTTCAGCGCCTCCGCGTAGCCCTGGAGGGCAGCGGCCAGACGTGGAAATCTTATCAGTGCATCCGTTGCCATTGTTCTATGTCTTGTTTCCGCTTCGCCGCCAGGTCGCGGCAGTAGCATAGGGTGTTCAGGAACTCCGTCACCTCCATCGCCCACACCGCGCTCCACGGCTCCCGCGTCCGTTCGCTCACTTCATCAATGCAGGCGACCCAGCCCCACCTGTCAGCGAAGCTATCGCCGCGTCCGTCATCTCCATCAGCTTCCTCCCCTCCGGCGTCCTCCGCGCCTTCCGTGGCATCAGCCGCAGGGCGAGGCGGAAAGAGGTGAGGGTAGTCCTCGTTAAGTCGGTGAATTTCGTCAAAAAAAAAGCGCTGATCTGCTCCGCCTGCGTCACCGTCAGGTGGTCCCTGATGGCGCGCCGCACCTCGTCGAAGTCGTACCCGTCGCCGTACCTGTGTCCCTCCGGGACCATGACGGCGGCAAGCATCGCGGGCAGCTGCTGCTCGCCACCCTTGAGGAGCGACTGGAAGTCTATGTACTGCGCTGCCGTCATCTTCCTGGCGTCGCGCACCGGCACCAGGGTGAGGTCGCCCAGCCGGTACGTGTCCGCCATCCGCTTGCCGGGCGTGGTCTTGACGGGCTGCGTCAGGAAGTGGGACGCCTCCGCCGCGCGCTTGTAGTCGCCCAGCGGCAGGTCCAGCACCCCGTCCGGGGTCATGCCCGTGAGGATGGCGATGACCGCCACCTGGTAGTCGCTCCCGTCCCCGTCAGGGGCTGGCAGCGCGAGGATGTCCAGGTACTTCCCAAGTGGGAGGCGGTCGTAGCTGTCAATGATGTCTGCGTTCATTGTTCCTTCTGATTGTCGTCGTCCGATATGTGCCGAAGCCCGCGTCGCGTCCGTAGTGCGTCCAGAGGGCGTAGCGCAGCGCATCGAGCAGATGGTTGTATGTGTCTATGGGGTAGTTGAGGGCGTGGCCGTCCCGGTCCTTCGCCCAACAGTAGTTGCGCAGCTCCGTGATGAGGTCCACGCTGTCCTTCGTGACCTTCAGCGTCCAGCCCTGCATCCATTGCAGCTGGAACTTGAGTTTGTCGGATTTGACGGGCGCCTCCTTGTCGCAGGGGATGACGTTGAAGCCCGCGTCGCAGATGTCGGCGATGCTCTTCGGCTCGGCGCAGTCGGCGTAGATTGGGGTGTTGCGGTCCACCCCGTCGGCGGCGAGGTCGTCCACGATGTGCCTGTTCTGCATCCGTGTGCGGTAGCAGCGCTGCCTGACGTAGGCGATGCGCCTGCGCGGGTCGGCGATGACCTGGACGCGTGCGGTGGGGTCGTTGGTGAAGCCGAAGTCCATGCCCTGGATTTCCACCGTGTGCTCCATGGGGTCCGCCGCCGGCAGCTCGTCGATGAGGTCGAACTTGTACACCAGGCCGTCCACCGTGCCGACCTTCCCCTCGCCGTACACCGTCCACCAATTCGCGTCCCCGCGGTTGGCCTCAATCTCCGCCACCTGCTCCGCGGAGAGGTAGGGATTGTCCATGTAGGTGGAGTGGATGGTCACGCAGTTGTCGCGCGGCTCCACCAGCTCATTGGCCCAGAAGGACTGCGTGGGGTTGTAGTCGATGATGACAAGGCCGCGGGTACGGACGAAGAGCTGCCGGGCCGTTTCGTAGCTGATGTTCTGCACCTCGTTCAGGAAGAGCCGGTCACGGGCCGGGCCGTGTACCTTTGCCGGGGCGTCTGCGCTGAAGAACTCGATGACGGACCCATTTGGCAGGGTGTAGGTGCTGCCGGCCTTCGACCAGCAGTTCTCGTCCCACAGGTCGCCCAGCACGTCCCGGAAGTCACGGATGGCGCCACGCTTGAGGTGGGGGAAGGTCTCCGACACCACGGAGGTGATGGTCGGCACCTTGTCCGCCACCGCCAGTTTGTATATGAACTGGAGCGCGGCGTAGGTCTTCCCGGAGCGGGTGCCGCCGCAGGACGAGACGAAGCGGCCCGTCCGCCGTGCGGCGTCCACCAGCTTGCGATATACGGGTGTCTCCGTCATTTCTTCTCCGCCGCCCACTTGCCCAGGGCCTCGGCCTCGTCCTTCGAGATCTGAAGGACGGGCAGGCCGTTGGACTTGACGTTCACGGTCTGCTCCATCTCTCCGAGCAGGTCCGCGATGAACTTCGCCGCGACGGTGTTGCCCTGCGCGGCCTTGCGCATCTGGGCGAGGACGATGCCTCCCAGCATATCGCCGTGGACCACCTCACCGTCGGGCAGCTTGAAGTCCATGTCGGCCTTGCCCAGGGCCTTCGCCCACTCCCGCATGGCCTTGCGCCTGCGGCGCGTCCGTTGCGATGCCTTGCCGCCCTTGCAGCTGTCCTCCCGCGTCAGTTCGTGGTGCGGGTTACCGTTACGTAGCGGTGTGTCCTTCGTTTCCATTGTCGTCATAGTCTTCAGTTGAAAGTCTGTCCACGATAGCCTGTTCCTTCGGCGATAGCTCGATACGTACCGCCCGCGCTTGTTCAGCAGCCGCCCGCGCTTGTTCAGCAGCCGCCCGCGCTTGTTCAGCAGCCGCCCGCGATAGCAGCAGACCTCCACCAAAGAGGTCCTTGCCCATTTCGTTGAAGGCGTCCAGGGATTTGATGTAGCACGTCTCCGATTTTTCGATGGCCAGGTGGCAGTTGCTCCCTATTTTCCCCAGAAGCGCAGACGTCACAACGGTGTCAGGGTACACAAATACGGGCATGGTCGGCTCCGTCTTTTGTATTTCGGCAATCCGCTGCTTCAGCCCCGGGTGCAGGTATATGCGGTAACTCTTCAAAAAATTTGTGACAAATCCCGTGTTTACCTTCGCCCCATTTTCGTAGGTTATGGTCACATTGAGCGGCAAGTAGCACACGTCTGCACCCTGGACCAGCAGGGTGAGCTGTGGACCGAAAAGGAAGAAGCGGATGCCGCGCTCCGTGTACCAGCGCACAATCTCGGAATAGATAGAGAAGGGCGGATTGTCAAGCACGATGCAATTTTCCGGGTAGTCGAATTTTTTGTAGTCTCCACCGGGGTAGAAGGGCCGCACGATAGGCTCATCGGCGGAGACGGGGTAGATGTGGTCGGCGAACCATTGGCGGATGCACTCATACACATCCGCGGGCGTGTAGCAGTCGTCGGTCGTCAGGGGTGCATCCGCGTCGAACTTATCCACGAAGGCCTGGTAGTCGGCGTCCCCTTCGCGCCCTTTTGTCGATAGAGCATCCGCCTTCCCCGTGTTCCACGCGGGCACGCCCCACTCCTGGAGCGGCAAGTCGTCCCACTCATTGGCCAGCGTATCGAAGTCCCAGGAGCCGAAGGAGCCGTTGTCCTTCATGGCGCGGCGCAGGACGGTCTCCCGGTCCGCGTCGGTGGCGGGGTAGTGGACCACGGCGGGGACGGTGTCCAACCCGGCCTCCCGCGCCCCGTTCAGGCGCAGGTTGCCGGCGAATACGATGTAACCGTCCCCGTGTGGGACGACGCACAGGGGTCGCTCCTCCAGGAAGTCCGGGTCCTCGCGAATGCTGGCGGCGGTGCGCCGCACGTCGTCCTTCGTCCACTGCCTCGGGTTGCGGCGCATCCAGGGCAGCTGGCCCCGGTTCTCCGCGATGGCGGACACCGGCAGGGTCGTGCGTTCTTTCCTCATTTCCTTACCCTCCTTGCCGTTTTCTTCTCCGGGGTGGGCGTGTCCTCCAGCGAGGCGAAATAAAGCGCCCCAGCGGCCCGCAGTAGCTTCAGGACGCACGCCCCGCAGTCGGCGTGCAGGCGCGTCTCCACGCCCGTCGCTGCGTCGTGGATGTCGTGGATGGTTTGCAGGGCCTCCCGCCCAGGGTAACGGGACCAGCGGGCGGCGATGGCCGTGCGGAAGTGTTCGGCGTATGGCGCGAGGCGCGCCATCTCGTCGGCGGTGTAGTGTCGTGTCATAGTGTGTAGAGTTTATCGATTATCTTGCAAAGTAGTTCCCGGACGGCGGTCATCAGCTGGCCGATGGGTGTAGCCATCAGGGAGAGGGCGCAGGCGAGTGCGACGGCGGTGAGGGTGAGCTGTCCACAGCTCGCCGCCCAGGCGATGCACGCCCAGAAGGCCGCGCACTTGCCGCAGTCGAAGGGCGGCAGCGGGCGCAGGTCCTTCACGTGCAGCCAGCGCGCCAGGGCGCCGCGCCACGACTCCGTGAAGCCGGAGACGTCCACGATGTAGACGGCCACCAGGGCCACGACGATGAGGTCAGCGGGTGCCATAGTAATATCCCCTTATGATGCCCTTGATGCGCTCCACCTCCTTGCGGACGGTGGAATGCGAGAGGCCGAAGCGCTTGCCCAGCTTGCGGAACGACTGGCAGTCCGTGTACATCAGGAAGATCGTGCGGTCCACCTGTGTGAGCCGCGTGTCGATGATCTCCTTGACGCGGGCCACCCGTTCCGGCTCGGCGTTGAAGATGGACGGGTCCCAGGCGTAGTCTGGCGCCAGGTCCCGGTAGTCACGTATAATGGTCTTATCCATTGTCTGCTATCTGGTCGTGTTCGTCAATGAGCGGGCAGGTCATCGCCCGGAACTTGCGGTGGGCGTAGTAGAAGGCGTTGCGGGTGCCGTGCAGCTGGTTCATCAGGACTCTGGCGACGAAGAAACGGATGTGGCCGCTCTGCCACAGGTCCAGCAACTTGTCCTCCGGGTAGTCCAGGATGATGAGGTACACCATCTGCGCCAGGTCCTTGAGGTCGTCCGTGAGCCGGGCGCTGCGCGTCATCTTGCGCAGCATCGTCTCGACGACGCCTTCCCGCGCCAGCGCGTCCGCTATGTCCTGCCGTGTCATTGTCCTGCCCGAAATGTGCGTCCTTCCGTCATCCGTTACCGGCACCCCCACACCAGCATCGCCGCGTCCCGTCCGTGGTTGCTCGTCCGCCCGGTCCACCCGGTGAGCCGGGCGAAGCGGTCCGCGTCCAGCTTCGTCATCCCTGGCCGCGGCGGGACCGCCCGGAAGGGGATGCCCTTGTCCGTCAGGAACTCCTCCCAGACGGTGCAGTCCCGGCGGACGGATCCCCCGCCCATGGCGCGTCCCTTGAACTCGGTCAGCGTCCGGGCATTGGGAAGCCACCGCCGCTGCCGCGCGTCCTCAAAGATGACGGACACCCCGCCCTCCTGGGCGATGCGTCCCACCTCCTCCAGCGCGCGGTGCAGGGGCAGCGTGGCGATGGACACGAAGCACCCGGACCGGCCATCCAGGACGGCCAGCCCGGTGTGCGTTCCGGGGTCGATGCCTATCCAGGTCATGCCTCGGTAGGGTCTCGCTTCGCGTCCGCGCCGAACAGCTCGCGCAGCATCGCGTCCGCGATGGCGACCGCTGTCTTTGCAATGCTTTCCGCGTCATCGGGTTGGACGGCGTCGCCCATGCCCTGGAGGATGGCGTTCATCGCGCCGACCGCGAAGGTCTCGCGGCGCTGGAGCAGACGGAACTGCGCCTGCTTTTCAATCTGTTCTTTGGTGAGGGCCGGTGCCTTGACCGGCGCGCTCGCTTTCATTGATTTGCTTGTCATAGTGTTTTGATTATTAGTGCTTTTTTTTATTAAAAAAGGGCGCGGCTCTTATGTTTCCCTACCCGTAACGATGGTAGTATGCAGGCGGTTCACTCCGCGCCCTATGGTTACATCAGTTTCTATGTTGATAGTACTCCGGCTCTTCCTGCTCCTCGCTCCACTCTGTGGACTTCTGCTCTTTCTCTTTTTCATTAAAGTAGTTCGGAGCAATCCAATTAATAATGGCAAGGATTTTACCCTCAATGTTTCTGTGCTCGTCCCAATCAAAGTAGTTTTTCATAGAACGCAATTCATCAAGGAACTTAGGCATCCAATCGGGGGTAGACTTCTGCTCTTTTCTTCCGGCTTCAAGTCCTTCAAGATAACACTCCTTCCTTGTTTTATAGCGAACTCTGACATCGGATTCAGGCTTCTGCTCTCTATCGTGGTCAAATTTGACCACTTTAGAATCTTTCTGCCTTAGCGCTCCGTCATGATGCGGTAGCGGACCGTGCAGCCCTGCGGAAGGTCAGCCATTGTCCTGTCCTCCTTCGTACTTTGCCAGCTCGTCAGCGTAGTCCTCCAGCGCACCGGCGATGATGGGGCGGGCCTTGTCCAGCTTGTCAGCCGCGATGCGCAGGTCCTCGACTATCGTGGGGTGCTGCCGCACGAACTCCGTCAGCGTCGTGTCTCCCTCGTCCACCACCTTGTAGTGGCCGATGCGGCGTAGCAGCTGCTCCGTGCCGGCGATGAGGCCCAGGCGGTAGCCGTCCCGGAAGCCGATGCGCTGGCCGGTAGCCATCTCGTCGTATGGTCCGTCGTTGTTGTAGTAGGCGTTCAGCAGGACCGTCATGTCCTTGTCGTCGAGCGCCGCATCCTTGCCTCGCAGGAGGCGCTCCGCTTTCGATTCATTCGCTTTCATTTCTTGTAATCGTTAAAATCAGTAACTTTTGAATAAATAAACCTGTTGTTTACCCACCTTTGTAGATCTTTGTAAACGCGACCACAATGCTCCTTATCGTATATCATCACATACGGCCAATAGCCTATTTTCCGAAGGGTGTAGATGCGGTCAAGGTCTTGTTCAAGGGTCGTGGTGAAGTTCACAAGCGTGTAGACGATTGCGCTATGCGAATGCAGCTTTGTCTTGCAAACCTCCGCAAAGAGTTTCAATTTGGGCAAGACCTTCTCCTTGTCCTCGTATCTATCCCAGGCGAAGTGAATTTCTTTGAAGCGAACCTTTGAGAGCATCTGGGCCTTTTCTTCCGTCATAAGGCGAATGTCGAGGCCCTGGTTGAAGTCCACCTCCGCGCCGGAGTCTATGAGTTGCTGGAGGAGTTCTTTCCAATCTCTGCACGCAAGAATGTTCGGGTCACAAAGCACTATTTTCTTTTGGCCTCGCCAAAACTCCGACAAGTCTGCCACTTTTATGGAACAACGCCCTTCCTTTTTCTCAACTATACAAAAATCGCATCCTCTTGGACATCCTCTTGTTAGAAATCCGAAGGCCGTGTCTTTGGTAAGGTCGGGATATAGCGAGTAGTCCGGATATATATGCTCGATATAATTCGGGAGTTGCTTGTTTTTACTCTTGTCAAAAACTTCCTTGCCGTTCACAAGCGATATACAGTATCCAGTCCCGCCGCGTTCCACTTCATCTGCGTCTATCGGATAATCATAGTCTGGCGTGAATGAAAAGACCTTCGATAGATATATCTTGTCTAAATGACCAGAGAAAATCGGATCATACCATTCAACGGTATCACCTTGCGCCTTGTGATAAGCTGAAATCTTCATAAGAGCAAGATTCGGGAAATTCCTCCCATCGACATCTATGATCCCTATACGAGCCATCCCAGGTTTTTTAGTTAATCTATATCCGTATTTGCATCCCAGCACCTCCGCCGTGTGGTCGTCCTCGTCGCATGGGACCTCGCCCTTGTATTCGCTGGACCACGCCTGGGCACTCACGACGGGGACGAGCGCGTCCTGGAAGGAGTAGCCCTCCGCAGCTGCAAAGGCGTCCCGCTCGTTGTCGGCCACGACGTCCAGGGTCGCGTCGATTGTGTCCCCGTCCCACAGGGTCAGCAGCGCTTTGATGATGTAGGCGTTCATCTTCTCGGTATTATGGGGAGGGGCAGGCCCTCCCCTGGTTATTATTCCACCTCGTTCGGCGTGACGTCAAACGAGACCTTGAGGTAGTGCGTCCCGTCCTCCGCAGTCAGTTCCTTGACGTAGGTCGGGAACTTGCGTAGCATGAAGTAGCCGAGGCTGGAGCAGAGGCGCTTGCGTGCCGCCTTCGTCGGGTTGTCGGAGTCGCTCCGCAGGTCGGCGGTGGCGAACACCGTCTCCGTCCTGGGTCTGCTCCCGGCAGGCTTCGCCGCGAGGGCTGCGCGCAGCTGGTTGCGCTCGTCCACAAGTCTGGAGCAATAGGAGGCCAACAGGGTCGTGATGACGGCCAGCAGGGCCGATGCGATGATGAGTGTAGTCATGGCTTAGAACGGGATGTCATCGGGGTTGTCGCCCTGGTTGCCGGACGCCGGAGCCGGTGCGGGTGCAGCTGCCTGCTGCCTGGGTGCGCTCTGACGGGCCGCTGCCGCCTCGATGCGGAACAGGTCCACGTCGGTGTAGTAGCGCCCGTTCCACTCGCGGGAGCGCAGCGAGAAGGCGACGCGCACCTTGTCGCCAGGGGCGAATTCGGCGAGGTCGCCCACGACCTGCCCGAAGGCGGTGATGGCGATGTCCTCGACCGCGTTCTGCCCGGCGGGCACTTCCACCACGATCTGGCATTTGTCCCATGAACGGCCATCGCGGCCCGTTACCTGTTCCACGGCGCCGATCTGCGTCAGGCGCCCTTCTGCGTTGAAAATCATAATACGTTGAGGTTTAGTTGGTTTGTGAAAAAAGTGTCGGTTCCTGCTGGACGGCTTCCGCCCAGTACACCTTGTACCGGGTGCCGCCCTGGTCCTGCGCCCAGGTGTCCGCAAGGCGGACGTCGCCGCGCTCGCGGAAGCGGGTGCGTACCTCCGCGATTCGGGTGTGCCACTCGACGATGCCGAACTCGTCGCTGTCCTTGTAGGAGAGGTGGCGTCCTTCCAGGAGGGCGGCTGCGACGGCCCGCGTCTGACCGTCCCGGCGCTCCATCTGTAGGTCGGTCGGTCCTGCGGGTACTGGGGCGGGTGCGCAGCGCTTGAAGACAAGGCGCGCACGCCGCACGGCGTTGATGACGGCCAGCTTCCCGGTCGTCAGCCTTTCGGCCTCGCGCTCGACGGCTGCGAGCAGGGAGGCGATGCGGGGAGGTAGTTGTGTGTTCTGCATAATTGCGGTTTGTTAAATGTTGAACTTGCGGCGGCGGTCCTGGCCAGCCATCACGATGAGATTGCACAGCTCCGGGATCCTGGACGCCACCCGGTCTCCGTAGCGGTCCGCGAGGTCGGAGGGCAGGACGTTGGAGGTGATGATGAGCAGCCCGCCGTCCCGGTCTGCGCGGCGCTCGATGAGCTGCCGGATCACCGGGATGCGGTTGCCCATGTAGAGGGCCTCGACCGGCTCGGCGCCCACGTCCTGGACGCAGAGGACCGGGGCGGTCACCCAGCTGGAGAGGTCGCCCGTGCGGGCCACATCCGCCACAATCTCGTCGGCGCGGACGTCCACGAAGCCGCCGAGGCGGTAGGCGTAGCCGAAGGTCTTGACGTGCGCGTCGCACACGTCGGCGAACTTGCGCAGCACCTTCGTCAGGAGCGTCTTCCCGGAGCCGGTCGGACCGGCGATGTACAGGCCGCGGTTTACGTCCCCCGGCCCGCTGGCGCAGGTGAAGGGCATGGCGTTGGCCCAGCAGCAGGCGGCGAGATAGGCGCGCTCGTTATCCTCGTCCAGGACGAAGCCCGGCACGAAGCCCTCGCCGATGGTGGTGATGAGCTGGGCGAGCCTGCCGCCGACGAACTCGGCGGAGTTGCTGCGCAGGACGGGCGCCATGGCGGCGCGGTCCGCGATGATCTCGTCGATGACGGAGCGGATGTCTCTGGCTGCGCTCATATCTTGCCCTCCCTTGCCAGGCGCTCCCACACGGCATTGGGGTGTAGCGTCGCGTCCTCGGCGGCTGCGGCACGGGCGGCGGGGCGCTGGAACTCGGCCTCGCGCTTCACCCAGGCCACCACCGCGGCGCGCCAATCCTTCATCGGAGCCTTGCCCACCTTCCAGCCGTTGGCGGTGTAGTGCGCCATGAAGTGGTCGGCGTCCAGGGTGAGGTGTTGCTCCGCCGCATAGGCCCGGACGTCCTCGACGGACGGGGCCACGAACTTGACGGAAGAGCCGCTCTTACGCGCGCGCGCCTCGCTCTCGTTAGAGAGCGTCTTATAGTCTTTATTATAATCTTTATTATTGGGTGCAATTTCTGCAGGGGTCCCCTGCAATTTCTGCAGGGGACGTGTGCAATTTCTGCAG
>Ga0326512_10003803_pt1 | contig 11010 bp, 13 predicted proteins | sample 1_2617_0518_D_FD_203652 | JGI IMG/M metagenome (GOLD analysis project Ga0326512, IMG submission 203652) | Bovine rumen microbial communities from UC Davis, California, United States - 1_2617_0518 | ecosystem: Host-associated > Mammals > Digestive system > Stomach > Rumen | place: USA...
CTCGCCAGCACCGCAGCTATTTTGGATTCTTTCCCAGTACCTACGCTCACACGTTCGAGTATCTTTCAAGATGATGCTGCAATCTTCCTGCTAAACCTGCGCTGATTCTTTCGTTAATGTCTTCAGCAACTTTATCGTTCGTTATCATCTGCGGAATTGATACAGATCTGAAGCTCTCGATATCCGTCCTTGCTTCTCCTCTTCTCTGGAATGGCATCATTGGAGATCCATTCATAGATGCAATGAAGGGAGTAGTCTTGTACCTTCCGGATAGGGAGACCTTCTGTCCTTTATGTACCTCAACCTTTATGGCTTTCTTCTTACGCTGGAAAGCGAATACCACAGGTCGTCCGGCAGATGTATACTGTCCCGGGATGATCCCCTTCCCCTTCCCCAGGGCCGCCTCCTTCTTAGGAGTATACCTGAAGTGGGACAGGGTAAGCACCCTACCGCTATACTCAAGCTGTATATCATCCAGCTTAATACCCCCTATGCTTATCTTGCCTACGTTATGCTTACCGGTTAAAGCGCCCTTAACCTCAGACGCCTTAATGGTATACTCAGCAGTCACGGCCTTAGATATCCATGCCGGGGCTCTCGACTTAAAGTCTCTGCAAGTAGAGTTAACAGCCTTGGCCACATATTCTTTTCTCTTATCCAGTCCGGATAAAACTTCCTCAAGGTTATCGACCTTGATCTCCATACTATCAGCCATAGCCATCACCCCATACGAAAAGGCGCCCGTATAAGCGCCTTCGTTCATTCCATATTCTGACGCCTACAGTATATCACAGACTAAAGGGGGGAAACTGGGGTTTTTAATTCATCGTATATTTTCTGTGCCTCCGCTATAGCTTCCTGATACAGCTCCTTACGAACATAGTCCTCTACATAGTTCATCTCGAAGGCTATCTCTGACCATGAGTATCTATAGTCGATACCCCCTTCTATGTATCGCAGCTCCAGAAGCATTCGATACTTTGCCGTAGGCATATCGTTAAGGATCCTCTGCGCCAGGGCGCTATCTTCTCTAAGCTTCACTATCCTTTGCTGTCTTAGTTCCTCGGCTTCCGATATACGCTCGGCGAATTTAAGCATTGGATCCTCTGGCGATGTCTGAACCTGATCCTTATCATATCTTATTCCGCTCGGCAGCATTGACTCCCTTATGTTCGCCTGCTTCCGCTCCAGTATGTATATCTCCCTGCGGATATACCTGATATTCTTAAATAACTCTTCTGCCTCATTCACTTAAAACGCCCTCCTTTTCATCCTTGATAAAAGCATCAAGCTCTATAACGATCAGATCCATCGCCATAGCCCAGCCATACTCTCTATTGGCTCCGCAGCTCTTTTCCCACCCTGGAAGAAGTACCACATAATCAGCCAAAGGCAGCAGGCCATGAACGCAGATGCTCATATACTCTTCATATTTTGCATCCTCCGGCATTACCTCGCATATCTCGGCGGGATTTATAACGGCAAAGCCTTTTGATCTGATCACGCTGGCCGCGTTCTTAAAATTATCCCTATACCCATCTATGCCCGTAATAGGACCGGAAATATAGACTCTTTTCATGTTTTCTTTTTCCTCCTCCTTTTGGCTGCTGCCTGCTTAAGCTTCACAAGTGCTATGCCAGCATCCGTAAGATCCGGATCTTCTGACCTTAGCCCCAGTCTGGTAAGCGTGCAGTTTTCCCCTTTTGTGATTAGCACAAGATTCTCGATATCACAATTCAGTCTGTTGCTATCCCTAAAGGTTACAACCATTCCCTCCGGAATAGGCCCGTTGTGCTCTTCCCAAACTGCCCTATGTAAGAACTCCCATCGCTCCCAGAGAGTTCCTTCCATCTGCTTCTTGCGAAGCTTGTACCCGTCAGAGTTAACCACTATAGCTCCAACAGGAAGCTCATTCACAGGACGCTCTCCCTTTTTGAACTGCGTGGCTCTTACCCTTGCCAGCTTCTCAGGATCATTCTTGCATATCTCTTCCAAGGTCTTGCCCTTGGTTCCTGGCGGATGCCCTTTTTGATACCATCCCGTAACGCCGGACTTGATACCATGGCGCTGTCTAAACTGTTTCATGCAGGTAGGTGTCATCTCATAGCCGAAAAGCTCCTTGACTCTTTCGGCCATCTCTTTAGAACTGACTCCCCAGGAATTATCCCGGATATATTCATACATCCCTTGGGGATATTTCGTCTGATACTTCCAGTATTCTTCCTTCGATAGTTGCTTCTGATAGTTCCGGATACCGTGGTTTCCTCTGTATGCTTTTATGCTCGAAGCTGTAAACTGCGTCCCGAATTTTTCATTAACCTTAACCGCAAGCTCTTGGTCTCGCATTTTCGGGCTCCACTCTCTTACAAAGTCTTCAACCTCTTGCGGATATTTCCACACTGCCATTATCTACCAGTCCCCCCCCCGTCGTAAGCATAGGCGGTATCACGTCTGCTGACCTGTTTGTGATATAGCCATAATCATCCATATGCTTCATAGTCTTAAAAGCAAGCTCTCCGTTCTCTATGATCTTCTCTGAGATCTTAACGATGCTGTCCGTCTTCTGAAGCTCTCGCTCCAGCTCATCCGGACTCAGCTCATCGTCGTTAATTCTCTCAAGCTGCTCAAATAAATAATTATTCAAATCTGTTAAGGTATTCTTCATTACAGCGTCCTCCTTTCTTTAAGAGCCCGAAGCAAAGCACTCTGCGATGTGTCCTTTGCTTTAAGAGCTCGCATCACCTGTTCATCCGCCGTACCTTCGGCTATTAAGTGATGTATAACAACAGTCTCCTGCTGCCCTTGCCGGTGAAGTCTTCCATTGGCCTGCTGGTAAAGCTCCAAGCTCCATGTAAGTCCATACCATACGATTACATGACCGCCACTTTGTAGATTAAGCCCGTATCCCACGGATGCAGGATGCGCCAGCAGCATTTTTATCTTCCCGGCATTCCAAGCTTCGATATCTTTGGATCCTTCAAGGATCCTCGCCTCAGGGAATCTTCCCTGTATCGCTTCAAGATCATGCTTGTATGAATAAAAGACAAGTATCGGCGAGTCCGTAACATCTGCTATCTCTTCAAGCTTATCAAGCTTATACGGATGGACCTTTACCACGCTTCCATCTTCTGAATAGACAGCTCCGTTGGCCATCTGCAAGAGTTTGGTCATAACTGCCGCTGCATTCATGGCCACAATCTCCTTATCTTCGATCTCGATAAGCTGATCCCTTTCCATTCGTCTGTATTCTGCCATCTGCTTATCCGGAAGCTTTATGGTAATCTCATTATCCAATCTATCCGGCATATCCAAGTAGTCCTCTGCGCTCATGCTCATGCAGATATCAGATATCAGCTCTTCAATTCTTCTCTGGGCTCCCGGCATTGCCGCCCATTTGTACACAACAAAGCCATTCATAACTGCCGGCTTAAAGTATGCCTGACGGTATATTCCTATAGTCCGTCCAAGCCTCTCACCCTGATCGAGAAGGTAAATCTCCGCCCACAGGTCCATCAAGCCGTTAGGCGATGGAGTACCGGTAAGACCAACAGCTCTATCAACCTTAGACATAACCCGCTTAAGTGCTTTGAACCTTTTGGCCTGCGGATTCTTAAAAGACGAAAGCTCATCGATAACGACCATGTCAAAGGGCCAATCTTTTCCCAGATACTCTACGAGCCATACGACGTTATCCCGGCCTATAACATATATGTCCGCATCTTCCTCAAGTGCCTTTTCTCTTTTTGCCCTGCTACCTATGATCTTGGAGACCACCATACCCTTAGTGTGATTCCACTTCGCTGCTTCCGTGCTCCAAGTGTTCTCGGCCACAAGCTTCGGTGCTATGACCAGGCATTTTGATATGGCGAAGTTCTCCAAAAGACAGTTGACCGCTGTAAGCGTGATAATTGTCTTACCAAGGCCAAGATCCAAGAAGAGTCCGACCTTTTTCTGATGCAGGATCTTTTCTATCGCTTTTTCCTGGTAGCCATGCGCCTTAAATTCCATAGAACCACCACCTATGCTTTTCGATCCATTCCTTAGCCTCGGCCTTGCCTTCGATTATTGCCGCGTGGCAGCCCAGCCCTTTAAGTATCTTTTGCCACTTCTTCTGAAGAGGTCTTGCAACGCCTCCATCCTTCTTAAGCTCAAGGAACCAGATCTCGCCTCCCGGGAAGATAGCAACTCGATCAGGTACTCCACTATTCCCGGGGCTCACAAATTTTAGGAACTTGCCCTTTTGTTTTTCAACTGCTTTCCTTATCATCTTTTCAATTTCTTTTTCGTCCACGACTTACCCTCCTTTTCCTTAGTTCCACCCTCGTTCCGTTCCACCCCTAAAGCCTTATTTTATGCGATATTGAGGGGTACACGCCTTGAGATATGGAACGATAATCCCTATATATCGCCTACGCGCGCGTGCGCGCTTATATTTATCTTAATTTTTTAATATTTCCTCTTATAGTAAACATCGTTCCAACCGTTCCACGTTCCACTTTTTAACGATTAGAAACTTCAAGAAACGCCGTTCCAATAGTTCCACGTTCCTAAAAACTCATTTCGGTGCGTTCATAGACTCGTTGTTTACCATAGATTGATATGCGCTTCTGAGCCCCTGTTCTTTCCCACTCATCGATGCGAAGCATCAAAGCTGTAAGCGCGTCTGAATCTGTCCGCTTAAGATCTTCCTTACGCTTGCCAAGGCACTCCACCCATATCTCGATATTGGATACGCATTTACGCTCTACAAGCTTGTCCTTGTCATAGTCCATATCTCCGTTAAGGTACATAAGCCTTGTGTCGAGATCCAAGTTATCCCAGTTCTCGGGAATCATCTTATTTAAGTAATCAAGCACCTGCGCCGTTCTCGGATCTTCTTCGAGGGCTTCCCTCTGCGCCTTAATTGCCATCCTCTCTGCTTCCATAGATAGCAATAACGATTCTCCGGCATTGTATCTATGTAGCGCTTCCGCCCACAGCATAGCCACCGTATCCGCATCAAGGTCCCACGGTTTATCCTTCGTGCCGCCTTCACATTTAACCGGCCAAAAGCGTCTATTGCCTGTGATGTCTCGCAGGAATCCGCTATCCGAGTTTGTGGATCCAACAATGACGCACTGCCTTAAGTGCTTTTCAGTAGTTCTTCCGTATGCCGGACGATACACATCCTCCTGGCGGCTGATGAAGCTCTTAACACTTTCGATATCAGCTTTCTTCATTCCTGCCATCTCTCCGACTTCAAGCGCCCAGTATCCCTGAAGCTTCTCCTGTCCGGTCTTGTCTCTCATATCAAGCATAGATAAGTTGTCCGAGAAGAATCCCTTAAACAGGTGCTCAAAGAACGTGCTTTTTCCTATTCCCTGGCCACCGTTAAGCACCAGCATATAGTCGAACTTAATGCCCGGATGGTATACCCTGGCAATGGCCGCTATCATAACCTTGGCAAGTGCTTCCTTACTATACGTAGACTCTTCTGCTCCCAGGTACTTCTCCAAAGCTCCTTCTATTCGTTCAACTCCATCCCATTCAGGAAGAGCTGCAAGATATTCTTTAACCGGATGGAACTGACGCGCATTCGCTACCGTAGATAGCGCCATCATAAAGATTTCCTTAGGAAGCTGCACATTAAGGTTATTGGCTATCCACATATAGAGCTGATCGGAGTCGATATTCTGCCAGTATTTAGAGCTGCGCTTCCATGGCAGAGCTTCCGGATCTGCTTCTATCATCCGGCTCATTACATTAAGACGTATGCTCTTAAGCTCCGGACAGTATCCTAAGATAGCGAGTGCGTTCTTGGCTGTAGCTTCCGGAGTTCCGTCCTTCTTATATGAGATTCTTTTCTTCCAGTTCTCATCCTCTGGCTCATCGTCTTCCCAGACAAAGCCGTCGTCAAAGTCTATGGCTTCCTCAGATGCAGCCTTTCCGAGCTCAAGTCTTGTACCTTCATCCTCCCTGGCATAATCCACCATAGCTTTATAACTTGGCATCTTAGTTATGCCCTTGGTCGGATCCGCATTTTCGTCAAGCTCTCCGAACTTATGAATCCTCACAAGATCGAAGGCATTAGACAGGCCTGCTGCCGGATCAGTCGAATGATGGGAATATACAAAGCCTTCATCCTCATAGAGCACAAGTCCGGCAGAGGTTGAGCCTTCTATATAAGTAAATCTGTCCGGCGATGCGCAGGGCGTATATACATCGGCAAGCGTGGTCTCTAACACTTCGCGTATTGGATGAGCCCTATTGAACGCGCCAATAACGCCGGGCTTCTCAAAAGGATCACCGGCCTTATCCATCTCACGCTTCTTAATCTCAGTTACTCTTGAGGAGTAAGCCCAAAAGCTCGTGTCAGTCCAGTCAGGGTATTCGCTTAAGATCTTATCCGGGTCCAGGAACTCCGCATCAAAAAAGTAAAAGAACGGCTCAGCGTCAAAGCTATGCGAAGGCCAGTACATAAGCCTGTGAGCTTCATACGTTGAATCGTCGAATAGATCGATGCCGATCTTGTCTGCAATCTTCCTGGCTATAGCCTCGTATTCGTCCGCGGATACTATCCTTGTCATAGGGATGATGAGTCTCTGCCTTGGAGCTTTTGGTGTGTTCTTGTGCGTGGAATAAACCACAAAGCCAACGTCGAGCCCGTCAATTTCAAGCATCTTATCATCCAGGCTTTCGCCTTCCTTCATGTGATCCGCATCGAGCGTTATGAGCTGTCTTTCCTTAACCACACCCTTAAGTCGTCTGCCGCCTGGCACGTATCCGCCGACAAAGCCGCCGACATCCTTAACATTGTCCTGCTTTTCCTTCGTGGCTTTGCTCTTTCCCCATTTAACATATTCCTCATAGGTCTCTTTAGTCTGAAGGGATTTACTCAAGCGCGCCACAAGTGCGGACCATTCTATCTCCTGGTTACGCCACTTCTTTTCAAATCTGCTGCCTCCGGTAGATATAGCCACTTTGCCGTCGTGCTTTACTTTGACAGGCTTTACTCCCGGAAGTACTTTTAACTGTGCTGCCATTTAACGATCCCCCCATTCAAATCTTGCCTGACGCGCTTTATCGTAAGCAGCTTCTACCGCATCGACATCGTCCGCATTTATATAGTTGCCATCATCTCCCCAGAGGTAAAAGCGGCCGTTATGAGCTGCCGGATATGCGCCAAAATAATCATGGTCTATGGTTTCATAGTTAAACGGACACAGCCCAGAGCCGTCCATGCTCCTTGAGCCAAGATCGAAGTCACTGCTATGCCCTCTATCCGGTATGCAGTTAACGATAAGCAGCGGATTCTTAATAGGTCTTCCCTCTTTTGTCATTCCGGTGAACTGTCTTATCTTATTAGCGTCCTTTGCAGACATTTTGCCCTTTACTTCTATCCATAAATCAAAAGGCTTCTGGTCCCTGTCTCCTCTTTTTCCGAAGCACTTTACCCTGAAGTCTGGCAGATATCTGCTACCGTCCGGAAGCTCAAAGCCCTCCGGTTCATATTCATATTTAACGTGGAGACTGTCGAAAAATACCGCCCAGCGTGCTTCAAGTCTGCTCCTGAAGCGGTACCCGTTATAATATGTCTCTATTGCTCTCATTTAATTACCTCCTGCAACCAGGGCTATAAGCTTAAGCCATTTCTCATAGTCCCTTTTATTTTCTTCATAGAAGCGAAGGATATCTTTAGCCTTACGTTCATGGGCCTTTTGCTTATCCTTAAGACCTTTGAGCTCTTCCCTGGCTTTTTTAAGCATTTCTCTTTGAGGCGCTTTCTTAGGAAGTCCTTTGCAGGCATCCGCCATCCGCTTAACCGCGATCTCGTTATTTTGTATCTTCGGAATAAGATCCGCAGCTATCTGACGCGCATCCGCATAGCTTTTGGCCATATTCTTCTTCCACTCTTCGTCTTCCGGATCCGGATGAGAGCCGTCGTGGAATTTTGCCTCAAGCCACTCCCAGAGAGAAGTTTTTATCTCATCAAGATCTGCGTCGGTGTTCTTTAATACCTTAAAAAGTTTATTGGTCCAGGTGATGCTTGGTCTTTTATATACCTCCGGAAGGTATAGCCTCATCTGGCCATGCCCTCCGGAAGTGTTATAGGTAATAATCAGAAAATCATTCTCTATCATAGATACCTCTCACGATCCTCTCTATCTTCGAGCTCTTCGGCTTAATATCTTGAATAACAGCGAGAATGTCATAACAAGCGGTAAGGTTCGCATCTGCTCCAATATCCGCATATGCCTGATAGCCATTATCGTAGGTTATCTCTGCGACTTCCTTCATGTATTCCCTGCCGTCTAAGTGATACCAGTTCTGTACTGCCTCTATGCTCTTTACTCTTTCGCCGTTCATCCGAAGTACCGGCACAAGAGCCTTAAGCGTCTTGTTAATATCCTTATTCATCCGTGCTTACCTCTTTAAAATAGTCGTTCATGAGTTCAAAGAATTTGGCTGTTACATTAGCCCATTCTGTATTATTGGCAGAGGTCATATCTATTTCAGCCGGCTTAAATGATTTGTCAAAAGTCTTATTTATAAAAGGCTTTGCCCTTAAGAACCTTCTCCAGGCTTCGTCTAATACTTCCTCAGCTCCCGGTCCTTCTATATGTGAGCTGTCTATCCAGGTACCGCCTTCAGATACGATATGAAGCGACAGCATACCGCTCCACGATCTGATTTGTACTAAGGACTTTCCTTTTCCAGCGTACAGTACATATTCATTACTTGATGGTATCCCGGCGAAGCATCTTATTTCCTGCTTTTCTGTCATAGCCGCTACGCAGGCCATCTTGAAATGATCCTCTGTGATATCCTTAAGTCTTCTCACTCTAAAGACCTCATTGTCTTCCTCATATTTTGCTTTAATGTAATTTGCGCCCATTAGCATTCCTCCATCTCTTCCGGCTTTCCTACTTCAAGCATTAACACTGCATTCTCGCAGTCCGTAATACCGCCAATCTTTATGACCGGATACAATTTTCTATCTTTTGGATCTCCGACGATAAAGCTTACGCTGCTGTCCTCCGGATATCCTTGTAAATATTCAATAAGTTCTTTTGCACTCATTTCTTACCTCCCATTTTTCACAAGACTGTCCGGCAAGACAGTCAGCGCAGTTAATCTTTTTTATAAAACTTGGTCTCGTAGGTATCTCCCTTAAGCGGTAGGCCCTCCGCCCACTCTATAGGCTGCGCCATTATTCCATTTATGATGTCCGGCGCGTCCTTATCTTCCTCGGGAACGTCTACGATCATCTCATCATGTACGTGCATTACTATGTTGTACCCTTTAGCGCTTACGCGCTTCATTGCTTCGGCCAGACAGTCCCTTGCAGTTGCCTGGACAATGTTCTCGACAAGCTTTCCGCCATACGTTTCGACGTCTGACCACTGTCTTGTAGTTTGATTGACGCCTTTATAGACTATTGACGGAGAACCGAAGCGATTCTCTCCGATTTTTGCTCCCCAGTAGCAGAGTTTACGTCCGCCCGGAAGCGTGATAAAAAGATTGCCATTAATATAAGAGAACTTAATCCCGCATCTGATCTTAACTGTCCTGTGTTCCTCTATGGCCGTCTTAGCAGCTCTGTCGCATGTGTTCCACAGCCTTACGACCTTAGGATTAGCAAGCCGCCACTGATCAACGATGCCCTGTAGTTCTTCCTCAGGGATGTTACCTTCCTTATCCATCTGCTTCATAGCGCCGACGCCGCCCTGGTATCCACAGGCAAGCTCTGCGACCTTTCCTTTTTGCCGGAGCTCTCCATTCTCCCCGTGCTTAATGACCGGTACGTGATACATCTGGGAAGCCGTTTCGCAGTAAATGTCTTTTCCTGCCTTAAATGCATCAAGTCGCCATTGCTCCCCGCTGATCCAGCTTATTACTCTGGCCTCGATGGCCGCAAAGTCGCTTACGATGAACCTGCATCCTTCTGATGGTATGAACGCGGTACGTACAAGCTCTGAGAAAACGAAGGAAGCTTCTCCGAAGAGTGTCTGAAGCGAGTCGAAGTCTCCCGCTGCCGTAAGAGCTCTCGCAAGATCTAAGTCCGGAAGTGTATTCCTGGCAAGATTATGTGTCTGTACCAATTTTCCCGCCCATCTCCCGGAGCGGTTGGCGCCGTAGAATTGCAGGATACCTTTAAGCCTCTCATCTTCACATACAGCTCCGAGCATCGTAGAATACTTAGCTGTAGATGTCTTACCCAGAGCAGTTCTTATCTCTAATACACGTCTCACATTATCCGGAAGATTCCCACCAAGGGCAGCGGCTATAGTATCCTTTGTGACACTTACCATCTCTACGCCCTGCGCCTTAAGCCATACTTTGAGCTGTGCTAGGCTGTTAGGGTTTTTAAGCCCGGTAAGTTCCTTGGCTTCTTCCAAGAGCTCTGCTTTTCTGTGTTCATCGTAGCTTACTATCTTTTCCACCATAGGAACGTCAACACGCACCCCGTTATCATTCATCCTCTGATCTAAGCACCAAAGCGCCTGCTCTGACTTTGCGAAGGGATATATAGTTATTTTTGTTCTTATCTCATTTTCCGTAACAACGTCCTGCTTGTTATACTTAAGGTAGAGCTGCCACTTGTCCGGATCATGCTCAGGAAGGTTCCTGGTTCTTCCGCCGTTCGACTTGGTAGCCTTGCAAGGCTTGGAAAAGAAATTGATAAGTGTCTTACCCTGCGGATCCTTAAGCTTATCTTCCGGAAGTCCTAAAGCCATGCCGACGTCTGCCAGTGATCTCGGTAGCCCGAGCTCCAAAGCAAGGACCATGGTGTCTGACCATTGTTCCGGAGGCATTTCACGACCTGACCATTTAGCGAGACATGTTCTCTCGAATGCTGCGTTATATGCAGTTTTAAGTACCTCAGGATCATATAGATTACGTCTAAACTCCATCAGCTCCTTTTGTTCTTCGTAGTTCTCATGGAGCGTAGGGCTTAAGAGATCTATTTGCCTTACTTCTTCTTCATCATCGAACTTAAAGCCTATAATAAGGATGCCAAAGTCCGGT
>Ga0326512_10003804_pt1 | contig 11010 bp, 8 predicted proteins | sample 1_2617_0518_D_FD_203652 | JGI IMG/M metagenome (GOLD analysis project Ga0326512, IMG submission 203652) | Bovine rumen microbial communities from UC Davis, California, United States - 1_2617_0518 | ecosystem: Host-associated > Mammals > Digestive system > Stomach > Rumen | place: USA: California...
GTTGAGCGCCATACCGCGATCGTTTTCGACCGGCATGCGGAAGTCGGCAAAGTCATAGCCGTTGTCTTCACGGCCGTCGCGCAAGAGGTTCAGGTTGAGTTCCACATGGGAATCGGGATTTTCTTGCGCCACAATAGAGCGCAGCCACCACAGGCGGGAAAGCGAAAGCGAATCCACGAACAGCGTGTCGCCAACGGACGGAATGACGAACGGCTCTAGCTCATCGCGCGGAGACGGAGTCCGGACCGAAGCCGTCCACTTGCCGCGACCCGGGATTGTGTCTTGACGAACACCGTTGACGTAGAGCTTGCCTTCGTGAACCGCAACCGTATCACCGCTTACAGCGATACAACGCTTGATGTAATCCTTCGGACCATCCGGGTAGTGCACCAAGTGCGGCTGGCCTTCTTCGGGCTCGTGGTCCCAATAGACATTCCCGAACATGAGCGCATTGAACAAATGCGTATAGCGGGCCGGATTGTTGTCCGGATACTCCGGCTCTCCCGGGTACCTAAAGATAACGACATCGCCCGGCTTGGGTTCCGCATAGCCGGGGAACTTCTGGTTAGTGAAAGGAATCGGCGAACCGTAAGTGAACTTGAGGCCAAGCAAGAAATCTCCCGTATGCAGGGAATCTTCCATGGAGCCGCTCGGAATCTGGAACGCCTGGATGACATACTGGATAACGACCAGTGCCAAGGCAATGGGGACGATGATTTCCCGCGTAAAGGTACTCAAGAATTTCTTGACATCAAATTTCTTCTGAGGCTGTTCCATAAAAATCCATATACTAGAGGCTGCGAACCGTCTTCACAAAATTCCTGCTCACCAACAGCTGCGTGCGATTCTTGTCGCGCAGCACCACCACCAGGCGGCTCATGTCGGACTTGCGTATTTCGGCGATGTAGTCAATAGCTACGAGGTGGGCCCTGTGAATGCGCACGAACATGCTCGGGTCCAGTTTTTTCTCGAGGTCGACTAGCGGGGTGTCGATGACGAACTGGCCTGTCGGCGTGTAGATTGTCGTGTACTTGTCTTCGCTCTGGAAGCGGATGATTTCATCGACATTCACCAACAAGATGCGGTCACCGATTTTCACCTGGATGCGCTGCAAGTACGAACCGCGCGCATTGACCATATCGCGGAACTTTTCCCACGTGAAGTCCGCGGGCATCTGCTGCTGTGCTGAACGGTTCGACACATTGCGGCGGAGTTTTTCGATAGTCCCTTCCAAGCGTTCCGGATCAACCGGTTTCAGCAAGTAGTCAACCGTATTTTCTTCGAAGGCGCGGAGGGCAAAGTTTTCGTACGCCGTCGTGAACACAATCAGCGGCATATCGTCTTCGCCGACGTTTTTCAAGACTTCGAAAGCGTCCATGTCCGGCATCTGAATATCCAAGAAAACGACGTCCGGATCCAGTTCCTGAATCTTCTCGATCGTCTGCGCACCGGAACCGGCTTCACCCACGACTTCGAATTCAGAAGCATAGGGTTCCAACAGCGTCTTCAGGCGCATGCGGGCCAGCGGCTCATCGTCTACAACCAGGACCTTACAGGGCATTACTTACCCTCGGTGGAATCAGCCTTCGGCTGAGCTTTCTTTGTCAGCGGTTTCAAAATGCGGACGAGTTCCGCCTTGACTCCGTCAGCATCTTCGTATACCGTTCCGGCGCCAGTCAACAGGGCCATGTTGCCAAGCGAATCCCTCAAGAACTTCATCCCCGTTCCTTCGGAAAGCGCAATAGAAACAATTCCTCCCTCAACGGAATAAGTCCCCTTCAGGGTATCAACCTTCATGGAATCCGTCACGACCGTCTGGACCAAAACAGCGGAACTATCTTCGGCAAGTTCCAGGCGCACCATACGGGCCTTGCACTCTTCGCACGGCAGGCGGCCGGAATAAAAACCTTCCGTATTCTTCGGCAATTCTACCGGCTTGAGCGCCGGAAGTTCAGCAGGTTCTTCTTTGGAACAACCTACAAAAAAAACGCAGCACGACACTGCAATCAAAAACAGCTTCTTCATGCCACAAATTTACTAAAACCCGAAGGGCTTGCGGAGAGAAGATCGCCTAGAAACCTTCGGAATAGACGATACGGAAACCTACCGCAGCGGACTTGTACCGCGGTTCCTTCTTATCCCGGGCATCCGGAGCGATATCCTTCACGACACTGCTCCAGCCACCACCGCGAATCACGCGATAACTCCCGGATTCCGGGCCGACCGGATTCGACATGGACGAAGACGCATAGCTCGAATACCAGTCGTTGACCCATTCGGCAACATTGCCCGCCATATCGTAGAGGTGATAGTCATTCGGAACAAACTGCGCCACCCTGGCCGGACCTTTACTTTGTCCGTAATAAGCGTATTTGGAAGCTTCGGCCGTTCCCCAATAATAAGTGGAAGTCGTCCCGCCATGTGCGGCAATTTCCCACTCCATTTCGGTCGGGAGCCTCATCGAAGCCACAGAATAATCTATTTTAATCCCTTTAAGGACGTCCTCACTGCCTACAGAGGTGTAAATATAGGCCGTATCGAAGCCCGCCCTCTTGGAAACTTCGTTGCAAAAGAGTGCCGCCTGGAACCAATTGACGTTTTCCACCGGGTAATCATAGCCTTCATTACTCTGCTCGGGCAACTTTCCCATCACTTTTTCATAAAGTTCCTGGGTTACCTCTGTCTGCGACACCTTGAAGGCTGCTACGGAATACGAGGCGCCACCCTTCTTGATGGTCATCGGCACGACCTCATAAAAAACGATTCCCGCAATGGCACTGTCTACCGCATCCCATTCGCCCTGACTACTGCTAGAGCTACCCGGAACCTCCTTGCCGCTTGATTTTCCGCCGGCACTTGACTTCCCGTCCTTGCCGCCCGCGGCCGAGTTCGGCGCCACCGGAGAGATTTCTTCCGCATCACCGCTTGCCGTACAGGCGCACAAGCCCATCCCGGCATAAAGGAACGCCACCAAGAGCAGAGCCCTTACGTACAGAGAACGGTTCATGCCTAAGGATTTCATTAGCGGATCACTCCCACGCGGTAAAGTTTCTGCTTCGTCTTCCCGCTTTCAAATTTCACGTTGAGACGCGCCGTATAGACATCACTGCCGAGCTTTTTCAAGTCGAGGTGTTCAAACTGGTTACGGCCACGCTTGACATCGCTCATTTTCGTCTTGAAGACGCAAAGTCCGGTAATATCGTACAACTCAAGCGTCGCGCTCTTCGCCGCCGCTCCGATTTCGAAACGGGCCTTCGCGTCACCGCCACGAATCGGGTTCGGGTACATAAAGAATTCCGTGATTTCGTCCTTCGCACCCGCCGCAGAAACATCTCCGAGTCCGGACGCGTCGAAGTATCCCGTACGTTCGTTACCGCCCGCCGGGAGAGTCCAGGCCGCCGGAGATTCTGCCGCATCCGTAGAGGCGTCACGCAGGCGGAACGCCGAAAGGTTTTGACGGTGCAGCGCATAGATTTCAGGACCCGCGGACTTCTTTCCAGGAACCGCATCCGCGACGAAGATGCTCATGGGCTGAATGACCTGCGTCGAATCGAGGTATTCAAAACTGCCGGCAGCCAGCGGGAACTGCGACGTCACGGCCTTGCCCTTGCCGGTATAGGCGTACACCAGGCCGTCACTGCTCGGCACGAGAATTTCAGGAACGTCATCCTTGTTCACGTCAACCAAGACAGGGTCGCTGAAGAAACCGTAAATCGGAGTACCGCGGGAAATCTTCACCGGGAACCCTGCGAGAGGCAGGCCGGAACGGTCCAGCGCATAAACGAGGTTATCGCCCAAGAATACGACATCGGGATAGCCGTCCCCGTTGACATCGCCCAGCGCGATTCCGGAGGTTTCATCCTTGAGGCCGCTCGTACCGGCGGCACCGCGCTTGTAGACCTTCGTCCAGTTCAAGCCTTTCTTCCCTTCCAGGAGGCTTGTGGCCACCGTCGTGCCGCGGCTCCCGACAGCAATCACTTCGTTGACGCCATCGCGGTCCAAATCGGTACAGGCGAGGCGGTAAGACTCCCCTGCCTTGCCGTTCAGCTTTATTTCGCGTTCCCCTGCATAGGCGACGCCCTTGTCCGTCACGTAGGCAAAAACGTCCTTCCCGTCGGAACTTCCACAGAACACCAGGTCCGTAACGCCTTCGCGTTCTTCCACAAGCTTGATCTTTCCATCGCCCTTCTTGAAGACGTTTACGCCCTTCTTCGTCGCAAAGCGGATTTCATCGCCGACAATGACCGGCCCCGCCGTTGCCGATTCGATATCGTAATCCTGCTGTACCGGCAGCCCGCCCGCAAAACTCGTCTTCACAAGCTTTTTCCGGTGCAGGCTATACACGTCCTTGCCATCGCTCGCGAGGCCGACCAGCGGTCCATAGCTTGCGCCCACGCGGTAAAGCGGGACTTCCGCCGCCGTATCCTTCTGCAAAAGACGTTTCTGCACCACCGTAGTATCGGCCACAAAGAGCGTATCGCCCAGGGCGTCGAACACCTGGAGGGTGCCGTCCATCGCAGCGACGACCAAGAGCTTTTCGCCATCCTTTTCGGGATGGTCGACAAAGACCGCGCCACGCACGGCGCTTGCAAGGCCCACGTTACGCGGGAACTTGCTGCCTTCAATGCTACCGTTGTCGATGCTGATCGTCACGCTGATGACCGGAGCCGCGAAGTTCACCACGCTATCGCCCAGGAAGGCGTTCGCGGTTTTTTCCTTGCGGGCGTTCTTCGGCACGTTCACCGTAATCTTGATACCGGTGTAGCCGCCCTGCGTCGTCATCGTATTCGCATAGCCTACCGCATTGATGGTCTTCAGCGTATCGAACTTCTGCTTAGAATCCTTGGAGGGCTTGCGCAGGTGCGGGAGCAAATCCGTTCCCGAACCGTAATCGTACGTATCTTGGCCGAGGGCATTCTTGAACGTCTTTCCGATAGAAAGAATCCCGTCGGCTTCAATCATCGCGATACCGAACTGGTGATCACGCAGCGTATCGCCGCCCCAGAAGTTCGCAATGCCGTATTCCAGAGTCTCGCGCAGGTACCATTCGTTCACGCGCCACACCGCGATACCGCTCGCCGGGAGGCCCGCATCGTAGCTGTCCATGCCGACAATCAGGCCTTTCGCCTTTTTCTTGTTGACCGTACACTTTCCTTTTTCATTGCACGTACTGTCTTCAAAAACCTTGCTCAAGCTGTCGACCACGACCGTCCGCACCGTCGTATCGGCATCTTCGTCCGTCGTGCCGAGTACAAAGCGCACCTTGCCATCTTTATTCCAGCTTCTCTGACGGTTCTCGATCAGCAAATATTCGCTCGCGCTGAGCGGGACCTTCACGATTTCGGTGCCCTTGCCGGTACCTGCCGCCGTGATATCCACGGTCACGGGCTTCCCCGCCACCGGGCGCACTTCCCGGACATTGCTCCAGCCCATATAGGCGCGTTCCCATGCGGCAGGGAGCGAAGGCAAGAATCCGTTTCCGGCATTATAGCCCGCAAAGTCCATCGCATCGAAATAACCGAGGCGCGAAATTCCCTTCACCACGTCGTACGTGTTCGGCAAGCCCAGTTCGCGGCCAATCTGGTTCACCACGATTCCGTTCACGCCCCAATTCAAGCCATCCTGCGAAGCCGTCTCGCTCACCACCATGATAGAACGCAACGTATCCAGGACAGAACCCTTGATAATCAGGCCGTTCACTACGGAATCCTTCTTGTCGTTCAGGCCAAACGCCGGCTTCACAAAGTCGCTCTTGGCCGAATCCGGCCTCAAGTATTCCCAGGCATCACGCGATACGTAGATGTCCATAAAGTCACCCGGCGTATCGGCGTTATCGGGGCCCATGCCACCGCCGTCCACAAGCCTGCTCGCGCCGGCATGCACAATCATGTAGGCGCGCTTGACGTTCGGGTTCTTCGAAAGCGGGATGCGGAAGGGGGATGCCTTCGACGTGTCGGCAACGGCAGCGGCCACCACCGCGTCGTACACAAACGTCAAGTAATCGCGGCTGCGGGCTTCATCGAATTCCGCCGTTTTTTCGCCTTCCAGCTTGGACGTTCTGTTATAGTCGATGATATGCTTCTTTAGCGAATAGATTGGGAACACCGTCGCCTTGATCGCAAGCTTTCCACCACTTGCCGCACGGTAGTAGGCGTCGGCATACTGCAAATGCTTTTCCCAGTAAGGGACCTTCCCGCTCTGCTTCGTCGGGTCCAAACCGTAGTTCTTGTCCGGCACGGTCCCGAACGTCCCCTTGCCCGTCGTCAAGGAATTGTCCGTCTTTTCCTCGGCAAACTGCACGCGCAAAATAAACACTTCAAGGGTATCTACAGCAAAAACGGGCGACACAAACGCCACGAAAAAGGCTAGAAGCACTAACACTGTCTTAAAACGTTTCATACTTAATCCAATCTACAAAAATAGAGCCCTAGAGGAACGCTACTCCCCTATGCGCTTGTAGCTTTTGGGCACATTCAAGCGCCAGGTCCCGAGGCTGAACGCCTTGTTGCGGGCCACCTTCTTGATGCGGATTTTCAGGAACATCTTTCCGCCAGCTTCAAACTCGACATTAGACGGGAGGCGCACGCCCTCAAATTCCTTGAATTCGGAGAACTTGAGAATTTCGGGCTTGCCGTCGCGACCGCCACGCATCAGCCATGCGATTTCGCCATCCCGCTTCCCGTAAGTAAACTGCATCCCGCTCGGGGCGCGCACCTTCACCACGTGGAAATCCGCCGAATCGCTTTCCGCGAGCACCTCGCTCCTTTCCGGCACCAGCACGCCCTTGAAAATATCCGCCATCTGGTGGATCGGCACCATCGGGACAGAATTGTCCCCCATAAGGCCCACCATATAGCCTACGCCGGAGAGGTATTTCTTCTCCGTCGGGAAAACCATGTTCCAGCCTTCCTCCGTCCACAACAGCGAAGCAACACCCACGCCCATGGGGCCCGTCAGTTCCATGCGGTAGCGCTTGTGCGGCACCGAGAAAAGCACGGCGTCCAGGTCTTGTTCCTTACCCAGGCTATCGAGTACCGTCAAAACGAATTTGGCACGGAGGCTATCGCGCGCCGGTTCCGAAACCGCGGCAGTGCGGTCCGATTCTACCGGAGGCTTGAACCATGCGCATCCCGAAAACAGGAGCGCGGTTACGCACGCGACCAGGAAAGCGGTAAATGAGAGACGGCCAAACATCCCGACCTACTTTTTCTTGCCCAGGAATTCCTTGGCGGCAGGATGGTTCGGGCGCAACTTCAGGAGCTTCTTGTACGACTTCGTCGCATCGGACTTCTTGCCTAGCGCATTCTGGATGGCAGCAAGGTGCTCCCAGTAAACGTAATCATTCTCAAAGTGCTTCGACTTGATAAGCTTCATCGTCGAAAGGGCTTCTTCATAATTGCCCTTGCGGAACAGCGCCCAGGCCTTGGAATCGAGGAAAGCCTCGCTCGGGGAATCCCCTTCCATCTCCAACGCCTTCACCACCATCTGGAATCCCTTTTCCACTTCTTCCGGACTGCGGTTCAAGTCTATCAGCGAATAGCCGTAGTAGTTCAGCAGTTCGGGCCAGTCCAGGCGGGCCTGAGCCGCGTTTTGCAGCAGGTATTCGAACATCCGGAAAGATTCGTCATAACGCCCGAGCCTCTCCAGGTTCATCGCCATCAGCGAACGGACGAACATATCCGTCGAATCGGCCATCAGCATGCTTTCCCAAAACAGTTCCGCCTTGGTACGGGCTTCCTTGGCGCGGGAACGCTTTAAAGTATCCGCCTTGCCGTCGTCTTCGATATCGCGGGCTTCCATCAGCAAAATCTGCGCATAGGAATGCTGCAGCTGGCGGTGGGCACGGGACGCCTTCTTGCGCATGATCGCAACCGTCGCCGAATCGGCAACGCCCGCCATCGGTGTCCAATGGCTCCACACGGCCATCATCGAATCGAGCAACACGTAAGCCTTATCATAAACGCCGGCATAGCCGTAGGCCATCGCCAAGAAGTCCTTGTCGCCGCTCAGTTGCAGGGAATCGGCAAGTTCCGCGTAGCGGAGCCCTTCCTTCTTGTTATCTTCGGCAAAGGCAATTCCCGAAAGCGCACGGCAGGCCTGGGCCGCATAAGCCGGAGTCTTGCCGAGTTTCAGGTAGACATCGCCCAGGTGGACTTTCGCGCTATCGCGCTCGCCCATGGCAAACTCGTAACTGCCGAGGTAATAGAACATCACCGGCGTGCGGAGGCTGTCCTTGTACACCTTCTTCTTCAAGAACTTGAATGCCGCCTCGCGATCGCGGTCGCCAAAAGTCATCAGCGCCGTATTGATAATCGTCTCGTCCTGTTCGGTGTTCCCGGTAATCGTATCGGCAATGGCACGGACTTCGGCATTCCTCTTCTGCATGGCGAGGCCCTGGACCATCTTCACGAGCAATTCCTTATCACCGAGGGCGTCGTAAGCCTTCCCGAACAGCTCCACGATGGCGGAATCCTTACCGAGTTCCAACAAGATGTTCAGCTGGCGGGCAAACAGCGACTGGATGTAGTTCGTCTGCGGGAGGAGCGCATCGTAGACCTTCACCAGTTCCTTCTTGTCCTGGACCGCTTCCAAGAAGAGGCTGTAGTCATAGAGCAAGGTCATGTCCTGGTTGTGCGAAGAATCCAGCGCCACCTTGAAGTACTTACGTGCGGAATCGGCGATGCCTTCCTTCACGTACAGCTTCGCCAACAGTTCCAGCTGGCTCGTCAGCACGGGGCCCTTGTAACCGGACGCCTTACGCGCCACCGCAAGCGCGGCGGAATCGTTCCCGTGGGCAAACAAACGGGCGGCCACATTGAAAGCGAGGTAGCGGTTCCCCGGGTCAGCGTCATAGGCGCGCTGCCAGAAAACTTCGGCCAGCTGCTTTTCGCCACGCAGTTCCATTTCTTGCGCCCGTATAAAAGATTCATGCGCGACGTCCAAGTCTTGCGGCATGTTCATCTTTTCAAGCGCATCCTTGATGACCGCGGAATCTACGGCCGTAAGCGTCGCCTGGTTGGAGTCGCCCTGCTTATGGGGTGCAGAACTACAGGCGCCCAAATAGAGCGCCAGCATCAGCACTGGTATAAGGAATCCCATAAACCGAGCCATAAAAAACCTAGTCCGCTATCGCGAAATCGATCTTGGTGTCTGGGGGCAGGTAATCGCCATGCTTGGGAGCGGTTTCCAGAATCGTCCCCGGAGCTTCGCCGTTTTCGGCCTTCACGCGCTTGATATCACCCACCTTGAATCCGAGCTTCTCGAGCTTCGGATAAACGTTGTCTATGACCTGGCCCGTAAAGTCGGGGAGCAGGACCTTGCCGGTCGTGACGCCGGCCGAAATAACGACCTTCACCGTATCGCCGATACGAGCCTTCTTGCCAGCCAGCGGAATCGTCCTGATGACGACGCCACGCGGAATGCTCTGGTGGGCGCCCTTCACGATTTCGCCCTGCACGAGGCCCGCACGGGTCAGGGAAATTTCCGCCTGCTTCTGGCTCTTGCCGCGCAAGTCAGGAATCTTGACTTCGCGAAGGCCCAGGCTCTTCGTAAGCTTGACCGTACGTCCGAGCTTTGCCGTACGACCGGCAGCGGGCATCTGCACCAGCACAAGCCCTTCCGGAATCTGTGAACTGTAGCGGCCTTCCTCAAGCCATTCGAACTTGAAACCAGCTTCGGTCAGGGCCGCTTCGGCGGCTTCCTGCGTCATGCCTTCGAGGTTCGGGACAGCGCCCGTCGACGTGAAATGGCCAGAGAAAACGGGCATGATGAGCTTGTCCGTCGCCAACGCCAACAGGATCAACAGAACTATCCAAATGCAAAGCGCCTTCGCGATAGGCGACTTTTTAAGGAACGCCAAAAACTTATTCAAAACAGATTTCAACTTATTCATGTTCAATCATTAGCCACTAGTCCTTGATTACTAGCGACTCCGAATTCCTAATGGTTCTACCCCTTCGTCGCCTTTTCTTGCAAGGCACCTTCGTCAAAGATGACGATATCCTTGCCCGTCATGGCGATGGCACCGGTACGGACCAGCAGGGAGCAGATACGGCTCACGGTTTCGCGGGTCGTACCCGACATGTCGGCCAGCTGCTGCTGCGTGGGGCGGTTGTGGATAACCGTCACCATCTTGCCGCCGTCCGTATGGATGCGGATACCGCGTTCTTCCATGAGGTTGAGGAGCGTACCGGCCACGCGACCGCTCACGGACATCGTCGAGAGCGAACCGATCTGGCGGTTGGCCTTGCGGAGTCTCTTGCTCATTTCGCTCAAGAGGCCCATGGCGATTTCCGGAGACTGGCGGATCAGTTTCAAGAAGGATTCGCGGTGGATAATGAGAAGCTGGGCGTCTGTCACCGTACGCACGGAAGCAGACCTCGGTTCCCCGTCGATCAGCGACATCTCGCCAAAGAAGTCACCGCGTTCCAGGAAGCTGAGGATTGTCTCGCGACCGTCAATGCCGGTCATGTAGACCTGCACAGATCCAGAAGCAATGAGGTACAGCGCCTGTACGGAGTCGTCGCCCTCAAGCACCACGGTTTCGTCGCGGTTGAAATTCTGGGCTACCACCAAATTGGCAAGCATCCCGAGCTGTTCTTCGTTCAATTCCGAGAAGAGCTCCACGCCCTTCAACAGTCCTACGATGTTAGCGTCCATATTCTCATTCCTTCTTGTTTATTGTTTCTTTAAAGGCCCAAGCCCTTAGCGAGACCGGCATCGATCACGATACTCTGGTCGCGCTTAGCGCCAATAGAAATCATACCAATTTTCACATCGACAAGTTCGGCCATACGCTGCAAATACTTCTTCGCGTTCTCGGGGAGCTCGTCGTAGCTGCGGCACTTGGTCGTATCGCACTTCCAGCCGGGCATTTCTTCGTACACCGGAGTGCAGCGGCCCACCTTCGAGAGCTGGTTCGGGATAAAGTCGAGCTTTTCGCCGTCGCACATGTAGTGCGTGCAGATCTTCACCGTGTCGAACGTGTCGAGCACGTCGAGCTTGGTGATG
>Ga0326512_10003805_pt1 | contig 11009 bp, 4 predicted proteins | sample 1_2617_0518_D_FD_203652 | JGI IMG/M metagenome (GOLD analysis project Ga0326512, IMG submission 203652) | Bovine rumen microbial communities from UC Davis, California, United States - 1_2617_0518 | ecosystem: Host-associated > Mammals > Digestive system > Stomach > Rumen | place: USA: California...
AACACGTTCTGGAGCGTGGCTGCCAACCTGGTGAGCCCCTTCGACGTGACCGCCGAGTACAAGAACAAGACCTTCGAGCCCACCATCGGTGAGGCTGAGCAGGGCAGCACCACCGTGCGCGTGGTGACGGTGCCCGACGTGGAGGCCGCCGCCAACCACTTCGCCGCCCTCGTCGCTGCCGACGCGCAGACTGTCAACACGACGTACACCTACCAGGACGACGCCGTGGGCAAGCTCACCTACACGAAGAGCACCGACGGCAAGTCGCTGGCCAAGGTCGATGTGAGTATCACGCAGATTCCCCACCTGCAGCAGATAGTCTATAAGACCGTGGAGCAGATGGGCACCAATGCCGTGACCGACGGTGTGCCCTACTACTCGTTCGGCGACGTCATCAGCCGTACGCGTGCCGACGGCGTGAAGGAGTACTGGATGTGCATCCAGGCACCGTTCACCAAGCAGGGCGAGACAAATGCCGTCTGGGCCACGGTGAGCCAGTTGCCCAAGGAGAACATCTGGAGCTACACGGCCTCGAACGGCTACACCTATCAGGTGCCCTACAATATCGGTACCAACGAACAGTACATGAAGGACCTGGCCGAGATGCTCTACGCCATCACGTCGCCCGGCGCATGGCTGAGGAACCTGGAGGAAGGCCCTGCCAACATGAAGGCCTTCAATCTGGTGACGAAGCAGAACGTGAAGTACATCAACCAGTGGTTCTGGATGCGCGTACTGAAGGCTTGGCAGGCGAAGAACCTGGCGCAGACCATCTTCGGCGTGGATGATGTGAATTCGTTTGGCAATACGCTGGGCGATCAGGATAATGGCCTGAAGCTCCTCTACAAAGGCTACAGCTGGTGGACAAAGTCGAGCAACAACCTGTCGCTCTATGAAGCCAGCATCGCCAAGGGCGACGGCAACGAGGCCAACGCCCGTCACGTGACGTGGAAGGAGGTGAAGAAGAACGTCATCAAGCCCGAGAAGATCGAGGTGAACTGCGTGACCCAGTTGAAGAACGGCACGCAGTGGATCAACAAGGACTTCTTCCCCGAGCACTATGATAAAATAGCAACGCCGCGCTACATCTTCCGCTATGCCACCACCAGGCAACTGGCCGGCACCACCGCCTTCGAGTCGATGGACAACATCAACGGCATCAAGGACGAGTATGTCTATACGAAGGAGTACAACATCACCGTGGGCTCCAGGCAGAAGATGGACAACACCATCGTGAAGCAGGAAGACTACCTTGCAGACGGTGCCATCAGCGCCGACGAGGTGAAGGTGGGCTACTACCTTTGCGCCGACGGCAGGTTCTGCCAGACGCTGGAAGACGCCAACGAGAACCACAACGGCGCCGTGGCCGTGGTGGCTTATCTGGGCGGTGACAATCGCGTGGAGAGTGGCGCTGACTGGAACGGCCTGGCCATGGCACTGAAACCCACCGGAGGACAGCAGTGGGGTACAAGCTGTGATCAACTGAAGAAATATTCCGATATCGACAAAGCCATAGAGGACTTCACTGGCATTGCCAGCACCGTTCAAATGGCCACGAAGTGCGACGGACACCGGCACGATGCAGCAAAGGCATGCTATGAGTATGATGTGACAGTGACCAACCGTAACGGTGCCTTCAGCTCGTGGTTCTTGCCTTCACTGGGTCAGTGGAAACTGGCCTTCGAGGGACTGGGCGGCGAATACCAGAACGGTATCATCGGCATCGCAGACATTAGGCTGGAAGTCTATAAACTGGAAGAATACTTTGGCCGTACTAAGGATCCCTTCTGGACGGCGACACTATATAGCGACTCTGAAGCCTATCTCTTCCAGATTGGCAAGGAATGTAAAGATAACAAAGTGAGCATGATTCTCTTCGAAAAAGTTTTCCCCTTCCTCGCCTTCAAATATGACGGAGGTGGAACGACCAATCCGGAAGATGTTGATGAGGATTTCTAAAATATAACATCGCGTATTTTTTTTAACGCAAGCTATATGAAAAAGACAATGCGATTCATGCTGATGGCCGCCCTGACGGTCGGCCTCAGCCTCGCCGTCACTTCATGCAAGGACGACGACAAGAACAATGACAATGGTGAGAACATGGAGCAGCTGGAGTCGACGGGCGGCGACCTCACGATGGACGAGGTGCAGCTGTCGTCGCTCATCAGCAACTTCAGCGCGGTGCAGGCCGATGAGCTGCTGGCGCAGAGCGGCTGGCAGCAGAAGACGTACGACGTGGACTTCGGTATGGTGTTGGACGAGAGCCGTCCGACGGTGCGCACCGTGGAGGTGGGCACGCTGGAGGAGGCCGACGAGGAGGCTTGCGCCCTGCTCGACCAGCTGGGCATCGACTTCCAGTCGCCCTCGGGCTTCCAGTTCAGCAGCGCCTCGGTGGGCACGGTGAGCTACCAGCACGGCGGCGGCACGGACGCCAACACGCTGGCGGTGATCAACCTCGACGTGAAGCAGCTGCCTGGCATCTCGCAGCTCAGGCTGGTGAAGCAGATGCCTGCCAACGCCGGCGACGCTCCGCGCTACCACTTGGGCGACATCATCCGCAAGAAGGGCGACCAGCGCCTGTGGCTCTGCGTGCGCCAGTCGAGCGACGTGGGCGGCCATGCCTACTTCGTCAGCTTCTGGACCGACCACCCCAAGGACAACTGCGGCTGGGGCAGCGAGAACGACTACGTCTACAAGGCCTCGAAGCCGATGGCCAGCCAGTTGACGCTGGGCTACTGGATGGCGCTCTACTTGATGAACGACGACGGCTATACCAGACTGACTGGCAAGCTGGAGAAGAAGGGCGTGAAGGGTCGCATCGACGACCTCATCCCCTCTACGCAGGAGATTCGCGCCGAGCTGATCGACAGCCTCAGAAGCGGTGTGGGGTACAAAGTGTATAGGGAGCCGCTGGAAAGTGCGGAAGGTATGGAGCGGATGAAGTGGGACAACACCACCAAGGCCAACGGCCGCATCATCGCCCCGTACGGTCGCCTGCTGTGCGACAAGTTCCGCTGGGCCTCAGGCTTGTACCACGACTACTGGGTGCCCTGCCTGAACTGGATCGACTCCAACATTAATGTTGCGTTCGAGGAAGCCCTCAATGGCGAACCCTCGCAGAACGAAGGCTCGCACTTCAAGTGGAAGATGTCGCCAGAATGGAACTTCGCGGCCAGGCAGATGGCTGATGACCCAATACTCAAGAAATTCCGCGTGGTCTGCACCGCCGTCTACTGGCAGCACAAGTACTACAACAACAACCAGTGGGCCATGTTCGACTTCACCAAGGACTGGGCCGAGCATCCCACGCAGGTCAACCAGTATGCAGGCAAGTCGAAGTGGCTGACCCGCAACATCACCAGCAGCGAACTGGTCATCACCGACACGGGCGAGGCCCTGAAGGGCTACGACGAGGTGTGGGTGGCCGTCAACGACCAGGAGCTGGAAGAGAATGAAGAGGACAAGAACAACGAGAACAAGATCCACAAGGAGGAGGTGAAGCTGTATAGCATCATCGGCACCAACGGCCAGTTCTACGACAACGTGCAGGCCGCCAAGGACGCCGGCACCAAGCCCATGGCCATCGTCACCTACTTAGGCGAGACCAAGCGCGCCGAGCGCGGTAAGGCGTGGAACGGACTGGCCATGGCGCTGGACAAGCTGCCTAAGGAGTACCAGTACACCGACGACGACCACGCGAAGGACGCCTGCGTGCCCGCCACCTTCAAGGGCGCACAGGCCGACAAGGACTTCACCGGATGGGAAACCACGCAGACCCTCGTCGGCGGATGCGGCAAGGGCCACGACCACCAGGCCGCCAAGGCCTGCAACACCTACGGCGCCGACAGCCTGAACCTGACCGCCCGCCAGACGGAGTTCAGCTCGTGGTTCCTGCCCAGCTACGGCCAGTGGATAGCCGCCGTCAGGGCCCTGGGCGTCAGTTACCGTTATACCAACGACAGGGATATCGTTATGTCAGGATACGGCACGATGGAGAAAGGCTTCACAGACGCCGGCGTGCCAAACCTGTGGGAATTCCTGAAGTTCCACAGTAGCAATAAAGACGAACAAAGGGTCTGGACGTCTACTGCCGCGAGTGCCAAATTAGCCTACAGCTACGAGACTGCGGCTATTTGGGCCATCAACGACTATTTCAGCAAGTGGACTCCTGAAAAGGATATTGAGCAGAACGTCATCCCCTTCATCGCCTTCAAGTACGCAGGCGGTGGAACGATAGACCAGTAATACGCCATGCGGGCAGGGTTCGACTCCCTCGCCCGCAACAAAATAGAGATGTAAGATGTAAGATGTAAGAAGTAAGATGTAAGATGTAAGAAGTAAGATGTAAGAGGTAAGATGTAAGAAGTAAGATGTGAAAGATTGAAGAACAATTATAATATAAATATGTATATGAAAAAGATTTTGAACTACCTGCTGATAGCCGCAACGGTTTGCGGCCTCAGCTTCGCCGCCACTTCATGTAAGGACGACGACAACAATGACAACAACAACGGTGGTAACGGTGGCAACGAGGTCGAGACCATCGAAGGCATGTCGGCCCTGGAGGACGACCAGCTGGCCGACCTCATCTGCAAGTGGACCGACACCCACTACAGCGACCTGACCGGCTCGGCATGGCGCTCGAAGACCTTCGACGCCACTGTTGGCCTCAGCCTCGACGAGTCGCGCCCCGGCGTGCGCACCATGGCCGTGGGCACCGTGGAGCAGGCCGACCTCTACGCTGTGGGCGCACTGGGCACCCTGGGCATCGACTACGAGACCCCATCGGGCTTCACCTTCAGCAACGCCGAGGTGGGCACCGTCAGCTACCGCCACGGCGGCTCGGACGCCAACGTGCTGGCCACGATCAGCGTCGATGTGAAGCAGATACCCGGCTTACAGGAAATCAGGCTCGTCAAGCAGCTGCCCGAGAACGCCGGCGGCGACCCCTACTACAAGTGCGGCGACCTGGTGAAGTACAAGAACCAGATCTACGTCTGCGTCTCCAAGCACGAGTACGGCCAGGAGGCACGCTTCATCACCCTGAACGACCAATCGACCCACAGCCGCGGCAAGTTCACCTACATGGGCGTGGGTATCGACAGCGTCTATAACGACGAGATGGCCAAGGCCGAGGTCATCGGCGACTGGCTGCAGAACGTGGTGTGCGACTACACCATGTGGAATAACGTGAGGGGCTTCATGGCCGAGGCAGGTCAGGAGGCGAACATGAAGCAGGTGGTGCCCGAGAACAACGTCGTGCGCGCCACCCTCATCGATAACCTCTGCAAGGAGCAAAGCTACATACCCGACCTGCAGAAGGGCAACCCGCTGGCCGGATCGGGCCGCATCGAGGCAACAGGCTTCCCATGGAAAGAAGAATTTGACGAGGATGACGAAACTATAGAGTATGCTACACTGTCTCCGGTAGGCTTCCTGCTGGCCGACAAACTGAGGTACACGGGCATTGAGCACAAGTGGGTGCCCTACATCTACATGGCCAAGGGTGACGCCTTCTATCAGGTGTACTACTATGAGCACGAGCTGGAGTCGCAGGCCGGCGACCCGTCGCACTTCAAGTTCAAGGTGCTCAACAAGATTGCCATCGCCCCCAAGGACTCGCTCATCGGCAAGCCCACTTTCACAAATGCGGCAGGCCATTCGAACATCAAGGAGAACAACTACATGGTCTGCGTCATCGGCATGCACTGGACCCACGACCCCTTTAGGGATGAAGGTATGGGTACGACCTACAAGGCGGTATTCCACTTCTGTGCCGACTACCTGCGCCATCCCGAAGCAGACATTAGGAACCGCGCCCGCGAGATCCCAACCGACTGGTCGCACCGAAACATCACCAGCCGCAGCCTGACCTTCACCGACAAGGGAAGCAGGAACAAGAGCTATGAAGAGGTGTATCACCAGTGATTCGTCGATCGCTCGGCTTTGCCGCTTGGCTCGTCCAAGAACTTCGATAACTTCTAAATATTAGAATATATGAAAAAGACAATCCGATTCGCGCTGATGGCCGTCCTGACGGTCGGCCTCAGCCTCGCCGCCACTTCATGCAAGGACGACGACAATGACAACGGCGGTGAGAACATGGAGCAGCTGGAGAGCACGGGCGGCGAGGTGTCGATGGAGGACATCCAACTCAGCACGCTCATCAGCAACTTCGCCGAGGTGCAGGCCGACGAGCTGCTGGCGCAGAGCGGCTGGCAGCAGAAGACCTACGAGGCCACGCTGGGCACGGTGCTCGACGAGAGCCGCCCCACGGTGCGCTCCATCGAGGTGGGCACCATTGAGGCCGCCGACGAGCGCGCCGAAGCCATGCTCCGCGAGCTGGGCATCGACGGCCAGTCGCCCTCGGGCTTCCAGTTCAGCAACGCCTCGGTGGGCACCGTGAGCTACCAGCACGGCGGCGGCTCGGACGCCAACACGCTGGCCGTGATCAATCTCGACGTGAGGCAGCTGCCGGGCATCACGCAGCTGCGCATGGTGAAGGCCCTGCCCGCCAACGATGGCACCTTCGGCTACTACGGCCGCGGCGACATCGTCAGGAAGGACGGACGACTGTGGATATGCACCACGCCGGCCACGAAGAAGGGCGACTACGCCTACTTCGTCAGCTTCTGGACCAACCACCGCACGGACAACTGCCGTTGGGGCACGTACAAGGACATGGTCTATCTGGCCAAGGACGAGATGGCCAGCGGACACGACCTCATCAGCTGGCTCCACAACTTCGTGATGTGGGACGAGGGCTACAACTACATCATCAGATGTCTGCGCGAGAAGGGCATCACCCATGAAGACGACGTCCAGCAGCTGTTGCCGCCAACCAATGACATCCGCCGCGAGCTCATCAAGAGGCTGCACTTCAGCCTCGACTCACTGCCCGTGTCACCGCTGACCATGCCCGAATGGATTGAGCGAAACAAGTGGGGCGACACGCCGAAGGCCAACGGACGCTACTGCGCGCCGCGAAGCCTGCTGCTGGCCGACAAGTTCCGCTACGCCATCGACCCCTGCGAATACTGGGTGCCCTTCGTCGGATGGGCCACACGCCAGGAGGCAATAGACATCAACGCTGAACTTGCCAACATGAAGTCGCAGAACGCCAAGACGAACAGCAACCACTTCCAGTGCGCCGTCTCGTCCGTCGAGGACATACGCGACAACCAGACCAAGCAGCAATTCGGCGGCGCCGACAAGTGCCAGTACGTGCTGGCCTCCGTCTATTGGAAGCACAGCTACTACAACGGCAACCAGTGGGTCATGTTCGACTTCACCAAGAACTGGAACGACAATTACAATGGCGTCGGCATCAATTTAGACCTCGAGAGCCCCTGGCTGAGCCGCAACATCGTGAGCGGAACCCTGAAGTTCAAGGACAGCGGCCAGCCCAACACCGCCCTGGAGCACGTATGGGTAGCCCGCGAGAACGAACAACTGGAGGAGCCCGAGGAAGAAAAGGACGACGACAGCAAGATTCACATGGACGAGGTGAAGCTCTATAGCATCATCGGCACCGACAGCAAGTTCTACGACAACGTGCAGGCTGCCAAGGACGCCGGAACCGAGCCCATGGCCATCGTCGTCTGTCTGGGCGACACCAAGCGCGCCGAGCGCGGAAAGGTCTGGAACGGACTGGCCATGGCACTGGACAAGCTGCCTGAGAAGTACAGGTACATCGACGAAGAACACTGGAACGACGAATGCCAGCCAGCCACCTTCAAAGTAGAACAGGCCACCAGCGACTTCACCGGATGGGCCACCACGCAGACACTCGTCGGCGGATGCGGCAAGGGCCACGACCACCAGGCCGCCAAGGCATGCAACAGCTACGGCGACACCAGGAAGCTGACCGCCCGCCAGTCGGAGTTCAGCTCGTGGTTCCTGCCAGGCTACGGACAGTGGGTGGCCGTCCTCAAGGGCATGGACGTCAACTGCGTACTCAGGGAAACTGTTATCGCGTACATGGATAACGGCACCATGGAGGAAGGCTTCAAGAAGGCCGGCGTAGAGAACCTGTGGGAATTCCTGCAGAGACACTATGAATATGAAGAGGAGTTGAACGTCTGGACTTCCACAGCCGGAAACTCAATAAATGCCTACCCCTTCCAGATGCTGTCTTCCATCAATATCGATGGCATTAGCGTTGACGAATGGGCTATCCAGAAGAACACGCCAGCAAACGTCATCCCCTTCATCGCCTTCAAGTACGGCGGCGGTGGAACGATAGACCAGTAAAACACCATGCGGGCAGGGTTCGACTCCCTCGCCCGCAACAAAATAGAGATGTAAGATGTAAGAAGTAAGATGTAAGATGTAAGATGTAAGATGTGAAAGATTGAAGAACAATTATAATATAAATATGTATATGAAAAAGATTTTTAACTTCGCGCTGATTGCCGCAACGGTTTGCAGCATCAGCTTCGCCGTCACTTCATGTAAGGATGACGACAACAACAGTGAGAACAACAACGGCGGCACCGAGCAGGCCGAGGGCACGATGAACGAGGCACAGCGCTTCTGGAACGTGGCCGGCCACCTGGTGAGCCCCTTCGACATGACCGACGACTACAAGGACAAGACCTTCGAGCCCACCATCGGCGAGCCGCTGGAGGGCAGCAGCACCATCCGCGTGGTGGCCGCCGACAACATGGACGTGGTGGCCTCGCTCTACAACGACATGACCGACGCCGGCATCAGCGCCAGCACCGCGTCGCACACGTTCGAGGACGGCTCCGTGGGCACGCTGACCTACACGAAGAGCACCGACGGCAAGTCGCTGGCCACCATCGACGTGAACATCAAGCAGATTCCGCACCTGCTGCAGATCGTGTTCAAGACCAGGGAGCAGTTGGGCATCAACGCCAACACCACGGGACAGCCCTACTACTCGTTCGGCGACGTCATCAGCCGGCCCAACGCCGACGGCAAGACGGAGTACTGGATGTGCGTACACATGACCTTCACGCCACAGAACAATGGCGACTCGTACTGGATAACGCTGAACGCACTGCCCCAGGCCAACATCGAGACCTACGTGGGCTCGAACGGCTTTACCTACAAGCTGCCCAAGGGGCTGAAGACCAGCGAGGAGTCGATGCAGAACCTGGCCGAGATGCTCTACGCCGCCATGGAACCCGAGGAGTGGGAGAATAACGCCAAGAGCCACAACTGCCCGCTGCCCTTCGGCGATGTGAAGCGCGAGAACGTGAAGTACATCAACCGTTACTTCTGGGAGCGCGTGGTCAAGGGCTGGAACACGACCGGCGTCGATGAGAAGGTGTTCGGCACCAAGTGGGGCAACCTAGCCATCAAGATGCAGTCGCAGAACGGCGGCCTGCACCTGCTGCGCAAGGGTTACAGCTGGTGGTTCACGTCGAGCAACAACTGCTCGCTCTATGAATACACCTACAAGTCGGGCGAATACGACAAGAAGGCCAACGCCCATAACGTGTCGCACCGCGAGGTGAAGCAGGAGGTCATCAAGAGCAAGATGACCGTGAACTGCGAGAGCCAATACACCAACGAGGGCTGGGTGAACGAGGCCTTCTTCGGCGACTCGCAGCCCCGCTTCATCTTCCGCTTCGCCACCGGCAACCAGCTCTTCGGCACAACGCCCAACATCTACATCACCATGCACGGCAAGAACGGCATCAAGGACGAGTACGTCTATACCAAGATGTACAACATACCCGTGGGCAGCCACCTCGACATGGAGGAACTGACCAAGGACGCCGTGAGCCCCCTTGCCGAGTACGAGGGCGACCCGCAGTACCAGCTCTACGACGTGTATAAGGACGAGAAGGGCAAGCTCTGGTTCGTGGTGTCCATGGCCGGCGACCCCCAGGAGAAGGCGCCTATCAGCGAGCTGGTAAGCTTCGACGACTGCTTCAGCTGGTCGTCCAGCCAGTCAACGGGCAACACCTACACCAACAGCGAACTGATGCCGAACCGCGACGCCGCCCTCCGCGCCTTCATGCTCATGTGGATTACGTGGCACAACACCATGCTGACGTCCGAACAGAATTTCAACAATAGTTCAGCGTCGACCGTCATCATGCTGAAACACCTGATAGAGTACGGCCACGTGAACTTGCGCCGCATTGCCCAGTGTTTGCTCGATGTGGAGGGTGCCCGCAGTGCCACCGAGGTGTGCACCATCGCCTACGGCCCGGGCACAGCCGACGGTCAGCCCCTGCTGCGCCTTGTGCAGGAGAGCCACAACGCGGAAAAAGATCTCATGTTCCACTTCTATGAGCACTATCCCAGCAAGCCCGACGAGACGAGCGAGGTCTACAAGAGCTTCTCCAACGTGAAGATTCTGCTCTCCGACCTGAACAACCAGTCGAAGATCAACACCTACGCCAAGGACTTCTGGGCCAAGCGTCCCGTCACGTCGTTCACAGGCGGTGACAATACGAGCACCCGCCCGCTGGTGACCAAGCCCGACAACCTGGCTACCGACCTGCGCAACTATCTCTACAACTACGACCTGTGGAACGAGTTTGGCTATCCTACCGACATGTGGAACGAGCCCGTGGTCGTCATGGCCTTCGACGCCGTGGTGGACCGTGGTCCGAACAACTACGAGACGACCACCCTCAACGGCCGCAAGCTGACGCTCGTCCATGCCTTACCCGTACCAGCCTCGGAGCTTGACGCCACCGAACAGGATGTGCTCTTGGACAAAAAGAGACTGGAATTGGTGAAGCTCTACTCAAGCCTGCCCAACGCCCTCTTCCTGGACGGCAACACCATCGAGTTGCCTACGTGGAAAAACGTGTGGGGTGAGAAACTGAAGAAGTGAAACAATTACATGGATAATTACATGATAATTATATGTTAAAGATAAAACACGAATTACCACAAATTATCCATTAATTATTATATGTTTATGAAAAAGTATTTCCGATATGCGCTGATGGCCGTCCTGACGGTCGGCCTCAGCCTCGCCGCCACTTCCTGTAAGGACGACGACAATGACAACGGGA
>Ga0326512_10003806_pt1 | contig 11009 bp, 10 predicted proteins | sample 1_2617_0518_D_FD_203652 | JGI IMG/M metagenome (GOLD analysis project Ga0326512, IMG submission 203652) | Bovine rumen microbial communities from UC Davis, California, United States - 1_2617_0518 | ecosystem: Host-associated > Mammals > Digestive system > Stomach > Rumen | place: USA...
CGCGCCGATATCATGCAAGCGGCGAAGGATGCATGCATACACGATGACATCTTAAAGCTGGACGGCGGCTATGAGGCACAGGTCAGCGAGGGAGGCGCGAATTTTTCCGGCGGTCAGCGCCAGCGCCTGGAAATCGCCCGCGCCCTTGCCGTGAACCCCTCCCTGCTTGTTCTTGACGAGGCCACCAGCGCGCTGGATCCGGTGACGGAACAAACCGTCCTGCAGAACATACGGCGCCGCGGATGCTCCTGCTTCATCATAGCCCATCGTCTCTCCACCATCCGCGATGCCGACGAAATTATCGTTCTGGAGAGGGGCAAGGTAGTGGAGCGCGGCACCCATTCTGAGATGATGGCCCATGATGGCCCGTATCGCCGCCTCATCGAAGAACAAGCAAAAGAATCATGAATGAAGGAGAGTTCCTATGAGGTTGATTGCCGGCGAACGATTGCGCCTGACGGATGAAGATAAATATGCCTTGGCGGTATCCGGCCGTATCGAGGTCTATGCCGTGACAAAAGACAAGGATTCTTTCCGGCAGATGTTCCTGTTGGAACTGGCCGTCGGGGAGGCCGCTTTTCCGACGCTGGATGATCTTGAGCAGGTTGAAACACTGCTGTATGCGGCAGAAGATGCAGAAGTGGAACTCATCTCCTTTGAGATGCCTCCGCCGGAGAAAATCAAAGCACTCATGCAGGATTGGTTTTGCCATCTGGCAGACGGCATACCTTATCTGCGCATGATGGCAGATCGCGGAGACGATGTGCTCGCCCAGTGGGTTGACAGGAGCGTCTTGGGCACAGCGGAAAGCAGGGAAGAAATCCTCGATGGTTTCCGCCGCAACGAGGAGATTCTGTCCGCGCTGGTGGGGGTATATTTTGACTCACGGGATGATCTTTTGGAGCAACGCATGGAAGTGCGTGCCAAGTATCAGAGCAGGCTCATGGATGAGGCGCTCGGCCACCTTTTGCGTCAGGATGTCATGCACAGCGAGGCTGCACCCATCGGCAGCAAAAATCTGGAAGAAGTCACAGGGATTGTGCGCCAGGTAGCTCACCATTTTGGTATGCCCGTCGATAATATCAAGCTGGCACCGGAACTGAGCAGGAAACTTGATCAGGTGGGACTTCTTCGCCGCCTCATACAGAAAGGCGGCATGCAGATGCGCCTTGTCACGCTGGAACGTGGCTGGTACAGGAAAGACAGCGGGGTGATGATAGGCTGGTACTCCGCTGCTTCCGGCAAACAACGGAGACTGATCGCCATCCTGCCTGAAGCTCCGGGCCGGTACATCATCTGTACGGGGGACAATAATGGGGGCATTCCTGTCACGGAAGATACGGCGAGCCACATCGAGCCAAGCGCCTTGGCCTGCTACGCAGGACTGGCAGCCCGTCCCTTGAGTCTCAGGGATTTGTTTCGCTTCATGTTGCGCCATAGCTGGCAGACAGACAGGCGCTTTCTTATTCTTGTCAGCATTTTGGCCGGTCTGATCCCCTTGGTGACACCGATTATCACCGAGACGATTTTTCAGGATATTATTCCCATTCTGGATCGTCGAGGCTTGGCAACTGTCACTCAGGTATCGGTGGTTTCCAGCTTTACGCTGGCAGCTTTTTCCCTTTGCCGGGCCCTTGCTATGCTGCGCATCACCACGGGGCTCGACATGGCCGTTGAGACGGCTCTCTGGGGGAGGCTCCTGGCTCTCCCCACGCAATTCTTTCGGCGATTTACCTCTGGCGAGCTGGCCAGCCGCATGATGGGGCTGGAGTCGGCCAAGACCCTGCTCTCCGGCAGCTTTGTGGAGACAGTCATGGGATTTGTGTTTTCCTTTTGGAGTCTCCTGCTCATGTGCTATTACAGCCTGAAGCTCACGGCTCTGGCTCTTGTCATTTGGGCAATTTATCTGGTCTTGCAGATCGCTATTTTCCGAAATGTCAAGAGGATACAGCGAAATCTGGTAACGGCCAAGAACAAGACGGCGGGCATTGTGCAGCAGATTTTTGCCGGCCTCGCAAAATTCCGCATCCAAGGCTCCGAAACCCAAGCCTATTATCTGTGGAGCAAGTTTTTCGGCGAAGAATGGGGCTGGAACTTGAAACTGCGCTGGCAAAATAATTACAGTACCATTCTGACGGATGTGCAGCCGCTCCTGCTGGCTCTTGTACTCTACTATGTTGCATACACCGACAGCGCGAAGGCGATTCTTGACGGGAAGCTGGAGGATGTCATCAGCAGCGCAACCTTCATGGCCTTTTCCGCTGCCTATACCGGCTACAATACGATGCTGGCCAAGGCGGTTCCCCTGGCCAGCCAGATCTTTTCCCTGCAGCCACTCCTGGAAAATCTGCAGCCCATTCTCGCCGAACAGCCGGAGGGGGCGGACGACCGTGTGGATGCCGGTGTCCTTTCCGGCGCCATCGAGGTGAGCCATCTTAGCTTTTCCTATGGGGAAGGGGCGCCGGAGATCCTGCATGATCTGAGTTTCCGCGTGGCGGCGGGGGAAAATATTGCCATCGTCGGCAAAAGCGGATGCGGCAAATCGACGCTGCTGCGCCTGTTGCTGGGCTTTGAGCAGCCGAAGATGGGATCGGTGCTTTTCGATGGGCAGGACATGGCCGACCTCAATCCCACCTCCGTGCGCTCGCAAATGGGTATTGTGCTGCAAAATGGGCAGCTCATGACCGGCGATATCTTTACGAATATCGTGGGCCAGTCAGCGCTGACCATCAAGGATGCTTGGGCGGCTGCCGAGGCAGCGGGCATCGCAGATGATATCCGGCAGATGCCCATGGGCATGCAGACCGTCATCAGCGAGGGGAGCGGCAACATATCTGGAGGACAGCGCCAGCGGCTCTTGATTGCGAGAGCCCTGGCGGCAAAACCTGCCATCGTCATCTTTGACGAGGCCACCAGTGCTCTGGACAACCGCGCACAAGCCATCGTGACCGAGAGCCTGAATCGACTGAAAGCCACACGCTTGGTAGTAGCCCATCGCCTATCGACCATAAGGGAGTGCAACCGTATTCTGGTTCTGGAGCAAGGTCGCATCGCCGAAAGCGGCACCTTTGACGAGCTGGTGAAAAAAGACGGTATCTTCGCCAAACTGGTCAAGCGTCAGGTGGTGTAACAACAGATGGTTTGTGGTATGCGTGAGGAAGGGATTTTTAGTGAACAACGAATTTTCTGAGGTTTGCCGAACTTGTTTCCGCCCTATATACAACTACGTTTACGCCAGGGTACTGAGGCGCGAAACGGCAGAAGACATCACTCAAGACAGCTTTGCTTATGCGCTGGCTCACTGGGGAAATTACGATGCAGCTCGCGGCAGCCACCTTGCTTATCTGTACCGTATTGCTGCCAGCCGCCTGGCAGACCATTTCCGCAAAGCCTATTTGCAACGGGAGGTGCCGGCAGAGGATGTTCTGGAAATCGCCGACGGAGCTGCAGCGGCATTTCCCCCGGCCGGGGACGACACGCTGAAAAATCCCGTCAACCGGCAGGTGGAAAATATTTTGCAGCGGCTTACGGACAAAGAACGTGAGTTCCTGAGCCTTCGCTACGGCATGGAGCTGTCGAACCCGGAAATCGCGGCTCTCCTGGGCATCAGCGAGAAAGCGGTAAGCGAACGTTATCGTCGCCTTTTGGCCAAATGTTGCAGGATACAAAAAGAAGGATAAAATTTTTCTGGAAATATTTTCGCAGCGTGGATTTACGGTGAACTGTTGCGTATAGATAATAGGGTGGTTAGATTGAGGAGGTGGTTGCGCATGGAAGCCGGGGAATGCTCTGGAGCCATCACGCAGGATATGCGGGAGATGGATGCGTTGTTGCGGATGGCCGATTTTTCCTCCGAAAGCCACTTTTTGGAAACCATGCTGAAGCGGCTCTCAGTAAGCGACGAACTGCAGGATGACGAGCTCGATGATGTGGTCGCTGCTGCCTGTCTACCACAGAAGTCGGACAAAATTTACAGGTAGGTGTTATCAGAACAATGAAATGGTCACGATACAGTCATCTCTTTTTATCCAAGCGAAACGGCTGGCTTCTCTACAACAGTGCAGCCAATTCCTTCTTGAAGCTTGAGGAAGGGCAGGAGACCATCATCCGGAACATTAGCGAGAACCCGGATCATTATGATTTTTCCCGCTCTCCCCAGCTTTATATCTTGCTGCGTTCGGCGGGGCATCTGGTGACGGAGGGGCAGGATGAGGATTTTTACAATATACTCAAGATGCGCCGTCTGACCAATCAGTACGCGCCAGGCACGCTCCTTTTGACCGTCGCCATTACCCGCGCCTGCAATTTCGACTGCTCCTATTGCTTTGAGGGCAACCGCACAGGGAAACCCATGAGCGAAGAAATGGCGGAAAAGCTCGTTGCCTTCATCAAAGGCCACAAGAACATGAAGCTCTTCATCACTTGGTATGGCGGGGAGCCCCTTCTGGCCTTTGACCGCATCCTGAGCATCGATGAAAAGCTCAAGGCAGAGGAGCTTCCCTATCAGTCCATGATGGTGACGAACGGCTATCTTCTGGAGGAACGGGTCATCCGTGAGCTCAATCGGCTGAACATCAAGATCATACAGATCACCTTGGACGGGAAGCGGGAAACTCACGATTCCCGCCGCTGCCTCAAGGGCGGCGGCAAGACCTACGACCGCATCTTCCGGAATCTGGAAGCCCTCATGGCTTCGGACTACAATGGGAAGGTATATGTGCGGGTGAATGTGGACGGGCGCAATGCCGAGGAATTCATGGAGGTGTACCGCTCCGTCAAAGAGAAATTCCCGGAGGATTACGGCAAGCGTATTTCTGTTTATCCCGGCTTTGTGACGGGGGCTGCCCATCCCGACGCTTCCTGTTTTTTCAACTCCGACGACAAGGGGCGTTTCGTGGCCGAGGTGAGCGAAAAATACGGTGAGGCGCCCCTTTCCCTTTTCCCCCGCAGGCCGCCGGGCGGCTGTACTCTCACAAAGCGCAACGCCTATGTGGTGGGGCCGGACGGTGAGCTTTACAAATGCTGGAATGATGTGGGGCTGGAGAAGATGGTGGTGGGGCACATCGACTCCCTGACGGACTGGAATATGCCCCTTGTGGCGAAGGGCATGGTGGCGGCATCCCATCTCGATTCCGCCGAGTGCCGCGAATGCTTCTGCTTCCCCATCTGCGATGGCGGCTGCCACAAGATGCGTATGGAAAATATCACAGAGGGTGCGAAGCACGATGTGTGCACCTATTTCAAGCATCATCTGGATGAACTGCTGGAGCTTCATTATGAGCAAAAAACAAGCGCGGATGTCGCCGGCTGAGTACGGCGCCTGGAAACGTGCATGGGAATGCTATAGCGCCGACCCCAAGTGGCGGGAGGATTTTCTGGCGAATCCGGCAAAGAGCTTGTCAGGTTTTTTCGCCATATCGGATGTGTACGCTGCCTTCAAGGCCCTGGGCATGGTGTGCCAGGGAAAGGCGAGGGACAGGTCAAATCCTTATTATGATGAATTTATGCGCCGCTACGAGGAAATCGGTGCAGCTGTGGAAGCAGGCCTGGGGGAGGAACGGTTCGCCGACAAGCGGCTTTTCCGCTGGAACCGGATGGTGCTCCGGCGGGCGCGGGTGGAGCGGCGCGAGCTGATCCTTCAGGAGCATGTGCGTTTTTTCCCCATCGTATTCGAGCTGTCCGACGGCTGCCGGGAGCAGTGTCCCTTCTGCGGGCTGGCTGCGCCGCCTCATAAGGGGGACTTTCTCGCCACGCCGGAAAACCGGGCGCTGTGGCGTGAGGTGCTGGCCGCAAGCTGCGAGCTTCTGGGAGATGTTGTGGGGGAGGGTGGGTGCTACTTTGCCACCGAGCCGCTGGACAATCCCGACTATGAGAAACTGCTGGCGGATTTTTACGATCTGGTCGGGAGGTATCCCCAGACCACCACGGTGCTGGCGGCCCATTATCCCATGCGCATTCGCTCCCTCATGGGACAGATGGGCAAGGAGCGCATGGGGCTTGCGGCGCTGCGCTTCTCCGTGAGGTCCTTGAGGGAGTTTCACCGCATTATGGCCGAATACACTCCGGAGGAACTGGCCGATGTGGAGCTGCTTTTGAACAACGCAGAATCCGGCACCACATACAGCGACTCGGGGCGTGCCAGGGGACTGGACTTGCCGCCGGGGAAAAGGCGCCTTTGCTACAGCATTTCCTGTGTCGCCGGTTTTCGCGTGAACATGGCGCGCCGCTGTGTGGCTTTTATGGAGCCGGAGCTGCCTGACGAGGCCTGCCCCACCGGCGTGCGCATCCATGAGGAGCAGCATTTTGCCGATGTAGGGGAGTACCGCCGCATCCTGCGGGATTTTTCCGCCCGGTTCGCAAGGGACACTCTGCCGGAGGATGCGCCCCTGCGGCTGAATCCCCAGGTCAGGGTGGAGGAACTGGAGAATGTCATGGTATTCCACGGCGACGGCGTGAGCCTGCGCCTCGGTGGCAATATTCATTTCCGGAGGGCGGTGCGCCGGCTTATGGAGGGGGCGGCTGCCTTGCCGGAAATCTTCCGGGAACTGGGCATCAGCCCATTGGTGGGAGCCGGGGTGCGGCAGAAATTTGAGCTGCTGTACCAAAAAGGATATGTGCGGCTGCCCTGACTGGGAAAGGACAAGATCATGTGTGATACGAAAGGCCGGGAAAAATATGCATTCCTTCCCATCGATAGCTATGAGGAGCTGAGGGAAACCTATGCCTCCTTCGGAATAAAGTTCGCTGCGTCATCGCTCCTGCAGAAAAATCAGCAGCTGCTTGCCTTGGGGATCCATTCTGTGGCGGGTGAAACCTGCGGTATCGCCAGCGGCGTTTATTCCCAAAAAGAGAAGCGGTTCCTGATTTTGGGACTCTACATCCGGCGGCAGGACAGGAGCAAGGAACTGGTCCGTGCAGTTCTGGGTGACTTGCTGGGACGGGCGCGACAGCAGTTCCATCCCGATCTCTACGCATGGGTGTATAAGCAAAAAGAGGAAGGCCGCGACCCGCGCCTCTCCCTCGTGAAGGGGCTGGATCTGCCCTGGCTGTCTCCTGCGGTTCGCCGTCGTGCCGGTGCCCTGATGAAGCTGGACACGGCCATCTTGCAGGAGTCAGGCAGCAAGATGAGGCACAATCGCTCCTACTGGTCACCGGAGCATGTGGCGAGCCTGGGCTATGCTTTCCTTCCTTGGGAGACCTGCGGCGAGGAGATAAAAGGAAAAATCCGTGCTATGCTGGCTTTGCCGGAGGAAAACACCGAGGGCCTGTCCCCCTTCGTGGGTGACGAGTATGACCCGGATACTAGTTTTGTCCTTGCCCATGAAGATTCGGTCTGCGGCTGGGTGATTTGCGCCAAGTTCAATGACGGTGTGGAAATCCGGCGCTGGTACATCGTCAGAGATGCCCGCCGCAACCGGGCCGGCCAATTCCTGGGCGCCTATATGCTGCAGGTCATACAGGAAAGATACAAGGCCGTTTATTTTAAGGTTCTGGAGCACAGCAAATCCATGCTGCGATTTGCCAAAGGCTACCTGGGGGGAGCCATCGTCGAGGAGATTCCCCTGTATCGTCTGGAGATGAAAGAATCCGGATAGGCCGCTTTGTCTGCCTTTTGCGGGTATGGATATATATGGCATTTTCTAAGAAAGGAGAATGAAAAATGGAATGGACCAAAGAGGAGATGGAATCCCTGTATGCCAGCATGCAGAAGAAGGCCATGACCGATGAGGAGTTCCGCAAGGAGATCCTGGCGGATGCCAACAAGGCATTGGCGAAGCTGGCGGGGAAGGAACTGCCCGAGGGCGTGAAGATCAAGGTCGTCGAGCAGGATCCCGCCTATACCGCCACTTTCGTATTGCCGAATTTGCTGTCGGAAGAAGTGGATATGGAGGATCTTGACAAGGCCGCCGGCGGAGGAATCTGTTTGATGGAGGCTCCCGGTATATGCAGCAACAAAGGATGCTTTGCCTATGCCGGTTTATGACATGCTCCTTTTATCCGCATTTTGCGGGTATGGATATATATGGCGCTTTTTACGAAAGGATGATGAAAAATGGAATGGACCAAAGAAGAGATGGAGGCCCTGTATGCCAGCATGCAGAAGAAGGCCATGACCGATGAGGAGTTCCGCAAGGAGATCCTAGCGGATGCCAACAAGGCATTGGCGAAGCTGGCGGGGAAGGAACTGCCCGAGGGCATGAAGATCAAGGTCATCGAGCAGGATCCTGCCTATACCGCCACCTTCGTGCTGCCGGATCTTGCATCGGAGGAAGTGGATATGGAGGAACTGGACAAGGCCGCCGGCGGTATTTCCTTTGCGCTTGTCCTGACGATCTGCGGCGCTGCCCTTCCCGCTGACCCCACTCATGATATATGCGAAGCTGACATTTGCGGTGTCAGGTTATGACGAGGCAAGAAATGTCCCCGACTTCTATAAGTTGATGAAAGGCCGAGAGGAAGTTTTGCCTACGGCAAAACTGGAACAATGGCCTTATAATTTATTTTTCTAAAGGAGAATGAAAAATGGAATGGACAAAAGAACAAATGGAAGAGACTTATCAGCAGGTGGTCAAAAAGGCTGTGACCGATGAGGAATTCCGCAAGGAGCTTCTTGCCAATCCCAACGAGGCCATCGGCAAGGTAGCAGGCATTCCCGTGCCGGCTGATTTCCGCATCTGCATCGTTGAGCAGGATCCTTCCTATCAGGCCACTTTCCTGCTGCCCCCCATGCTGCCGGAGGATGTCAGCGATGAGGATCTGGAGGCTGTGGCCGGCGGTGACTGTGTGCAGGATGTGGATATATGCGGGGCGCAGGGCTGTGGCGTACGCGGCAAGTAATGATTTCGATTAGCTTCGCAAGGTTCTTCCGCCGGTCTGTACGGCGGCAGGAGCTTGCTGATGGCCGAAACAACATACTGGAACATAAAGCCCCTCATCCTTGGGGGCTTTATGTTTGTGGGACAGGGAGTGGTGGATTTGCGCAAGGATACATCGGTCTGCTTGGTCATGCCTCCGTTTTCGAATGATATTTCCCCCTCATTGGCCCTGGGACTTTTGCAGGCATGCCTCTTGCGGGAAGGGATTCCCTGCCGGGTGGACTATGCCAACATGGGCTTTCACCGCCTTTTGGGAATGCCCCTCAGGCGAAAGCTCATGACGCTGGCAGACTATTTTGATGTGGCAGATGCCGTGTTCGCACCCCTTGCGGGCATTGCACCCCGCCGGAACCTGGATGATCTGGCGGGGTGGCTGGCCAGCGGTGCCAGCCACCCCGCCTTTTCGGCAGAGGAAAACCGGCAGATTCTTTATGACTCCATCCGGGTGGCAAAGGTCTGGCTGGAGGAGACTGCAGAACGCATTCTCGCCATGAACCCGCGTTTTGTGGGAGCCTGCTCCATGTTCCAGCAGCACAATGCTGCTCTTGCCCTCCTGCGGCGGCTGAAGGAACGCCGTCCGGAGATTGCCACCGCCATGGGCGGCCCGAACTGCATGGGCAGCGCAGGGGGGAGAACTCTGCGGCATTTTCCCTTCGTTGATTTCGTCTTTTTCGGCGAGGCTGATGAGATCATAGCCGAGGTGGTGAGGGGGGCGCTGGCGGGAGGGGAGTTCCCTCTGCCCTACGGGGTGCTGCGGCAGGGCAGCAACCTGCCGAGGGACGGCAAATGGCCCCATCGTCTGACCCGGGATCTGGACAGTCTGCCGCTTCCGGATTACCATGATTTCTTTGCTTCGTGGAATGATTCTTTCCCTGAGCTGGCAAAGTTTCACGCTTCCATTCTGGCCTCGGAGGACAATGTGCTTCTTTATCTCGAAGGTTCCCGCGGCTGCTGGTGGGGAGAGAAGCATCCCTGCACCTTCTGCGGGCTGAACGGCAGCATGAACCGCTATCGCCGGAAACGCCCGGAGCGTATCGCCTGGGAAATGAGGGAAATCCGGGAACTATACGGACAGCATACGATTGCTTTCACGGATAGCATCATGAGCCGTGAGGCGCAGAAAGAACTGCCCCGCCTTGTGGAGCATCACCCCTTGCCTATAGATGCCTCCGGCTCCGGTCAGCCGTGCCAGTTCACCGAGATAAAATCCAATCTGACGGAGGAGGAAATAAAATCTCTGGCAGAAATCGGTTTCACGAAGCTGCAGCCCGGCATCGAGAGCTTCTCCGACCATATACTGCAATTGATGGGCAAGGGGAATACGGCCATCCGCCATATCGCCCTGCTGAAATATGCGCGCCGTTTTGGCGTGTATCTTTTCTGGAATCTCCTGTACGGTTTCCCCGGTGAGACAAGGGCCGACTATGAGGAGCTCATCAATCTGTTGCCCCTCCTCACCCACTTGCAGCCCCCGGGAAGCTTCTCGCCTCTCGTATATCACAAGAACAGCATCTATTGCACGCATCCGGAGCAATATGGCCTGCAGCTGATCCCGGCCCGGTGGTATGATTTCCTCGCGCCGGATGATGACGAGTACATCAAAGACTTTGCCTACACCTATGAAAACACTGCCGAACTCGGCAAAGCATCTCCCCTGCAGCCACTCTATGACGAGCTGGAGAATCGGATTCGCAGGTGGAAGCTTCTCTCTTCCGGCGGAGGATTTGCTGATCGCCTGGAGATGCGCTTGGCTGACGGAGCCATCGAGATAACTGATTTGCGGGAGTGCCACAAGAAACCGCGCCATGTGCTGACGGGACTGGCCAAGGAAATCTGCCTTCTTTGCCGTGCGCCCATATCCCGCAAAAAGCTCGCCGCCTCTTTGGATGCCACGCCGGAAGCGATAGATATTTGCTTGAGCGAGTTAGCCTCGCAAAATCTTCTCATTGGTATAAACGAAGAGTATTTAACTTTAGCAATAGACAGAGGTGAAGACGGTGCAACGTCTTGCCAGCTCGCGAAAAGGAACAACTGACCGAAGTTTCGCACGGAGTTTTGTGAAGGAGTTTGAGTGCTATGGGAAATGAAGTTGCCTACAAAGAAGAAAAATTGGCAAACGGATGGTTCATCCTG
>Ga0326512_10003807_pt1 | contig 11008 bp, 10 predicted proteins | sample 1_2617_0518_D_FD_203652 | JGI IMG/M metagenome (GOLD analysis project Ga0326512, IMG submission 203652) | Bovine rumen microbial communities from UC Davis, California, United States - 1_2617_0518 | ecosystem: Host-associated > Mammals > Digestive system > Stomach > Rumen | place: USA...
GGGCCAACAGACCACATTGACAGTGAGCATTTCGCAACCAACGGAAGCGACGGCACTGCAATTCTGCCTGCAACTGCCTGCTGGCATGAGCGTCAACGAGAGTGAATGTGCCGTTGGCACGTCTGCTAAAAATCACACGCTGAACGTCAGGCAAATGGAGAATGGAAACTATCTGTTCGTGCTCTACAGCCTTGACCTGCAACCGCTTGCTGACGGCGCGCTGATGAGCATACCTGTCGTCATAGGCAGCGATGCTGTTTCTGGAGACGCACTGCTCTACACCGTTCGTTCGGCCAAGCCAGACGCCATCTGCAACACCTGCAACGACGTGAGGTTTGCCGTCGGTGTGACAGATGCTGCCGCCATTGAACACACGACGATGGGTGGGAAGCAGACGGGCAAGATCTTCAAACTGAACGGACAGCCACTTGCACTGCCAGAAAAGGGAGTGAACATCATCGACGGCCGTAAGATTATCGTGGTCAAGTAAAAAAAAGCCAGCCGCAACCGAAACTTTGCGGTGCAGACAACATTCGTCAATTTTAAATACTTAGCTATACAAGAAAATGAATATTACAGAAAGATTCCTGAACTACACCAAGTTTGATACACAATCGTCGGAGGAAAGCCAGACTGTGCCCAGCACGTCCAAACAGCTGATATTTGCCAAATTCCTGAAAGAAGAACTGGAACGCGAAGGTCTTGAAGACGTTGAGATGGACGACAAGGGCTACCTCTATGCCACGCTGCCTGCCAACATGAAGGAGAGCGTGCCCACCATTGGCTTCATTTCGCACTATGACACCAGCCCCGACTGCAGCGGTGCCGACATCAAGCCCCGCATCGTTGAAAACTATAACGGAAAGGAGATTGTGCTGAGCGAAGGCATTGTGTCCAGTCCACGCAAGTTTCCCGAACTGCTGTCGCATGTGGGCGAAGACCTCATCGTGACCGACGGCCACACCCTGCTGGGGGCCGACGACAAGGCTGGCATTGCCGAGATTGTGCAGGCCATGTGCTATCTGCGCGACCATCAGGAAGTGAAGCACGGCAAGATTCGAGTGGCCTTCAATCCCGACGAAGAGATTGGCATGGGAGCACATCACTTCGACGTGGAGCGTTTCGGCTGCGACTGGGCCTACACGATGGACGGTGGCGACGTGGGCGAGCTGGAGTTCGAGAACTTCAATGCCGCATCGGCCAAGATCACCATCAAGGGCGTGAGCGTTCACCCAGGCTATGCCAAGGGCAAGATGGTGAACGCAAACCGTCTTGCAGCAGAGTTTGCTGCCCTGCTGCCAAGAAAAGAGACGCCCGAAGAGACCGAAGGCTATCAGGGATTCTACCACCTGATTGGCATGCAGACCAATACCGAGCTGGGCCGACTGAGCTACATCATCCGCGACCACGACCGCGAAAAGTTTGAACAGCGCAAGCGATTCATACACCAGTGTGCCGAACGCATGAACGAGAAATACGGCGAAGGCACCGTCACGGCCGAGGTGAACGACCAATACTACAACATGAAGGAGAAGATTGAGCCCGACAACATGCACGTGATCGACTTGGTGCTGCACGCCATGCAGCAAGTGGGGGTGGCTCCGAAAGTGAAACCCATCCGAGGCGGCACCGACGGCGCACAGCTGTCGTTCAAGGGGCTGCCCTGCCCCAACATCTTTGCCGGCGGCATCAACTTCCACGGGCCTTACGAGTTTGTGCCCATTCAGTCCATGGAGAAAGCCATGCAGGTGGTGGTGAAGATATGCGAACTCGTAGCCGACTTTAACAAATAATTCCGCTCTACAAGAAAAACATCATACCATGGCTGAGCTACCGCCACTTATAGAAGACCTTGCGCTGATATTGATCGTTGCAGGTGTTGTTACGCTTGTATTCAAGAAACTAAAACAGCCACTCGTCCTGGGCTATGTGGTGGCAGGATTCCTGGTGTCGCCACACATGCCCTACACTGCCAGTGTGGTCGACATGAACAACGTCCATCTGTGGGCCGACATTGGCGTGATGTTCCTGCTGTTCTCGCTGGGCTTGGATTTCTCGTTCAAGAAAATCCTGAAGATGGGTGCCTCACCCATCATCTCCACAGTGAGCATCATTGCGTCCATGTCTATGCTGGGCATCTGTGTGGGCCATGCCTTCGGATGGTCGCGCATGGACTGCATATTCCTGGGCGGCATGCTGGCCATGAGTTCCACCACTATTATTTATAAGGCGTTCGACGATCTGGGGCTGCGACAACAGCAGTTTGCCGGGCTTGTCATGTCGGTGCTCATACTCGAAGACATCCTGGCCATTGTCATGATGGTCATGCTGAGCGCCATAGCCAGCGGCTCCAGCCCCGATGGTGGTCAGCTGCTTCACAGCATCCTGAGCATAGCCTTCTTCCTGGTGCTGTGGCTGGTGGTGGGCATCTCGGCTGTCCCGCTGTTTCTTCGTTCTGTGCGCAAGCTCATCAATAGCGAAGTGCTGCTCATCGTGTCGCTCGGCCTGTGCTGCGCCATGGCCGTCTTCTCCACGAAAGTAGGATTTTCGTCGGCCTTTGGTGCCTTCATCATGGGCAGCATCCTGGCCGAGACCATCGAAGCCGAGCGCATTGAAAAACTGGTGGAGCCGGTGAAGAATCTTTTTGGAGCCATCTTCTTCGTGTCGGTGGGCATGCTGGTAGACCCACAGATACTGAAAGACTACGCCCTACCCATCTTCGTGCTGGTCATGACCATCATTATCGGCCAGTCTGTTTTGGGTTCTTTCTCGTTCATGCTGGGTGGCGAAAGCCTGAAGAGTGCCATGCGCTGCGGCTTCTCCATGGCCCAGATTGGTGAGTTTTCCTTCATCATTGCCTCGCTGGGCCTTGGACTGGGCGTCATCAGCGATTTTCTCTATCCGGTCGTGGTGGCCGTATCCGTTATAACCACTTTTCTCACACCTTACATGATACGGTTCGCCACACCGGCTTACAACGCATTGGAGCACCGAATGCCGTCGAAGCTCATCATGATGCTCAACCACCTGTCGACCAGTCATCCCAGCTCCACCAAGCAAAGCCTGTGGAAAAAGCTGCTGGTGCAGATGGCCGTGAACACCATCGTCTACAGCATTCTTTCTACGGCCACCATCACCATGGTGTTCATGTTCATTCACCCCTTCGTGCAGAACCTCACGAAAGGCTTATGGCACGGCGACCTGATTACAGGCATTGTTGCTGTACTGCTCATATCGCCTTTCCTGCGTGCCATGATCATGAAGAAGAACCGCAGTGAAGAGTTCAAGGCGCTGTGGCGCGAGAGCAACCGCAACCGTCTGCCGCTCATCTTCACTATCCTGCTGCGCATTGGCGTGGCCATGGCATTCATCTTCGTTGTTTTCAAGCAACTCACAGAGTTTGGACCTTCACTGGCCCTCACGCTGGCACTGGTGGCCGTGATTCTGATGATTCTGTCGCGCGGCATCAAGAAACGCAGCATCATGCTGGAACGACTGTTCATCAACAACCTGCGGTCAAGAGACATCGAGGCTCAGGTGCATGGCAAAAAGCGTCCTCTCTACGAAGGACGACTGCTGGATCGCGATATTCACATTGCCGAATTCGACGTGCCTGTTGGCTCGCTTTGGTCGGGCAAAACTCTGCAACAGCTCAACCTGGGCAGCCGATACGGCGTACACGTGAGCAGCATCTTGCGAGGCGGCAACCGTCTGAACATCCCCGACGGTCAGTCACAATTGTTCCCACTGGATCGCATTCAAGTGATTGGCAGCGACGAGCAGCTGAGCAAGTTCGGCCATGCTATTGAACAAGAGATTGCCCCAGCCGACCTGGATGTTGAGCATCGTGAAATGAAGTTACAGCAAATCATCATCACCGAAAAGTCGCCTTTCATCGGCAAGACACTGCAAGAAAGCGGCATCCGCAGTAAATATGGATGCATGGTCGTGGGACTGGAGGAAGGAGAGGAGAACCTGTCGCCCTTCAAGCCCTCGCGCAAGTTCGAGGAAGGCGACATCATCTGGGCTGTGGGCGAACAAGATGCTATCAGCCGCCTGATGCAAATGCAGTCATAGGTGTCAGTTCAAGGACAAGGCTGCCAAGCGGCGAGCCTGGGCCTCAGACGCTGCAGATAGCTGACCTTTCAGATACATCTCAATTATCAATGCTGCCACAGGTGCAGCCAGATCAGCCCCAAAGCCGCCATGCTCAATGTAGACCGCAATGGCTATCTGAGGATTGTTCATCGGGGCAAAGCCAATGAAAGCCGAGTGATCTCTGCCGGGATTCTCGATAGTACCCGTCTTTCCACAAATTTTATACGCAGATGTATTGATGCTGGCCGCCGTGCCATGTTCCACTGCCTTACGCATACCTTCAATTACAGGCCCATAGGCTTCCGGCTTCACCTTGGTGCGGCGTGCCTCAAGATAGCGCTGAGCCAAAGGACGCTTGGGTGTGGCCTGGTGCAGGTGGGGCGGAAAATAAAAACCGCGATTGGCAATGCTGGCAGCCAGGTTGCACAGCTGCAACGGAGTCAACGTGACGTCGCCCTGCCCCATGCCAGCCCACATCACCGTAAGTCCATCCCATCCATTGGGGTAACGCCGTTTCAGATAAGCCGCATTAGCCAGCAGGCCCCCCTTTTCGCCCGCCATATCAATGCCAAGCGGACCACCCAGCCCCATGCTTCGCATATAGCTGCGCCACACGTCGATGGCCTCTTCCTTGCTTTCATAAAGAAAAGTGTCGTTCAGCATCGACGCAAAGGCAGACAAGAACCATGTATTGCACGAATGGGCCAGGGCATCGACCAACGTGAGCGGCGAGCGATGCTGATGGCACCCCACCTTAATATTCCCGTCCAGAAAACCGCCTTCGCATGGAATGGCCGTTGCTGCGGTCACCAATCCCTCTGAATAGAGTGTCAGCGCCTGCGCCGTCTTGAACGTTGAGCCAGGCGCATAGGCCGTAGCAATGGCCAACCGCACATCGGGGCCTGTAGGCGAGTTGGTGGCCAGACAAATAATCTCGCCAGTCTGAGGCTTCACGGCCACAATGCTTCCTTGCTTTCCCGCCAGCAGTCTGTTTCCAAGTTGCTGCAACAGGGGTCTGAGCGTAAGTAGTCCATCGTCAGGCAACTGCTGTGCCACCACAGTTGCGCACGCCATAACAGTTGCCACCCATATAAAAACAATCCTTCGTAACACGTCTGCTATTCAGTCAATGAAACGTCGCGTAATGTCGCCATAGGCATCTATACGCCGATCGCGCAGGAAAGGCCACCAACGACGCACCTGCTCGGAGCGTTGCATGTCTAAGTCGACGATGATGCTCTCTTCGTCGTCGGTTGAGGCTTCATAGTGAATTTCGCCCTGAGGACCACACACGAAGGAGGTGCCCCAGAACTGAACGTCGCCTTCGAAGCCCACACGATTCACTGCCACCACGGGCAGACCGTTAGCCACAGCATGACCACGCATCACTGTTTGCCAGGCCATGCGCTGGCGCTGCTGCTCGTCAGCTGTGTCGTTGGCATCGTAGCCAATGGCGGTGGGATAGATGAGGATTTCAGCTCCCTGCAAGGCCATAAGGCGGGCTGCTTCAGGATACCACTGATCCCAACACACCAATACGCCCAATCGGCCCAAAGAGGTCTGAATGGGGTGGAATCCCAAGTCGCCTGGTGTGAAATAGAATTTCTCGTAATAGCCGGGATCGTCGGGAATGTGCATCTTGCGATATTTTCCAGCAATTGTACCGTCTTTCTCGAAGACCACTGCGGTGTTGTGGTACAAGCCAGTGGCTCGACGCTCAAAGAGCGAGGTGACAAGCACAATGCCAAGCTGCTGAGCCAGTCGACCGTAGACTTCGGTGGAAGGGCCGGGAACTGGCTCGGCAAGGTCGAAAAGGTCAACATTTTCTTCCTGACAGAAGTAGAGCGAGTTGTGCAGTTCCTGCAATATGATGAGTTCCGCCCCACGACGTGCCAAATCGCAAATGCCGTCGCACAGGCGTTCGATGTTGTTGAGCGTGGAAGCCACGTTGTGTTGTTGTAGAAATCCTATCTTCATATTTTTTAGAGCAGTCAATTTAGGGATTGTGAAAAGGAATTTGTAATGGGGAACTGCATGGTGCAGCAATGCAGCGAACCGTGTTGCTGGATGAGCGACCGGCAATCGATACCAACGATTTCGCGGTCGGGGAAAGCCTGTGCAATGATGCCAAGTGCCTGCTGATCAATGTCGGGCTGACCATAGGTGGGACAGAGCACAGCCCCGTTGACAATCAGGAAGTTGGCATAGGTAGCAGGCAGGCGTTGCCCCTCATCGTCAAAGATAGCCTGCGGCATGGGCAACTTCAGCAACCGGTAGGGTTGTCCTGAGAGCGTACGGAAGGTGTGCAGCTGTTCCTGCATAAGCCGCAGTTCCTCGAATTGTTCGTCATGAGAATCGTCGCACCCCACGTATAATAAAGTGTCATTGGGAGCAATGCGCACGAGAGTGTCGATGTGACCATCAGTGTCGTCGCCCGTGAGTTGTCCGTGGTCTATCCACAACACACGCTGGGCATGCAAATAGGTCTTGAGCCTCTCTTCAATTTGCTCCTTGCTGAGCGGCTGGTTGCGATGGGGAGCCAGCAGACAGCAGGTAGTGGTGAAGATGGTGCCTTGGCCATCACTCTCAATAGAGCCACCTTCGAGTACAAAGTCCAAGTGGTCAACGTATTGGCCTCGCACCTTGCCCTCATCGAAGAGACGGCGGTTAATGGCATTGTCGAGGTGTGATTCGAACTTCTCTCCCCAACCGTTGAAACAGAAATCGAGCAACTGGCGCTCTTCAGCTCCCGAATCACTAACAAGCGTAACGAAGCCATGGTCGCGCGCCCAGGTGTCGTTGGTGGGGACAGTGGCCAGCTGGCAGTCGATGTCGGCAGGCAGACACTCAGCTGGGCCCACTATGAGCAAAGGCTCTCGCTTGCAAATCTCGACGGCCATTTCGCGGTAGGTGTGCAGCACCTCACTGAGCATAGGGGCCCAGTCGGTTGTGCTGTGCGGCCAGGTGAGTTGCACACCGCTTTGCGGTTCCCACTCGGCTGGTAAACGGTAGTTGTGGCTTTTAATCATGATGCAAAGGTACGAATAATTCACCATTCATCGCCATAATTCATATTTTTTTTCTAATTTTGCACCAAAATATCGATAAGCATGATGCTGGAACTGAACGAAGTATTGCTGGAGGGCGAACCGCAGACGTTGTCGCTGATGGCCCATGAAGGCGAACTGACCTGTTTGACGGGTGGAAGCAGTGAGCGACTGACACGCTGGCTGCTTGCCATGCTGGGCTTTGAGCACGTGAAGAGTGGCTACATCAGCCTCGATGGCGAACCGCTCACGCCGCAGTCGGTGGCCATTTTCAGAAGCATGATGGCCTATGCCCCCTCGCAATTGGAACCCATTGGCCAGGTCACGTGCTATACGCCACCAACAGCACAGGATGTGTTTGGACTGAAAGCCAATCGCAACCTGCCCGTGTCGAACAGCATCCTGGATGAGGAGATGAGGCACATTTGCCCCAACCATGCCGACAACCGAGTGCAGCTGCTGGCGGTGGCCAGTCTGTTGGGCCGTCCCATCCTGCTTGTCGATAATCCTTTGCCGCAGTCGATAGACTATTTGCACCAGCAAGCTGCCCAGGGGCGCACGGTGGTGCTCACCAGCCAAGAGGCAATGGTGACAGGTGCGGCCAATCAAATTGTAGAACTATAAATAATACAGAATGATGCAGCAACTATCTGATATTTCGTTGTGGGGAGCAGTTCCCGTGCTTTTGCTCTTTGGCATGGCCGTGGCATTGCTTGCTCTTACCGACCGTAGCTTCTTGATGCGCATTTTTCAAGTCACAGTCATTCACGTGAGCCAAATGTTGCTGTTGGGCGGTTGTGTGTGGCTGCTGTGGCGACTCAGCTGTTGGTGGGCCGACACACTGTGGCTGTTGCTCACGGTGACGACGGTGGCTTTCTTGCTGATAGACAAGGCCCGACTGAACTGGTACAAACTGTTATTGCCCGTAACGGTGGCCCTGCTGGCTGGGCTTTCGCTGCCCCTGCTGGCACTGCTGATGAGTTTTCGGCAGGCCGGAGCAGGTCTGTGGCAAATATTTGTGCCTTTGGCCGCAGTGCTTGTGGGCCAGCTGTATGTGGGTGCCAGTCGTGCGCTGCAAACCTATACACGCCAACTGCGCCACACCCAGCAGCACTACCAGTATATGGTGGCCAATGGTGCTACACACCTGGAAGCACTCATGCCCAGCGTGCGTCGTGGCCTGAAGGCTGCAGTGCTGCCCCTGCTGGGACAAATGGTGAAGCCCCTGCTAATTGTAGTGCCCCTACTGTTTTGCGGCCTGCTGCTGGCCGGTGCCCAGCCCGTAGTTGCAGTAGTGGCCAGTCTGCTCATCGTCGGCGCCTCGCTGTCGGCCCAAGTGATTTCTTCGGTACTGATGTTCTGTCTGGCCGACCGTTTCTTCTATGACGCTCAAGACCGATTTATTGTCTATTAATCGTTATGCAAATAGAGCCTATAGCCCATTTTCGCTCACCGCTGACCACCAAGTTTGGACTTCCCCGTCAGGGTGGATTGGCACGTTCACTGTCAGGACGCATCGTGTTTGAGCCACCTTATCGGCATGCCGAGGCGGTGAGGGGCCTGGAACGCTTCAGTCATTTATGGATAATCTGGGAGTTTTCAGCCAATCGGCATCAGGCAGCAGGGCTCACTGTGAGGCCACCCCGACTGGGTGGCAACGAGCGTGTGGGGGTGTTTGCCTCGCGTTCGCCTTTCAGACCCAACCCACTGGGCCTCACGTGCGCGTATATAAATAAGGTGGAGCACGACCCCGTGCTGGGACCGGTAATTGAGGTGAGTGGTGCCGACTTGATGGACGGAACGCCCATCTACGACGTGAAACCCTACGTGGTCTATGCCGACAGCCATCCAGAGGCCCGCAGTGGTTTTGTTGACGAGACTGAATGGCAGCCCCTGCAGGTGGTGATGGCACAGGAATGGAGCAGTTTCTTTACTCCCAACGAACAAGAAGCGCTGCACGAAGTGCTCTCCTTAGACCCGCGCCCACGCTACCATGATGACCCCAACCGTGTCTACGGAATGCCCTTTGCCGGCTACGATGTGCATTTTAGTGTGGCAAATGGCGTGGTAACGGTTGTCGATGTCTGCAAAGAATAGGGAAAGAAGAAACTACTCTCTGAACTCTACGCTCACATGAGCAAAACCCATGGCATGCAGCAGTTTGCGCACCTGTGCGTCGGCATTGTCCTGAGCACTACGCAGGTTCTGAGGTGTCAGGGCATGGGCTTTCATGAGTTGCTGAGCACGCCGATACATGGCTTCGCGATCTTCAGCACTCCAGCGGCCCGACTCATGGAAGGCACGGGTACGAGCTTCATCAATGAAGTGCTCGTCGAGCAGTGTGATGGGAGGCAACACAATGCGCACGGTGTCGACATCGGTGCTGATCCAGTTCTCATCGGTCTGGCTCAGGTCTACACCCAGTCGAAGCGTTCCATAGTAAATGCGTGCCAGATGGTCATCGCTGAAGAAACCGCGACGTGTGGTGTCTACCAGTTCTTCATCGGTAACAGCCAGAAACTCCCACTGACCAATATCGCGAATAGACTTGATTTGCTCAGGCGTCAGGTCGATGCGGTTGCTCTCCTCAAGCCCCAGTTGCAAGGGAGCCACTTTCAACAACTGCCAGCCCACCAGCAGCACAAGGGCCACAGCCAGCAGCAACCAAAGATATGAATAGCGAAAACTGGTGTTCTTCTTCATTTTTTTCTTTATTATTTCAATCAGTCGTTACGTTATTGTCTTGTTCAGTCAATCGTTTCATTCTTGTCTGACTCTATCAGCCGTTTCAGATTGGTGGGGTCGAAGTCGTTGCTGAAGACGATGGTAATGTTCTCTTCCTTGAAGCCCATTTGGCCAATGATGGGAATGAGCAGACGGGCGGCACTCTCACGGGCTTGGTCCACGATGCCCAGATTCGGGATGCTTTGAATAATGGCTTCGCGCCCCTGCTTCTCAAAGTCGGCCAACTCGCGATCGCTGAAGTGGGCCCTCATGAGCGACACATACTCACGCACGTTCTTTTGATCGATCTTGGTGCTGGTGAGCATAATCTTGGGATCGGGCAGCGTCACGGTGATGCGTTCGCCTTGGCGACTGATGCTCCGTTCAGAAAGCTGTGCAAAGTCTATGTAAGCCTTCAGCGTAGCATCCATGGGAATGGCCACTTTGCGGTCGCCCAAAGGCAGCCGAACGCTGTAGTCCTGATTCAGCATTTTACCCTTGAGGCGCACCACATCTTCATAGGTCACAATCTTGTGCACCAGAAATTCGGTGGTGTAGAGCCGCGAGCACTTCTGAATTTGCATGATGAGCAGCGGGATGGTGTCGGCCTGCGACTGTTCATTTTCGGAAGAACTGCACGAGTGGCAGCCAGCAAACAGCATTGTCACGAAAAAAACGCAAATGCCAAGAAAAGCGTGTATTTGTCTCATAAAATCTGAATATGATTGCAAATGTACGAAAAAAATGGCATCCGAATAAAAAAAAATGATTTTTTTTGATGCTGAATTAAACTTTTTCCATACCTTTACGTCAGAATATTAGTTGCAACTCAAAAAAAGTAATAAAACGTAAGTTTAATAACTAAAAAAGTAACTAATATGAAGAAGACAATAGTAGCCATGGCAGCAGCACTGCTGATGAGCATGGGAGTAATGGCACAGGATGCAGAAAAGAAGAGCGAACCCCGACAGTTCAACAAGACTGAAATGATTCAGCGCAGGACTGACGCAACGGTGAAGCGATATGGACTGAACGAAGAACAGGCCGCAAAGTTGCTGGAACTGAACACGAAGTACTCAGACAAGCTGTTGCCCATGAGGGGCGGAATGCGCGGACCACAGGGGCGAAACGGTTTCGCA
>Ga0326512_10003809_pt1 | contig 11006 bp, 8 predicted proteins | sample 1_2617_0518_D_FD_203652 | JGI IMG/M metagenome (GOLD analysis project Ga0326512, IMG submission 203652) | Bovine rumen microbial communities from UC Davis, California, United States - 1_2617_0518 | ecosystem: Host-associated > Mammals > Digestive system > Stomach > Rumen | place: USA: California...
CTTACATTTAGTAACGTTTTAAATTGATATTAGAATTTAATAAAAAATTTTTATATAAACAAAAAATAGCCAGAAATATCTGGAAAGATACTTCTGACTATTATTTTTCTATTTTAGACAGTTAGAATTTCTGTTTAAGAAGATAATTCACTTATTGGATGAATTGTATAACTTGAATATGGTGCAGTTGCCTAATATGTACTAATAACACTATCTGGAACATATATTGTTGGAGTATTAGCAAATCCAAAGTCACTACTCTCAATGGTTGGAGGTGTAGTTGATCTGAATATCAACCTAGCCAATTGTGTACATCCTCTAAAGAAATGCTACCCAAGATAAATTAACCTACTTGGGAAATCTAATTCTGTAATACTAATTGGATTAACCATAGATGTCAATCCTCCGTCTCCATACACTCCAGCGTTATTCCACGTAAGATCTTCACCAGGAGATTGATCAAATGTTACAGATGTAATAGGGCATCCCTATACAAGATTACCCCACATTGTTGTAACACTAGCTGGTATATGCAAACTTGTTAATTTAGCTCCCGAGAAAACAGAACCACCAAAGTATGTAACTGTTTCTGGTATTTCTATTTCAGATAAATTTGTTTGGGAAAATGCACTTCCCTCTATTTTTGTAAGCCCATATGGAAGTTCTATACTAGATAAAGAACTACATTGATAGAAAGAAAACGAATCAATAAATTTTAAAGTGCTTGGCAACTTAACGTATTCCAAGCTAGAGCAACCTCTAAAAAACCCAAAATACTAATATACACTACTTGCACTAAGCTTATCCATACCTTCTGGTAACTCAATCCTCTTCAAATTTGTACATCCTCTGAAACCATCGTGCTAACCTGGCTTAGTTATAGCCCAATTAACAGATGTAAAGTATTTCATACCCGTAGCATCTGTTATCTGAGTATTTCCGACAAATTTCTGGCTAACAACATATTCAAACGCAGTGTTTACACTTTGCAGATCACTCTAAACACATCCAACACCATCTCCATACTCATTAGCTAATATAGCAGTAAATGTAGGATCTCCTAAATATAAATATAACTTATCATATGTAATATACAAATCAGGATATTTTGCTCTAATTCCATCTATATAATCTTGATATGTTGCATTTACATGAATAGTTCCAGCTAAGTGACTAGAATTATCTAAAGTATTACTCTGTACAATATTATATAATGTAGATACAACATTATTAGGAACATTATCCTAAATGTTATTCTATTCTATTCTTAAATGTCTCATAATTACATATATTCTTCAATTAACGCAACATTTGGTTTTCCAGCAGCTTCCCAAGCAGCTCTAGTAGCATACTTTGTTAGATCACTTATTGGATGTATCTTATCTGCTACAGAAGTCCACCCTGTAGTTGTTTTATAAGTATTTACAGCACTATCGGGAACATATATAGCAGTTATATTTGGATATGATCCTGTTTTACCCTATGCAAGAAGAGATTCAGTCTAAGCACCATTGATAGACTAATAACTTAACGGAGTGGAAGAATCATGTGCATCTTCAAAATATCCCCATGTGTCTATATTAGCTCCACGAATATGAAGATTACTGTATTCGTTCCAATCAGAATAATAATTTATAGGAGCTGTCGGTGGAGTTGTATTATTTATAACAAGAGCCTCACAATCTAATCCTCCAAATGCAAAATTAGAAAAAGAAGTTACATCTTTTAAATATATTAGTTTACATCTGAACCGAGAAGAAGGATTCTAATATAGCCAATATGGAACCATTCCAAGATTGTAGTTATTTACTGTTAAAAGTTTAGGTGAATACCACTGTTTTAAATATTTATCTTGATTTTTAGAAGCAAGGCCACTCAAATAATTATAATATTGTCCATCGTACTAAAAAGAGGTTGCTTTAGCAAAATTTATAACATCCAATATTGGAGAATAATCTGCAAAAAAAGGTAATTCTTTGATTGCATAATCATAATTGGCTAAAACTTCCAAATTTGTAATTGACGAGAACCAACATCTGGCAAATATACTTTCATTATTGGCTGGCATATCTTTTCCCCAATTGTTATTTGGAAGAGTAATATTCACATTATTTAAACCACTAAACGACTAACTACTAGAACCAGTCAAAGATGTTAAATTTATTTCAGTAACTTTTGTACCAGAAAATGCTGACTATCCTATGTATTTTACATTTTCCAAGTTTATAGATGTTAAATTACTAGAATTTATACAAGCTGTTCCATTTAATCTTTTACATGTTTCGGGTAATACAATTCTTGTTACGTTTGGACTATAACCTGCATAAAACTATGTTATAGGGGAAGTAATTATTAATTCTTTTCCACCAAAATGTCCAAAATCTAACTATGTTAATCCAGGAGCAGATATTGTAACTACTTCATTAGAGTTAAATAATGGATTATTTTTAGAATTAAATTCTCCAGTTAAGCTCTACAATTTAGTCTAATCTAATCTTAGCGCACCAAAATTATAAGACTATTGTGGGTTAAACGATTCTACATTAGAAGTATCTCCAATAGAAGCTAATGAAGTACAATTATTTAATGAAGAGTACTAGATATATTTTAACGACGGTGGTATTTGTATATGCTATAGATTTGTACATCCGCTAAATGTAGGCATATTTGTTACGGATGTAAAGAATCTAAGTTCATCAAACTACGTAATATTGGTATTGTTACTAAATACACTACTTATTTGAGAATTTGTAGTAGCCTATGCTTGGGCAACAGTTACTCCAATACCATCCCCAATAGAATTTTTCAATACATTTTCTACTGCATCATCTGCAAATTTTATATATATATTATCTGATGTAATGTATAAATCTGGATATTTTGCTCTTATATAATCTATATATTCCTAATAGGTTGCTGAAGTATGAATTCTCCCCTATAAATTACTAGATGAATCTAGTACATTATAAGCTAATAATTCATACAATTCAGCAATCACGGATTTATCAACCTATTCTATTGTTCCAGTATTTTGTTCTACTTTTAAATGCGTCATGATAAATTCATTATTTTAGCAAACATTGTAAATGATCTATTATTAGGAATATTAACCAGATCAATAGAATTAATATTAGTAGAATTATCAACTTTAATTGCAGTATAATTAAGTTGTGTTGGATTAACAATTCTTACAGAAGTTGGAGTACCTAGTTCATATTTAGTAATAGGGGCATTATCTGGAATAATAACATCACAAGTAACTCCACTTGTATCAACCTACTATAAATTAGTATATCTAGATAAATCTATATTTCCAGTTATTCCACTACAATTCTATATAGAGAATATTCTAAGATCTCTTACATTAGATAAATCTATGTTTGTAATTCCTTCATAAGTAGATGTAAGATAAGAAGCTCCATCAAGATTAATTCCAGTAATATTTGGTAAAGATTTTAATATACTATTATTATTGTATATAAGTGTCTATAACTAGTCTGGAACACTTGATACTGTAATCCAATTAGTATTACTGTTATATTGTCCACTAGTACTAATTGTTCCAGTTAACAAACAACAAATACTCTTATAGAAACTTGTGTTAAAGTTAACACCAAATTGTTCTACATATGCAGCATTAATTAAACCCCATAAAGCAGTACCTTCTTGAGCTACAACACTATCTTGTACAAGAACAAATTTCTATGATAATGTAGTAATCATACCCCCAATTTTTATATCAGCAGTAAGTGTATATATAGTTGGAGTTGTAGTAACACTGTTTTGTATGTACAAAGGAATAAAATATTCATACTTATCATCTTTAGGTTTAAATGCTGTTGTGTAAGATAATTCTGTTACACTGTTATCTACAAATGGATGTGTCATTGTATTTCCTGAAGTAAATTCAGTATAATCCAATCCATTATTAAACGCAGAGCACAATTGTCCATTTTTGTATAATTTAAATTTAACATATTCAATGGAAGTTTTCTTTGGTTTATTTACGTAACTACCATTTTCTTTAAACTAAATTCCAAAAATTTTATCACCTGTTTGTCTTCCCATAACAAATACATCAGCATCTTTAAAATATCTATAATCACTAACACTACTACCAAAATCTATTGTTTTTTTATTTCCTTCACAACTTAAGAATATCTCTTGTGGATACTCTAAAGCTTTAATATGTATAATTACATATCCAGATCCACTCATTAGTTTGACATCATAATCTTGACCAGTACTATTAGGATAAGTTTTTAGATAATATATAAAATCTTCTCCAAGTTGTGTAGCTGTAATAGAACAAGCTACATTTCCACCAGAAGGATATATGTAAGAATCAGAAGACATTTGAGAATTTGGTGCAGCAAGTGAGAATTGTGTTTCTGCAAAACTTGATTGAAGTCTAAATCTTGTTGCAGAAATTCTAGCAGAAGTTCCTTCTTTTAGATATATTTCTCCATTTACTACATAGGCATCTTGTCCAACTGTAATAGCAGTATAATCAAGTGCTTGGTCAATAACAAGTCCACCACTATTTAAAGTAAATGCATCTGTACCAAACCATGTGGATAAATAAGATGTCTATATACCTGTTAAAGGTTCAGAATCAGTAATCATTACATAACCTTTTGCAAAATTAGTAACATTTGGATGTGTTTGATATGTTATTGTATAATCTATATTGTTAAATTTAGAAATATATTCTAATTCTGTATAACTTAATCCTGGAATTGATTCATTATCCCAGTAGATATTTTCTACTTGTAAGTTTCTTTCTTTAAATAAAGAATCAATATATTCTTGTAAAGTATTATATCCTTGAGTTGCTTCAACTTGATTATTCCAATCCTCTGTACCCCAAGCAATAATAGAATATATCCAATCTGTTACAAATTGTCTAGCACAAGCATTTTTACCAGTAGTTCCTTTAAATGAAACTGATAACAAACTTCTAGGAATTGCAGTATTTATTTCTGCTGAATTTATTGTATATTTATTATATGCAGCAGATGTAATTTCTTCAACAGTATATTCTTCCATAACTGGAGTAATACCGTCTTCTTCATATATAACATTTCCATTTGCATCTGTTACTTCTTGTTGATAAGTGTGTGTTGTTATAGTACCTGGTATACTTGTCCAGAATGATAATTTACTTGGATTCCAAGTAGTACTATTGAAGGTAATAGAAGTAAGTGTATTAGGAAGTTCAAGTGTATCATAATCAGTACCAACAGCACTAGTTAATGTTAATAAACCAGAACCTGCAGCATTTAATTTAGTTATTGTTTTTACATTCTCTAAGAATGACAAACCTTTAATACCTTTTTGACCTCTAATATTTAACTCTTCAAGAGCATTCATAGAATTACCAGCTTCAATTGTTACAGATTTATTATTTTCTGAACCTTCTAAATGACTGGAAGTTTCTGAAGAAATTGGAACACCTATATTAACTTTTGTAATAGTAGGACCAACTTCTGACGAATAGGAATTTGTTGTAGAGAATACTTGTAAACCTGCAGCAATACTACTAATATCAATTTCTCTAATAAAGTTAGCACCATAAATTTTAAATGGAACTTTTGCACCAGAATTAATTACAGACATATTAAATCTCAAAGGATTTGTTATGCTAGCTGAATATGGTCCAAATTTAGTAGCTTCTCTTTCAAATGAGAAATAAGTATCAGCATATGGAGTAATATTAATAGTACCATTTACATTGTGCATTTCACAACCAAAGTACATACTCTTTTTCTTAAATTCACCAACACCCCATTTGGCATCATAATAATCCATTGATGTTTTTAACCACCAGTGTCTGTGTGTTGTACGAGCACCTTGTAACCAAGCTAACCAGTCATCATTAAATCCAGGAAGAATATTTCCATTATCATCAGTGTTCTATCTATTCTTTACATATTTAAACAAGCCACTTTCATTGTAAATAGATTCAGACCATTCGTTCTAATATTCATTATCAAGCATATTAATTACATTTTCATACTTAAGTCCTGCTTCATATAATGCGTCTGCTACTTTAGGAACAATTGTTTCCATCCAATAAGGCCAAGCTTCAAGAGCATCAAATAACCAGTTAGATACTGTTGTATCAGCAATTTTATCGTTATCTGTATCTATTCTTGATTTACCAGATATTGCAGCTGTATCGGCATCCATCATTGTATTTCTGTCTATAGGAGGATTAAATGCAATACCACCAGTATTACGATTACCTAACGCAATATCCATATCCCAAGGTTCATAATGGAAGTGTTGTCCGTCATATGTTTTTATTTGAGCATTACGTTCTAACGAGTCAACAAGACCAAAACGTAATACAAAAATATAATAAGCTGCTATTTTATATAAATCAAGATGTTGAGAAGCTTCAGCTTCAAATTTAGACTAATTTTGATAAGTACTTATTAACCAACCTAACCAATTAGTAAAAGGTTGTACGGTTTGTCTGAATTTTTCTGGATTAAACTTTTTAGATGATGTTATTTCCTCTTTTTCAGGATATACAAGCTCAAAGTCTTCTTCCCAACCCATTGTTGTAGATTCTTCAGTTTGTCCATTTACAAAATCATTATATCTACGTTTACTATTATCAGCAATATATCCACGGAAATCAGCAAGAGTACTGTTTACAGACAAACATTCTAATCTAAGAACTTTATCATTGTCCCATATTTTAGAACCATTATCTTCATCCCATAAAGAGTTTCCTTCTTGATCTCGTTTTACACAGAAAGGATCTTGAGCATTATTTGTACCATTTTTAGAATCTACTACTTTATAAATAGATCTTTGTCCATATGTATAATCAGACTTCTTATCGTCCATAAATACATATTGTCCTAAGAATGAAGGAGCTGTTTCTCCTTTGTCTAAGTTTTGATAAAATACCAAACATGGAAATGAATCAGGAGCATTTCTTATAGTATAAGGAAAAGGAGTATCTCCAAAATAATCTTTCCATTGTTTTCCTTCTGTGTTATATCCTCTAAATATATTATTTACATCTTCACTTGAATTATTATCACCATCTTGTAATGATATAACTTGATTAGTGGTAAATAATTGAGGAGGAGTTCTTAATTTATATTCATTATCTATCTTAGCATTAAACCAAGTATCTTGAATAAGTCTTAAGAAACCACCATTATGTGTACCAGATGAATCGGCATAGTTTGCCTGCAATACAAACTTATTTGCAGGAATTGCATTGTTCTTCATCTAATATCTATTTTTTGTAAAAGGAATATCAGAAGAAGCATTTATTATCATTGTTGGTCTTGTTTCATCAACAGAAGACCAAGTCCACAATTTATATGATGTTAATGGATAGTTAAGAGTAGATTGTCCATGTTTTCTAATTCTACCATGAGTTACAATAAAATCTTTTGTACTATCTTTAAGATTAATTCTTTGAATATCACAAGCAACATTTGAACCATCTTTAGTAGTGTCTCTATCTAATACATAAGATAAATTACCTTTAATAATAATAATATCAGATAAATCTGCACATAAACCTTGATCTATTACTCCAGATTTATAAATATTATTTTTTACGATAATATTTTTCTTATTGTCACTATCATATACAAAGTTATCATATGCATTTGATATAGTAATAGCTTTAGAATAACATCTCATTCCATAAACTCTTACTCCAGAATTTACACCACCTATTTTAATATTTCCAGCATTAGAATTAAATACTGATGGATTATAATCTTTCCATCCTGCAGCACGTTCTACAATACCATTATTAACTATAAATATGACATTCCTCATATCTTCACTAACTTCTTGTGCAGTTCTAGGTTCTACAATAAACGCAAGTTTAACACGTTCATTAGCTTTATAGTTTGTGGTAATTATTGGAGTATTCTATATATATAAAGATGCTCTATTTGCAAATATGCTAATATGAGGATCTGAAGCAATAGTTCCTCCAAGTCTAATAAGTTCTTCATCTGTAGAAGCTACATATTCAGATTCAAAATCTATTTCTACTGTTACACCTTTTGTTTCAGCATTTATATTATAGAAAGGATTATAATTTATTACAGCATATGAATTTTCACCAGATAATCTTAAACTATTTTCATACCAACCATTTGCGGAGTTCCATTTTACACCAGTAAATGTTGTAGAATATTCATCATAATCCCATTCATCCACAGTATAACTATCATTTTGTTTTCCATAAGCTGATAATTTTAATCTTAAATCAATACCTGTAGTTTCATTAATTGTTAAAGAACTTTTATTAATTTGAATTGGAATTTCTATAATCTATGAATTAGCTCTATATGCTACAAGATACATTTTTCTTCCAGTATGAGTAAAATCTGAAGGAGTAAAAGTAAATGTTGGAGCATTTGTATTAGGAGTACATTTATATGTATTTATAAATGTTTCTCTAACATCAGTACTATCCTCTTCATTAACATCTCTTAAATACCAAGAAATGTCATTTTGTTTCTAATCTACATATCTAATATATCCCCAATCAAATGAAAATTGTTCATATTGAGTTGCAATCATTTGAAATTCTGTAGATCCTACCAAACTTATTCTATCGTTAAGATCATATTTTAATGAAATTCCATCAATTTTAAGTTCTCCACCTTGTGCATATGCAACATTTATAATATAATATATAAGATTACTATAGAAAGTATTATTGTTTATTGACATTTGTCCCCATACTTGAACAGAATGTAAACCAGCCTTCATATCCAATAAATCAGATGTTCCTGATTCTTTATAACTTGCACTAGGTGTTAAGTTATTTTCTTCAGCAGAGGAAATGTTAAATGTAGAATTTATTGTTTCTTGAGCACCTTCTTCTAAGGTATTATTTCCATAATAATATCTACATGTTTTAAAACTAAGTGGACCTTTTACATTTCTATTAGCATACATGCCAAACTGTAACTGAGATAGATTCTTTTGTAATATTGTATATTCTAAGTCAGTTCCAACATTAAGTTGAACAGCGGTAATATAAACAGTTTGTGATGTTTCTGCACCAGATGTAGTTCCTTTAAATGACATCTTTATGGTGTTTGTGCCCAATGACAGGTATGGTGTCATATCTATTACAACACTTTTATTTGATGGATCCAAACGTCGTATATCATGATAACCGTTTTCTGCAATTTCGTATGTAACGTTTACAACTTCATCTAAAGTTTGATTTTTGTCATTTTTTACTTCCCAAGCATATCGTATCTCTGCACCACTTTGTCCTTCTATACCATATCTAACATAGCTTTCTCTTCCACTAGTAATAGATACTTCTATTCCATATTCTGAAGGTGCTACGAAATTTGTAATTTCAAGATCTTTATATAATACTGGGTCTTTTTCCCAAGCCCTATAGGCATCACTGCTACTAAATACTCTGTATAAATGAGCAGTTGTATCTCTGTATATAAAAATAGGTCTTTTTAATTTTTCTTGTAATAATTCTCTAATTCTACCTCCAGATACTGGAAGATTAGATGTATCATTTCCTCCTGTAAGACTATTTTCTCCAGATACCCAGTCTGTAAATTCGTTTATTTTTTCGTTATATAAATCCATATTATTTTATTTAATCTACCCAAGGAGTATTATCTAGCCAAGGATATTCATCCATCCAATATCCATTTGAGAAGCAAGAAAGTATTTCATCTATTATTGCTTCTTTGGGCCATATCTATTGTCCCTATGTATAAACGGATAAAATATTATATCCGTTTAAATACATAGCAACAATATTTTTATTTCCAAATCTAATCATATTAAATTAATTAATTTGCCCAAGGTCCAAAGTTGTTAGCTTTAGCCCAAGTAGCTAATTTAACAACGTCTTCAACTAAACATGATGTAGATAGTACAAATCCTTCAGGTTGTACTGCAGTTAATCCAGATCCTGGAGTCCAACTACTTTCTTCAACAATTAAATCTGGGCAGTAATATGTTACTCCATCTTTCTTTAATTGTCTTTCGTAAGTTCCTCCAGATACAATAGCAACTAAATCATTACTCTTAGAAAGTACAGCTGCAGAACCTTTAGTTCCTACTTTATAAACTTTAATTACTCCATTATCATTGTATCTTACAAAACAAGTAGTATCTGCTGGTACTAATGTTCCATCTGCAAAATAAATAGGAGTTTCTTTAACGTGATTAGTAGGATTATAAAGGGTAGTATGAGCAGCATCTGTATATAATACATCAGCTTGTCTTCTAAATTTAGAAACACTATCATCCCAATATATTGTTTTCCAAGAATTGTTATAAGTGGCTAATTTAATTTCAGTTGGAGTTGTAGGAGCTTCAACATTTCCACTCTTAGTAAATTTCTTTTCCAAGAAAAGAACTTCAGCAGTAGAACCAAAGTTTACAGTACCTCCAGACTTATCAGGATTTATAGCATTAAGTCTAATTTCTGGTCCTTCACATTTTAATGTATCACCAAAACCAATAACTACATCACCTGTTTTAGTTTCAATATCTACTTCTTTACCTGATGAAATACTAATCTTTGGAGATTCAACTGTATTTAATACATAGTATTGACTATCTGCAGAAATCTTAAATTTATTTGTAGTGTTAATAAATGTATCAGCAGTTACTCCATTATATGTTATAAGTTTTAATTCATTTTTTTCATAATTTGTATTTACTACAAGAGGGAATATAACATTATAGTCAGGAGCAGTTTGATCTGAGGCTACTGAAATAAAGTAATAATCTGATGCAGCAATTTTGCAATTACCTGAACCAGTAATCTTTGTAGCCATTCCTGGAGCAGTATTTAAAGCATGAGCTGTAGTAATTATATCTTCAGTAGTTGTTTCAACAGCTTCAGGTTCAAAGAAATCATAGAAGTCATCTGCTGGATTCTTTACATAATGTTGAGCAGCAGTTGCTGGCAATCCTTGTAAACCTCCTTCTCTTTCATCTATAATTGTTTTAGAAGAATT
>Ga0326512_10003810_pt1 | contig 11005 bp, 16 predicted proteins | sample 1_2617_0518_D_FD_203652 | JGI IMG/M metagenome (GOLD analysis project Ga0326512, IMG submission 203652) | Bovine rumen microbial communities from UC Davis, California, United States - 1_2617_0518 | ecosystem: Host-associated > Mammals > Digestive system > Stomach > Rumen | place: USA...
AAAGTCGCCGTATCTTTGCACCGTCGTTAGATGATCTACTCATCCTGGCTCGGGCACCAGTCAATCGCCCATCAATCACAGAGGGGCTTTTTTAATGCCCATATAACTCTCAGCATGGCGGCTGGAGGTTTCCGCTGAAATTACGCTCGAATCAGGACGTGACTATCAGATCGACAACGGGGACTGACAGCCGCCTCCCCTTTTCCCCGAGGGGAAGGGCCGGCAGAAAAAGAGTTATTAACGCATTAAAAAAAGTAATTGACTATGACAACGAATGAACTATCTCCCGGCTGGGCTCTCCAGCAGCCCGACTACGCCGCCGCCCTCAGGCAGGTGTGCAGCAATGTGAGCAACTATGCCGCACGGCAGCTCAAGGCCGTCCGCTCCATGGCGGCAGCCCTCCTCCCCACGATCGTCCTCGCCCTCCAGGCCTCTCTCTGTGTCGCTTTCGCTTTCGCCATCATGTTTCTCGCAGCAATAATTCAAGACTGACCGTTATGGCTACAATAGACAATCTCAACAAGACTCTCACGGAGAAGATCGGCGAATTCACCGACATCGACCAGCTCCGCCCGACGATCGAAACCGTCGGCTACGCCATGCAGTACCTCCTCGACGAGGGAGACCACTTCAGCGAGCGCGACACCCTGTCCATCCTCCGTGCGCTCAATATCCTGAGGAATCACCTGCAGGCCATCTACGACCTCCGCGCTTCCATCGAATGCGAGAAATTCGCCCTTGCCCGCAAAGGGTCTGACCAGCATCCCTAAACACCGCCACGATCAGTGATTCATGAGACCCAAACGAACTGAACCTATGAGTATCGAAGGCCACATGTTCTAAAGATCCGCCGGCATACATTTTTTACATCCGTTTCTTGCAGGTGTTCGGGAAAATCCGTAACTTTGCAGCAGAAAACATTTTTTTAATTTAAAACCAAGATTTTCCTGTGGTCGGGGTCTGTGAAGATCCCGGCCATTTTTTCTTTTCCATTTCTTGCAACTCTGGAAAGAACCGGCTACAGTTCCCCGCCCCAGTGCTTCGTCTGCTCCTCGGGCTCCTTGGCCCGCTTGGCGTAGAGGTTGGTCACGGCCACGTCCGAGTGGCGTGCCTGGTCGCGGGCCGTCACCAGCCCCATGGCGTTGATGCCGTCGCGGATGCCGGAGTCCTTCAGCGAGTAGAACTGGAAGCGGTCGTCCCACCGGAGCCCCTGGCGCACCTTCTTCCACTCCAGCCGGAAGCGGTTGATGTAGGCCTGCTGCCGGCCGGGCCTCAGGTCGTCGCCGAAGAGGTAGTCCTGGTTCGTTGTGCCGTCGAAGGTCTTCAGGGCGATCATCAGCCGGATCACGCTGTCGTGCAGCCCCACGGTCTGCGTCCGCCGGTTCTTCGAGATCTCGGCCCTCACGGTCACGGTCTGATGCTCGATGGAGATGTCGCCCAGCCTGATGTTCCGCAGCTCCTCCGGGCGGATGTTGGCATAATAGACCATCATGCAGCACAGCAGGAACCTCGGGTTCTCCTTCTCCAGGTACTCCTTCAGCTGCCTGAGCTGGCGGTGCGACAGCGGGTCGCGCTTCTTCTCCTCCTCCCTGAGCATGCGGATATCCTCCACGGGGTTCACCGTCATGTAGCGCCGCTCCACGAGCCACGCCCCGAGCGTCGAGAGCCAGGTGCGGTGGTTGTTGCGCGTGCGTGCGCTCACATCCTTGTCATATATAAGGTAGTCCAGGTAGTCGGCCACCCACTCATGGCAGAACTGGCTCACCTGCCCTATCCGGTTGCCCGTCTCCTCCTGGTACTGCTCCAGCGACCTCAGGCGCGACTTGTAGTCGTAGGCCGTCTTCGCCTTCAGCTGCCCCTTGCCCACGGCCGTCTCCAGATACTGCCTGTAGCGCTCCATCACGTGCTCCCACGGCGTGAACTGTCGGGTCTTCCCGGCGTTCACCCACGGGTTCCAGCCAGCCTTCAGCTTCTGTACCAGTGCCGCGATCAGCTCCATCCCCATGGCCACCTTGGCCTTGCGCGTCTTGTAGCGGTCCAGCTGAAACTTCTTCCGCCGCATCTTCCCCCTTGCCGGGTCGTATGCCTGGAAGTCCACATACCACTGCCTGCCCCTGTGTAGCACGGGGTAGGTCCATTCCGTTACCTCTTTAAGTTTGATGATTTCTTCTGCTGCAGAAAACATTTTTTTACATTGTTTGCCGCGCAACCAATGTGATCCGATAATTTTCCGTCTTTCCCGCGTCGGGCTTCCCCGAAACGCGAAGAAGGTAATCGGCTGCAGCGCAGCTTCTTACCTTCCTGAGTTGCGGAGGCAGGATTCGATAAATCATTGGAAATCACACGATTGCGCGCGTCTGAGTTAATATTTGAAGTGAATTTGTCCGTGAAAAGTTGATGATTTTCGGGGGCTATGTATGTCCATACATAAGCTGGCCATCGGAGGGGTGGCCGTGTCTGAGTTGCGGATAGCATGGGAAAATATGCGTTTATTTGACAGTGGTGGAAAGCAGTCGCTGGCGATACTCTTCCCAGATAAAGTAAAGTGCATCGCAGAACCTGTCGAGTTCCAAGACGGGAACGTCGGCCACCTTACGGCCCTCCTTATAGAGGCAGATTTTGCATGAGGGGAGGGATTCCATGCCGATATGAAAGCCTGCGTCGCCCATCAACACACTGCTGCAACTGGAGCGGTCCTTGCCGAAATGACGGATCAAGCACTCCTTTTCGTTCCTGAAGACGAAGAAAGCGGTCTCCTTGTCTGCCGGCCACTCGAAGCTGGCCATTCTCTCCATCGGGTAGGTGTCCAGTTCCAAATGGTCATCGATGATGGCGGCAGCCATATAGCGCACCTTCTCGCCATCGTTCAGGGGCAGATCGAGCTCCAGCGGCGTGAATGGCAGTTCCGTCACCCCCCGGTCTACTACAATATTGCTGCAGACCCCCGCATTCTCCGTTCCGAAGAAGAATCCGACGGGGAGATGCAGCGATGCCGACAGGCTCTCTATAAGCCCCGTCGGCACATCGTCCATGCTGAAGAACTTCCTCAGCCGGCTGGCATCCATCCCGAGCAGTTCGGATATCTGGAGTTCCGTCTTGCCTGTCTGCTGCAGTATCTTTTCAAGTTTCCTTCCGTCCATGCGGCTGCTATTGTTTCATCTTCTCTATGATGCGGATGAGCCTGTCGATCTGCTCCTGGCTCTTGTCGAGCTGGCGGTCACGCGACTGGATCATCTCCATGAGGCGAGAGTCGCCCTGACTCCCCTCCTCACCGTACATTTCGGCCATGGTGACCCCAAGCAGTCCGGCCACCTTCTCTATGATGCCTGACTTTATGTCGTCCTGCCCGAAATAGGTACGCCACTGGGTGGGATGCATCCCCAGCTTCTCGGCAAGTTCCTTCTGGGTCTTTCCTGAGCGGATGATGATAGTCTGCAACTCTTTTCCCGTCATAGTTGTGTAAATGCTCTATTATTATGTTAAATTAGTGTTAAAGACAGAATAATTACTCTTTTGTATAGAATAAAAGTACTATCTTTGCACTCGAATTTAATTATTTCCGATACAAAGGTAAGTATTTTATTTTAATAAACAAAGGTTTTTAACGAAAAGTTTTAGAAAATGGTATTCAGTGACTACATGAACAGTCTTTCATCTGAGAGGACGAGTGAGAAGGGACGCAAGGTCAAGGAGATTGCCGAAGCCGTATGCAAGAGCGAGGTGGTGATCTACAACTGGATTGGCGGACGCTCCACGCCCAACAAGCTGGAGCGCAAGACGATCAGCGGCGTGTTGAACATACCGGAGGAAGAACTCTTCCCCGATGCGAAATAGGGAGGCCTTCGCATGGAGACTTTACGAAACATAGAGTTCTTCAAGACGCCCGACGGGTGCGTGATGTACAAGCGGCAGGGCGTGGCCGTGAGAGAGCTTACGGAGCAGGATCGCGACCTTGTAGGAACGCTGTTGTCGCTCATCCGCACCCGTTATCCCGAGGCCTTCGAGGCCCTGAGCGACATCTACAGCCGGAGTGAGCGCAACCGTGCCTGGTACGAGTTCCAGATGGTGAGCCGCTTCATCCGCTGCAACCTGGGCGACTACGACACGCAGACGCTCGACATCGACGGCGACGGTCTGCTGCACTTCGAGCAGATGAAGTGCCCGCTGATGGGTGCCGGCGACTGCCGGTGGGAGGGCACAATCTGCAGCCCCACCCTCTCGACGGGTCTCACCTCCCGCGAGCAGGAGCTGCTGCCGCTGCTGGCCGACGGTCTGCAGTCATGGGAGATCGCCGAGCGGCTGTCGATAGCCAAGGTGACGGTAGACCATCACCGCCGGAACATCCTGGCGAAGCTGGGCCTGCGCTCGACGGTGGAGCTGGCCGCCTACTACCATGGCCGGCTGAAGCCCCAGCAGACGTGACGATGCCACTCGCAAGAGAGTTTTTAATCATTTATGTAATAAGCAAGACTGGTGTGCAGCGGCACTCGAAGAATTTTGTTATCCATAGATCAGATATAGGTACTTGGCGGAAAGGTAAACAAGATTGTTATTCAGGATTCAGGAGACAAAGAAGCCCGCGAGGGCATTATATATTAACAATCAGAAAAACGGCTGAAAAGGCAGCCGGGCGGGTGCGAGTCCCGCAGGTCTATGCTTTCTTACGGGGGCTCTCCGGAGCCCTCTTTGAAAAGAGTACTACCGACGAAAAAGAAAACTATATGAGCAAGAGAGACTTCGAACAAGCCATCGAGGCACTGGGCGTGCAGGGGCTGGAGGTGCTGAAATACGGCTACCAGCTCAACGGCGGCGTGGGTGCCGTCTATGCCCGGATGGGCGAGCTGACCTACGTCATGTGGGACGCGCAGGGCCGCGGATTCAGCTTTGAGATCAACCCGAACGTGGAGGGCTGCACGGTGGTGAGCCGTCCCGAGTACCTGGACTACCGCCGCGACGCGGACTTCGACCTGACATTCTGATGGCCACGGTTTCTCACGGACCGGCACGGATGAATAAGCTACCCATAGCCCTGACGGGCGAGCAGCTGGCGGAGCTTCCCGTCACCGACCTCGGCCACGCACTGGATGAGATCGGCGCGATGCGGTTCGTCCACCGGATGATGGACGAGCAGTGGAAGCAGGAGAAGCTGCGCCAGAACAGGGACTACTGGAAGAAGAAGGAGAGAACATGAATAAGGAACATTACCAGCTGACGGTCGACGAGTGGACCGAGGACACGCGGAGGCGCACGGGTCACATCGGCCGGTACGGTTGTTCGAGGGGACAGGCTCCCGACGGGCAGCGTGCCGACAACCGCTACGAGGCGGTGATCCAGGTGCAGGGCGAGAAGTATCGCCACCGCAGCTCCAACCGCTACGACTGCGAGACCTGGCTGAAGGCCGTACTCTCCAAGCGCATCCTGCCCACCGACCACGATGCCGACTGGCTGCGCGCCGAGCAGCGCCGCGACATGGGGGCCCGCTACGAGCAGATGGCTGCCTCGAACTGCGAGGAGGGTCTGCTGCTCTACGACTACTACCAGACGGGCGACATCGCGCCGATCGCCGAGTACATCGAGCGCAGCCTGCTGCCCCACCTGATTTACTACGCCTGCCACACCGTCCGTCTGGGCTTGCGGACGTCAGTCATCTACAGCCGCGAGGCCGTGGCCTGCCTGCTGACGAAGGTCGCCGCAGGGCGTATGGTGATGAACATGACGGCATTCTGCAAGGGCATCATCCGCACCAAGCGCTATGGCAACGAGTACTATTACCTGCACATGCCAAAGGACATGCGGCTGGTGGTCGACGGCATCGACTACGCCCCGCTGGAGCAACTATGGAGAGTAACCAGAGACAAGAGATTATGAAAAGATACATCCCGTAAATAATTATATTTTCAAAACTATTCAAATTATGGACACGAAAGAACTAAGGGAAATTTACCCCCCCCTAAAAGTGGGTAGCCAAAGGGAGTTTGACAGGTACATGAACCAGCTGAACGTATGGCAGTCGCAGCAGAACCGCCCGTTCCTCGACAAACTGCGCGAGATAAGCCGCAAGCGGGAGCTAATCGGAGTGCAGATAGAAGGGCTCAAGGCCAACCTGAAAGCCCTGAAGATTGAGGCCCTGGACATCGAGCAGGAGCAGAAGGCCATCAACAGGCTCTGTCACGACCTGAAGCATGAGATGATCGAGCTGAACCCGATAGGCAGCTATCCCTCAGAGTGACCCAAAGGTGCGTCCGGGGGATGCTGGTGCGGGCAGTGCTAGGCCTTGTTTGACGCCCCCGGGCGCACCTGATTTATATTTTCAAAACTATTAAAACTATGAGTACGATCAACGTAGCAATTATCAACGGCATCAGCCTCCAGGTGGTGGCCGATGAGCGAGAGCAGTTAGTGGCTGTAAAGCCGGTGTGTGAAATCCTGGGCGTGAACTACACAACGCAAGTCGAGAAGCTGAAATCGCATCCGATATTCGGTTCAGTTATCCCCCTGAGGGGTACAACTGGAGCCGACGGAAAAACCTATCAAATGCTCTGCATCCCCCTGCAGTTCTTCCCCGGATGGCTTTTCTCCATCAACCCCGACAACGTCAGGGAGGAAGCCCGCGAGAGGCTGATCGAGTATCAGCTGGAGTGCAACAAGGTGCTGTTCGACTACTTCTTCAGCCGTGTGGACTTCTCGCGCAAGAAGGAGCGGGCGGTGGCCACGGCCAAGTATATCAGCGATAAGAAGCTGGAGCAGCTGCGTATCGCCAAGAGTGAGCTGAAGGTAGCCGAGAACGAACTGAGCAAGGCGATGGCCATGACCTTCGAGGACTGGCAGGCCGACCGCCAGCAGCTGACGATTCCGTGGTTTGAGTAAAAAAAGAAGCCATGAAGAGAAGGAAGAGAAATCGTGGCAAGGCCAGGAACCTGAGCCTGCCCATGTGGCTGAAGCTCCGGATGGACGATTCGTTCTTCGGCCAGGTGAAGTGGATGATCGACAGTGCGGAGGAATGCAATGCCGACAGCGTGAGGGTAAGACTGGTGCTCAAACGCACGCCCTGGATAGCGACGTTAGAGGTGAAGCGCCATGACAACTGAAAACAATATAATATGAAGCGAGTATATATCAGCGGAAAGATCGGCGAGGAGGTGATCAGCGATGCCACCCGCCTGAAGTTTGCCCGGGCCGAGGAGATGCTCAGGGCGAAGGGATACGACGTGTTCAACCCGACAGACGAGAGGTGGCAGGCGGCCCTGCGCAGGGACTACGAGAAAGAGAAGCTGTCGCCCGGCAATCTTATACTGAAGGGCAAGTTCCCGACGTTCTACGCCTACGCGCTGCTGAGGGACCTGATGGTACTGGCCACGAAGGATGCCGTCTATTTCCTTGACGACTGGGATGCGAGCAACGGCGCCAACACGGAGTTGAGCTTTGCCATGGCCACCGGCATCAGGCGCCTCTGGCAGAGCGCGACCGATGCCGCAGTCTATAGCGACGACGGCGAAAAGACGGAGGACGTATGGCTGCCGACAGCCGGAAAGGAGGCCGAGCCATGAGCAGGGAACCCAAGTACGTCATCACCGCCGTGAACGAGCTGACGGGCGAGCGCGAGGCCATCTCGAGGCCCCACAGCCGATGGAAGACCGAGGAGCTGCTGGCGAAGGCCCGTCGCGACCGCGCCCGCCACCGCAAGCAGGCCTGCTATTCGCTCCACCGCATGGAGCCGTGGGTGGAACGTGAAGGCACGCTCCCCTTCACCCCCCCTGAAAACAGGCCGTCCTTAACGTAATAACCGTAAATCTGTATATTTGCATCCGGCAAAGAAAAGAAATGAAGCAATATGATTGACAGACAACGCGTGATGGACGAGACCAGGCAAGGCCTCGACATCCTCTTAGACCTCTATCCGCAGGCCCGTGACTGCGTGAACACGAAGAAACAGTTCAAGATGCGCCTCTCCGAGAAGACCGCCTCGGCCACCATCCGGCAGAACAAGGCGGGCCTCTGGGTGGTCCACGACTTCGGCGGCGACGACGAGGACCTGAACGCCGTCGACGCCTGGATGCGCCTGAAGGGATGGGACCGCTCCCGCTTCGGCGCGGCGGTGCTGGCCATCGCCCAGGAGTACGGCATCCGCGACGAGCTGTCGCCCGACAAGAACTTCGCCCGCGTGACGGAGCGTGCCGCCCGCGAGGACGAGCTGGAGGGCCAGTGGTACTACGAGATCCGCGAGTTCTCCGACCGCGAGCTGAAGATCCTCGGCCCGATGGTGACCCGCGACACCTGCGAGCGGCTCCACTGGCACGCCCTGGAGTGGCTGGGCAAGGTGAAGGACCGTCGCATAAAAGAGTTCCACTCCAACGACTCGTTCCCCATCTTCCTGCGCGAGTGCTTCATCGAGCACCCCGAGGAGGGCAAGCCCGACCGATTCTACAAGGTCTACCGCCCCTACGAGCCCGACAAGAAGTGGCGCTTCATGTACTTCCCCGAGGGCGCCAAGCCCCAGAACTACATCAACGGGCTGGCCGAGCTGCGCAAGGCCCACGAGCAGCTGAACAAGGAGCAGCGCGAGCAGGACGACGACTGGCAGACGAAGAAGCTCTGCGACATCCCGCGCCCCGGTGCCGACCGGGGAGTCACCCGCTATTATCGGGCGGTGCTCTGCTCCGGAGAGCGCGACGCCCTCTGCGTGGCCGCCCGCGGCGACAGTCCGGTGTGGCTCAACAGCGAGACCGCCCGCCTCGACCAGCAGGACTACCTGGCCATCATCCGCTATGCCGGCGAACTAATCAACATCCCCGACCTCGACCAGACCGGCATCGCACGCGGCTCGGCACAGGCGCTGAAGTACATGGAGATGAAGACCTGCTGGCTGCCCGACACGCTGCGCGAGATGAAGGACAACCGCGGGCGCCCCTCGAAGGACTTCCGCGACTGGTGCCAGTACTACCCCACGATGCAAGACTACTTCGACCTGATGGACCGTGCCGTCGAGGCCAAGTTCTGGGTGACGAAGACCTCGGAGAAGAGCGGCGAGCGCCGCCACAAGATCGACGCCACCTGCCTGCACCAGTTCCTCCGTCTCTATGGCTTCGCCATCCTGAAGGACGACAACGACCAGGAGCCGCAGATCGTACGCATCAAGAACAATATCGTCTACAGAAAGCGGCCGCGCGACGTGCGCCAGTTCGTGCAGCTGTGGGCCATGGGCGCCAAGGATCCCGACTGCCCGTCGGAGACGCTGCGCCAGGACACCCTCATCCGGCTGGAGCACGGCGTGCGGAACCTGATCCTGACCGACGTGGCCTTCACCCCCGCCTACCTCTCGGCGCTGACCACCGTCGACCCCGACTTCACCTCCTACACGGCCCGCACGCAGGACTTCTACTTCCGGAACGGCCTGGTACACTGCCACGGCGAGGACTACGAGCTGCACCTCTACCGCGACCACTCGCTGGAGACCTCCGTCTGGAGCCAGACGGTCATCCCCCACGACTTCCGCAAGCTGGAGCCGATGTTCAGCGTCGAGTGGGTGCCCGGCGAGACGATGGACGACGGCCAGACGCCCCGCTTCCGGCTGACCGTCAGCGACGCGAAGTCCTCCCACCTCTTCGGCTACCTTATCAATACCAGCCGCCTCTACTGGCGCCAGGAGATCGAGGAGCAGTTCCCTCAGTCGCCCGACGCCCAGCGCGCCTACCTGGAGATGCACCCCTTCGAGATAGCGGGCGAGAGCCTGACCGACCAGCAGCGCGACGAGCAGGCACAGTGCCTCGTGAACAAGCTCTTCACGCTGGGCTACCTGCTGCACGCCTACAAGAGCCCCAGCCGCACCTGGGCGGCCTTCCTGATGGACAACCGCATCGCCGAGACCAACGAGGCCAACGGCCGCTCCGGTAAGTCATTCTTCACCGAGGCGCTGAAGCAGCTGCTCCACCTCGACATCACCACCCTCGACGGCAAGGTGCTCGACCTGCAGAAGGACACCCACGCCCTCTCCGACGTGACCCGATACACGCGGCTGGTGCGCGTCGAGGATATCAACCAGTACACGTCGGTGAAGGACTTCTACAACCTGATCAGCGGCGACATGCGCGTCAACCCCAAGGGCCTCACGCCCTACACCATCCCCTTCGCCGAGAGCCCCAAGTTTCTCTTCTCGACCAACTACGTGCCCGGCGACTTCGACGCCTCGAGCGACGCCCGCATGCTCTACGTCACCTTCAGCGACTACTACCACCAGCGCACCGCCGAGAACCCCTTCGGCTACCAGGAGAGCCGCACCATCTACGACGACTTCCAGAAGAACCTCTTCGACTCCTTCTACACCGACGAGGAGTGGAACGCCGACCTGAACCTGCTGATGCAGTGCGAGCAGTTCTACCTGTCGCTGGCCATGAAGCCGGTGAAGATCCTGCCGCCGATGCAGAACATCATCCAGCGCAAGCTGAAGACCGAGATGGGCCCGCAGTTCGAGGAGTGGGCCACCACCTTCTTCAGCCCCGACGGTCCGAACGTCAACCGTCCGCTGGTGCGCAAGAACGTCTACGAGACCTACCTGAAGGACTGCCCCGGCGTGAAGGACGCCATGAAGCGCTTCTCGCTGCGCCTGACGGCCTTTGCCAAGTGGGCCACGTGGATCTACGCCCTCAACCCGCGCGACGTGCTCAACACGCAGGGGCGCTTCATCCAGCGCAGCCGCGACCCGCAGACGGGCGAGATCATCCAGATGGAGATGGTGCTGATGCGCACCAAGGAGGAGGAGGCGCGCCTGAAGCAGCAGATGCAGGACATCTGGGGAGGCCCCGGACAGTCATAGGCATTTCTTTTCAACCATCATATTTTCCCGGCGGGTGGCCACCGACAGTCCATATACGGACACGGTGGCCGCCCGCTCTTTTTGTGCCCACAGGCCACGACGGCCGATTTCCCTCCCCTTTCCCCTCTCTCTGAATGTGCAAAACATCTGTATATCTGTATATCGGCATTGGCGAAACGTGAAAAAACCCTTTGT
>Ga0326512_10003811_pt1 | contig 11005 bp, 3 predicted proteins | sample 1_2617_0518_D_FD_203652 | JGI IMG/M metagenome (GOLD analysis project Ga0326512, IMG submission 203652) | Bovine rumen microbial communities from UC Davis, California, United States - 1_2617_0518 | ecosystem: Host-associated > Mammals > Digestive system > Stomach > Rumen | place: USA: California...
CAGACCACTCCCATCGCCAATCGGAAAGGTGTTGGAGGTGAGGCCAAGAAAGTTGTAGTGGCCTTCAGTGGCGGACTCGACACCAGCTACACCGTGATGAAGCTAACCCAGGACGGCTGGGACGTATATGCCGCATGCGCCAACACTGGCGGTTTCAGCGCCGAACAGCTGAAGAAGAACGAAGAAAACGCCTACAAGCTGGGCGCCAAGGAATATGTGACGCTCGACGTGACGCACGAATATTATGAAAAATCGCTGAAATACATGATCTTCGGCAACGTGCTGCGCAACAACTGCTACCCCATCTCCGTGAGCAGCGAGCGCATCTTCCAGGCCATCGCCATCGCCCGCTATGCCAAGGAGATTGGAGCCGATGCCATTGCACACGGCTCTACGGGTGCCGGCAACGACCAGATTCGCTTCGACATGACGTTCCTGGTGATGGCTCCCGGCGTGGAAATCATCACCCTGACTCGCGACAAGAAACTGACGCGCAAAGAGGAGGTGGACTTCCTGAACGAACATGGCTTCACCGCCGACTTCGCCAAGCTGAAGTACAGCTACAACGTGGGCATCTGGGGCACCAGCATCTGCGGAGGCGAACTGCTCGACCCCACTCAGGGACTGCCCGAAGATGCCTATCTGAAGCACGTCACGGCCAAGGAGCCTGAGCAACTGCTGAAGATTGAGTTTGAGAAGGGCGAGATTGTGGCCGTGAATGGGGAACGCTTCAACGACCGCGTAGAGGCCATCCAGAAGATTGAGCAGATTGGAGCCTCTTACGCCATTGGCCGCGATGCCAACGTGGGCGACACCATCATTGGCATCAAGGGCCGCGTGGGCTTCGAAGCCGCTGCACCCAAGCTCATCATCGAGGCCCACCGCCTGCTGGAAAAGAGCACGCTGAGCAAGTGGCAGCAGTACTGGAAGGACCAGGTGGCCAACTGGTATGGCATGTTCCTGCACGAGAGCCAGTATCTGGAGCCTGTGATGCCCGACATCGAAGCCATGCTCACCTCCAGTCAGCGCAACGTCACTGGCACCGCCATCCTGCGCCTGCGCCCCTTCGGCTTCGAGACCGTGGGCATCGACTCTGCCAACGACCTGACTAAGTCGAAACTGGGCGAATATGGTGAGACACAGACGGGCTGGACTGCCGACGAGGCCAAGGGCTTCATCAAGGTGAGCAGCACACCGCTGCGCGTGTACTACGGCATCCACAAGGACGAACAGAGATAAGACAAGACAAACAAATCGATATGAAAATAGGAATATTAGGCGCTGCAGGCTACACGGGCGGAGAACTCATTCGCCTGCTGCTGAACCATCCTGAAGCCAAGATTGTCTTTGCCGACAGCGAGAGCAATGCTGGCAACCTGGTGAGCGACGTGCATGAGGGCCTCATCGGCGACTGCGACTTGCGGTTCACCCTGGGCGAAGACCTTTCCCAGGCCGACGTGCTCTTCTTCTGCTTCGGCCACGGCAAGAGCGAGAAGTTCCTGCAGGAGAACACCATCCCGGAACACGTAAAGATTATCGACCTGGCACAGGACTTCCGCATCAAGGGCAACCACGACTATGTTTATGGTCTGCCTGAAATCAACAAAGATGAAATCGTAAAGGCTCAGCATGTGGCCAATCCCGGATGCTTTGCCACAGCCATCCAGCTGGCACTGCTGCCAGCCGCCCACCTGAACCTGCTGAAAGACGACGTCAGCGTGAACGCCATCACGGGCTCAACAGGAGCCGGACAGAAGCCCGGTGCCACCACACACTTCTCATGGCGAGCTGACAATCTGAGCATCTACAAGCCCTTTCAGCACCAGCACATCGCCGAAATACGCCAGAGTCTGAAACAGGTGCAGGGCTACCTGGATGCCAGTATCGACTTCATCCCCTATCGCGGACCGTTTGCCCGTGGCATCTTCTGCACCGCCGTGGTGAAGACCCCCGCCCCCGTTGAAGATGTGATCGATGCCTACAAAGACTTCTATCGCGACGCCGCCTTCACCCACTACAGCGACAAGGCTCTCGACCTGAAACAGGTGGTGAACACCAACAAGGCACTGGTGCATGTGGAGAAGTACGACAACAAACTGCTCATTACCTCATGCATCGACAATCTGCTGAAGGGTGCTGTGGGCCAGGCCGTACAGAACATGAACCTCATGTTTGGACTTGACGAGACTGCAGGTCTGCAGCTGAAAGCCAGCGCATTCTAAAATCATCGCGAAATAAAGAAATTTAGGTATCTCGTAATAACGAAACATCGACATCTCGAAACATCGCAACATCGACATAACGACAAAAGATAATGAAACTATTCGACGTTTATCCACTCTTCGACGTAAACATCGTCAAGGGTAAGGGCTGCAAGGTATGGGACGACAAAGGTCAGGAATACCTCGACCTCTATGGTGGCCATGCCGTTATCAGCATTGGTCACTCTCACCCTCATTATATTAAGAAGGTGACGGAACAATTGCAACAGATAGGATTCTACAGCAATTCTGTTGTCAACAAACTGCAAGCAGAACTGGCAGAACGCCTGGGACGCATCAGTGGCTATGAAGACTACCAGTTGTTTCTGGTGAACAGTGGTGCCGAGGCTAATGAGAATGCCCTGAAACTGGCTTCGTTCAAGACTGGCAACACGCGTGTGCTGTCGTGCGAGAAAGCCTTCCACGGTCGCACTTCGCTGGCCGTAGAAGTGACCCACAACCCAAAGATTGTGGCTCCGATCAACGACAACCACCACACCCGCTTTCTTCCCTTGAACGACCTGGAGCCATGGGTACGCGAGTTGTCGCGTGGCGGCATTACTGCAGCCATCATTGAGTGCATTCAAGGCGTGGGTGGCATACAGATGGCCACGCCTGAGTTTGCACAAAAGTTGGCATACGCCTGCAAACGATATGGGGTTCCCCTCATCTGCGACGAGATTCAGTGTGGCTATGGCCGTAGCGGAAAATTCTTCGCTCACCAATGGCTGGACATCAAGCCCGACATCATCACTGTGGCGAAGGGCATTGCCAACGGTTTCCCCATGAGCGCCGTGCTCATCAGTCCAGAGTTCCAACCCGTCTACGGTCAGTTGGGCACCACCTTCGGCGGCAACCATTTGGCTTGTTCGGCTGCACTGGCCGTGCTTGACGTCATGGAACAGGAGAACCTGGTGGAAAACGCTCGCGTAGTGGGCGAATATCTGATGGAGAAGATTAAGCAACTAAAGAATGGAAAGATTAAGGACGTGCGTGGACGTGGCCTCATGATTGGCATTGAGCTGACTGAGGAACAGAAGCCCATACGCCAGCGCCTGGTCTACGAACAGCATGTGTTTACTGGCTGCTCAGGACAGAACCTGCTGCGACTGCTGCCACCACTTACTTTTACCAAGGAAATGGCCGACGAGTTTGTAGAGAGACTACAGAGAGTACTTTGACTATAGAGGTGAAAGACTATAGACTTTAGAATCATATTAAAAAACGACGACTATAGACTTTAGAATAATATTAAAAATCGACGACTATAGACTTTAGATTTTTTAGACAAATGAAAATAACTGTTATAGGAGCCGGTGCCATGGGTGGCGCTACTGTGGAAGGAATGATCAGGTCGGATGCCTTCCGCAATGAAGATATTACTGTAGCCGACCCCGTTCAGACCGTGGTAGACAGGTTTGCCAAACTGGGCGTCAATGCCACAACTAACAACCAAACTGCTGCCCAAGGGGCCGACGTGGTGATGGTGTGCGTGAAACCGTGGTTGGTAGAAACAGTACTGAAGGACATTGCACCTGTACTCGATGTCCAGCGACAATTGCTGGTGGTCATAGCCGCCGGTGTGTCGTCGTCCAAAATCCAAGAGTGGCTGCCCCAGTGCCCGCCGCTGGTGCTTTGCATTCCCAACATAGCCATTGCACAGTTGGCCTCAGTAACATTCCTGGTGCCATGCGGAGATATTGCGCCGCAACAGACGGAGCAGGTGAAACACATCTTTGAAGCACTGGGCACCGTGGTGCTCACCGATGAACAGCATTTGGCTGCCGGCACCACACTGGCATCGTGCGGCATTGCCTATGCCATGCGGTATGTGCGTGCTGCCAGCGAGGGTGGCGTGGAACTGGGCTTCAAGGCCGACCAAGCCAAGGACATCGTGCTGCAGACCATGCTGGGAGCTGTGCGACTGTTGCAGGCCAGCGGCATGCACCCTGAGCAGGCCATCGACCTGGTGACAACCCCCGGCGGTGTTACTATCAAAGGACTAAACGAGATGGAGCATGCCGGCTTTACCAGTGCTGTGATTCGCGGTCTGAAAGCAGGAGCAAAATAACAAGGCACAGAAGAATTTCTGTAGCTTCTGCTGTGCAAGAAGTAAAGCACAGATGAAATATAAAAAAAGTGTAGAGTTTGCTACCACACTGACAGCAGTAGCAAACTCTACACTTTTTTACAATCACTTCTCAACAAGAATCTTCTTTCCCTTCACAACGTGCAACTTTGGCTGGTTGCCCGTCTGATTGTCGACCTTGTAGATGCGACGACCTTGCAAGTCGTAGTGAGGCGTGTTGGCATCATCGAGAGCTGTCTTTACAGCCTCAATCAAATCGGCCTCTCCCCAAATGACACCCACCTCGCCAGGCTGTCCGCTGCCCATTGTGTACTGGCAGTAAGCCTTTCCAGCAGGTATCACCATGCCTTTGGCTGCTTGCAGGAAGCGCGTGGCAGTCTGAGCTTCACTGCGGAAGCTGCGGCTGTTGGCTGCTTCGCGCAGCACATAGATATTGTCGGTGATCACAGTGTAAGGCTTTGCACCTGTGCCAACGAGCAGATTGCCATTGATTGCCGAAGCACTCGCGGCCTGATTCATGTCGAAACGCTGGGCATCGCTGACGCCCACAAGGATGAGGCCCTCGCCAGCCTTCACGGTTCCCGACGTGAGTTTGGTGAGTACAAAGCTCTGAGCATCGAAGCGCGACACATACCAAGCATCAATTCCAAGCTGTCCTATCTCAACATCGACTGTGGGTGAGAAGGCACAAATGCCACCTTGCGGCAACTGAACCGTGGCACCAGGCAACAATGCAAAGTTCTTGGTCTGCTGCCCATTGCTGAACCACACCTGCGACGTGGGGCTCCAGATGTAGCCATCGGCCTGACACATCACATCATAGGTAAGACTCTTGTCGGCCACCTGCAGTGTGTAGCGTCCAAACTGATCGGTTGTGGCCGTGTAGACGAGCTGATCCTTGGTGAGCGTAATGGTAGCCCCCTTAATGGGCAGATCGTCATCGGCATTGGTCACCCGACCGGCCAGCACGCCGTAAGGCAACTCTCTGAACAGAGCCTTGATGGTGACAGTCTTGGTTATCGTCCACTTCAACACAGGATCAGTGACCGATTGCTTCACACCGTCGACCATCCAGCCATCAAACTCAAAGTCGGCCTGCGGCTTGGCTGTGAGTGTGATTTCTGTGCCATAAGCATAACGGCCAGTGCCGCCACCCTCAATCGTGCCGCCCACCACATCGCCTGTGGTGATGGTCACATCATAATACTTAGGTGTGAAGACAGCCGTGAGCGCACTGCTGCCCTGCGGTGTATAGCTGAACGAAGGCTGCTCGCTCAGCGTCTGTTCGGCCTCCACCCACTTCACGAAGTCATAGCCAGTGGCAGGCGTGGCCGTCAGGCTGACAGGCTTGTTGAAGTCGAATGCGCCAGAGGCAGGAGTCACAGTGCCGCCAACAGCAGGCTGGGCCGTAATGACCAGATTCACCTTGCCGCCAGCATACTGCACCCAGGTGGCTTGCTTGCCCACAGCACCTTCGAAGCCTTCATAGTCGGTGATGGTGGCCGTTTGCACAGTGAGCACATAATAACCGTCGGCACCGCTAATGGCCTCGATGTTCAGTTTGTACTGAGTGTCGCTTTCCTTGGAAATGACAATCTGCTTGGTGTCGAGCTGCACACCCTGGCAAGCCAGCGTGATGTCCTCAGCCGTGAACGTCTCAGGCTGAATGGCCTTGTTGAAGGTCACGGTGAGCTGCTTCAGCGGCTCCGTCTGCAGCACGCCTGCTGCGGGATGGCCCTCAATCTTCTGCACAGCCAACTCTACCGAAGGCTTTGGTGCAAAGGTGAGCACAAAGGTCTCGCCACTGATCGACATGTTGGCAACGAAATGCAGTCGGGCATCCTTCACCGGATTGCGACCATCGCGGATGGTCCAGCCCGTCTGCCAAACATTGTCGAGCGGAATTTCCTGTCCGTCGCTCTGGCGCACAATCTTCATCAGTTTCTGCTTGCCCACAGTGGGATCGAGCAGCGAACCGTAGCTCCAACCAGCATCGGTGGGCATCATCGTGAGCCTATATTCCGTGTCGGTAGTCTTGGTCACGTCGGCTTGTCCAATGATATGAACTTCGTCCTGTGTGGCATTGGTGAAGTAAACAGCATCGGGTAGGTCCTCACTGTCGGTCACATCGTTCACCAGGAAGGCACGTCCAGCCGCAGAACTACCGGCCACCATGGCAGGTGTAAAGCCATGAATGAGTTCATGAATGGTGACCTGATCAAGCAGTGACAGGTCTTCATTGCCATAGCTTGTCACATGGGTGGCCTTGATGTCGTAGTCAACAAAGTGACCCAGCAACGAACACTGCAGCCACCACTGGGCGTATGCCTGCGAGTGGGCAGGAATGGTGCCAAAGTCGGTGGGAATGGTCTTGCCCATGGCCAACACCTTTTCCTGTCCGTTGAGCTGCGACGACAGGAACTCGAAGTCGATGAGCAAACCTTTCTCGTTCTCAATAATCTTGGGCTGTTCGGTGGCCATGCGCACATTAGTAGCATCGCCGTTGCCCTTGTTGTTGAAGATCACGGCAAACTCAGAAGGCACCATCGGTTCCACCTCATCAGTCAGTGCGTTGTCGCCCAGGATGTCGCGCTCCATGAAATAAGTCAGATCGAGCTCGGGCGAAGGCTTCACGGTGAGCGTCACAGGATAGAGTTCGCGCGTCACCTCCAGTCCCGTGTAAGGATCCACGTAGCTGAGCGTGCCACCAAACGAATACTCAACAGGCACATCGGGAGCAGCATACTTGGTGGGAATGAACAGGATGGTGGCTGTGCCCGTGCTGTCGATGCCCAAATGCCAGCCAGCATCCATGGGCAGTTCGCCCGTGAAGCCCACCAGGCTCTCGGTGTGCATCTCCATTTCATGAGCCGTGGCCAGCTGCCCCGTGCTCAGGTTGGTCACGTTCAGCTTCAGTTTCACGTTCTCCATGGCAGTAGTCTTGCTGCCGTTGCCCACAGTGAGCGTGCCACGGAAAGCCTGGCGCGTCATGGTGAGTTTCTGATTAATTTGCAGCGTGATGGTGGTGCAGACGCTGTTGTCGTTGTCCTCCATCATCTTCGAGAAAGCCTCGCTTTCCTTCATCCAGAGATCGTCCACGCTAATATAGCCCAGTTCCAAGGCTTTCTCTTCGGCCTCGTCGCTGCGCTGCTTGCACTCACGCAGTTTCTCCAGATGAATGCGGTTGGCATGCTCTGTGCCGTTCTGTTCAAAATCGGTAGAATTGTTCAGACGCTCAACAAAGGCAGCCAACTGTGCCTCGGTGATGCCCTGTGGCTTCACAGCCCGCAACACGTCTATGCTGACCGCACCTTCGTGCATCAACACAGCTTCCAGCACGTCGGCCTGCTCCTGATCAGTGGTCTCACTCAGCCAAGCCTCATCGCCAAACAGTTCAATGAAGAAGTCGGTGCGGGCCTGCCACTGATAGGCCGGAATGGTGGCCATTTGGCGATAGCGTGTGATATAGCCAGCCTCACCAGGATCTTCTTCGATGTCCATCATGGCGCGATTTGGCATGCGGCGCATGGTGCGCGAGGCTGCCTTGCCACTGCTGCAAGGTGCTGTGATGCCAATGAAACAGTTGATGACATTGAACGTCGTGGAAATGGTGCTGCAGGCGATGGTCACCACGCCACTTGCGCCGAAGGTGAAGGGCAAGGCTATGACCGATGCATCCGTACACAACTCGCCCACACAGCCAGCCAAAGTGAATCCGCAGGTGGCCCAATAGCGCCAGTTGCCAGCATCAACATCGCCCAAGCAAGAACCCATGCCATAGCCACAGCCAAAATGAGGAATGAACGAGATACCGCAATCGGTCCACGCCTTGAACTTTTCAAGCTTGCAAATGTCGCAGTCACGCTTCACGTTGACATTGCCATTGCTGCTCCAGCCGCCATAGCCGCTGCTACCGCCACCGTTGGGACTGCCTACGCCACCGCCGCCACCGCCGGCGCCACCACCACTGCCACCAGAAGACGGACATACTTGGTACTGAATCTGACGTTCGGTAATGCCTTCCTTGTTGTCTTCGCCACAGGCCCACTGATAAGCAGTGCGCGAAGCGGTGCGGCAACCGCCACTGCCGCCACTGGCACCACGCATGAGTCGCGAGTTGGCATTGCTCACACGTGTCACCTTCACGGGCACCACAAAGCTCTGCTGGGGTGCCAGGTCAAAGTTGGTGCACTCCACCAACGGTTCCCAGCGGAAGTCGCCCGCATACTCTGGAATGGTATAGCGCGTGTTGAAAGCAGTGATCAGACCCCTGTTGGTGAGCACCGCATTGAACACAAGGCTCTCGCCCATGCCCAGGCTGGGTGCATCAATCTTGTCGGGCTGAATCACCTCAATTACGGGAACGGGCACGTTGGTCTCATATTTCACAGTGGTCACGATGTCGTATTCGTCTTCCACCTCGGTTTCAACCACCTCCCAGCTCACGCTGATAGCCTTCACGCTCAGGTTCACCACCTTGGTTGTGGTGCGGCCGGGGTCAATCAGGATGTTGTTTTTATAAGAATCGTGGTTGTCGGCCGTGACGTTCAGCTGGTAGTAGCCTTCGGGCAGTTCCATGCTCCACTTGCCGTTGTCGCCACTCACGCCCTGCGCCACCATGGCTCCCGTAACGGGATTGCGCAGCACAATCTGGGCATTCTTCACATGAGGTGCTTCCTCTGTATAATAGGTGTATTCGTCGGTCACGTCGACCACCAGCGTACCCGTAGCGTCACTCACGGGCGTAATGTTGAAGTCAATATAGGTGCCGTTACCATTTTCGCAGTTAATGCCGATGCGTCCCGTTACAGGCACATTCAGCTGCATCTGCTCTGTGGGCATCATGCGCAGCACCACGGTAGCCGTGTCGTTCTGGTTCAGTCCCGGCATGGTGCTGCCCGTGAGCGCGGTCATCCAGTCGGGCAGTGCCATGGTGATTTTGCCCGTGTTGCCACGACCATTGTTGGTGAGAATGAAGTTATAGTCGCGGCCCTGATCCTTCAGCATGGTGGTAATGAGCTGGTGCGACTCCACCATCAAGTTGCCCTTGGCAGCACGGCCATAATAGTAAATGGTTATGTCGAGCTGCACGCCTTCAGCCGAAGTGACACGCGTGACCAGTTCCTCCCACTTGTTGCCCTGCGTGGGCACACTGCCCGTGATGCGATAGGTCAGCGTGGTCTTGGCATTGCCAGCCAGCGAGGGAGCCAGGTCGAACTGCATCTGCACATCGTCGGGCCCCGACAGCTTCTCAGCCTTCAGTCCGCTCAAGGGCAGCTTGCCAGGGTTGAGCAGTTCGATGAAGCCCTGACGGGTGTCGCCCAAGATCACATCTTCCGTGATGTACGACTGACTGGCGCGTCGCAGTCCGTAGACATCGAATGTGGCCTGTTCTTCCGTGGTCTTGTCGCCTGGGTAGCAGGCACCCACCACGAAGTGTCCAGCCATGAGGCCGTAGGGCACCCAGTCGAGCGCAAAGTTGCCGTCCATGTCGGTTGTCACCTCCTCAGTCTGGCGCATGCCGTCGTTGATGAAGTAGACGTCGATCTTGGCCGATTCGGTGCGATTGCCCGTGAGCTTGCCCGTGATGGCAATCTTCTCGCCCTGCGTATAGATTTTCTTGTTGGTCTGCACCGTGGCCGTGAAGGGCGACGTGGCCTTCACCTTGCAGTCGGCCGACGTGTTGTTGGTGTAGACCAGTTCCTGCACATCCTTGCCTTCGTTGACCACCGCATAGTAGCTGTGCTGGGCCACCTCGTCGGGCAAGGTGATGCGGCGCACCACCTCAAGCGTTCCGTCAACAGGAATGGCCTGTTCGGTGCGAATGGTTCCCAGCGTTTCGCTCTGTCCACGGCGATAGAACTTCACCACAGTGCCTTCAGGCAGTGGTGCTGCACCCTCATTGACCACGGTGGCCGTGAGCGTAACGGCCGAGCCAACGACCAGTTCTGCAGCCGAGCTGATGAGCGAGCTGATGCGGGCATCGGGCAACGTCTGGTCGGTCACCAGCACGAAGCAGGTGCCCGAAGCAAAGCCATTGGCCGAAACCGTGAAGACCACCGTGCGCGAATCGCCGCTCACGGTGTTTTTCTTCGACTCCACCTCAACGGTGGCCGTCATCTGTCCGGCAGGAATAACCACCGTCTTGTTGTAGACCAACTGGTCGTCGTAGTCGCTGCTCAGCGTCACGGTGAGCGGAGCCGCCGTGTCGGTGGTGTTGCGTTTCACGGTGAGCGTGGTCTTGCCGCCCTCCTTCACCGTGCTGGCCGCCGTGGTGAGTCCCAGCGAAAGGCCGTCGTTGTCGAGCACGGTGAGCTGAGCACTGACGGCACCCATTTGTTCGCCCGAAGCGGCACAACTGCACGACGACACCCAGACGCCTGCCATGACCTGATAGACGCGGTCGCCTTCCTGAATGACATTGTCGACCGGCCCCAGGTTGAAGTAGACTTCTTCCACGCCACGGGCCATCTCAACAGAACGGTTGCTGTAGTACAAGCCGCCACCGGCATCGTCGCTGATGCGCACGGTAATCTTGCTGTTGGTGTTGCCCGTGCGGCGCAGCACGGCCGACACGGCAGTGGGCCCAGCCGCCTCGCTCACCTTATTGGGCGTGAGCGTCAGGGTGAGCACAGGCATGTCGTTGTCTTTCAGA
>Ga0326512_10003812_pt1 | contig 11005 bp, 13 predicted proteins | sample 1_2617_0518_D_FD_203652 | JGI IMG/M metagenome (GOLD analysis project Ga0326512, IMG submission 203652) | Bovine rumen microbial communities from UC Davis, California, United States - 1_2617_0518 | ecosystem: Host-associated > Mammals > Digestive system > Stomach > Rumen | place: USA...
TATTTCAGCCATGCCATAAACTGCTTTAGGTTGGTGAGATAAGAGCGGGTCGTTTTTTCGCTGCGGTCAATCCAGCTAACAAAATCATTGAAAAGAGCGGGGTTAAACTGCTGCGCCGGTGCGATCTGCTGCCGGTTATAAACTGTGATTGCCTCCATTGCTGCGCCCTCCTGTTTCTTGTGTCCTTTTCCTTTTGCTCTTTCATTATAGCAAGGCAGCGGGCGAAATGCAATAGCTTTCTGCACTTCTTGTGCAAATATTTTTTGCTCTATGCTTGCTGCACATCCTGCGCCAATAAAAAAGAGGCTTGCCCGCTGTGGGCTTGCCTCTTGTCGCTTTATTTGGGGCTGTGAGCGGGTTTTGCTGCCGGGTGGTATCTCTGCCCCTCCGGGCGTTATCTGCGCTCAAAACCGCTCAAAATCGCCAATTAGAGAACGCCGAAATAATGCAGAATCCATGCGCCATTTGTTAGAACGGTCGCCGCCGCCAATACTGCAATCATAATGCGGTATCGGGTCGCCTCCCGCTCTGCCCTGCATTGTACGCTTTCAAATGCGTAAAACGGCACTTGCGCCGGGGTCTTTTCTTCTTTGCACTTTTCGCAAGGGGTTTTGTTTTCGTTCATGGTCTTTTATTCCTCCATCGAATTATTGCGGCTAACTGCTGCCGCTGCCGGTCGGTCAATCCGTCACATTCGATAAGCTGCGCCGCCATTCTCTTTATTGCGGCATCGCTCATGCAGGAAACTATATCCTCCAGCACTTCCGCAAATAGGGTTGCGCTTTGTCGTGCTGCGGCCTTGCCAAACTCTCCCGCTAAGTAAATGCGCCATGCCTTTTTGACGGCTCCGGCCTGTAAAAATGCTTTTTGGAGCGGGCGCATATCAACTGAAAGAAAAATCGAACGGGTCAGGCGGGTTAGCTGTCTCCCGGCTTGCGGTTTCATCGCTGGTCAGCCGGTCGGCAAATTTCCCCGCATTATTGATTATCACTTGTGCGGCCTGCAATCTAACTGCCGGATTTACGCCTTTATCGGTCATAATCTCCGAAACGGAATCAATCGCCGCCGACAGCTTTTGATTGATACTATAAACGGCCTTGCGGATAATGTCGTTTTTGGCCTCCATGTACTGCGCCCGAAACTCCCGGTTATCCATCCGTTCATATATCGTGCGGGGCGATATGTCGCAAGCCTGCGCCGCCTCTTTTATGGTGCCATGCTGCAAAAGTGCGGCTATGATCTGTTCATCGGTGCATTTTGTTTTCGCCATGCTCTGCGCCTCCTGTCATTTCCAAAAAGTCATGCAGAGATAAAACAATCATCCATTGTCGCCGGTTCTGCCGATAAATAACGGCTGGTCTGCCGTCTTGCATCCGGGCGGCATCCTCTGCGGCCTGCGTGTACCACTTGTTTATCTCCAGCTTTTCATGCCTCTTGCACTCTATGTGCAAGCCGTCAATGCCGACAACATCCGACATTTTTCCATAATTGAGCGGGTCGCCGGGGCGGGCATCGGTAAAACCGGCCTCTTGCAAGTATCGGGCAAGTTCGATCTCTCCCCGCCTGCCCTTTGCTTGTGCGCTGCGCCCGCTCATAGCGGTAAATTCTCCATTGCTTTCATGCAGGCGTTGCGGGTTTTGTGTATCTCTCCCGCTCTGTGGTAGAGGCTGCGGCAATAACGCTGCATTTCCTCTTGATTTGCCGCTAAGAAATAGCCGGGTGTGCTGCCGGTGCTTGCGCATATCGGTTTGCCCGCTCTGCGCTCCCGCTCTATTGCTGCGGTCAAGTCTCTTGCGGTGATATTCAACGCCTTGCAAATTTCTTTGCCGGTTCGGGCGTTCTCTGCGCCCTCTGATAGATACTCAAAAATCAATGTGCTGCTGCGCCTCCGTGTTACTCTGCGGGCATTGGAGCGGGTCTAATTGCCGGTTCCCGCTCTTGTGCTGCCGCCTCCGCTGCTTTCTTGCTCCAATATCTTTCCTGCTGCGCCTTTACCTTTTCGGGGTTCTCTTTCGCCCATTTGCGTTTGTACGCTCTCCGGGCGGCTGCGGCCTGTTCGGTCATGGTGTTTCGCCTCTCTTTCTGCACATCTTGTGCAAGCCGTTTTCGGTGCTAACTTCCTGCACTTATTATAGCACAAGCAAGAGGAAAAGACAAGGGAAAAGCCCCCTATTTGTTAGGATTTGAGCGGGTTTCCGGCACTTTTGCCAACAAAAAAGAGCGGGGTTTTGCTCCCGCTCTTGTGCGTTTTGTTATTCTTCTTCCGGGTCTATTGCGTCAACGGCCTGCAATGCCTCTTGTAAAGCCCGCTCTATGCGTTTATATCCGTTTAGCTGCCGGGTCAGCTGCCGCCGCAACTTGTCGTTATAGTCGGCCTGCATCGCCTCCAGCCGGTGCGCCGCCTCCGCTGCGTTATCCGCTAAAAGGGATTGTTGCGCAAGGTCGGCATATACGCTATTCAAAGCCCCGTGTGCGGTCTCCGTCCATTCTGCATCGCCGGTCGCAAGCCCGATTGCCGTTAGTGCGGTGTAAAGCGTGGTTTCCGGCTCTGTGCCGCTCTCCAGCTGCTTTAATATCAACTCTTTGTATCGGGCGATCTGCTCCGCTGCCTGCTGCCGTTCATGGTATGTTTGAGCGGGTGCGGCCTCCATGCGCCCCGGCTCCGGCATCGGGTTTTGCGCTGCATACTCCGCTAAAGTCTTTCCCATGCTGCCGCCCCCTTTACGCCTTGCGCCCCGCCTTTTTCTGCGGGGTAAAGTCGATCTCTGCGCCGCTGGTCTCCGTGAATAGGTCGCTTGCCGGGTAGTAATCGAAAAAGCAAGAGTAATTCGCTATTCCATAGCGGTTTTTCAAGCAGCACAATTCAATCTTTCGGGGGTCTGCGGCTTTGGCCTCTTTGATTTTCTCCCGCCGCTCTTTTATGTTGTTCTGCTTGTCAAAGAGCGGGTCGTTTAGGCATTGCAGCTGCAAGCCCCATATAACATCGGCTGTAAACTCAATGCCGCCGCTCTCTTTCAAACTTTCAAAGTCTATCGGGGTCAGATAATTTGCCCTGTTTACGCTGCTGATAACAATAACGGTCAAGTCAAGTTCCCGGCTAAGTCGTTTTAACTCCGTGACGGTGGTATCTATGGTTTCTTTCGTGGTCTGCCGCTTGCCATCGTCTGCCGGTTGCAGGATTTGCAGATAGTCAAGGAATATAACCGGGCGTGTGCCGGTGCGCCGCACATAACGCCGGATATAATCGCCAATAAAGGAAATATCGCAAGCAAAATTGCCCTCTATGATTGATAGCCGGTCGGAAACTGCGGTTTTGTACGCCTGCGCCGCCTCCAGCACTTGCGGGGGCAAATAGCCCTTGCGGATTGAAAGACTTGTGACGGCCTTTTCCCGGTCGGCCTGCGCCGTTCTCCGGGCAAGGCTTTTACTAACCAATTCAAGGCGGCTTTGCTCCAGCGAAAAGAATAATACATCGTTCCCCCGCTCCGCTAATTGATCTGCAAGCTGCAATGCAAAGCTGGTCTTGCCTAAAGAGGAAATAGCCGCCAAAACGTAAAGCCCCGCATAAAGCCCGCCCGCCTGTGCGTCAAGGTTGGCAAAGCCGGTCTTGCGGTCGTTCTTGAAACGCTCAATTTCCCCGCTCATTAGCGCATCAATGTAATATGCGGTATTATCGGGCTTGGCTGCTGCCTGCCGTTGTGCGGCTGCTATCGCCTCCAAAAAGCCGGTTTTGTCGCCGGTCAAGTGTTCGTTTGCGTCTTTATAGCTGCCGTTCACATCTGCGGTTATAAAGCTGATATTCAGCCGCCGCAATCCGGCTGCTAAATCGTCAAATTCTTTCTTTATCCGCTCCGCTGTTTTCGGGTCGGGGTCGTTATCCCGGCACAAAATCAAGGTTGCTGCCGTCCTGCGCTGCTCCAGCTGCGCCAAAAGGATTTTGCCGTTTCCTGCGCTGTTCAATGCGATTGCAGCGGCTCCGGCCTGCAATGCCGACAAAGCATCAAATGCGCCCTCAAAAACAAAGACTTCTTGCACATCGGGTGCAAATATTGAGCGGGCGTTAAATATCGCCGGGGTGCTGCCTGCCGGGTTCATCTTGCTAAATGCGGGCGGGGTCTCCGGGTCAATGCTGCGCCCGATATAGTGCGCCTTGCTGGTCGGAATAATAATCCGGGGGCAAGGGTGCGGCTTGCTCTCTCCCGCTCCCGCTCCGGGTGCGTTCGCCGGGTCTGCTGCGGGGTCAAAGCCTATCCAATACGCCGCCGCTGTTTCCGGGCTAATGCCCCGGCTGCGTAAATACGCAACGGCTGCGGGGTCGTTTAGCCGCTCTCTGCACTCTTGATAATATGCGGTGTAATCGGCATTTGCCGCTGTGGGCGTTTTAACGGCCTTTTCCGGGGCTTTTGCCTCCGGGGGTGTTTCTATATTGCCGGGGTCGCTAAAATCGCTCCTGCGGCCTCCTGTGCGGTCGTTTTTGTGAGCGGGCGCAAAGTCTGCCGCTGCGGTCGGCCTGTATGCGTCAATCGTTATGCCGATCTCCTGCGCCAATAAAGAAAGTGCCGTGTTATAGTCTGCGCCGGTCTCCAGCTGGTAAAGGTCGATAACATCGCCGCCCCGCTTGCAGGCGTGACAATACCATGTGTTTGTGTCGGGGTAATACTTTACTGCGCCGGTGCCGTTGCTGCCGTGACCGCTCCCGCAATCCGGCTGCGGGCAACAATAAAGCCCGCTCTTTGACGGCTGCAAATAGTCGGTGCATCTAATGCGGCTGCGGATTTCCTGTCGTGCGGGTTCTCTTTCCATGAAATAAAATCCTCCTGCCCTTTGGGGCGGTTTTTCTTGCATCCGCTCCGGCACCGTGTTATTATTGCGTTGCCGTTGCGCTGCGCCTAAAGTGTTTCGGCTTTGTGAGCGGGTGCCCCTCTTGCCGGTTGGGGTGCCTGCTCTTTTTTTATGTGTACTTTTTTGTACTTTTTTGGCCTGCCGTATATGCCGAAAAAGTAAGGTTTTGTAAGGGTTTTCCCGCTCCCGCTCCGGGTCTTTTTTATGTCGTGTTTTTTCGCACATTTTGAGCGGGCTTTTTCGTTCGTTTTTGGGCTGGTTTTGGTTCTCCCCCTCCGGGGGTCGCCTGCAAAAGTCGGAATCTTTCGGAAACTCCCCCCTCCCCCGGTGCGCTTTTTCTTTCACCGTTCTTTTTAGGGGGTGCGAAATGTCGCCATCCCCTCCGGGGGTCTATCGCCCTTTTGAATTTTGCGAAAATTTGCGTGTGACTGTGCGCCGGTCTCCGGGTCTAAAGCTGGTAGAGATTTTGCCCCGCCCTCCGGGTGGTGGTAAAAAATCTTTCGGGGGTATTTCGGCGCTGACGCTGCAAGGGTGCCGCTGCCGCCCTCCGGGGGTCTCCCCCCATCCCCTAACTGTGCCGGGGGTTGCGCCGGTAAAGGAAAAGACGGTCTCCGGCTCCGTGGTCGATTCTATCAAAGAGCGGGAATAAATCAAGAGCAAAGCCCGCCGTTTTAACGTGGGCGGGCTGTGCGCCTACAAAAACATATAAAAACATATAGCTTTTTCAAAACTGCGGAAAATTGACAGCCTTTTTCTTTTGCGGCAACATCAAAAAAGCCGCTAAAATCAAGGGTTTCCGGGTTCGTGGTGGATCTCCAGCGGGGCGTTTATGTCGTCAAAGTTTCGCTTTCCTTTGTCGTCAAAGATTCGGTATCATGTCGTCAAAGATTCGGTATCATGTCGTCAAAGATTCGGTATCGGGTAGAGCGGGCGCAAGCTGTGACAACTTGCGCCTCTTGCTCTCAAAACACAATTTTCACGCCGGTAATGCTGCGGCCTTTGGTCTGCTTTGTATATCCTTTAATGGTGCCGATTGCTTTTTGATAGTCCAGCACATCAAAGCAGAAATTGCGGTTATCCATCTGCCGGTCTCTGCTTGTCGTGTTCGCCCCGGTCTCCGTGAATAGGGTATCGAAAAGTATTGTGTCGCTCTGCTCCCGAAACGCTGCAAGGGGCTTTTCCGGCAAAGAGGGGTCTTTCCTGCGCTTGGCATCATACTTGCGCTTGTTGTCTTTGGCTCTGCCGTTGTCATACTCCATAACTGCAAGCCGCCGCACAATATAGCCGGTCATTGCCTGCCGCTCCGGGGTCATTGCGATTAACTCCCCGCTTGGCTTGCCGCTCTTGACTTTCTCTATCGCAATATTCTTTGCGGGCACCGTCAATAGCTGCTTGGTCAACTTGGAATAGGTTAGCATTATCGGCTGCGCTAAGATTTCATAGCCCTGTGCAACTTTCTTGCCGGTGCGGGTCGTGACGGTGTGCCGCCGCCATTGCAAATAGTTTTCGTCAACGGTGTATTTCTGCTGGTCGTTAATAATGCCCCGCCGCCGCATTTCCTCCGTTGCATCCATGAAAATATGCAGGCGGTTAAACTTTTCAAGGGTCTTTGTTATAGCCCCCTTTTGTTGTGCGCTTGGCTTGTCGCTGCCTCCGGGCATCGCTCTAAAGATTTGGTCAACGGTGAAAATCGGGGGCAACTTTTCTTGCGTGGCCTCAATCCATAACGAAATGACAGCATCCGAAACTTGCCGCTCATACTCCGACAATTTAGCATCTGTAATCACTATGCCGGTATCGCCGGGGTCATAAGTTACCATTGCAAAAACCGTTATCTCTTTGCGCCTGCCTTTTGCGTTCGCAACTGGTAAATCCCATCCTTGCGCCCCCTCCGGGCTTTCTATAAGCCGTTTCTGCTGCAATGCGTTCATTAGTGGGTTGTTCGGCATCGTGTGAGAAGTCGGTTTCAAGCCGTCAATAACGGTCAAGGTCGCAACAATGCTTTCTGCCGTTTCCGGGGTCGGGTTCTCCCGCTCAATAAACGCAAACAAAATTGCGGTGCCCTCCGGGTCGATCTCCCCGCCGTTGGTCTGCTCCATGTAAAAAGCATCCAGCTTGCCGAAAATCTCCCGCAACTCTGCTTTCTGTTCATCCGTGAGCGGGTCGGATTTGACCGGCTTTAGGTCGTCATGCTTGGCAAAGAAGTATAAAACGGCCTGCTCTTTGACGGTGAAAAAAGTCTCTGTGTCAGCTGCGCCGGGGTCGGGGTAAACGCCTTGCAGCGGCTCCAGCACGTTTAATGCCTGCATATAGCGGCTTGCGAAAAAGGCATCAAATCGGGCGATCTGCTCTTGTGCTGCGGCCTCCGTCAATAATCGCTGCTGCTCCGGGGTGCGTCTTTCTTTATCGGCTATCTGCTCCGGGTCTGCGCCGGTCATCTCTGCGACAACATCCACTAAGTGATAAAAATGCTGCTGCATATAGCGTGATAAATAGCCCTCCGGCACTCCCCGATAGCTTGCAAGGGTATCTTCCGGGTTTTTGAGCAAGTCCATTTTGAACGCAACAAAAGGGATTTGCTTTTTTATCGTCTCCGCTGCGGGCGGCTCCGGCTCCGGGGGTGTGTCAAATCCCGGCAAAGCCGTTTGCCCCTCCATTTCCGTTGTCGGCTGCTCTTTGTGTTTTACATCTTCCATCCGCTGCGCCTCCTGCGTCAAAGCTGGTCAATAATTGCTTTCGCCTGTTCGTATAACTCCGGGTGTTCTGTGCGGTATCTCTCCACAACTAAATTTGCAAATTCGGTCATGGTTTTGCCGGTCAGCCTTGCCATAACCTTTATAAATTCGTGGTTTTCGGGGGTGAACGCCATGTTAATTCGGGTCGCCTTGCATCCTTTGCGGCCTTGCGTCCGCAACTCTGCCGCCCGCTCCGCTGCCTCTTGCGGGCTTGCGGTTCCCTGTTGCCCTCTGTTGCTGGTCGCCTGTTCGATTGCTCCGTACACTCTGCCGGTGTTCACGCCTGCAAAATCCTTTTTACTTGCCATTGTTTAGCCCTCCTGTATCAATTCGTAAAGTTTTTTATAGTCCTGCGCCGGTTTGGAGCGGGGCGCATAGTCAAATAATGATTGCTGCATCGCCTGCGCCTCCCGGATTGCTATTCCCGGTCTAATGCCGATAAGAAATGGTGCGCCGATCTCCTGCCCCCGCTCCGCTATGGCCTCTTGTAAATAGCGGTTCAATTTGGGGCGGCTGTCGTATCGGGTGAGAACAACGCCGGTTATCTGCAATGCGGGGTTGCTGCGCTGCATTTGGTGGGCTATATCGGCAATTTGGTAAAGCCCTTGCAAGCTGCTGTTGTCGCTCTCCAGCGGTATAATTAGCCCTGTCGCCGCCTGTAATGCGTTGTAAAGCAGCTCTCCCATTTGGGGCGGGGTGTCTATGACTATCAAATCATAAACGCTTTTGAGCGGGTCTATTGCCCTTTGCAGGCGTTTTGCGCTTGCGGGTGTCGTGCGCTCTGTCGCAAGGTCGGGGCTTGCTGCTATTGCGTCAATCCCCTGTGCGGTGCTTTGGATAAGCTGCGCCGGGTCGGTATCGTGCAATAGCTGGTAACTGCCGGGGCGGTTTTGGTCTGCGCCGATAAATAGTGATAAATTCGCCTGCGGGTCAAGGTCGATTGCCAAAACCTTTTTACCGGCTGCGGCTGCTGCCTGCGCAAGTGCTGCCGCCGTTGTGGTCTTGCCGGTGCCCCCTTTTATAACGGCAACGGTCAAAATTTGCATGGTTTCTGCGCCTCCTGTCCTCCTGTTATATTCTTGCACTTCTTGTGCGGATTTCTAATTGTGCTATTCAATCTTAGTTCGATTAGGAATCGCCCCCGCCTGCAAAACCGCTGCCGAAAATCGCCCCGTGTATATAAGGCGTTGCCCGCCCCGTTGTCAAAAGACTTTGGAGCGGGTCGCCGGTGCCGGGGGGCTATTTCTTTTGCCGGATTATCCATTCTCCGGGCTGCGCTGTTATGACTTCCCGCAAGAGGAAATACAAATCAAAAGTGCGCTCCCGGTCTGCGGTATCATCCGCAAGAGCGGTTGCGGCTTTGCGGATAATGTCTAAACTCCAATAATCGCCCTGTGCGGTCAGCTGGTCAAGGCTGCTTTCGATCTCCTGCCGCTGCGCCCGCTCTGTGCGCCGGGGCTTTATGGCCTCCTGCCGAAAGTCGGCATAACCGCAAATTGCGCCGGTGTGCGTGTGCTGCGTCATACTGCCGCCCCCTCTCCGGGTACATAGTCGGCAATGTCGCTTGCAATGCGGTTTAGATACATCCCGATTGCGTGTAACGTGTTTCCGATAACTGCGTCACTCTGCCGGTTGTCGCCCTCCAAAAGCGGATTGCTGATAGCAAAAGCAATGTCGGCTATGGCCTCCAGTTCCCCGGCTATGCTGTCTCTGTCAAGGGTGTTTCGGCTGGTCGTGTTCATGCCTGCGCCCCCTTTTCGATCTGCTGCGCAATCTCTATGCCTGCATTAACGCCGCCTGCAAAAGTAAGCAGCAATTTGACAAGCAAGCCGCCCGTGGTCGCCTGCGGGCATACTTTCTGCAATGCAGCAATTAGCGGCTGCGCCTCCGGGTCTGCTGTCATGTCGCCGGGTTTGCGGTTCCCCTCATCAAGAAACGCTAAGAAATAGCCCGTTATCATATCGGCTATTGCTGCATCCTCATTCGGGGTCGGGGTTCGTTTCTGTTCCTCCATTGTCGTTCGCTCCTTTTCTTGAAATATTGGAGCGGGTCGTTTATAATATTCGTGCCCGCTCCTGCGGTGGGCTTGGCTGCACTCCGTCTTGCTTTGGTCGGCTGTCGGGGTGCGGCCTTTTATTTTATCGGCATTGCCGGTTTTCGCCGGTTTCTGCCGCTAAAATCGGGGCTGTGGAGCAAATAGCAGATTGCCGATAAAGGAAAGTATCGTTTCGGCCTCCGCTATTCGCTCCAGCGGGTCATTATTTACGCCATTGCAGCGGCTATGCCGGTCAGCTGCTCCAGCTGCGCCGGGTTCAACTTAGAAATAAGCCGCTCCAGCTTTTGCCGGGGGTTGCTGCTGCCGGTGCCGTGGTAAAGGTTGTAAAGGTCTTGTGCGGTCGCTGCGTCCTGCTTTTCCGTGTCGGTGTGCAAGTAAATTTCCGTTGTCGCCGGGTTGCTGTGCCGCATATAGGTTTGCGCCGTGTATAGATTGCCGGTCATTTCCATAACTGCGGTGCCGCAACTGTGGCGCAAGCTGTGAGCGGTCAAATATTCGGAATCAAAACCGGCCTCTTTCATGGCCTGTTTTAGCATCGTGCTAATTGTGGTCGGGGCAATGCGCTTGCCGCCGCTGCGGTTGCCGGTGCTAACAAAGAGCGGGCTTGTGCCGGTCGGGTTGTCGGTGCGGCTCCGCAAATACTCTTTGACGGCTGCGGCAACTTCCGGGGCTATCGGTTTCTTTTGGTCGGGTTCGCTGTGCCCCTTGCCCCATACATAAAGCCATGATTGCCCGCCTCTTGTTTCAAGGTCTTTTATATTGGCTCTGCTGATTTCAACGGTACGCAAGCCCGCATTGACCGCTAAAAGATACATAGCATAAAGCCTCTTGCCCTGTTCGCTGCTGCGCTGCATCCGTCCGGCTGTGTCTTTCTGCGCCTCTTGTGCGGCCTGCTGCCGCTCCTGCGCCCGCTCTGCAATGCTGGTTTCAATGGTCAGCACTTCCGAAACGGTCAACGCCTCTTTGCGGTGCGTGTCGTTCTTTACTTTGGGGGCGTGAATATTCGCCGCAATATCCGGGTAAAGGTTGTTTGCAGCTGTCCAGCGGAAAAATTGGCACACAATACGCAAGTACGCCGCAACGGTGTTTGCCTTGCATACTATCTTTAGCGGGGTGCCGGTGCTATCGGTGCGGTATTTCCAGCCGTCAACGCTCCGGGGGTCAAGTGCGATTGCGTCATGCTCTGCGGTCAGCCATTCCCGATAAGAAATAATGTCCGCTCTAACCGGGTTCGCAATCGCCGCATATTTCAGCCATGCCATAAACTGCTTTAGGTTGGTGAGATAAGAGCGGGTCGTTTTTTCGCTGCGGTCAATCCAGCTAACAAAATCATTGAAAAGAGCGGGGTTAAACTGCTGCGCCGGTGCGATCT
>Ga0326512_10003813_pt1 | contig 11002 bp, 12 predicted proteins | sample 1_2617_0518_D_FD_203652 | JGI IMG/M metagenome (GOLD analysis project Ga0326512, IMG submission 203652) | Bovine rumen microbial communities from UC Davis, California, United States - 1_2617_0518 | ecosystem: Host-associated > Mammals > Digestive system > Stomach > Rumen | place: USA...
ACAAGGGCGAAGCGGTCGACCTCGAGCTCTACGCCTCGACGCCCGAGGAGATGGAGGAGCTCATGGACCAGGTCGAGAATCTCCTCGACGAAAACGAAGTCTTTTACAACAAAACAGCGGACACGGTCTACATCGAGACGGAGGACTTCTACGAGACCCTCTACGAGATCTAAGCCGGCCGCGAAAGGAGCTTAAAGTGTCTAATAAGAAAAACAAGGTCAAATACAACCTGAAAAACGCGCACTACGCGATCGCAACGATCGCGGCGGACGGCACCGCGACCTTCGCCACCCCGGTCGCCTGGCCCGGCTCCGTCTCGCTCTCCCTCGACGCTCAGGGCGAGCCGACGATCTTCTGGGCCGACGGCATCCAGTACTATGTCGTCAACAATAACTCCGGCTACTCCGGAGACTTCGAGAGCGCGATGGTCCCCGAGAGTTTTCGGAAGGACGTCCTCGGCGAGATCCTCGACCAGAACGGAGTCCTCATCGAGGACGCGGATGCGGCGAGCGTACACTTCGCGCTGCTCTTTGAGTTCGACGGCGACGTTCATCAGATCCGCCACGTCTTTTACAACTGCACCGCCTCCCGCCCGGGCGTCGAGTCTCAGACGAAGGAGGAGACGACCGAGGTCAACACGGAGACCCTGACGATCACCGCCTCCCCCGTCTACAACGCGGCCCTCGACAAGAACATCGTAAAGGCCCGCAGCGCGGCGGACACCGACGCGACGGTCTACTCGACCTGGTACGACGCCGTCTATCAGCCGAGCGGCACCGCCCACTACGCCGTCGTCTTCAGCGCGAACGGCCACGGCGTCGCCCCCGCAGCTCAAAGAGTCGAGGCCGGCGGGACCGCGACTCAGCCGACTGCGCCGACTGCGACCGGCTACACCTTCGGCGGCTGGTACACGGACGCGGCTTGCACCACCTCTTTTAACTTCAGCACGGCGATCTCTTCCGACGTTATGCTCTACGCGAAGTGGACCGCTAACGCCTAAGCCCGCGAACCGACAACAAAAACCACGGCCTTCACCGCCTACTCAGGCGGCGGAGGCCGTAACGCTATGGAGGGCGCGAAAACGATGCTAATCATTATTCTCAGCTTGATCGCGGTCTTCGCCGCTCTCTTCGGAGCTGCTTTTATAGCTATCATCTGGACATATCGACCGGACCTCTCCGTCCTGGATATTCTTCGGGGGGCCGTGAAAGAGCTCAAAAATCGAAAGTGAAGGAGTAACGAAAAAATGTATAAAACGATCACCCTCGAGCTCGCGACCGGCGAGGACCAGGACTTCCCCTTCCTCGCTTGCGGGACGACTTCCATCCGCTACAAGATGATCTTCGGGAAGGAACTCTTCGGCGAGATCACGTCGATCGTCGGCTCTCTCGACGCGGCGACCCTGGCGAAGATCACCGCCGCCTCTCAAAAGGCCGCGGAGGCCGGGCAGGATGAAGTGAAGCTCGACGAGCTCGATCCGGACACGCTCAAGGCCTTCCTCGCGATCGCCGGCTCCGGAAAGCTCGACACCGTCTCAAAGATGGCTTACATCATGAACCGGCAAGCCGAGAAGGCGGAGATGAACAAGCTCAACCTCGACACCTATCTCGACTGGCTCGAACAGTTCGAGACGCTCACCTTCCTCACTCACGCGCTCGACTTCATCTCCCTCTACATGGACAACAGAGAAGGGACGAGCGCGTTAAAAAAAAGTCCCGCCCCATCGATCGTGAAGTAAACAGCGCTCTTTTTTTACTTCGCGCGAAGCAACTTGGCCTCACCCTGGCCGAGATGACAGAGATCGACGAGGGCGTCATCCTCGACATGATAACGGAGAGCGCAAACGACAACGCGGCCGACGCCTATCATCAGGTCGCGACACAATCCGACTTTGACAAGTTCTGAAGAGGTGCCTCATGGCTGACAGAATCAAGGGAATTACAATCGAAATTGATGGCGACACCAAAAAGCTACAGGACGCCATCCGGGGGGTAAACTCCGAAATCCGGACGAGCCAGGCACAGCTAAAGGACCTCGACAAGCTCCTCAAGCTCGACCCCGGAAACACGGAGCTCCTCAAGCAGAAATATAAAGCCCTCGGCGAAGAGATCGAGGAGTCAAAGCGAAAGCTCGAGACCCTCAAAGAGGCCGAGAAACAGATGAAGGACGCGAGCAAGACCGACACGGCCGAGTGGGACGCCCTTCAACGCGAGATCGCCGAGACAGAGCAAAACGTCAAGAGCCTCACGGAGCGGATGAAGGAGTTCGGCTCCGTTTCCGCTCAGCAAATCGCCGCCGCCGGCGAAAAGCTCAAGGGCGTCGGCGACAAGATGACCTCCGTCGGCAAGGACCTGACCACCCACGTCACCCTTCCGCTCGTCGCGATCGGGGCCGCCGGCGCGGCTTCCTTCGCGGAAGTCGACAAGACGATGCAGCTCACCAACAAGACGATGGGCAACACGGAGGAACAGGCGGAGATGCTCAGCCGGGCCATGAAGGAGGCCGCGGCGAACAGCACCTTCGGAATGAACGACGCGGCCACCGCGACGCTGAACTTCGCCCGAGCGGGCCTCTCGGCCGAGGAGGCCGCGGCGGCCCTGGCCCCGGCGATGAACCTCGCGGCCGGTGAAGGCGGCGACCTCGACACGGTCTCCGCCGGCCTCGTCGCTACGATCAACGGCTTCCACGGCTCCTTCGATGAGGCGAGTCACTACGCCGACGTCTTTGCGGCTGCCTGTAATAACTCCGCCCTGGACGTCAACAGCCTCTCGAGCGCGATGTCCGTCGCCGCTCCGATCTTCGCGGCAGCCGGCTATTCGATCGACGACGCCGCTCTTTATATGGGCGTCATGGCGAACAACGGCATCGACGCCGACAAGGCGGCGAACTCCCTGAAGACCGGCCTCGCCCGACTCGTCTCCCCGGCGAAGGAAGGCGCGGAGATGATGAAGCAGCTCGGGATCTCCGTCACGAACGCCGATGGCTCAATGAAGGACTCCGTCACGATCCAGAAGGAGCTGCACGACGCCTTCGCTCAGCTCTCCGAGTCCGAACAGATCGCGGCGGCCTCCGCTATCTTCGGCAAGAATCAGATGGCGCCCTGGCTCGCCCTCATCAACACGGCCCCCGGCGACGTCGACGAGCTCAGTGCGTCCCTGGCCGGTTGCGCGGGAACGACCGACGAGATGGCAAAGGCCATGATGAGCGGCTTCGGCGGCTCTCTCGAGAAGCTGAAAAGCTCGCTCGACGTTCTGATCACGTCCATCGGCGAGCGCCTCGCCCCGACAATCCTGAAGGTGGCGGAGTTTGTCCAGAAACTCGTCGACAAGTTCAACGCTCTCACCCCGAAACAGCAAGAGACCATCGTCAAGATTGGCCTCATCGTCGCGGCGATCGGCCCCCTGCTCGTCGTCCTCGGCACCCTTCTCTCGTCTATCGGGTCGATCATGACCTGGGCGCCGAAGATCGTCTCCGGAGTCTCGAGTGTCATCAGCATCGGCGGGAAGCTCATGAGCGGCCTCAAGGCGCTCTGGGCGGTCCTCATGGCGAACCCGATCGTCCTCATCATCGCGGCGATCGCGGCCCTCGTCGCCGGCTTTATTTACCTTTGGAATACCTCGGAGGACTTCCGAAACTTTTGGATCAACCTCTGGGAGAACATCAAGGAAATCGCGAAGGCCGTCGTCGACGCGATCGTCACCTTCTTCACGGAGACGATCCCGAACGCCCTGAACTCTGTCAAGGAGTTCTTCCGCAATACCTGGGAGGTAATCAAGACCGGAGCCTCGAACGCTTGGAACGCCGTCAAGACGACGGTCATGACCGTCTGGGACGGGATCAAGTCCGTCGTTACGACCTCGACCGGCAACATTAAAAGCGCCGTCTCGGGAGCCTGGAACGCCGTCAAGTCGACGACCGTCTCCGTCTGGAACGGGATCAAGTCCGCGGTCGCCTCCGCGATCGGCGGCGTCAAGTCTACGATCTCGAGCGGCCTGAACTCCGCGAAGTCGACAATCACGAACATCCTCAACGGGATCAAGTCGACCTTCTCCTCCGTCTGGGAGGGCGCGAAGAACATCGTCTCGAACGCGATCAACCGGATCAAGAGCTTCCTCAATTTTCACTGGGAGCTCCCGAAGCTCAAGCTCCCGCATATCAGTATTTCCGGGCGCTTCTCGATCAATCCCCCGAGCGCCCCGCACTTCTCTATTCAGTGGTACAAAAAGGCTATGGATGAGGGCATGATCCTCAACGCCCCGACGATTTTCGGCGCGGCGGGCGGGAAGCTCCTCGGCGGCGGCGAAGCCGGTCCGGAGGCCGTCGTTGGAGCGGGATCGCTCCGGAGTATGATCCAGGAGGCCGTCGCCTCACAGACCGCGACGCTCGCGACCGCTCTCGGCGGAGACACCTACGTCTATATCGGCGAACAGCAGCTCGACGCTATCATCCAGAAATCAAATCAGAGAGTCACCCTCAGATCAGGAGGTCGCGCGAAATGATCGGAATGGTATTTTTGAAGATCTCCGACGAAGTGATCCCCGTCAAAAAGGACGACTACACGCTCAGCTATATCGACGTCGAGGCCTCCTCGACCGGGAAGACCGAAGCGGGGACGAACCACGTCGACATCATCCGCGAGGGCGTCCCCGAGGTCACGGTCTCCCTGACCGTCACCCGGACCTGGCTGCAGAAGCTCAGAACCTACAAGAAGGCCGGCGTCCTCTCCTGTCACTATTACGACGCCGAGGTCGGCGGCCTGATCCCCTGGTCGGCCCGGATGACGGACTTCACGGCGAAGGTCGCCGACAGCTCCCTCGCTGACGGAGCCGTCTGGGAAGTCGCCTTCAAATTGGAGGACATGGAAACAAATGTATAACATCATCTCCGACTACTATGACGAGCTGATCCGGTCGAACTACCGGCGCCTCGGCTGGTCGGGGACCGTCACGGACAAAAACGGCCGCGTTTATCCCTTCCGCTCGAAGCACATCCAGAAGGACTCGGGGACAATCACTCGATCTTGCTCCGGCTCGACGGATCTCGAGCTCGGGAGCGTCTACGCCTCCGAGCTCGACATAGGGCTCTTTGCTGCGGACATCGGGATCACGGACCGCTATGTCCTCTATGACGGCGAGGTCAAGCTCGGCTCCCTCATCTTCATCTCGAACGGGATCCGGTCATGGAATGACGCGGCCGCCTGTACCTGGGAGGAGCTCTCGAACAGTCCCTGGCAGACCCCGGACGCCTATGACACGATCCCGATGGGCGTTTATACCATCAACGAAGCGACGCGCTCTCCGGGCGGCCTGATCTCGATCAAGTCCTTCGACTATATGCTCAAGTTTGACAAGGACATCCGCCCGAACGGCTCGACGAAGCCGGCCTTCAAGTGGCTCCAGGAGTGGTGCGACAGGTGCGGCGTCGTCCTCGGGATGACTCGCGCCGAGGTCGAGGCGCTCCCGAACGGCTCGACGGAGCTCAACTTCACGACGACCGACGACATCCACACCTATCGAGACGCGCTCAGTCATCTCGCGACGGCGCTCTGCTCCGTCGCTCAGATCAATCGCTTCGGCGAGCTGATCCTCATCCCCTTCGGGTCGATGACCGTCCTCAAGACGGTCCGGGCCCGGCACCGTTTCAACTCTTCCCTCGCGGACTACATCACCCGCTTCACGGGCCTCTACGCGACATGGTACGCCGGAGGCCTGACCGAATACTATCACGAAGCGCAGGACGACGGCCTCATCGTCAACATAGGGGCGAACGCCTTCCTGCAGATCACCGACGACACTGCCCGAAAACGGGCTTGTCAAAATATCATCGACACGCTCTCGGCCGCTCAATATACGCCCTTCGAGGCGGAGATCCCCTTCGACCCCTGTCTCGACCCGATGGACGTCATCTCCCTCACAGAGGGCGCGGCCGCCGGCGAGGTCTCTTGCCTCACGGAGATCGTCGTCAAGCTCAACGGCACGACGACGATCAAGTGCGTCGGCGAGAACCCGAAGCTCAATCAAGCGAAGAGCCGATGGACGAAGGACATCGAAGGCATCATTGATACCCAGGAGGGCGTCGATGGGTCTCAGACGTTCTGGCTCTCGGATGCCTACCTCAACGACGATCTCATCGTCCAGACCGAGGCTCAGGTCGTGACGGCCCTCCTCTTCCGGATCACAACGGACAAGGGCCGCGGCGACATCAACTTCACGACGACCTACAGCATGATCGCCGAGGGGACTGTCACGATCGTCGTCTATGTCGACAACAAGGAGTGGTTTTTGCTTCAGGAGGACAAACGAGCCGGCCACGCGATCTCGACCGTGACGACGCCCTTCGAGATCTTCTCGCTGAACAACGAACAGCACGAGGTGCGCGTCGAGATCTCTTGTCTCCCGCTTATTTCTCCCGCGAGCGACCTGTCCTGGAAAACCGCCGCCTTTTACACCTGGGGCGAGATGACCGGACACACCTGGGGCGCGAGCGCGTAAAGGAGGACCCGGATGCCTATTTCAATCAAAGCCCGAAACGCCCGCCTGGTCGTCTTCGGCTACAACGTCGCAACGGATCGGATCGTCTGGACCCGCGACCCGACGAAGCAGCACTTCATCGGCGACACGCTCGACCTCACCGGGACGATCATCACGGCCTACTACAAAGATGGGACCATGTCCGACATCACGGACCTCTGCTCCTTCGATCCTGCGGAGGGCGACTTCCTTCGGGAGTCGGGAGAGCTCGATCTCACGGCGACCTATATCGACCAGGCCTCGAATACCTTCGACTGTAACACGACGATCCGCGTCGGCGGCATCGAGTTCATTCGATTCTCTCAGGTCTTCACGCAGCAATACTACGTCGGAGACACCCCCGACGTCTCTCAGCTTCGAGTGGAGGCCGTCTGGACCGATATGAGCGGAGAGCCAAACGAAGACGGACAGACGACGACCTCTCAGATCCTTCGGGTCGAGGACATCACCGACCGCTGTTCCTTCACGATCAACGGGGAGCGCGTCGGGCCCTTCACTTTCGGTGGGGAGAACTCCGTCGAGGCTCACTTCACCCACGAACTCGCGGGCGAGTTCTTCTGCTCCGACGAGTTCAAGGTCGGCGCGGCGTCCCGTTTGATCATCGTCGGCGACACGAGTGCCCTGAAGGAGAACACGCAGCTCAACTTGACCGGATTCCAGGTCTATTGTCAGTACACAGACGACGGAACCGACTCCGGCGCCTCGCTGAAGTCCGTCGAGGTCACGGAGTCCTGCACGATGACCTTCGAGGGGCGCCCCGTTACGCTCGGCCTGAATCCGAACGTCTGGATCCCGCACGTCGACTACTTCGACGCCTCCCTCTATCCGCGGCCCGAGGACAAGACGAAGACCCACGCGATCGTCATCAACGTCCACTACAACGCCGAGGGGATCGAGCTCGACACCGACTGCCTCGTCGATACGATCCCGATCAACTGGATCTATTGGGCGACGGATCCCGACGAGCTCGACTACTATGACGGCGACACGATCTCGCTTGACGGCGGCTCCGTCGTCGCGGAGTTCTCGGACGGCAGCACTCTTGACATCACCGGCGACTGCGTCTTCAATCCTCCGGACGGGACGACCTTCGAGGGCTATTATGACCTGACGGCTACCTTCACGACTCACGCCGGCGAGGTCTATGACTGCTCGCTCGTCTTCAACAACCTCCTCGACGACGTCTGGATGGACCCCGACGGCGAGCTCTGGGTCGAGCCTTGGGACGATCCCGACTCCGGCTGGGGCGAGGGCGACTGGGAGCAAGTCGACCTCACCGACGTCTCGAACTACAACACCTATGCCTATTCCGGCTTCAGGTATCAGACGATCGACATCCCCGGCGGCGCGGCCTTCGTGATCCCGTACTTCCCCGGGAACGACTACATCGTCTGGACCGGCCCCGACATTCACGGCTTCAAGAACGGGAAAGCCTACCGCTTCAGCTATGAGGCGACCTCGATCAATATGAACACCGGCTGCGGAGCCCAGGTCATCTCGGTCACACCTGAGACAGGAACCTTCAACGGCCAGCCGGTCCACTTCGCTTTTCGGATGAATCACGACAATAACAGCGTCGTATCAAGAGGCGCTGTCTCCGGAATGGTCGTCCGGAACATCGCCGTCACTTATGTGGGGTAAAGAATCATGGAATATTATGTGCCGAAAACAGAGTTCAACGCCGCGCTCATCCCGATCACGGAGGGCTGCTCCTGGAACCGATGCGACTTTTGCGAGATGTACAAGCGCCTCGAGCACCGGGAGTTCTCCGAAACGGAGATCGCGAAGTTCATCAAACGGGAACGGCGACGGGTCCCGGACGCCCGCGCCCTCTTTATCGAGTCCGGCGATCCGCTCGAGGCTCCGGTCTCGCTGATCGAGCGGTCGATCGAGCTCAGCCGCGAGGCCTTCCCCGGCATCGGGCGCGTCTCAATGTACGCCTCCGCGCTGAACATATCCAGGAAGAGCGACGCGGAGCTCTCTCAGCTTCGCGCCGCCGGAGTGGAGCGTTTATACGTCGGGATTGAAACGCGCTCAGAGGCGGCCTGGGAGGCCATGAACAAGGGCCTCGACTTCGATGAGGTCGAGGCTCAGCTCGACCGGCTCAGCCGCGCCGGCATCGACCACGCCCAGCTTTATATGTCTTGCGTCGCGGATCCGGCGGAGGACGGCGCGGCCATCGCCGACTTCATCAACCGGACGCGGCCGGTCCTGATCGTCATGCAGCCGATCGTCCGCGGGCTTCACGTCCCCGAGGCGCGGGACATCTACACCGAAGAGCTGGCCCTCTTGGAGAACCTGACCGTCGCCGTCGACTATGAGCTCACGGATCTCGAGCGCTCTGTCATTCACGGCCCCGACGACGTTCAAGCCGACATCGAGTGGATCAAGAGAAGGCTCGATAATATCGAGAAAGGAAGGTAAACCCCGACATGGCAACACAGACCACGAACTATAACCTCGTCAAACCGGACATCACCGACAACGTCGACGTCACGGTCCTCAACGGGAACGCCGACATCATCGACACCCAGCTCAAGAGGCTCAGCGACGGCAAGCAGGACAATTTGATCTTCGACGACGCCCCGACGGCCGGGAGCGACAACCCGGTCACGTCGGACGGCCTGAAACAGGCCTTCGACGCCGTCCAGGCCTCGCTTGTCTTCGACAACACCCCGACGGCCGGGAGCGACAACCCGGTCAAGAGCGGCGGCATCAAGGCCTACGTCGACGACGCCGTCGCGAGCGTCGACGTCTCCGCTCAGCTCGCGACGAAGCAAGACGTCCTCACCTGGGACAATACTCCGACGTCCGGGAGTAATAACCCGGTCAAGAGCGGCGGCCTCTACACCGTCAAGCGGTCGCTTGAAAACGACATCGCGGCCCTCCAGGCGGACGTCGCCTCGATCGCCGCGGGCCTCATCTGGCAGGCCTCCGTCGCGAACTTCAACGCGATCTCGACGACCTACCCGTCGCCGTCGACGAATTGGGCCGTCACCGTACAGGACACCGGCTACACCTACGTCTATAACGGCACCGCCTGGGTCCTCGCGCTCATCAACTCAACGAACTATCTCACGGCCAACGAGACCCGGGCTATTTTGGAGGCTACGACATGATCAGAGGAACGACTCCGACTTTGACGCTCACGCTCTCGAACGAGCTGGACTTCGAGAGCTACTTCGTCACCTTCAAGCAGGAAGGCTTCACGGTCATCGAAAAGACCGAAGAGACCAGCACCCGGGAGGGCAAGGTCATCACCGTCCAGCTCACACAGGACGACACGCTCCGCCTCAAGGACGGGATCGCGGTCGAGATTCAGGTCCGCGGGAAGATCGGCGGGAACGCCTACGCGACGAAGATCAAGAAGATCTACCCCGAGGCGATCCTCAAGGAAGGAGTGATCTAAATGGCCGAGCTTGACTTGACTGTTGAAGAGAACGCCGTCTCCCTCGACATGGAGATCGAAGAGGCCCAGACGATTTACGAGAACGATCACTCGATCCTCGTCAACCGCGACGCCGTCGACTCTCACCCGATTAGCGCGATCACTGGCCTCGCCGGCGTCCTCTCGTCGCTCGCCGGGGACATTGACAACCTCGACAGGAACCAGGCCTCACAGGGCGAGGCGATCGACTCGCTCGGAGAAACTCAGACCTCACAGGGCGAGCGGATCAGCTCGCTCGAGGAAAATACTATGCTGCCGATGACGGCAGAGGAAGCGAGGAACATTCTAAATGCCGAATAACAACGAAAAAGCGGTCGGATCGGCCGCTCTCACGGAGGTCCGTGACTGGGTCCGCGAACAGATCCCCACCGTCGACAACGCTCTCAACGCTCAGAGCGGGAACGCGATTGCGAACAGCGCCGTCGCGACCGCCCTGAACAACTACGTCCCGCGCTCCGAGGCCGCGAACTACATGGGCGCGATCCTCCGGATCACCTTCGACGAAGACTTCGAGGGCCAGACATACACTGTCACGGGCGGCGGCGAGACCTTCACCGGGACCGTCCCGGCCGGCCTCGTCGTCAACCAGACCGTGCATCCCGTCGGGCTCACGACCTACACGATCAGCGCGACGGCCTCCGGAGAGTCCGAGGCGACGGAGTACACTCAGGACGTCCAGTTCTACGGCGTCTATCCGATTGATTTTGAAGTCGGCGGTGGCTTCGAGATCGTCTCCTGGGCTGACGGCACCGACGAACAGATCGCGGCCCTGATCGCCGCGGCCGACGCCGGCAAGGTCGACCTCGTCCAGGACGCCGGCTGGGCCGTCGGCGATGTCCGGACCGTTCAGCTCTCCGCGATGGCCGCGACGGGCGTCGGCGAGACTCACGCGGCTCAGACCGTGCAGCTCGTCCTCTCTCACGCCGGAGCAACCGCGGGGATCAGCCGCGCCGATGGCGGGACGATCCACTTCCAGGTCGATCAGAAGGACGAGCTCGCCGAGACCGGCTACATGAACAGCTCG
>Ga0326512_10003814_pt1 | contig 11002 bp, 12 predicted proteins | sample 1_2617_0518_D_FD_203652 | JGI IMG/M metagenome (GOLD analysis project Ga0326512, IMG submission 203652) | Bovine rumen microbial communities from UC Davis, California, United States - 1_2617_0518 | ecosystem: Host-associated > Mammals > Digestive system > Stomach > Rumen | place: USA...
CCCTCTGCGACCCCAAAAAACGCGCAGTTATTAGGCGAAAAACGGCCATTTCGTTACGCCGTGGCCAGCATAAAACACTGATTTTCCCTATTCTCTCCCTCCCTGTAGGGGGTTTGCATGTCGTTTCATCTTCAGAACGGCATGCAGGCCCCCGTTTTTCATTCGATCCTACGAAAGGAGCGGCACCCGCATGGCAGATTTCAAGGTAACAGACGAAACAACCATCAGCACCACAGAGCTGGCGCGGGTGCTCGGCTTGAGCGTTCGGCGCATCCAGCAGATGGCGCAGGATGGCACCGTTCCCCCGGCAAAGAAGGGCCGCTTCCGGCTGAATGATTCGGTGCAGCGCTACATCACCTTTATCACCGGCAATCAGCTTACCGAGGATGAGCAGAAGATGGAGAAGACGCGCAAGAGCGCCGAAGTGCAGATCAAGGTGGCAAAGGCAGCGGTGGCAAAGCTGGAAGCGTCGGAGCTTCAAGGCAAGATGCACCGCAGCGAGGATGTCCAGGCCATCACCGAGGACATGGCCAGCACGCTGCGCAGCCTGTTGATCGCGCTTCCCGGTCAGCTGGCCGTGGACTGCAACAACGCCGACACCGCCGCCGAGTGCGCGGCGATCATCAAGAAGGGCGTTTACCGCATCATGAATGAGATGTGCAAGTACAAATACGACCCGGACAAATACGCAGAGCGCGTCCGTGACCGGCTGAACTGGGACACGATGGTGATCGGCGATGAATAAATCCGACAGGCTGAACGCCGTCATTACCAAGGCGCTTCAATCTCTGCGCCCGCCAGAGGATTTGACCGTCAGCGAATGGGCCGACAAGTATCGCGTACTGTCTTCGGAATCCTCCGCAGAGCCGGGGCCGTGGAGCACTTCGCGCACACCGTATCTGAAGGACGTCATGGATGCATTTTCGGATATCAACGTCCGCCACATCGTTATGGTGTCCGCTTCACAGGTCGGCAAGTCTGAGCTGGAAAACAATATCATCGGCTACATCATCGAGCAGGATCCCGGCTCGATCCTTTTTATACAGCCAACCATGCAGGATGCCCGCGAGTACAGCAAACTTCGCATCGCCCCCATGTTCCGTGATACGCCGGTGCTGGCGAAGCGCATCGGGCCGCAGAAAAGCCGGGACAGCGGCAACACGATCATGCAGAAGAGCTATCCCGGCGGCATCCTGACGTTGACAGGCAGCACCGAGGCCCATGCCCTGGCGTCGAAGCCCATCAGATACGTCATCGGCGACGAGCGCGACCGCTGGGCAACGAACGCCGGAAACGAGGGCGACCCGTGGCAGCTGGCCATGGCCAGACAGATCACCTTCTACAACGCGAAGAGCGTTGAGGTATCCACACCGACCATCAAGGGTAAAAGCGCCATCGAGGATGCATTTTATAAAGGGACCATGGAGCGCTGGTGCGTAGCCTGCCCCGCCTGCGGCGAATACCACAACATCGTTTTTGCGGATATCCGCTATGAGTACGACACCAACGTCACGAACAACAAGAAGTCGTATCGCGTCAGCGACGTTTACTATGTGTGCCCGAACTGCGGCGCGATCTCCTACGAGAAGGAGATGAAGCGCCAGCCCGCCAAGTGGATCGCGGAGAACCCGGAAGCCTACAAGAACGGGACTCGCTCATTCTGGCTGAATACCTTTGTCAGTCCATGGCAGAGCTGGGACAAGATCATCCTGAAGTTTCTGGAAGCCCGAGGCAGCACCACACAGCTGCAGGTCGTGTATAATACGCAGTTCGGTGAGCTGTGGGAGGATCGCGGCGGGCTTGAGGATGAGGATACCTACATGGCGCGGCGCGAGGAATACGATGCCGAGCTGCCGGACGGTGTGCTGGTTCTGACATGCGGCGTTGATACGCAGGATGACCGCCTCGAATACGAGGTTGTCGGCTATGGGCTGCACAATGAGACATGGGGAATTAAGCGCGGTCAGCTGATGGGCAGGCCGGACGATCCTGCCACATGGACGGCGCTGGATGACGTAATAGACCATATCTACCGCTACGCAGACGGGAAGGGCGTGAAGATCAGCATGACGCTGGTCGATAACGGCGGTCACTTCTCGCAGGATGTAAGGCTGAATTGCCAGCGGCGCATCGGCAAAAAGGTATTTGCCTGCATGGGCATGTCAGGCGACAGGCCGTATACAGCGCCGCCGAAGAAAATCCAGATCGTCACGAAGGGCAAGGCGTACCTCGGCACATGCTGGATGTATCAGATCGGCGTCGATGCCGGGAAACAGAACATCATGGACAATCTGAAAGTCCAGCAGCCCGGATCCCGCTACTGCCACTTCCCCATCAATGATGACCGTGGTTATGGCCATGCGTTCTTCTGGGGATTGCTTTCGGAGCACGTCGTTTACAAGGAAGGGCACCGGCAGAAGTGGCAATGGGCTATCATCCCCGGACATGAGCGGAATGAGCCGCTTGACTGTCGCAACTACGCCAACGCCGCCTTTAAGATACTGGCTCCCGACATGGATGCCATGCTGCGACGGCGCAAGGGCATGCCGGATTCATCCGCGCCAGCACCGAAGCCGAAGAAGAAGGCAACCAAACCGACTATCGACAGATACTTTGATGAATGGTAGGTGATAGCATGACCAGGGAGACAGTGCAGGAGCGTCTGACGTATTGGCGGATGCAGCTGGGAAAGCTGATGGACGCATATACGGCGCTGCTGGATGGCGGCGTGAAAAGCTACAAGATCGATGACCGGGAGCTGACGCGCTTCGACATCGCGTCACTGAAACGCGCCATAGAAGATGCCGAGAACAAGGTCAACCAGTATGAAGCCATGTTGGACGGCATGAAGCCGCGTCGGGCCTTTGGAGTTGTCCCGCGCGATTGGTAATTGGATAATTGCCCGAAAGGGCGTTATCAGCGCAGCAGTAGAGAGTTTGTGCTCTCCTTTCGCTTTACTGCTGCGCTTTATATTTTGCATGATTGGAGGTGGTTATGATGGGTGACGCATTGCGTCCGATGGCCAGCGGCTACAGCGATGCCGGGGCGAGTACAGTCCGACGGGCCTTGAAGGGCTTCACAGCTATATCCTCAAATGCGAACGAGGATATCAACTGGAATAACTACACTATGCGGCAGCGGGCCCGGATGCTGTACATGTCCTCGCCTGTTGCCGCCAGCGCAATCAAGACGAACAGGACAAAGGTCGTAGGCACGGGTCTGACACTGAAAGCCAGCATCGAGCATAAAGCCTTGGGCATGACGCCGGAGGCCGCGAAGGAGTGGCAGCAGAACACAGAGCGCGAATTCTCGCTCTGGGCGTCAAAGAAAGAAAACTGTGACGCAATCGGCATGAATGATTTTGCCGGGATGCAGCAACTGGCGATGCTCTCATGGCTTACAAACGGCGACTGTTTCGCCCTGTTCCAGTGGTATAAGGAGACGGCTTTTAATCCATACGGCTTGCGGGTCCATATGATCGAATCCGACAGGATAAGCACACCGATCACCCATTCGAAGTCTGTCATCGGCGGCAGAATCACAGACGGGAAGAATCCGGACAACAACAATATGATCTATGACGGCGTGGAGGTCAATTCCACCGGCATGGTCGTCGCATACCACATTTGCAGCGTGTATCCGAATCAGCTGAAGCGCGACAAGGATATCAAATGGCAACGTGTGAACGCCTACGGAAAGCGCACCGGCCTGCCAAACATCCTCCACATCATGGATTCGGAGCGGTGCGACCAGTATCGAGGCGTTACCTACCTCGCGCCGGTCATTGAATCGCTGCTTAATATCAGCCGGTACACACAATCCGAGCTGATGGCGGCGCTGATCCAGTCTTTCTTCACCGCGTGGATAAAAACCAATACGAACACAGCCGAAATTCCGATCAATGAAGTCAACGACGATGACCCTGATGTGCCGGTGCCAGATACCAATCCATCGCCGGTAAACGAGAACGAATACGACATGGGGCCAGGCATGGTGCTGCATCTGAAACCAGATGAGGATGTGGCGTTCGGAAGCCCAAATATTCCTTCTCAGGGCTTCGATGCGTTCTTCAAAGTGATCTGTAAGGAGATCGGCGCGGCGCTGGAAATCCCTTATGATACGCTGCTGAAGGAGTTCAACGCCAGCTATAGCGCGTCCCGTGCCGCCCTGATGGAGGCGTGGGAGGGCTTCAAGATGCGGCGTACATGGCTTGTCAATATGTTCTGCCAGCCCATTTACGAACGATGGCTGACCGAGGCCGTGGCCATCGGGAGAATCAAGGCTCCCGGCTTCTTCTCCGACCCGCGCATCCGCGCCGCATGGTGCAAGGCGCGGTGGATCGGCCCGGTGCAGGGACAGCTGGATCCCACCAAGGAAGTCAAAGCCAATATCATGGCCGTTGCCCATGGCTACAAGACCCATGAGCAGGTCGCCATTGAGTACGGCGGCGACTGGCATGAAAACATGGAGCGCCTGAAGGATGAAAACGCCACTCTTGCAGAGCTGTCCGCAATCGGCGGGGACGATGCTGATCAGTATGTGCAGGAGCCGGACGATCCAGAGAAGGGAGATGGTGACAATGCGGAGCAAAAATAAAAATGCGCCCGTCCGTTCGCTTTATACGCTGAATGTGAACGGGAAGCATGCAGAGCTGACCATGTACGGTCAGATTGTTGAAAGCCAGCCTGTGGACTGGTGGACGGGTGAGCCGGTTGAAGGCCAGTTTATCATCCTGAAAGATTTCCTCGCCGACATGGACAGCATCAAGGATTGCGACACCCTGACGATCCATATGAACAGCGTCGGTGGCGATGGCTACAGCGCCATTGCGATTCACAATATGCTGCTGTCGTTGCCCGCCGAAAAGACAGGAATCGTTGAGGGCGTCGCCATGTCCGGCGGCTCACTGATTCTGTGTGCCTGTGATCACACCAAAGCATATCCGAATACGCTGATTCTGTGGCACCATGCATGGGGCTTTGTGTTCGGCGGCTACAATGCGCCCGAGCTGCGTAAGCAGGCCGATGGGCTTGATGCGATGGACAAGGCACAGGCAGAAATCTACATGCGCAAAACCGGCAAGACGCTCGAAGAAGTCCAGGCGATCATGGATGACGAAAAGCATCTGACTGGCCGGGAAGCGTATGAACTGGGCTTGATCGATGAGCTGATCGAAGATGCCGACGCTGATATCGACATCGCCGTCAGCGCCGACAAGCGGACGCTGTACGTCAAGGGCCACAGCATGAGAATTGCCGCGATGGGTGCCCTGCCGGACGGCATTAAGACGGTCGAATCCGATCCCGCGCCGGGGAGTGGGATTGGTTTTGATAATATAACGCCTGACGTATCAGGCAACAAAGGAGGTAGTCCCATGACCCTGGAGGAGTTCCGACAGGAAAACCCCGAAGTGGCTGCGGCTCTGCTTGCCGAAGCGCAGGCATCTGTGGATACCACTGAGGTACAGACGGCAGCTGCGCAGGCAGAGCGCCAGCGCATTGCCGACATCGATGCCATCGCCGGTCTGTTCAGCGATGACATCGTAAACGCCGCCAAGTACGGCGATAATCCCTGCACTGCGCAGGAAATGGCCTACCGTGCCGCGCTTCAGAGTGCGCAGCAGGGCGGGCAGTTTATGCAGGATGCACAGAGCGACTATCAGGAAAGCGGCGCTGCTGGCGTCAATGCCGCTCCCGCATCCGAGGAAGAAGAGAAGCCCATGAGCAACGCTGATCTGCGTGCTGCCGGTAAGGCGGCTGCGGAGAAGATGCAGGGCAAGAAGGAGGCGTAATCCATGGCTAATCGTGATCTGCATGAAAAGGTCGGCTCTGTTTCCTTTGAGCAGCTGTTCGCAAGCATCGACCCGCCTGCTCGCGTTCGCCCCGGCACCATCGCCAAGGGTGCGGCTGAGGCGACTTACAAGCGCGGCTCCCTGCTGGCGAAGAACGCCGCAGGCAAGCTGATCCTGCTTGGCAGCGACGTCGATGCCACCGGCACCTATTCCGGCACCGGCGACGGCAGCACCAAGAAGTTCTCCGTCATCGACGGAGGCGATCCCACTTCCGCACTGACGGAAGTCAAGGTAGACGGCACCGCCGTGACCGCCTACAGCTACAACCCCGTGACCGGCGAGATCGTGTTTGATACCGCTCCTGCCAACAGCAAGACCATTGCCATCAAGTACACCACCGGCGGCGGCAATGCTGACTGCGTCCTCGCCGAGGATGTGACTGTCGGCACCACCAACGACGAGAATGTCCCCGTGTACGTCACCGGCGATTTCAACATCGACGCGCTGATCGTTGCCGAGGATTACACCATCACCCAGGCAGACAAGGACACCCTGCGCACGAAGGGTATTCTCCTTGGCACTGTCCAGTCCGTATAAGGAGGGATGAACGATGACCCTTGACATCCTGAATAGCTATTACATGATGGGCCTGTGGGAGGGCCTGTCCCCCGTCAACACCTTCTTCCGTGATCGCTACTTCCCCACCGAGGCCGGCGACATCTACGCCGCTGACAAGGTGCTGTGTGAGTATCGTGACGGCGATCATGGCATGGCTCCCTTCATGGTCGAGCGTGCCGACCCCATCGCGGTCGGTCGCCAGGGCTATGAGATCCATGACTATGTGCCGGTCAAGATCGCGCAGAGCTGCCCCCTGACCCTGGACGATCTGAAGAAGCGCGGCTTCGGCGAGGCGATTCTCACCAACATGACCGAGGCTGATCGCGCCGTGCGCATCGTCATGGAAGACCTGGAACGCCTGGAGCGCCGTTTCTCCCGCACCGAGGAGTGGCTGTGCGCCCAGACCATGATCAACAACGGCTTCTCCGTCAATGAGATGCTGGACAAGGACACCATCGGCAACGTGGCGACCGTGCAGTACTACGATGCCCTGGCTGGCAACGATGGCCTGTACACCTTCGGCGGCTCCGAGAAGTGGAGCGAATCCGGGCGCACCTTCGCCGACATCGCCGGTACCGTCCGCAACATCTGCCGTGGTCTGACGAAGCGCGGCCAGCCCGCCAAGGATCTGATCGTCGGCGTGAACGTCGCTGATGTCCTTATGAACAATAAGGACTTCCGCGAACTGGCCGACAAGAACAGCGGCATCATTGTGACCTCCGGCATCGAGGCTGAGCTGTCCCAGTATGACGGCGTCACCCTGCTGGGCGTGATCAACTTCAATGGCTACCGCCTGAACGTCATCGTTGCGGATGAGCAGTACAAGGCGGCTGACGGCACGACCACCAACTACTTCCCCGCGAAGTCGATCATGGTGACCGCGCCCGGTGCTGGCCATCTGATGTATGCGCACATCACCCATATCGACGATGCCGGCAACTACACCACCATCACCGGCAAGCGTGTGCCCGACCTGTTCGTGGATCGCAAGCGCAAGACCCGCGAGATTATTCTGGAGAGCCGCCCGCTGGCCGCTCCGAAGAATTACGCTCCGTGGGTGTACGCCCCCAACGCTGTGGCCTGATGAAGGCCGGAAAGGAGAGTATCCATGGCTATCGTCAAAATCATCAACGGAACCTATGGCTATCGGCCCGAGGGAAGCAACTATGTTATTCCCGTAGCGGCTGGCGATCCACCCATCAGCGTCGATGACGAAGAGGCAAAGCGCCTCATCGGTCTCGGCGTTGCCGCTTCTGTCGAAAGTGAAGCCGTACCCATGTGCGATTCTGGCAGCTGCGCCATCGACCTCGGCGAAGGAGATAACGGCGATTCTAACCCCGGAGACATCGTCGGAACTCTCGACCCGGAAGATCTGAAGAACTGGAAGATGGATGACCTGAAAAAGCTTGCCGCAGACATGGGCATCGACACCACCGGCATCAAGAAGAAGGACGCCCTGATCCAGGCCATCGCGTCCGTTGAGGTAACGGTTCCCGGCGATGCGCCGGCGCTCGATATCGAGGACGTGGTCGAATGAGCTTTAAGGACATGGTCGCAGCCGATAACCTCGGCGTATTCCTCAATACGCAGGATTTTGCGGAGAATCATGACATCAGGTATGACGGCGTCACCTACAACGGCGTCCCTTGCGTCCTGACCAAGCTCAAAGAGAAGGATCGCAGCACAAGCATGAGCGACCATGCCCAGGGCATTTATCTCGTTACCGCAACGCTGCACTGCCATCTCGATGACATAGGAGGAATAGTTCCTGAGAAGGGCGGCAAAATCCTGATCAGTGACGATGGCTTCATGCAGCGATTCTTTGTCGCGCAATCAGGCTGCGACATGGGCATGGTCCGCCTGGAACTGGAGGCGCTTGACGAATGAGCATGATCAAGGTCGAAAGCGTCGGCCAGAATACGCTTGACCGCGTCAATAAGATTTTGGGCAGCATCGGGAACGGCGGCGCAGCAATACGCGCCGTCTACCAGGCAGCGAAACGCGCAGGCGAGCGAGGCCGCACAGAGGCATCGCGCTTTGCCGGCGCTGAATATACCATTGGCTCCGGTGGTTTTCTCTCGCATTGCAAAATCAAGACGAATGTCGGCGGCGGTGGTGGCGGCGCTTCTTCCGTGAGCATTGTGTTCGCGGGTCAGGTGATCCCGCTGATCGAGTTCAGCACACACTGGTCAAAGGGCGGCGGTCTGACAACCACCGTTAAGGCAGGCAGCACCGCCACGCTGGTGCATGCCTTCGCTGCTCCTGTGTACGGCTCCACCCAAGCGCATGAGCACAAGAACGGCACTACCGGCGGCGTAGAGACGCTATACGGTCCGTCCACCGGCCAGATGATGCAGAACGAGAAAATCATCACACAGATGGACAAGGTAATCTCCGAGACGTTTGAACAGAGAATCGACCATGAAATCAGCCGCATACTGGCCGGTCTATAGGAGGGTGAAGCATGAATATCAACGATCCGTTACCTGGTCTTTCCAAGGCTTCCCTCCTGGAAGCGTTCAAGGAAGCGACAATCCGGGCAACGTCCGAATTTCTCCTTCCTACGCAGGTGCAGAAAGGAGACACCGAGGAAATGGAGCGAGCTGCCAGCGTTTACATCGGACGATTGCCAGATACCAAGCAGAGCCTGAAAAAGGCACCCTATATCCTGCATCAGATGGTCAACAGTGCAAGCAAGCAGATACCGGGCGAACAGTTGCAAAGCAAGGCGATTGTTCGCTCGATCTTTTGTGTGTACTGCGAAGACGAGCAGGAAGGGACGCTGAAGCTGATTGGACTCATGGAGAGGCTGCGGATTTCTATACTTAGGAATCCGCTGATCGGAAGCAATCAGTTTGAGTGTGATCTGCAGGAAGGGTTGGAGGATTTGGTGTACGCCAATGATACCTACCCGTATTACCTGGGCGAGATGCTCACCACATGGGAGCTGCCGCCCATCAAAAGGGAGGTGCGGTATTGGTAGAATCGTTTTTCGTGTACCTCGGCCCATCCATCCGAGGCGTGATACAGAGGGGATCAATCTACTCCGGCAATCGTCAGGAGGTCTATGAAACCCTCGACAGCGCGATACAGAAATATCCGCGCATCCGTAACCTGTTGGTCAGCGACGAAACGCTTGTTGTTGACCGCGTAGATATCAAAAAGCCCGGAACGAGACTGTATAACGAATACAAAAAACTCGCGTCCGAGGTTCAATGAAGGAGGTAATTACCTATGGCTAAGCATGGCGTTTATGTCAATGAGGAAGCGACTTCCGTCAGCACTCCTGTTGAGGTGCAGACGGGTATTCCTTTCGTTATCGGCCTGTCCCCCATCCAGAACGCCGAGAATCCCGCTACGGTCGGCATTCCGGTGCTTTGCACCACCTATGCCGAGTTCGTTGAGGCTTTCGGCTGGAGCGAGGATTGGGCGACCTATCCCCTGTGTGAGTTCGCGTACAGCCACTTCAAGCTGTTCGGCATGCAGCCCGCGATCTTCGTCAATCTGCTGGATCCCACGACCATGAAGAGCGCTGTCGCCGCCGCTGACAAGGATGTCGTGTCCAAGAAGGTGGAGCTGACCGTGACCGCCATCGACAGTGCGGCGCTGGTCGTGAAGGCGCAGGGCGGCAACGGCGACGCCTACGTGAAGGATACGGATTATTCCGTGTACTACAATGCGGATGACAAGCTGACCGTGGAGTTGCTGCCCGACAGCACCCACTACAGCGACTCCAAGCTGAACATCGCCTATGATGTCGTGACCCCCGCCAGCGTGAACGCCGCGGCTGTGGCGACCGGCATCGACAAAATCGACCTGTGCATGACCGTGCTGGGCGTTGTGCCTGACCTGATCGTCGCCCCCGGCTTCTCTCACCAGACCACCGTGGCGGCTGTGATGGCAGCTAAGGCCGATTCCGTCAATGGCATGTTCCGTGCCAAGGCGCTGATCGATATCGACGCCAGCAGCGTGACCACCTACACCGCTGCCGTGACCGCGAAGGGCACCAACAACTTCACCGACGAAAACGAAATCGTCTGCTGGCCGATGCTGAAGCTGGGTGATAAGAAGTTCCACATGTCCACGCAGCTGGCGGGACTTCTGGCGTCGGTGGATGAGGAGTATGGCGCACCGTTCGCCAGCCCGTCCAACCACAACGTGCAGTGTGATGCCATCATCCTGGCCGATGGCACCGAGGTCGTTCTGTCTCTGGCGCATGCCAACACCCTGAACGCCAACGGCATCGTTACGGTGCTGAACTTCATGGGCGGCTTCAAGTGCTGGGGCAACTACACCGCGTGCTATCCCACCAACACCGACGTGAAGGATTACTTCATTCCGGTGAGCAGGATGTTCGATTTCGTCGCCAACACCCTGATCGTCACCTTCTGGGACAATCTGGATGTGCCCATGGATCGCCGCATGGTCGACAGCATCGTGGACAGCGCGAATATCTGGCTGAACGGCCTGGTCGGCGATGGCGCGATCCTCGGCGGTCGCGTGGAGATGCTGGAATCCGAGAACCCGGCCAACAACCTGATGGCGGGTATCGTGAAATTCCATGTGTATATCACGCCTCCGTCTCCCGCCCAG
>Ga0326512_10003815_pt1 | contig 11001 bp, 8 predicted proteins | sample 1_2617_0518_D_FD_203652 | JGI IMG/M metagenome (GOLD analysis project Ga0326512, IMG submission 203652) | Bovine rumen microbial communities from UC Davis, California, United States - 1_2617_0518 | ecosystem: Host-associated > Mammals > Digestive system > Stomach > Rumen | place: USA: California...
ATACGTGCGTGTTTCGGTGCGCGAGGAGGGATTGCGGATACCTCTTGCTGTCATACAGCTGTGTGAGCCGACTATCTTCACGCCAACATCGGGAGTACCTGCCGCCTCTGAGATTATCTCAGCGATGTCCCTGCCGAGACGCTCCTGCAATTGCAGACGCTTGGCCGCCATATCGCAGATACGCGCTATCTTGCTGAGTCCGAGCACTTTTCCGTGCGGGATATACGCGACATTCACGTACATATCGTACATCAGCGCGAAATGGTGCTCGCAATAGCTGAAAACGCTTATATCCTTCATAACAACGGCTTCGGAAGCACCGTTTTCCTCGGCAGTGAACGTCTTTCCGAACATATGCGCGATGTCGTGGTTGCTGTACTGTATGCCTTCGAGCATTTCTTCAAGCATACCTGCTACGCGCGCCGGAGTCTCTATCAGACCCTCGCGCCCGGGGTCTTCACCGATAGCCTCGAGCAGTCCGCGGATGTGAAATTCTATCTTTTCCTTGTCCATATCAAACGCCTCTCTTTTCGGGGTCCCAGATGTATTTGTGGAGCTGGAGCTGCAATCTGACACCGTTCATTTTTCTCTCAAGCATAAAGTCCACTATACGCTCCGGCTCGATACCGCCGAAGACGGGACTGATGTAGACTCTGCACTTCTGCGTAAGTGCGAATCTTTCTGTTATCTCAGCGGCTTTTTCGAGATCGGCGAGCGTGCCGGAGACGAATTTCACCGCGTCACATTCCTTCAGATATTTGTAATTATCCGTTAGCATCGCGCTCTCCATACCGCTCGACGGAAGCTTGTAATCGAGCGTGAATGCAGGGCGGAACGGCTTTGCTGCGAGCCCGGCGACGGAAATGCTGCCGTTTGTCTCTATCTCGACATTGCAGCCGTTTTTCATCAGCAGCTCTATGAGCTCATATATCCCGTCCTGCAAAAGCGGCTCACCGCCGGTGAGGGTAACATTTTTGATACCGGTGCTGATGACGTATCCGGCAAGCTCCTCTGCTGTGAGCATCTCTGCCGGACAATCCGGCTTGTTCGCCCATTTGGTATCGCAGTATCCGCAGCTCAGATTACAGCCGCGGAAGCGTATGAAAACGGCAGGCTCGCCGGCGCGTATGCTCTCACCGTTTATGCTCGTGAATTTTTCTGCCACAGGAAAGCTCATTTTTCCACCTCATATACCGCGCAGTTTTCGGGAGTCTCGTATACGGTAACGGAGCTGACGGGAAGTCCCTGACCGGTGAGCCTTTCGCAGAAAAAGCGTGCGAAGTTCTCGGCTGTCGGGCGGAACGGCACCTCAATGAGCCGGAAGCTCTCCTCGTTCAGCGCGGCAACAGTTGCAGGTCTGAGCGAGCCCTCCTCGTATATGAGCGCGTGGTCGAAGCTGTCGGCGAGCTCGCGGACGGCTTTTTTCAGGTCGCCGAAATCTATTATCATACCGCGCTTTTCGCCCGAGCTTATCAGCTCACTGCTTTCGGCCACGACCTCGAGCGTCCAGCGGTGACCGTGGATATTTGCACATTTTCCGTTGTATCCGGCAAGAAAGTGGGCGCTGTCGAAAGCGGCAGAAGTTTTGAGTCTGTACATTTCTTGTCTCCTTCTGATCAAAAAAATACGCCTACATTATCGCAGGCGTATCCGAACATCATAATAAGCGCGTGAATTCGCGCAAAAAGTGTGGACTGCCCTGGTTTTGTTTAACGACAGGATGGCGCAAACGAACTGTCGGCTAATATTATAGCATTTTTGTTAGAGAATGTCAATAGTTCACGTCCTGACGTATGTCCCAGCCGTTTTCATCAATGTATATGGTAGCAGGGAAGTAGAATCCCTCTATCATATCGTCGCGGACGTTGTATATTATCGTAAGCTCGTTCTTGCCGGCCTGGATAGTCTGGTAGATGATGCCGTTTTCCGCGGAATAGTCCGGCTTGAGCCATACTCCGTTCATATTGCAGAAGACGTTCACTATCTTTGTCCCTGCAAGAGCACAGCTGTCTTTTGTGGTGATGACGTCCTTGAAAGCAAGCTGTGAGAGCCAGTAGTTAGTCAGCTGTTCATCGGAGTTCTGGAAGTTTTCGTGGACAAAGCCGCTGAATGTCTCGTATTTACAGATTATCGAGTCTATCAGATTTTCCGAATCTCCCTCTATCGTGTCGAGGATATCTCTGTACCATTGTGCAAGCTCAGGGTCGATCTCGCTTCTGCTTCCGAGCTCTTCGCGTGACATATAGACATCAGACCTGATCGTATCGAAATTCCAGAAGGTATCCGAAAGAGTCGGGTAGAAGCTGGAGGAGAAACTGTCAAGTCTGTCAAGACCGGAGTTCATCTCGGCTCCGGTGAGCTTGACGGTATCGGAGCTGTAAAAGCGGATATAGGCTATACTCAGGTCCTCGGTCCAGATCACGCAGTCGAGCATACGCTTTTCACCGAGTGGGTTGAGGTATCCCCATTTTTCAACGTAGATGTAGTCGTTGAGGCTGAATTTGAGCGAATTGCGAAGCGGCTGTGCATAATCACTGATACAGGTCTTTTCATTGTTCGTCGCCATCGCAGTTATCATCGCAGTCGCAATATCGCGGACCTCGGTGTTCTCGCGGGAATTGACCGTTTCCGAGGTCTTTGTCACGATAGACATAGGGTCAAACGGCTTTTTGTCCTCGGTGAGGTAAACGGCATTCGAGTCTGAGCGGTCACGCGGTATAACGGTCATCTCAGCTGAGTCAGTGGAAATAAAGTGACCGATAATATCCGCACCGTTGAATCCGAGCGCAAGTATAAGGGCGGTCAGCACCGCGAATATTATATTGTGTTTCACAGGCATTCCTCCCCGGGTACAGTGATGAATACGGTAGTTCCTTCATTTGGCTGGCTCGATATTTCAAGCTTTGCGGAGTGAAGGCTCGCTATCTTGCGGCAGAGCGCGAGTCCGAGACCAGCGCCGCCTGCCTTGCGGCTTCGGGATTTGTCCGCCATAAAGAACGGCTCGAACGCCTTCTGCACCACCTCCGGCGTCATACCTATACCGTGGTCTGTGACCGTGATAACGGCATCGCCCTCGTACATAGCGGCGTTCAGAATGACAGTTTCGCCCTTGGGAGAGGCTTTTACGGCATTTTCGATTATATTGTATAGGAGCGATTTGAACAGCTCCTCGTCAGCGGAGATAGTTATCTCCTGCGACTGACATTCGAGGTTTATCTCGCGCTTTGCAAGCAGCGGAACGAGGGCGGTCTTCGTCTCATTTATGACGTCTTGCAGCTTCACCGGCTTCTTTTCTATCTCGGTACCATTCATCGCAACGATGCCCATAAGCTTGCCCGAGAGCGAGCGCAGACGCTTCGTTTCCTCGACGATGACACCGGCGTATTCGACTCTCTCACTGTCCGAGACCTGCTTTTTTATACGCAGTATATCGGCGAATCCGAGTATCGAGGTGAGGGGAGTTTTCATTTCGTGCGAGAGGTTTGCGATGAAGGTCTGACGGTCCTCAGCTATCTGTTCAAGACGGGCGGCGTGGTTCTGGACGGCATCAGCCATAACGTTCATATTGCCGGCAAGCTCGCGGAATTCACGGCTTCCTCTGGGGCGTATCCTTATGCGGTAGTTGCCCTCGGCGATAGCCTTTGTGTAGACATTGAGCCTTCCGAGCGGACTGAGCATAATGAGCACAGTGATGAGCAGTATGAGCGAGATAGCACCGGCTGATATGACGCTGACCTTGCGGACGAAATCGGTCTGCTTCTTCTTCATCGCGTATATCTCGGAGATGTCGGACGCAGTGAGTATGCGGTAATCCGAGCCCTCAGCCGAGAGTGCAGACCCGATGACGAGCTTGTAGCCGTCGTCTGTGCCGTAGACGGAAACATTGTAGTTCTCGCCGGTCGAGTCGATACCGTCGATGAAGCCGTTCAGCGATATTTCCGGGAGTATCTTTTCCATACCGTTCACGGCAATGAGGCGTCCGGTGCTGTCATATACCGCTGAGTCGCGTGTACGCCCCGAGCCCTCGACGATACCCGAGGCGATCATGCGTATCTCGCTCGGAGTCAGGGCTATCTTATCGTCCGCGAGCTTTGCATAGATAACGGCATTCGAGAACGAAGCCGTGAAGTATTCGTGCTCATTTATCGCGTGGGTCTGCTCTCTTTCGAGGAGCAGGCGGTTGCTGTTGTTGAGCAGGGTTATTGAGATAACGTTTATCGCGACGATTATCAGGGCGAGCGAGCTTAGGAATATCTTTTGCCAGAGCTTCATACGCTGTCACGGCTCTCGAGCCGGTATCCGAGCTTCGGTATCGTGATGAGGCAGTCCTTCAGACCGAGCTTGCGGCGCACCTGCTGGACGTGTATATCTACCGTCCTGCTCTCTCCGCCGAACTCGAAGCCCCACACGCTCGATAGCAGCTGTTCGCGTGATACCGCGATATTCTGGTGCTGGAGGAAGTATACGATGACATCGAATTCCTTTGGCGTGAGCTGTACGTGCTCGCCCCTGAGTGTTATCTCGTGCCTGCCGATGTCGACGGACAGGTCGCCGAAGGTTATGATGTCCTGAGTCTTGTTTGAGCGGCGCAGCACGACGTCGATGCGTGCAAGCAGCTCGAGAGCCTCGAACGGCTTTACGATGTAGTCCTCCGCGCCGAGACGCAGACCCTTTACCTTGTCCGAGACCTCCTGCATAGCGGTGAGGAAGATGACCGGAGTACCGCAGCTCTTGATAGCCTCCATCACCTCGAAGCCGTTCATTCCGGGAAGCATTATGTCGAGCAGGATAAGGTCGTAATTGCCCTTCAACGCCTCCTCGGCTCCGGACGGACCGTCATATCGGCAGGTGCCGTTGTAATCGACCATCGAAAGGGTAGCGGTTATCATTTTTGCGATGTTCTCATCGTCTTCGATAATAAGTATGTTGATCATATAAAAAGTCCTTCCGTTATATAAAATTCGGAAATGGTATTGACATTTCCGTGAAAATAGTGAATAATAATATGGACTTCCATTATATTTTACCAGTACATCGGCAGTATGTCAAAGGAATGCCGAAAAATTTGCAAATATTTTGCATCACACCGCCTGAAAGGAGGGCAGCGTGAAGAGGATAGCATTAGCATTTATCGCTGCACTTGCACTTTGTTCGTGCAGCTCTGATATTGAAGAGTCGTCCACTTATGAGGAGCCGACAGAGACGGAAACGGAGCAGGAGCAGTTCACCTATACAGGTATACCCGAGATACCGGCGTTTTCCTACAGCGGAGATGATACCGCGACCGAAGCTGCGCCGGAGACCGGCGTGCCCGTGACGACGGCTGCGGCTGAGTCTGTCGTGAGCGATACCACAACGGTATGGCATTCCGCAGGCTCGGAGCCGACGACAGCAGTACAGGTAAGCGAGACTCCGCCGGAGGGCGTTACCTGTCTCGAGGTGCCGTACATATCACAGCAGGGGAGACCTGCCGGCTGCGAGCTCACGAGCGCTTCTATGCTGCTCGCGTACTATGATTTCACGATCTCGCCGGACGAGCTCATAAGCGAGGGCTACGTAGACAGCGTGCCGGTCGACCTGTATGAGGACGCCGAGCACGGTCTCGTTATGCACGGCGGAGACCCAAACAAAGCCTTCATCGGCGACCCGTCAAATGAATACGGCTACGGCTGCTACAGCGGCGCGATACTCACCGGACTTCGCAGGTATCTCGACAACGAATACTTCGATGCGGTCGACATCAGCGGTATTTCGCTGAAAGACCTGTGTACGGAATATATCGACTTCGGTGAGCCCGTCATCATCTGGGTGAGTGTCGATATGGAGCCAACCTTCAAATCTGAGGCGAACACGTGGATAATCGACGAGACAGGCGAGACATTTACGTGGACCTCAAACGAGCACTGCTGCCTGCTTGTCGGCTATGACGAGGAGAATTACTGCTTCCATGATCCGCTCAGAGGTGCATATGCGCTGTATCCGCGTGCGGACGCAGAGGCGAGATACAGGGAAATGGGCAGTCAGGCGATAACTATTCACCCGTGGTGATGCTGCCGGGAGAGAATGTATAACCCTCTGCTTCCGCGAAATATCCGGCTGGAGCGTTCTCGCGCATCGAGAGTGCGGAGCCGTCGGGAGCTGTGATGATGTGGTCGGCAAGGATAATATCGAGCGAACCGAGCGCTGCTCTGATCTTCAGAGTGGCGCTCATATCATTTTCCGAGGGCTGCGGAGTCCCGGAGGTGTGGTTATGTGCGATGAAAACGAAGACAGCATTGTGGCGGAGAGCGAATTCAGCGGCTTTTCTGCCTGTAGAGGCAACAGCGCCGGAGTTCCCCGTGCTAAGCCTTTCAGCACTTATCACACGGAATCGACCATCTGTCGCAGCGGCTATAAGAGTTTCGGTGCGGCATGAGCGAAGCTGTGCGAGGAAGAATCTCTTTGCAGCGTCCGCAGAATCGAGCCGCATATTGCCGCAGCCGGTTATCGCGCACCTGCGGCTGAGCTGAGGGAACAGCGTCAGGAGAGCAGCGCTTGCCGTGTTTATACCACACTCCTTCTTCAGAAATGCAGGGTCGGAATCGGCAGCGCTCCGGAAGCTTCCGTATGCGGCGGCTACCCGGTCAGCCGATACGTTTATCCTGTCTCCGCGCTCGGAGTAGCTCATCAGAAGGAGCAGCTTTTCCTGCTCGGTGAGACTGTCCGGACCTTCCGCGAGACAGCGTGCTCTGAGCTCGTTTTTAATATCGTTCATATCATCACCGCCCGAATGAGAATGTGCCGCTGCGCTTCATAGAGAATGCCTGTTCACTGCCGCATATCACGCAGTCTGCGACGGAAATGCCGATAGCTCCGAGCTTTTCGCTCATAGAGCGGAGAAGGGCATAGTCCTCGTCGTCAGGAACGGGAGGACGCTCCGGGTGCGAGATGCCGAGCGCGATACGGAGAGTGCCGTTCCGCAGAAGGGCAGAGGCAATACGCCGCATCTCGGCTCCGCTGCTCATCAGGCAGTGCGAGGTGAAGCTGACTCTGCCGGTTATGCCGAGATCCTCACTGAGACAGACTATCAGGCACAGCCCGTCAGCTCCGCCGGCGAAATAGCCGAGGAAGTAGCTGCAAAGGCTGTCGATGTCCGGCAGCCGGTCATATTCCGGGGCAAGCGTCTCGTATTCGCTGCACAGCTCACCGATGACCCTCAGAAATTCGGCAGTCGGTACGCCGACTCCCCTTACGCACGTGAGCTCATCGACAGAGGCACTCAGGATAGCACTTATCGTCCCGAATTCGTTTATCAGGGCGTGTGCGAGCTCATTTGTATTTATCCTCGGTAGAGCGTAAAACAGTATGAGCTCAAGAAGCTCGTGCTCGCAGAGAGCGTCAGCACCGTAGGTCATCAGACGCTGACGGAGACGCTCACGGTGTCCGCTGTGAAGCTTTTCGGTCATACTGTTCACCTCCTTTGTTAATATTCTTATTCTAACATAAATGCAGAGAAAATGCAATGCTGTGCAGAATAGTGCTGATACTGTGCAGGATAATGTGATTCTGTGCTGACGGAAAAAGCATTACTGCAAGAAAAAGTCATAAAGATGATTAGATTATGCATATTTTCTGTGTTGACTTTGTTAATTTGCTGTGATATACTTAAAACAAGAATAAAATTATCTGTAGGAGGGTAATTTATGGGATATAAGAAGTTTTTAAGCGCACTTACTTCGGCAGCAGTTTCTCTCTCGACTATCGCCGGAATGGGTGCGGCAATGACAAACACGGCAATGACTGCCGGAGCTGCCGGCGGCAACTGGAAGTTCGACTTCGGCGGAGCCGGTGCTGCGAGCGGGTACACAGGTGTTTCCGCTTCTGACGGCTATAGCGCTTCACGCGGATACGGCTTTGCACAGACCGGAAACGTCCAGAACGTCAGCGCGGGCGGCAGAGGTGCAGGCAGCGATGCCGTAAAGTTCAACAATTTCGGTACCGGAAACACGTTCAATGTTGACCTTCCGAAGGGACTTTACGAGATAACGGTCACGACCGGCAACAGCCCGAGAACGACTATCCGCATCGAGGGAATGGTGCAGATGATGAACCTCACCGGCAACAATGCTGTTGAGACGATACGAATCCCCGTTACCGACGGACAGCTTAACGTGCAGGCTATCGAAGGTATGTCCAAGCGCGACCAGACCATCTCCGCGCTCGAGATAACACAGATCAACACAACGTGCGAGATGAAGCCGACTATCTGGATATGCGGCGATTCCACCGTTGCCAATTACTACAACGTCGGCGATGCCTCTCAGCACGGCTGGGGACAGTTTCTCGGCAACTACGTCGATACGGCTTACTGGGATATACGCAATCAGGCGACAAGCGGACAGTATGCGAAGGGCTTCTACGACGGCGGACAGTTCGCTCCGATAGAGACTTACGGAAAGCCCGGCGACATCTATATCATATCTATCGGTATCAATGACAGCAACTACTCAAATAAGGACGAGTATCGTCAGGTCGTTACGACAATGGTGCAGAAGGCTAAGGCGAAGGGCATGACAGTCCTGCTCGTCAAGCAGCAGGGACGTCGCGGCGATCTCCAGCGCAATCCGCTCCTTCCCGGCCGCTGGTTCGGCGGAGAGCTCGATACAGTCGGAGCAAATGAGAACGTGCAGGTCATCGACCTCTTTACTCCGTGGCAGAATTTCGGCTTATCTGTCGGCTATGACGGTATGTCATCGTATTACGCAACACAGGCGAGCGGCGATCCCGACGACCTCCACCAGAGCAAGAAGGGCGCTATGAAGCTCGCGGAGATAATGTCTACTCTGTATGATTTCAGCGGCTCCTCCGGTGCGGAGATGAACGAGAACGTCTACTACGCCTTCAAGAACGTCAACAGCGGTCTTTACCTCAATGCTGACGAGCAGAATATGAACATCTGCCAGCAGGCAATGGGCGATCCCACGCGCCAAATGGCATGGAGACTCTCCTCCACAGGTGATGGCTACTATGCGATAAATTCAGCTATCACCGTTATGGACGCTGATTATCTGCTCGAGGTCAACGGCGGAAACGGCTCCAACGGACAGAATGTGGAGCTCGGTGTATACGGCACAGGTCCCGTGGTCGATCAGCTCCCTGCTCATAAAGACAGCCAGCAGTTCAAGTTCAAGCGCAATGCTGACGGCTCTTACACTATTCTCTCTAAGGTATCGGACGACAAGTCCGCAGTCGAGGTCACCAGTGCTCTCACGGACGCTGGCGCTAACGTTCAGCAGTGGGAAGCAAACGGTCACAACTGCCAGAAGTGGATGGCTGAGGTCGTAAAGCTCCCGATAAACGGACGTATCGTATCCGACCTTATCATTCTCGATACCGAGAACGATTCTGCGTGGGGAATGAAGGGCTATGCTTCATCCGGTATGAAGGCATTCGGCGACAGAGACTTCACGATAGATTCTCTCCCGTCAGTCCTTTCCAACACTGAGGCTATTATCACAGCCTGCAACTCCAAGAATGCAACATCTGACGAGGCTAAGTTCAAGGTCAGCTCGGACGCTACGGTTTATATCGCACTTGATAACAGAGTAACAGTCCCCGACTGGATGAGCTCCTACACCAAAACAGCTGATTCTTACATATGCAACGGCGAGACCTTCAACATCTACTCAAAGGACCTCGCAGCAGGCGAGCAGGTTATCCTCGGCTCTAACGGCACAAACTACAACTGTATGAACTACAGCGTTTTCGTCAAGGCAAAGCCTGTAGAGACCACAACTACTACAACGGAAGCGACAACAACTACTGCTACTACAACGACAACTGCTCCTTCCGGGTCCACTTCATCTGTCGGCAAGATAGTTATGGGCGATGCGAACTGTGACGGAAAATGCTCCGTTGCGGACGCTGTTGCGATACTCCAGCACCTCGGCAACCGCGACAGATACGAGCTCTCACCTCAGGGCAAGATAAACGGCGACGTTGACGGCGACCCCGGTATCACAGGCAATGATGCGCTCTTTATACAGATGGTGGATGCAGGTCTGAGAACTCTTCCGGAAGCTCCTTCAACACCTGTTACAGAAGCTCCCGTGACGACCACTACGACTACTACTACAGAAACAACGACTACCACAACTACGACGACCCTCCCGTCAAAGTATTTCGCTGTTGACCAGCAGTGGAACGACGGCTGGGCTGAGAGCGACCATACCGGCTATACGAAGACAACTGCCGCTATGGGAAGCTCCGAGAATGTCGGATACGTGAACCTTAACAATATCGTCGGAAGCTATATCACATTCAATGTCACAGTTCCCGAGGAAAACAGATATATGGCTCATATCCGCTATGCAAACGGCTCTGATACGGACCGTAAGGCTGCTGTCTATGTCAACGGCGACACTCAGAATTACTGGATGCAGTCCTTCAACGGAACAGGCGGCTGGGACGTGTGGTCTGAGATGGGCATAGTTCTTCCGCTCAAGGCGGGACAGAACACCATAAAGCTTGAATCCGCAGTCAGCGAGGGCGCTCCGAATCTCGACTACATAGAGCTCGTACTCACAGACGAGCCTGTTGCCGAGCTCTATGACCCCAACGCAGGCAAGCAGACAGTTGACGGAAACAAGCCTGCCGTATTCCTTGCCGGCGACTCGACCTGTCAGTATTACAACGCCTCCAAGCAGGCACAGAACAATGGTCCGATACAGGGTTGGGGCTACTACTTCGGCAATTATTTCACCGATGATGTGTCCGTTTATAACAATGCAGTTGCCGGCAGAAGCTCAAAGAAATTCTATGACGAGGGCAGATTCGCCGCTATCGTCGAGAATCTCAAGCAGGGCGACTTCGTAATTATCCAGTTCGCAATCAATGACGCAGGCGCTAAAAACCCTGACAGATACGCTCCCACCTGCGGAAACGTAGACAATCCTTCGTCCGGCTCTTATGAGTGGTATATGACATCGTTCATCAAGGACACATTGGCAAAGGGTGCAACAC
>Ga0326512_10003816_pt1 | contig 11000 bp, 11 predicted proteins | sample 1_2617_0518_D_FD_203652 | JGI IMG/M metagenome (GOLD analysis project Ga0326512, IMG submission 203652) | Bovine rumen microbial communities from UC Davis, California, United States - 1_2617_0518 | ecosystem: Host-associated > Mammals > Digestive system > Stomach > Rumen | place: USA...
TCAAGATGAGTATAGTAATCAGCAGGCATTGTAGATTGTAGTTTGTTTACACAAGGACCTTCTGTTTGTACGATAATACCTAATTGGTCACATCTATCATAAACTTCCTTAGGATGTGGATAGTGAGCTAAACGTAAGAAATTAAGACCAAGTTCATTTATTGTATTGAATGTATTATCATAATCAGTAGTAGTCAATGCGTTAGCTCTACCTTCTATGTCATCGTGCATACAACATCCACGTAATAGATATGGACTACCATTAAGTAAGAATCCAGTATATGGATTTTCAGAAGTACCAACTTTTGTTATATCATTAATAACATATTCATAGAATCTTAATCCGTAAGGTCTTACAAATCTATGATAAAGAACACCATCCTTAGAAATCTCAAGAGTTATATTATATAAGTGTGCATCTGATTTACCATTCCAAAGATGTGGGTTAGTAATAACATCTGTGAATGTCATTTCTGTTCCATCACTTACTATAGTATCTGACCAACTATATGTTCCATCACTTATTGAACAGGTTACAGAAGCTCCTGTTGGAACTGTTGTTCTAACATTTACTGTTGCTGATGCTGTAGTTACTGTTGAAGTAACGTGGAATCCATCATATCCATATTGTGTTCCTGGTAAGCATGGACTTGTAAATAATTTAACATTACCTAAAGTAGCATTAAAGTTGAAGTCACCTGCTGCAGGAGCAAGATAGTTACCTTCATTATTCTTTAACTGTACTTTTACAGTATTGTTGCCAGCTTGAACATAATTAGATATATCAGTAGTAAATGCTGTGTAACCTCCCCAGTGCTTTTCAACCAGCGTATCATTTACATAAATAGATGCTGATTGGTCAGCGTGTTGGAACCATAAATATGTAGGTTGTGCTTGTCTTAATGCAAAGCTTGTTTCAAAATTAAATGTTCCTTTTGCATAACTTGCTGAATGTCCATCAATAGCATTTACAGAATATGGAGTTGAAATCTCTGCCCCACCGTATTGCCATTTTTTCAAGTCACGATTAGATGCTTCTAATGGTACATCGCTAACATAAGTACATGTTTGACTTATTGTACGACTTTGCTGTCCACCTAATTCAGAATATGTTTGAATAACTGTATCTGCATTAATTGTTATTGGCGTAGAATATGTGATATAATTACCTGTGTTATTTAACTTGTAGTATATTGTCGCACCTTGTGTATCACATGATAATGTAATTGTTGAGAATCCATCATATGTAATAGTCGGTGGAATTACAGGAACATCATCATAAACTAACCAGTTGGTTGGAATACCTGATGTACCGCGTGTCCAAGTAGAAACTGCAACACCACTATCTTTAACGAATGTACCTGAAGAAGCTACACCATTAACCCAAGTTTGTTTACAGTTAGTTAAATTAAATCCATCAATAGCCATACATTTAATATAGTTAAGGCTTGAACACTATACAAACATACTGCCATAACATTCTGCAACCAAATGTTCTGCAAGAAGGTCAGGTGCTGTCGTAATTGCACATCTTTCAAACATATACCAATAAACACCTTTTGCAAGTGTTGTTGCAGGTAACTGAGGTGGCTCTTCCAAATAAGTATCCCAACTGAACATTGCACGATAGCAATATTCTGTTAATGTTGTTGCAGGTAATATAAGATTTTCTGCTGAAACAACTTTCAATTTCTTAAATATTGAACAGAAGTTATATGTTCCGCCATTAAATGTTGTTTGTCCAACAAAATTATCACCATATATAAGAGACATTATATTACCCTCAATATCTAATTCTGCAGCATTAATATCATAAGTTGATTGTCCATTTGTTCCAGATTCACCATGTCCAAATCCTGAATATGCAGATTTACTTGTTGCGTAAGATTGATTTGTTCCTCTAAATCTTACAACATCATTAGCAGCAACAGTTATTGTCGGTGGGGTAGCTGCTGATGTTATTGTTGTCCAAGCACCATTATTCAAGCTATATTCTATATCTCTAACTAAAGATCCGTTAGCACGCCAACATAGAATACCTGCTGTACGTATTCTAAATGTAAGATAATCATTTTCATAGTGATGAACAGGACTATATTCACAAGTTTCAGATACTACAGAACTTACACGACCTCTATATGTCGAATATGCTTCAACAAATGTATCTGCTAATATTGTAATTGGGGTTGTATATTCAGCATAAGTACCTTGCTGATTTAATCTGTAATTAATTGTGGCAGCTTGTGTTGCACAAGTAATAGTTATCTATTCTCCATTACATAGTATAACTGGAGCTTCTAATACAATTGGTGAATATGTACAAGTTTCTTTTGTTGTATGTCCAGTCTAACCTTCAGATTCAGCATATGCTTCAACAACAGTTGTTGCATTTATTGGGAATGAATCTGTATATTCACTGAATGTACCAGTTTCATTTAATCTATAATAAAGTGTAGCATCTGTTGTTGCACAAGCGATACTTACATATTCTCCATCGCAAGTAATAACAGGAGTTGCTATTCCATTGTTATAATAGCAAGTTTCTGTTGTAGTTTTACTTTTATCTCCATTAAGTTCAGCATATGCTTCAAATACAGTATCTGCACTTATAGATACTGGAGTAGTATATTGAGTATATGTTCCACTTTGATTTTTTCTGTAATATATAGTAGCTCCAGTTGTATCACAAGTTATTGTTACTGATTGTCCATCACAACTTATAGTAGGAGCTGCTACACGTGGTAATTTTTCTAATGAAAATGCTTTAACGTTAATATTTGAGAATCTAAAAGGATCTCCATTTGCATCTAATGCACAACCAATTGTTGTCTTAATATATTTTAAGTCTTCAATATCTGGAAATACATTGCTTGCACTATAATTAAATCCTCCTATTAATTCATTACATACAAAATTATTATTTGCAGCTAATGGGTCATATACTATACGAATGTTATATTCATATACATTAGTTGATAATTTGTTTGTATCAGATACTGTAATATTTTGATTTAAATTACTACCTGTTGCAAACTGTGTACCAAGTTGTATATACTTATTAGTCGAAGTTTGTCTTATTTGGAAACCATACCAAGGTTCTGGTGTGGCTCTCTTTGAATTCATAATATTATGATGCTTATCATTCTGGCTTGGTGGTTGTTGTGTAAAATCAATTGTAAAATGAATATTCATAATAAAACCTTGCGTTGCATCGAGCGCATAATATTCAGTATTTACACCATCGTTGTTGTAGTTCTTTGATCCGTTTGGATTATTACTTGTATCAATATTATATCCTACTACAACTTCATTACCGTTTTCGTCATACTCTACTTCTTGAGTATTAACGTTACCACTAGTATCTCCTTCAATATTTTGTCCATCTACAGGGTCTCCATTTTCATCATAATTTGTAGTAGTTCCTGTATATGAACCATCTGTATTAGTTGTCTATGTAGATTCGGAAGTTCCAGTTATATTACCTTCATCATCATAATGTGTAGTGTTAGATTGAGAAGTACCAGAACCATCTACATTTTCAACCTGTTCCGAAGTTGTAGTTGAGTAACTTCCATCTTGATTTTGTACAATTTCTGTTACACTAGTGGATACATTTCCACTTCCATCTGTTACAGTAGTTGTAATTGTTTCAACAGTTTGTCCTGTTATTGGATCTGTTGTAGTTTCTGTTGTTGTCTCAGAAATAGTTCCTGCTTCATATGTACCAATTATAGTCTTTTGAGCAGTAACTCCATTATATACACATTGAATAGTTATTTCTGATTTATTTGCTGATGAATTAAGAGTTAATTCTCCACTATTAGAAATTGTAGCATAGGTAGAACCTGAAATAATGCTCCAAGTTCCTCCAGAAACATGAGTATTATTATAAACTGGAGTATATGTAGCAGATTCTCCTTCTAAAGTAGAAGGGCCTGCTATAGATAATGTTGCTTCAGATACTTTTTCATATACAATATTCTATCCTAAATATGCTCTGATTATTTCAACAGTTCCTATTTTTATTCTAGATAAAGTGCTTGTTCCTATTTTACTCATATCATATATTCATTAAGTCTCTTTTATTAAATATACAGTATCATTATCATATGTTTGAAGAGCATTATATTCTGTTTGAGTTCCACACCATATAGTATATGCAGTTGTAGACCCTGTTACTATATTTTCAGGAATAGCTAAATTTATTGTATCATGTAATACTTTAGCTGAAATTGTTCTTGCTGTAGTAGCCGTACCAGTGGTAGCTTCTGATTGAGACATTGAAGAGTATGTAGTATTGCTGTCAAGACCATGCCCTACAAATACCCAATAAGTTCCATCAAATACAAATATTGAAGGTATATTTGCCGCCCATACAATACTACCTGTAGATGTTGTAATAGCAGCATTATTATATCTCATTGGATATGCATCGAAATCATTTAATTTAATTGTGCTATTTGCTACAGTTGAGGTTACAGACGGTTTTACAATTATTGTCTATCCAATTTGTAGTGTTTTAATAGATGGAATACTTACACTTTTTTGTGCAGTTGCAGCTGCGGTTGAAGATGTTCCATAGTATGGAACAGGTGGTTTATTTAATATTCCATCTGGTGAAGCCTCATTTGCATTCCAGTTAGGTTTTGGAATATTAGAAATCCTTTCATCTAAATCAGTTAATGCAGAAGCCACTATTTCTTCTATTTCTGTGACATAATTATATACACCACCAGAAGTTATTCCCTTGTCTGAATTTTCAGTTGGTGTATCCTCTAAATCAGAAGATGTTAAATATGGAACATCGTTATTTAAGTCACTCACATTAGTAGGAATTGTAATATTTAAAATCCTACTATTTAAATCATTTAAAGCATTAGCAATAACTAACTCTTTATTTTTCCAATACTAATCGTTTGTAAATGTGACAATTTCGTTATTGCTATTTTTTATGGATAATGTTTCGTATCCATCTGCAAAATTAATTGCTAATTCTCCCAGCTCCAATTGTGCAGCTGTTGGTAGTTTAGGTCCTCCGTTTTCGACAATACTACTTTTTTTATGAGAAATACTTTTTATATTTACTGACATAATTATAGAATTAAGTTTGGTTATTAAAAAAAGGGAAGGAGTTATTTCTCCTCCCCTTTATTATAAAATTAAGATATTGCGTAATATCCTGCATCTAAGGTTTCAGCAAATGTAAGTTCATCGTTAGCATTTACTGAAATAGGATTAACTAATGCTGATCCTGCAACGGATGTTCCGTTAGAAGCAGCAATATCTAATGATACAACAGGATTGTTAGTATCTGTGTTATCTACTGAGATAGGAGCAACACCAGTTACTGATTGTACACCACCAGCTACAGCATTTTCAACAGCTTTTTCTAATTTACCGATAGCATCGTTTACTGAATCAGTAGCAGCAATAGCAGATGTACTAGCAGGTTTAGTATATCCTGTTAAATCAACATCAGCACCGCCAATAGTTACAGAAGCAACAACATCGTCAGCAGCAGGTGTTTTACTTTGTACACCGTTAACGCTGATTACATCAACTTTTGTACTATTTAAATCGTTAAGAGCAGCAGCTACAACTTGTTCGTTTACATTGATAGCTTTTTCAACTTTAGCAAAAGCTTGGTTTGTAGTATCAGTAGCAGCAATAGCTACAGTTTCCTATGTGCTTCCAGTTGGAGTTAATGCAGTATAACCAGTAAGAGGTACATTGTTACCTGCTACAGTTAAATCAAGGTTGTTGTTAGTAACAGTACCTGTTCCAGCTACACCGTTTACGGTACCAGATTTAACAGCGTCTCCATCAAGGTCGTCAATTTGATCTTGAAGTTTTGTATCTTTTGCATCAACGTAGTTCTTAACAGCTGTAATAGCATCACCGTTAACAACTTTACCGTTAGTTTGATCTACAGTAAGAGATGCAGGAGTACTTTGAGTAGCAGCTGTATATGTTACAGAAGCTAGCTTAACTCCTAATTGAGCTTGACTTGTATCACCGCTAGGAGTAGCAGTTGACCAACTTAAATAATCTGTAGAATCAGATTTGATGATAATGTCTTCATAATCGAAGAGAGCACCTAAATCGATATCATATGATACATCGGTACCACCTTCGTTAAATACAAGAGTTAAAATACCAGTTGCTGGTGCGTAAGAAGAACTCTTTAAGAATCCATTACCAATAATGTTAGAAACATCAATACTACTTAAAGTAGCACCTGTATTATCTTGTAATTCAATCTTTGCAGGAACTGCAGGGTCACTTCCACTTGCAGGAACTGCAGGAACATATACGATATCAACATCTGTTTTAAGACCGTCTGCTCCAACAACAATTGTTTTTCCATCAACTGTTGCAGCTTCAGCAGCTTCAGCGATACCGTTTTCTAACTTAGATAATGCAGTCTGAACATCATCTGTTGCAGCAATTGCACCTGTAGAAGCAGTTTCCTTAGAGTAACCTGTAAGTGCAAGATCGATTACGTTAGCTTTTGTTTCAGATACAACACCATCAGTTTCACTAACAGTTGTTACGACTTTTCCAGTTTCAGCACTAGCAGCTTTATCCATTCCAAGAATAGCAGCTTCAATTTTTGTTAAAGCACCATGAATTGAATCAGTAGTTGCTAAAATTGCATTAGCATCATTACTTGGAACAAGATCTACTAAGTGTGCTAAATCAATATTACTTCCAGTAGACGTACTAGGATTTAATATACCGTCTACAATTGCTACTTGTGTAAAATGAGCATCTCTTGATGGTTGAACTCCACCTGTTTCTGTTGAACTTAACGTAAGTGTACTATCTAATGCGTTTACTGCATCTTGAATATCTCCTGCTAAATCAATTACTGTTACACTTCCGTCTAAATTTACAATACCAAGAACAGAGGATGGAGTATTATTTTCAGTATATCTTGCTAAAACTAAACTACCTTCTTCAGTTGCTGCTAAGCTTAATCCTTCAAGAGCACTTATAGCAGCTGCTCTACTTGTTAAAGCGGATTCGTTTCTTAATAATTTAAAATTTCTAATATTTGCCATAGTTTAAATTAATTATCCCAATACATTGGGGGTTCAAAATATTCGTCTGTTCTTATTGAAATCTTTCCACCTTCTATTGAAATTCCATTTCCAGCAGAAAGATTTAACCCTGAATCTATTTTTTCATTTATATCTATAAGTGCTTGATTTACATCTGGATACTCTTCACTTACAAATAAAGGAGAGTTTACTTTTACACTATTTCCATCAGATGCTTCTAAAAATAAATGTCCGTTGGAAGAATTAATAGAAACTGATCCTCCTTGAATATTAGTATTATTGTCTGATGTAATATTAACTTCTCCAGATGAATTAAATTCGATAACTTCCGGCGAAATTTTTATATTTTCACTTTCAGCAAAAATATCATTTTCTCCTACTATTAATGAGGTATTTGTTCCAAATAATCCAATACTTTTTGTTCCAGCTATAACTTTTACATTTGGATTAGACGCGCTAATTAATTGTCTAGCCATAGCTTTAATTGTTGTATTATTAGGATCTTCTGGATCTTCGCCTAATATAAATTCTACAGAAGGAGTGTTTATAAAATCATTAAATTGAAGTAATTTAGTTAGATCGATTTCGATAACCTAATCATTACTTAAAGTAATTAATAATGTTTTTCCATCTTCTACTAATTCTGCATCTTTAATGATTATATTTTTTAAAAGTGTGAAAGATGCGCCAGTGGAAAATGAATTTCCACTAGCGTCTTTTCCTTGTAATTCATAAGTGGTTGATCCATCTACGTTTGAAGTTTCGTAGAAATGTAAATTTTTTATAAACGATAGTGTTTTTTCCCATTCCGTACTATCACACTACCAAAATTTACCTTGAGTCCAAATTAGTTTTCCTTCATCTATAAAGACTACTGATTTTTTATGAATATTTCTTGTACTTAAATCTCTATCAAAATCAGCTCTTTTAAGATAATATAAGTGTGTCTAATTTAAAAACCAATTATCATTCCTCATATATCAACCAAATTATCCGTTTAAATCATCATCGTCTACAATATCATCAATACTATTTCCTCCAGTTACGTTGTCATCTACCCAATCAGATGTCATTCCATTATCATCTCCACCTATTACATTATCATCAACCCATTCTGAGGTTATTTCTGAATCGTCATCATCTTCATCTATATTATCAAATATAGAATGTGGTTTATGATGATGGTGATGATGGTGATGATGGCAAGGCTCAACAATAGGATCTTGTAAACTATCTAACCAATCATCGCCGACGTCAGGAACATTTACATCTAATCCTGTTCTCATTTCTAACATTTTGATCTTTTCAATTAAAACAACTACTGTACGAGCTAGACGTGAAATTTTACTTCTGTTATTTCTTTCTTCTGCTTTAACATATTGTAATTCTCCTGCAAGTTGTTTTATTTGATTAATTTGTGTTTTAAACATTCTGACTACATTCAATGCTTTTTGAGAAGAATCTAAAGCAACATCAGATGTTTTTTGTAACAAATCTAATTTTCCTTCAACTGTAGTTGCAGATGCTTTTGCAATAGCTGCATCTTCTCTAGCTCTATTTATAACATCAAAATCTAATCCATGAATGTGTGGACCTGGATGATCCCAAGGGTCACAGTGAGGATCACAAGGATGAGGAGGTGGAGGAAGAATTCTCTTAAATAAATCTACTAAATCTTGTACATTAATTGTTTTGTTATGCCCATGTTGTACAATTGGAATTAAGTCGCCACTATGTAAATGGTCGGCTCTAGGCATTTCTGAAATTTTTAAGTCTTTACAATCCATAATTTAATTAAGTTATTATTGTCCTGAATAAATTGCTCCTGTTGCATCTATTGTTCCATTCACATAAACACTCTTACCATCTTTAGGTTGAATTTGAGTATCACCCTTTCTTTCCCATAGAAGTGCAGCTTCTACAATATTAGTAACAGCTGTTATGAAAATAGGGTCAGATACAAGACTTGCAACATTTACATCAAGTTTATTAGTTACTGAATTGTATGTTAAATGGTTTCCAGCTAATGCAGAAGGATCAAAATCAAGCTCTTGTTTTAAAGCATTTATATTTATTCCTAAACCATCAACATCAACTGTTAAATAAGGTCTAGAATTTTCTTGAATTTGTACATCAAATGTATATTCTCCTTCAGCATTAGGAGTAAGAGAACGTTTTAAACCTTTACCTGCTTGATATCTCTTATCAATAGCAGCTTGAATTCCAGAAACTCTTAAACCATTAGTATTTACAGATAAGAATTGCTCAGATTGAGGATCAATTTTTGCACTAACAGTAGATCCAGATATTTGAATACCATTACCTCCTGAATATACATCAATTAAATCACTAATATTTATATCAACAGTTGCTCCGTTTTCAAATATAAATGTAATAACTTTAGTTTCTTGGTTATATCTTACTTGAGATAATAATTGGTCTTTAGCAATATTAATTCTTCCTACAATTTCTCCGTTTATAACTAAGCCGTATTCAAACTCTCCAAGTTCTTCTAAATCAATACTATCTACTTTAGCTTCTAAAGCTGTAATACTAGAAGAATTATTAGAAACATTAGATTGTAATGTTGAAACAGTTCCTGCAAGAGTATCTACTCTACCTTCAACAATACTTACTCTTTGATTAGCTTGTTCTGCTAAAGCATGAGTAGGATCTATTTTAGAATCTAATAAATCAACTCTTCTTTCAACATTACTTACTCTAGTATTAACTTCTGTAATTGCTTGGGTGTTACTTTCAATATTAGCAGAATTAGCTGTGATATTTCTAGTATTTTTATCAATATCTCTTCTTAATTCAATATCTTTACTCTTTAGCTCTGCAATATCAGAAGTGTTAGTTTCAACTTGTTCTTTTAGTTCAGTAATATCTTCAGAAGAATCTTGAAGTTGCTCGACAGTTTCTGATAATTCACCAATTGCTTCAGCTAACAGTTCATCAGCTTCTAATACACTTTTAGCTGTATTAATAATGGAATTGGTTCCTTTTTGATATTTTCCCGTTTCTTTTAATCCTACTGCTGCAATAATATTACTTTGAACAGCGTTAATTTGATCGAATTCTTCTTCAAATTCTTCAACTTTTGATTGAAGAGCGTCTAATTTTTCTTCTAAAGTTTCAACAGATTCAGAAACACCTTTTATTGCTTCGTCTAATTTATTATCTGCGTCTGCTAAATTAACAGCTTCCGAAATATATTTAGCTTCTGTATTTTTAATATACTTACCGTCTTTTGTTAGACCTGCACTTTCTTCAACTTTATTTAATTCTGTAAGTAGTCTAACAAAATCATCTTTTAATACACTAAGATCGTTTAAAGCTCTTCCAGCTTTTACATCTGCTCTATTTGCAATAGCAGATACTTTGTTTATAACTTTTAAAGATTGTTCTGCTAATCTTCTAGCTGTAGTAGCTTCTAAACTTGCTGAACCAGCTACTTCTAATGCTTTATGTGCTACTCCATCAACGTGAACAATAAAATCATAAAGTCTTCTATCTACGTCACATGGCGGAAGCATGTGAGGATGTAATGGTTCTGGACAATGTTTATCAAATGGCCTTGGTCCTTTAGGTCCGAAATTAATGTCATCAAAGTTCATCATTTTTCTTTCAAAATTTTATGTTTACACTCTGTTAAAATATTATCTCCACATTCTAGCAAAATTGCACAATCTACTCTATTTTGTCTTAAATCATCAAAATCAGATTCGTTGCAACATCCACAATGTTTTTTCATAGTTTTATTTTTAAGTTCTAGCATCAACAACTTTATCATTATAAGGATTTCCGTCATGTAATTGTAAATACTCAATTTCTGTACGTTTAGCGTCTTGTTCAGCAACAGCTTCTCTATAAGTCCTTTCGGTTCTAGCTTTAAACCAATTAACTTCATTTTCCATTTGAGCTTTTTGAGCTT
>Ga0326512_10003817_pt1 | contig 10997 bp, 12 predicted proteins | sample 1_2617_0518_D_FD_203652 | JGI IMG/M metagenome (GOLD analysis project Ga0326512, IMG submission 203652) | Bovine rumen microbial communities from UC Davis, California, United States - 1_2617_0518 | ecosystem: Host-associated > Mammals > Digestive system > Stomach > Rumen | place: USA...
TATGACCCACGATAATGAACATTTGAAGTTTCATATCATCAATGGAGAGACAATCACGACCTTTTGCTTTGAATCGCTCTGCGAACTGATTGACTGCATCCAGAATTCTCACAGATGCTTCAGATGCGCCACGCTGTTTTCCCTCTTCAAAGCCTTCTTGGAAACCCTCTTCAAATGCTTCATCAAGATATTCGCTCATATCAATTTGAATATTCATCTTAGCCATTGTTACACACTCCTTTCATAATGTAACAGTCATTTGATGTTTTTTATCATCCAGCGTAATCACTGGATATGAATTTGATGCAGGTTGATATGCACCACGTTTTCCGTATCCACCATAATTTAAAGAACTTGCAGTATTAACAAATAACTGCTCATGCAATACAGCAGAACCAGCGGAAGGTATCACTCGGTAAGATTGCTGTTTGAATGAAGCAGGTAAATGTGTGTGACCAACAATAAACACATCTGCATCAATAATTGATGCAAGGTCTTGTAGCGGATTCATCTTTGAACCAACTTTGCGACCACCGCCACCATGTCCATGATGTATATACAGTGAATAGATGAGTGGTCTGCAATGATAGATATCATTACCAAAAGTCAGAAAGACCAATGATGTTGTATCAGAATAAAGATGCTCAAGACCAAGTTCACGGGCAAGCAATTGTGTCATGTCCGCACCGACGCTTTTTGTAATTCGTTCTTCATGATTGCCTGGACAAATCGAAAGAATTTTATCTCTAATCGGATTTAACAACTCATAACACTTCGTCAATTGTTCCGAAGGACGCATTGTCTCAGCATACGAGTCAGATTTACCATTAGCAATTGCAGTATTCATCAAATCACCGACAAGCACGCAATATCTGTTTTCTTTCGTTCTGATACTTTCAATCAATTTCCGAATCACATCATAATTGCAATTTGGATCACCAATATGCAGGTCAGCAAGTGCAACAACTTCAATCGGAGCATCATGACAATCAATGTACCTTTTGATACCTTTCATCGTTGCACCTTTGGGTCTTTTTCTCGGCAAGGGCATTCACCCCCTTTTTATTCATCTCGGATACCACCACCATTTGGATTAAAATCTGGTATCTTCGTCAAGTCAATTGATGACTCAAATGATGTATTCTTCGTTTTTTTCTTTTTCGTTTTTGGTACATCTTCTTCAATTTCAGTTTCAGCTGAATTTGTACCAAAGTTTATCTGTTCCAATATTTGAATAACAGAATCAAGAGCCGAAATACGCTGTTGAAGTTCTGCTCTCATTTGCTTCAATATAACAACATCATTTTCAATCATTTTGTGTCTCCTTTCTACGATACTGAAAACACCAGCAGTGTAGAGCCTGCTGGTGCACAGTAAATGACAAAGGCTATTTTATGAAAGGAGTTCAAGATGGAGGATTTCAGAAGAACACAAAGGAGTCATTGAAAGCATAAAAAATACACGGAAGGAGCAAAATCACCGCCGTGTACAATTTCTGGTCGCTATTCAATTTGAGAAGTATCTCTACATACTATCTCATACTATAATTTTACTCTATTAACTGTATAATGCAACACCAAACATACCAAAACAAAGGTCGCTTGGTAACTTTGAACCTGCGTCACATAGGTCTTTCGTTGAGTCACTTTGAAGCACTTTTGAGCCGAAACATACAGCAAAAAGGGGCTCAATGCATGAGATGACAGCATGCGTCAACTACCACTTGCATGAGATGACCTATTGCAACCGACAGTTCTACGTTTGCAGGCGTGGAGTCACCTGATGTGACTTCAAGTCACCTCTTGCACGGCAGTTTTGAAAAGTGAAGTCATCTACTGCAACGCAGACTGACAGCGGAAAATCGCTTGAAAACCTTAACGGTTTTCGTTCGCTCATCTAAAACAACAAAAGGGCATAAGGGGGACTGACGCACTTCGTGCTTGTCGGCATAGCCGACCGTCCCCTCTTACATCGCTACGCTCGGTGCTACGCACTGCCCTGGCTGCTGACGCAGCGAACTATAAAACAAACATAACATAACAAGCCTGATGCTTCGTTCCATACAGCAAAGGAGCGGGGTGAACATCATAACAACCTAAAAGTGTTGCAAGTGTTGCATTCCAAAATGAGTGTTATGCAACACTTTTTTTCGTTACTCAGTCTTGATAAACCCCCAAGTGTTGCAAGTGTTGCAAATTATCATAAGAAAAGTCTATATATAAGAATATCCCGCTCACCACTCCTTTTGCGTATTATATAGGAGAAACTGGCGTGAAAATTTGCAACACCTGCAACACCACTCAATACGTGGCTTTACGTGGCGATACGTGGCTTTATATAGCGTTACGTGTGTTGCAACACTTTTGCAACACCATGCAACACTTGCAACACTTTTTAAAGTTCACAAAAAAATTCACAAAAATTTCACAATTTATTTCAACCTTACTCAGTCTTGCTTTACAGCCAGACGTCTCTAAACCATTGATAACAGCGGATTTCAGGCGGATAACAGCGGATTTCAGGCGCATTACGAAAATTGACGTAGAAGAATTCTATGCTATAATGAAATCAGGAAAGTAATGACAAAGGCTTTCCAAATTTTATGAAATGAGTCATGCTTGGCTATCATCACCAGCTGAACGACATCTATATATAATATAGTTGTTGAACTGATTCAGACTTCTTGTGAGCGATGAACACGATACAAACAAAGTATCTGTTTATCGCTCATTTTTTATGCTCCGAAAGACAGATACGACAGCATGAAAGGAGTCAAAGTTATGAATAAGACAATCCTCAATGGATTCAATATTGCTGATATTCCTGCAATCCTTGAATCGACAAAACGCCGTTTCACAATTACTTTTGTGAACACTCGAAATGACCACATTGTTGAGGTTGCTCGTACAAGTGTAATCCGCACCATAAAGCGACGCATCAACAAGCACAGAATCAACCACGGCTACTCTCCTGTGTATGACAGTTTAGGTGGTGAAATCGTTTATATCCTTGACAAAGAGTTTTTCACTGAAGACGGTTTGAAGCGTCTTGAAGAGATTAACAAAAAGGTCTGGATTGACGGAGAAGTGCTTGCTGAACGTGGTATCGATTTTGACATTTGGTATGAATACTGGTTGGACGATAACGGGCGTTTGGAGTACGACACCCGAAGCAAGGTAGGTGACGAGGATGACGAAACGAGAACAGAAGGAACTGATGAAAATCATACAGGAACAGAGAATGGCTGATTGCACTTCTCACTATTATGTACCTGCCCCTGATTTCAAGTTTATTGACCCTGAGGAAAGAGTGGACCATCTGATGGCACTTGCATCTGAGACAAAAGTTGATGCATCTCAATCTTACAACGACATGCTTTTGAAGCGTGAGCGTTATGAGTATTTAGAAGCAAAAGTGTCCAGTGCAGGTGCTATCAGATACGACAAAGACCGTGTTCAATCATCGAACACATATGACCTTGGAGACCAAGTTCTTGATGTGATGGAAGCGGAAGAAAACGCTGATTATGCATCATTCCTTTTCTGTATATATTTCATCGGCTTCAAGCAAGCGATGGTACATGCAGGTTTCGATAATGCACAACAGCAAGTATGGATTCTGCGTTACATCAAAGGACAGTCCCTCGGTCAAATTGCTGATAAGTTGAAAATGACTCGCTCTCACGTGCAGTACTTACTGTCCACCAGAGCAGAGACCGATTTCTGCAACGGTTTGCAGTTACTCCGTGAGAGCGGAGACCAATATTAAAAAAGCCGGAAGGAGCAATCACAATGAATAACGATATTATGAACAACGACATCATTATGAATGATGAAGAAAAGAACATCCCGATGCAGGATGCTGAAGATACAACTGTCAATGCAGCGACAACTGCAACGACAGCCAATAATATGACAGCTGCGGAGAATGAAGAATCGTTACAGGAAGACGTTGTGAATGAGTTCATTGAAGATTTTATTCAAAATTACGGACAACTTCACCTGTATGACTTGATGGATAAAGCGACTGTTCGCTACATCCGTGACTCTATTCTTAATGCTTACGATTTACAGATTCAACTTATAAATACTGGTAAAGCGAAGGGGCATACAATCAAAGCAATGCGTTCATTGACTGGTTCGATGGTTGCTCAGATTGTTCTTGCTACTGGTGATGTGCGTGTGATGCGTGGCAATTCTGGAAGCACCCTGATTGTTAAGAAGTACTACCGTAACAAATCTACCAATTGGAAGTACAAGTGGGCTGGTACTTGGATGACTGTGAGCAATACGAAAGATGATTCAACTGACCTGTTGGCTATCTTCCGCAACTTCGTCAAGAATCCGAAAGCATCAGACCGAGATAACTACTTCTCTTATCTGTATGACACAAAGAAAGTCTTTTCACAGTCTGATAATACACTCGTGTGGTGCCGTGATGGTGTATGGGACTATAAGAAGCATACTCTCACCGATTATGATGACCCAGATTTTGACAAGAAGTATCCTACACAGTTCACCCTGAAAAAGTTGCCTGTTTTTCATCCATACGGCAAATTCTCACCGCTCAAAGTCAATCCTGATGGAACAGTTGATGAACCTGTGCTTCACAACGATGAAGACGGTACAGATTGGAAACCTTCTGAACTGTGGACATCTCCGTTCGATATGGACACGGCTGTTGGTCGTGCAAGTGCTTTGGTTGTTTTGCAGAGTTTCCAGTTTATGATTCGTCACACCAATTGTGACAAAGACATTGGATATTACATCATCATGATAAATTCCAATGGTCAAGGTCAGAACGGTAAGTCGACACAGAAGGATGCGAAGAGTGCCCTTGTTGACCGTCCGCTCCATGAAGGAGATGAGGACCTTGAAACGAATATTGATGGTGGTGACGCTATCATTGCCCTTCGCATGGAAGAGTTAGACGCTGACCAGAAGGAAGGGCGTTCGATGGCAAAGTCGATTCTGTATGCGTATGCGATTATCGGTGAAGAGACCGATGGCACTGTTCTTTATATTGACAAGTGTGCTGTAGCGAAGATGCTTGCTCGTAAGCAACAGATGACTTTCAGAAATCTGTTCCAGAGTCCCTTCACCTACGCACCAGATGTGTACCTCGAACAGCACAGCAATGAAGCACCTGTGTTTGCCGAGAAGAATGGTTCGGTCGTGGCTCATACAATCGTCATTCCGTTTGAGAAGCATTTTGGTGCTTCCAGACCATATATCAAGAATGATTATGTGTTGCGTGAAGAAGTGCTCTCTTGGCTGCTTTACTATCTCACTGTTGAATGCCCTATGTATGAGGGATATGACAAAGAGTCTTTAGCCGTTCTTGAGCCTTACAAGCATGAAGTGATGAAACAGGGTATGAATTCATGGCAGTTCCTTGATGAGATTCTCCCTGATATGCCTGTCACTGTAATGCCTGTTGAGTTCCTTTATTCACTGTATATCAGATGGTGTGAGAAAGTTGGTATCACTGGACGTGCTGTATTGAAGCAGTCTTCTTTTGCGAAAGACCTTGAACAGTACGGCTTGAATAATAATCATGCCGTGACGTTCACAGATAAGCGTACTGCTTTCGTCCGTGCTGACTTATACGAGCCAGGTAACAAGGGCGGTGGTCTTCGTGAGATTCCAGCTATGCGTGAGTATGGTTTTACGAATCGCCTGCAGGCTTCTGAGTATCGCAATCCTGAAGCACTTACTGACTTTGCACATCAGTCATTGAAGTCTGGAATGCTGAATAGGGAAAAGTTTGAAGTGCAAGGTGCTGACGGCAAGTGGCGTGGCAGGCTCTTCAACAAGGGCTGTCTCGTCCGTCAGACACCGTATGATGCGATGCATTATCATGACAATGATTATGCTGACATTGATGGTGACATTATGTGATGAATTCAACAAGGTGCTCCTTTGAAGATGGAGCAAGGGAGCACCACTTTTTTATACACGAAAGGAGTTTGCAATCATGAAGAGATTTATTGTTTCGTATAATGATGCACTTGGTACTTGCCAGATGGACTTTGCTTGGAATGAGAAGCGTGCATGGCGCTACTTCAACAAGATTACGAAGAGTCCGAAGCGACCTATCACCTGTGCTGAGATTGCTGTTCAGTATACAGAAGAGGATGAACACTACGAAGTGCTTGCGAAGTATGCTGACGGTCGCTTGCTTTCAATCCTTGAAGAGCAAGCCGACAAGTTGAACGACTTGCCCGAACCGAAGAAAGAGCACTCCAAAGAGTACGTGACCACAGTTGAAGAGAATTCTGATGCGTGGAAAGACCTTCGTGAGCGTCGCTTCAAGTTAGACAATTACCGTTGTGTGTATTGCGGAAAGCCTGGTGCTATCTGCAAGAAGGGTTTGAAGCTGCATCACATCTACTATGGTGATGACCTGCTGGATATGAAGTCTGTTGTTACAACCTGTGATTCATGTCATGGTGCTGTCGATGGTCACACTGTTCCGAACCAGAAGAAAGACGGTACGCCTTTCAAGTATCCAACGCAGTATGACCCTCGTACACCTGAAGCGAAGAAACGCTTTGAAGAATATGTTGCGTATACGAACAAGTTGATTGATGACATGAAAGGAGAGACCGAATATGAGTAATGATAAAGATTTAGGCGACCATCTCAAAGATATGGTTGATGTCTACTGTCAATTCCTGCTGATGCAAGAGTATATAGACAGTCAGAAGGAAATCAACGTGGAAGTCACAGCACCTAAACACTATGACTACACGAAGAAACCGAGACCGTTGCCGAGGATGTCGCCAGAATGTGAGCAGGCTGTTGAGCACATGCGTGCGATGGAAGCATACAAGAGTGGTGTTACCCTTCAGAACGCTAAAGAGCGACTGTGGAATCGTCACGATGCTGAAGAGCCTGAACCTTAATCCTGACCGATGATGGCTGTGTTGGTTACTCAGCCGAAACCCTCTCACATCATACTCTGTATGGTGTGATGGTCTCAGGAAACCGTAAAAGCCCTGATTTCGCTCAGATTGCATTTAACCCTCACAGATATACCCGTGACGTTCTAAAATGCAATCTCGCAAGCGTCAGACCCCTAAAAAGCACAATTGAAAGGAGCGTGGTTCTGTGGAGAAGAACATGAAGAATATCAAAGCAGAATTCAAGGCGAATGGAATCTACTATACACCGCCTGAACTTGCCGAGACCATTAAGGGCTATGTAGACTTCGCTCCAAAAAAGGTCTACGACCCGACAGCAGGACAAGGAAACCTGCTTGCTGTGTTTGATGATAGTGTTGAGAAATATGGTCAAGAAATTTACGCTGATGAACTCGAAAAGGCAAAGGAGCGTTTGACCAACTTTCACGGATACTGTGGTGACACTCTTGTTGATGATGGATTTCCAGATGAGAAATTTGACCTGATTGTTGCGAATCCACCTTTTTCAATCAAGTGGACACCAAATCCTGATGACATACGTTGGAAAGATGCACCATGCATTCCGACCGCAGGCAAAGCCGATTATGCTTTTCTGCTTCACATCCTGTATCACCTGTCTGATGATGGTAAAGCCGTGTGCCTTCAGTTTCCAGGCATTCTATACCGTGGACAACGTGAAGGAAAGATACGCAAGTGGATGATTGAACAGAACTTCATTGAACGTGTTGTGTCGATTCCAGAAAAAACGTTCGTTGATACCGCTATTGCTACCTGTATTATCGTTCTGAATAAGAACAAGAAGACAACGGACATTATCTTTGAAGACAGAGAACTTGGTGAAGCACGTACAGTATCATTCGATGAAGTAAAGGAAGAGGGTTTCAACCTTTCCGTCAGCACCTACGTATTTCACGAAGAAGTTAAGGAACAGATTGACCCTTATGCCTTAGAAATGGAAGCAAGGAAACAGGCTGTGCTGAAGATTGAATCTGAAATCAAATTCAGTTTAGCCATATCTGCTATTGAGGGATGGAGCATAGAACCGTTCCTTGATGACATCGAAGCTGTTGTTGCGAAATACAGGAAAGGAGTTGCCTGATATGCTGATTTTCCTTGACAAAGATGGCAAGAGAGTAAGTCTCGACGACCCCAATGCGATGATTGCTGAAGTAAAGATTGCCAATGAAGAGTTTATTGCCAATTCTAATACAAAAGAGAATGTGCGGACTCCATTTGTTTTTGTAAAAGAGAGTAGTGGTGCGATTGGTGCGATTGATGCAGAACTGATGAAACAGTTGAGAGATGCTTTTCTGAAGGTTGCAGAAGCCGTAGAAGAAACTATGACGCAAGTAGCGGACGCTATGAATCAGGTAGAAGAAGCCCTTGCTCAACAGGAAGATGTTGAGATTGATGAAGATGCTTACTACCGCATCAAAGATGACGAGACTGAATATGTGCCGTGTCCGTCACGTCTCTATGCAGCCGAATACGTGGAAGAACCCGTGTTCCTGCCACCGTGAAGATATTGTAGAAGATATATAACTTATATACGATATAGAAAGGAGCATGAGTGATGGAAACAATGTGCATCATTACAATTATCACTTCGATTGCATCAATCATCTTTTCCACATGTGCCATCTGTGTGACGATTCGCTATTGGACAAATTGTATTCCACCAGAACCGAAAGTCACTATACATGAAGTGAAAGGTGTGGACCCAAAAATCGGAGCAATCCTTACGGATGAAAAAGGTAACCCGACAGATATCATATATGAAGTAAGGGGTTAAAAAAAGAAGGTACGCCAGAGCAATCTGACGTACCTTTTTTCGTTTCATCGTGGCTATTTTTCAGATTCTTCTTCGGGGATGTTACCCTTAGTGTTACCCTTGTTACCCATAAGCAAGCCAAAGTGCCTTAATTTAAGCCGTTTTACTCCTTTATGCTCTTCATTGTCGGGAACAGCAGCACGTACCTAATAGCCCATCTCTCTGAAGTGCCTAAATCATGAGCCTGTCGTTTACACCACTGTATTTTAGGGCTTTCTTTCGTATATCTCTACCCTTATATGCAATCTGAGCGATATTTTGAAACTCATAATCGCTTTCAGATTTGTTACCCGCGCTGTTACCCTTGTTACCCCGTCACAGTCTATCCTTCAACCGTGCCAGAGCATCATTGTCTACCTTGTCGCCAAGAGACTGAACCACCTTTGTAGTGCTGATGAGTTCCAGTGCAATCTTCCGCATCTCGTCATACTCTGCATGTTCCGCAGGTGTACTTTCGACACTCTGACCTGCCATCCATGCCTGCAACTGTGCATCACCTTTAGAAGCCATATCCTTCTGAACATCGGTATAGACTTCAACAGTCGTGCTGATGTCAGTATGACCCATCAGATACATTGCAACAGCCTGATTCACACCTGCACGTGCAAGATTAGTGGCGTATGTATGCCTAAGCGTGTGACAAGAGAAGTCAGGAAGAAGCACAGATGCATCTTTCTCACTGTTCGCTTCTTTGACAATGCGTTTAATGGCACGATTGAGTGTCTGCTGACTCTGCGTATCCTTGAAGCGTGTGCTGAAGATGAAACCATCCACACCGTCAATTGTAGCGGTACAAGGTAAGCAATTTTCCTTCTGATACTCTAATGCTGCTCTGATATGGTCATTCAACGGTAAATCACGGAAAGAAGCAGGTGTCTTTGTCGTGTTCAACCGTCTTTCCATCTTTCCGCTGTCTTGGTCTTTATAATACACAAGAGTACGCTGAACATGGATAACATTGTTCTCGTAGTCGATATCGTCCCATCTTAAACCAGAGACTTCACCAACACGCATGCCTGTCCAACTCATCACTGTAAATACTGGATACCAAACAGAGTCAGCGATGCACTCTCTGAACCTCTGCAACTCTTCAGGCGTAAGGGCTTTCTTCTTCGGTCTCGGATTCGCACTTTTCAACTCTTTCAATACGCCATCCGTGATGTTCCTTCTGATAGCGTCATCCTGCACAGCAACCTGAAACACCTGATGAAGCACGGTCTGGATGTTGTCAAGCGTGTTGACCGCAATTCCTTTGTCGTATAAGTCGTTATAGAACGATACAACATCAGACTGCTTGATATCCTTTATCTGCTTTTTGCCCAATGTCTGACTGACAAAGGTATCATACATCCAGACGTAATTGCTATAGGTGTTCTGCTTCAGTCCTCTCTTATTCTTCTTCCATACGTCATAGAAGTCATTGAGAGTGTTGCGTTGCTTGGTGGCGTGCAATCCATCCAGTTCATCTCTCTGTATTTCCTTCTCACGCTGTCGCAGTTCTTTGAGCGTCAACGCAGAAATCTTGTGTTGATGACCGTACTTATCACGCCAATGAAAAGTGAACCCTTTTCTGTCTGACCTTTCGTACTCGTTCGGACGCAAGACATAACGATTATCAGCCGTGCGTCTTTCTTTTGCTTTTGCCATCATGAACTCCTTTCATTCAGCCACGATGAAAGGACTATCAAGTATTACTCGTAATCAAACGCACAAAGAATTTCTTCACCGTCTCTTGTGATTTCAATCCTTGTGATATGGTCGCAGTTCACTAAGTCAGAATCGCCCTCATACCTTGCTTCAATAGACCGCAGGCAACTTTCAGCATCAAGCTTGCCATCTCTCGCCAGTTCAACGAGTTCATCATGAATGGAATTGTCGAAATAGCCTTCAGAACCATCCTTGTTGACGAAATATACATTGATGCAGGAATACAGGTTGATTTTCTCCATGTTCATTCTCCTTTGTGTGTATGATTTTTATATGTAGCCCAATCAGGCTCATAATCTGCTGTTGCTTGATTGCCCCACATGTCCCATCCATCTCTGTCTCCACGTGCAAACAGTTCTATTCTTGCACCTTGACTGCACGCTTCAATAATAGGAATGATTTCATCTGGCTTTCTGCTGTGTTCTCGCTTCTGTGTTCGTATCAGATTGACTTGCGACCTTGCAGGTGCAAGCGTTCTGTTAGGAGCACTCTTTTTCTTTATGCCAAACAATAACAGTTCAGTGACGTTGCGGA
>Ga0326512_10003818_pt1 | contig 10993 bp, 19 predicted proteins | sample 1_2617_0518_D_FD_203652 | JGI IMG/M metagenome (GOLD analysis project Ga0326512, IMG submission 203652) | Bovine rumen microbial communities from UC Davis, California, United States - 1_2617_0518 | ecosystem: Host-associated > Mammals > Digestive system > Stomach > Rumen | place: USA...
TATCCTTACCATGATACCAGCATCTGAAGTATTAAGTTCAAGTATACGATTGTTATCACCATCGATCCTAAACTTCTTCTTCCGAGTAACTGACAGGTCAACGTCCTGAATCTGCTCCTGCTCCTTCTGCACTATGTTCTCTTCCTTTAATTTAGCTGCCATATAGCCTCCTTATTAGATGTCCTGTGTAAACTCGAAATCGTCGCCCAGCTTATCGACTGTACCAGTTACGCTATCATTTGAAAGGTAAACTGATATAGGGAAGTTCACATTCGCATCTCCACCCATTGAATTATAAGTGATTGTGCAATTTACGTGCTTCTCTGCTTCGTATGCTCCATCCTCACCGCAGAATGCCGTGATAATGTAGATAGTGAACTGATCCAGTTCTGAAAGCGCATTCCTTCTCCTGATGTCATTAAGCTTTGCTCCAAGCTTTGAGCCACCAAGTATAAGATAGGGATCGAAATCCTGCTGAGGCTGCGTCTTGTTGATATCTGTATAGTTAATACCCAGTATATCTGTTGACGTCTGGATATCTGCATTATACTCGATGCTGGAATCCTCAGTACGTCTTCCAAGAAGCTCTCTTACTTCATGGGTGCCTGTGCCTCCAGATGACTCCTGCCATGCTGCTACAGTAAGCAGTTGCTTTCTCTCGGCTCTCTGATGGTCGGCTAAATTAAATTGTGTCACTGCCATGGTTTTGTCCTCCTTATTTCCATAACACTTTGCTTACATCTATATAATTCACCTGAATAGAAATGCTATATTTTGCCAATGCAGGTGATACATTGCTGTCTACTCCATTTAGATTTGGATTGTTGGCTGTTGTGCTTATACTTTCTACAATACAATCCTCTCCAAAATTAGGAAAGTTTCTTGCTTCATTTTGTTCGTCTATCCAATCTATAATATCCTGCACTTGTAAGATGTCTTCCACATTTTCATCTACGTGTATCCCATCTTTTACCACTGCCCTATATGCAACTGACTTAAAATCAATTATGGTAAATGTAAATCTTTTTAATACGCTTCCATCTACATAAGGTCTATCTATTGTTTTCTCGTTGCCCGTGGTAATAATCTGTTTATCATCTTCATTTCCATGTATGAAATTGAAGTATAAAGGATTATCCTGTATCTTCGGACAAGTTATTAAATAATCAATGATAGCTTGGTTTTTATCCATATAATTGCCTTGCCCTGTCTCGTAGTATTTCCTCTACTGCCTTCGCGAATTCCTCGCCTCTGTCTTGCATCATTACCTTATCCCAAAACGCTGTCGCAAGTGGATGATAATCTAATGTGTGATTAAATCCAACTCCATGATATTGATAATGTGCGTACGGTTGTGTATATCTTACACCTTCCGGACTTACTTCTATTGTCTGTGAAAGTGGTCCTTCTAAAAATGGTACATAATCATCGCAATATTGTGCGAACTTATTATGTATTTCAAGCATTACTGTATCATCAATTAAATCTTCTATCTTATGTTTTAGTGCATCTTCATCGACTTCTACATCACACGTTATGTATTCTGCCATATTTAGATACCCGATACATAATAATGCTCATTGCATCTTCCACGTCCAGTATTATTCGCAAACTGTTCAACTTCCATGCAACCCTTCATCTTATACTTTGAAAGTAGATCCGTTGAACGATGTCCTTTTGTATATTCATCTACTTCAAAGTCTATTTCACCTTTTATAAGGATATCTCCCTGTCCAAGTGTGAAATATTCCTGCATCATGTCGTTGGGAAGTTGTTCCCAGTCAAACCGCTCCAGGAAATTTTCCTGTTTCGGAATACGACAAATAATATTGCTACTGTCTAAAACTGTATCGTTTATAGTAACCTTATTATTTGAAGCCTTCCAAAAACAATTATTGATTACATGCTTAAACCATGTAACCAGTTGTGTTTGTTTGTCCTCATACTTGTTATATATCGTTATCGTTGTTTCCCACCATACCGGATACATCTTTATTCTCCCGGATACAGTCCACGATATAAAACCTTACGTCCAAGTGAATTCACAACCCCTTGCAGATATCTCTGTACTGACTTTCCCATCTCATCTTTCATTGACTGAGCTATCTCCGATGCCGACATTACATTATAGCTTATAGATACTCCGTCGTTTGATTGGCTGGTAATCGCTTTACCACCGTCTGTAGTGCCACTTCCATCGTCACCCATATTAGTGGCTTGCATCTGCTTATCAATCATTGTAATTAGATGGTACATAAGTCTAACAAGTGCTTCGGGATATTCTGTTTCGTTCTTGAGTCTGTCAAATGTGTACCAATTCACAATACACTCTGCTTCAAACTCGTAATCATTAAAGGTGGTCTCCTCTAACGTACCGCCCATATTCTGATATTCTTCGTATGTTAGATACATTAGATTTGACCACCTTTCCTGATTATTTCTTACTCTTCGTCAGTCTTCTTCGCTGCCTTACGGGCAGTAGCTTTCTTGCTGAGTTGCTCCTTCAAGTCTGCTACTTCTGCCTCAAGTTCAGCTATACGCTTCTGATTGTCCATGAAGGCTTTTTGTAATGAAAGAACGTCTTTAGGGATTGCCCGCTTTATAAGTTTTCCATCCAGATCGTAAACATCATATCCCATGTCGAAATATTTGTTTACTTCGTTCTTTGATACTTTCAGTGACACATTACTGCGTTTCACCTTATAGGTTTCTTCTGTCCACTGCATAAGCGCTCCTTTTACTGAGTTATGTTGAACTGAATTGCGTCTGACTTCTTGTTGAGGATAAACACATCCTCAAATGACTCCTCGTAGTAGATATACTTGCCCTCGGAGCCGGCACTGGGTGCATCCAGCCTTGAGAACGTATATGATACAGGAGTGATGACTGCCAGAGGATGTACCAGGAACATATTGATCTGCTTTGCATCTGCGTCAGGTGCATAACCCTCTGTAAAGTCATATGCGGTCTGCATCAGGGTCGAAGGAACAGGTACAATCGTTACCTGGTCGAGTCTGTTAACCCTTCTGTCGATAGCGTTCGGTCCGGAAGTAACATCCAGCGAACGACTAATCCTGTCAGCCTCTTTGAGTATCATATTGACCTCATTAGTTACATACAGTATACGTCCGTTCGCGGGTACCCTTGCATTATCCATCTTAAGCATCAGTGAATCGAATACTCCAAGGATATTTGCTGCAGTAAGTGCCGTGGTATCTGCCGTATGGTTTGACTGCTGCTCGGGACCTGCTACTGCGATCCAGTCGTTATAGACCTTGCTTATCAGGTAAGCGTCCATTTCCGGGAACTTCTTCTCCTCGTTGAATACCTGAGTAATGTTTGCTATAGTAGCAACCATGTTCGTCTGGTCGATGTCCATGGGATGAACGATTGTTGACCACTTCCTCTCATTAGTAAGGGTCTTCGGCTCCCATGCGTTTGCATAGTTTCTCTGTGCCAGTGCTATTGTATCCCTGTTAGCATTGACACGTCCTGTGGTGCTAATGGAAGGAATCTCAATAGTCTTTGCGTTTACCCAACGATACCTACCGTTGTTAGGTGTGGAGTAAAGTGCTCCATAGTTGAGTACATAAGGCCACATCTGTGAAAGTGCCCTGCTATACTCTGTTGCGTAATTCATTGCTCCTTGAGCCGTGGTGCCATTGTTGGCGGGTGCTACATAAGGCATAATTTTGTCCTCCTTAAATTATTTTGCTTCAGGAACCGGCCTTACCGTTGCAAAGTGGAATGCGTCTGCAAATCCTCCTGTCGGGTCCGGCGTCGGGTCCGTTGTTCCCTGTGTGGGATTTATAAACATGGGAAGTGGTGCCTGCTCTTCCATGAAATCTGCTTCTGTTATAAAAGCATCTTCATTTTCCTGTGAGTATGCGTTTACAAAATCTTCTGCTCCCATTATGGACTTGCCGTCCTTTGACATCTTTAAGTTCTCAGCTATCATGGAATTTATAAAATCCCTCTTTGCAGCTTTACTTGAAAACTGTTTTGTTGCCGCGAACTCTCTTACTGCGAACTCGTATCCCTGCTTTGAAAGCTTTTCCTGAAGTGCCTTCGTATCAGTGTCATACTTTGTCTGCAGTGCCGTGAGATTTTGTGAAACTTCGTCAAGCTTTGTTGCATCCGTTCCTGCCTGTCCAAGCTTATCCTGTAAGTCTTTCAGGTCTGTGTCACGTTGGGCTATTGTGTCGTTCAGTGTACTTATCTGAGTATCACGTGATTTCAGTTCATCGTTATACTTGTTTACTGAAACATAGTCCCCGCTGGTTACGTCTGCGAACTTTACCTTGTTTTCCTTTGCCAGTTCCTCGAACTGTTCCAAGGTAAGCTTTCCGTCCTCAGCATCTGCCATTTCCCATAGTTCTTTGATTGTCATAGTGCGTCTCCTTTACATTCTTTATATCTGCCAACTTGTATCTCCGCCTTGCAGTTTGGCGGTTGAATGTGCGTTGCTTTATATCTCCCTACGCTGGAGTTATATGATAATAGTCTTTGTAGACTGGTTATCCATGTGCATTTGCATACTTTTTTACTTCTTCCCGATCATGCTCTTCTAAATCTTCTAACCTGTGATTTATTACTTTTATCTGCTCTTCTACTACTGGCATCCTCGCCGCAAAGTTATTATGCTTCTTTACTTCCTCTGTCAACTGGTCTATCTTGGTATCTGTAACCGCTTGTGCCACAGTTAATTTATTTTCAATAACTTGATTACTTCGAGTATTCGTAATTATAACACCGACCAGAGCTAATACACTTGTAATGATTGAAGCTATAATTCCTTCCATCTATATTATCTCCTTGACATAAAAATGAGAATACGCCAAGCGTGTCCGGGCACTTGACGTATTCTCTTCGAGTCGGAGGTCATTTGATAAACAATCCTCATCAATATTATATTACATAAAATTTTTATTGTAAATGAAAAACATGATTATTTGATACTGATTTTCCTGTATCCACTTACAGATGCTCTCTTCAATTGAACACTCAATCCACAAGCTCCTGAAAATGCTTTATATTGATTGGTATATTTGTTTATCTTTGCCTGATATTTTTTAGCAAGTTCTTCGTCGCCGCTTTCCCTCGCTGCCATCTGTCCATCTTTGTTTTTCCGTATAAGAGTTTCCAGCTCTCTTTGACGTTGAGTACATTCATACATGGTAAAATGTTTGCCATTAGGTGCCGTATACCCTCTGGCATTGCGTTCTTTCATCTTTTCCAATTCTTCTATGGAATGAATTGGTTTTGAATGTCCTACAATGATTGAATATGTGAAGTGTCTACAATTGAGTGTGCCTATGGCTCTTGGTATAGGTTGGAATTTTATACCGTTTACATCCTCAAAAGGTTTATCGTTTTGTAGTTTATCATACTCCTCGTTGGTGAACTGATGTCCTTGAACAGGTTCGTGGTCGGGAGCACTATTCTCATGCACAGTTATTTCTTTACCGTCTGCTTCGAACTGTTTTCCCGTCTCATCCTGTACTCCTTGATTTATGGCTCTCACTCCATCTAATATGTTGCGTCGTACAACAGTATCCAGTCTTTGTGAATATCCACTTTCCCAGTACATTCGTCTTACACCACTATCAACTAATTGCTGCATAGTTCTTCTCATAGCAGTATTATAATCAAGTGTTCCCGATTGAACTGCTTGTATTGCTTCGTCCACAACTGTTTGATAGGTTTGTTGGATAGTGTGAAATTTCATTATCTTTGGACGTTTTAAATTCCGTATCATAAATCCTATTGCTTTAGAATTGGATAGATTCACGTAAGAATTTGCCGTGTCCGCTGCAATAACTTTTACCACTTTTTGTAGTTCTACATTCTTGGCAAAAGGAATATATGATTTATGACGATAATCATAATAAGGTTTAGCATCTACGTAAGCATCTGCTGCAACATCTTTTATCAGTTGCTTTATTTTCTGTTCATTTAATCCTATTTGTTCTGCTAAAAATTTATTTATCTCTCTTACATCGTTTCCAGATCTTAATAATCTTTCTAATTTGTGAATATCTGATGGAAGCATTTTACCTATGTCCTTAACTCGTTTTGCTATTTGAGTAAGGACATAGATATTTATTGCTTCCTGTCTATCTATAATTGGTTGTATCAGATTGTCAAGAGCATTTTCTGATAACATTATTATTCCTCATCATATTTCATGCCATACAGAGCCCAGCTACCTTCAACATTAGTAAGTTTTGGAGTAACACCTGTATATTGATTAAAAAGTGGAATATATAAACTTTCAAATGCACTCATTCCAGAATAACCATTTGCGGGCCATGACTTCCCCGCAATATCATAACTTCTATATGCTATCGCTACACCTGTAGCCTCACTGGTATCTGTGGGTTTTAACCGATACAATACTAACCACGCATTTTCATCAAGGTCTTCGAGAGCACTCGTAAGAGAAGACGGTGAAGTTGCACTAAATGTTCCTGAATCAATTATATTATCAAAATCTATAAATCCAGCTCCTTTAGGTGTAGTAGAGGGCGTTTCGGAACCATCTATTTCAAGTGCTATAGTTATTCGATTGGCATCATTTATAGTCCATTGTCTAACAACTCCCTGTTCAATAGAATCTTCCAAGCTTCCATAGCCAGAAGTCTTCATAACTGCTATTTCATTTCCAGTTGAAAAATCCTTGAGTGTTATTTGACTTGATTGATTTGTCAATGTGGATAATATGTCTCTTAAAATCATGGGTGTATCCTTCCTCCTTTATTAGTAGATTTATTGGATTCATCATCATTTTGTTGAAATTTATGCTTATATCCATTATTGATAACACAATACTTTATATTATGTGGGCAATCGTCATTCCACCCACAATTTGCACATGGTAAAGTTAAAATCATTCGTCCTTGTTTTTCTCGAAATTATTTGGCTTTTTCTCATCCTTTTGGAAATTAAACTTATCATTGCCTTCTCTATTCTGTTCCATAACAAGTTCGTTTTCCATGGACTGGGTATTTTCTTCATCAATCTTACGCAGTGCTTCCTCTGCCTGCCTCTCTGTCTCGCCGAAGTACCACATTCTATTTTCAAGCTTACTCGCAAGTCCATTTTGCATAAGTGTAATCCGTTTATTGAGTTCTGTTTCTACATCAACTATAATACTATCGTCCCATTCAAAGTTGACGTCATACTCTCCTTCGGGAGTTATTTGATACAGAGTACAATATACATTCATTACATATATTGTATCTTTTAATGCGTCCTCTATTGCCTGCTGGATATCTGCGTTTGTCTGGTAGCTTCTTTGCTTCAGTATTTTAAGTTCTGTAGCTGTCCGTGCTTCTGCTGCTACATCTGACAACGTTCCTCTACTTATGCCAACAGTATCCTCTATCCTCATCAGTATTGAGTTGAGTCCTTGTATATAGGAAGAATCTCTTAATACCGGTGCATATGGCTCATACGTATTGGATTCACCCAAGTCAACCTTCCTATACAGTCGTTGCTGCAACTGTCCAAGCGTAGACCTTCCTGTGTAGGCTCTGCCATCTCTGTCTTTTCTTTCCTCCAAGAATTGAAGTGCGTCACGGTCTATATCTACTGCCATCTCACCAGCTTCGTATTCCCATAATAGTCTACTATACTGCATGTCTGCGTCTTTGATAAGGGAAACTGCCCTGCTATAACCGCTTACTCCTAAAGGACTTGAGGGGTCTACAGTATTGGCTTCGGGCATTTTGAAATATGCGAATAGTGGCTTCTCTACATTATCTATCTTAATATTCTCTTTCATGTCCTTCCATTCCGGGATATTTGTAAGAGGTACTTGTTGCCCTAAATCAACTCCTGACATATCGCCTTGCTGATTCGTATTACTTGTAGACTTGAAAGCCATATTCTTTATAGTGACTGTATTATTCTCCCATTTATGGTATTCCAGTCTCCTATATACGAAGTCTTTATCTGTCTTTGTTTGTATAAATGCCGCCTCTGTTATATTTCCACTCGCATCAAATGCCAGAGGATAAAATGCATCTGCCTGAATATAATCAAATTCTATAGATGCCGTTGTTTTTGCATCGGGTGTCTTTGCCTTATTCATAACAACATAAGGCTTTATGACCAAGCCTCCCTTTGCAATGCCATACTCTATCTGTTTACGAAGATGCTTCTTCAGCTTCGTGTATTCTTTATTTAAGTATTCTGCTCTCTCGGAAGGTCCTGTTGGCTTATCTTCGATTATTGTCTTGGATTCTGTAGACGGTATTAGATTGCCATATTCGTCTGGTTGAGGCTCTTTATAATTAGGATTTTCTTTTTCCACTTCCTCCGTAGGAACTGTAATCTCTGAATTAAGCTCCAGTAATGCCGTTCTTGCTTTCTCACTTGCTATCAGTGAAGGAATCCCTAAACTAACAACTCTTGTAGCATCTTCGTAACTGGGCTCATGTAACCAAGGAGCTTGGTTTTTATACATATCTGACCACAATTCAATTGAATGCTCCATCTGTGAAGAAATAACGGGAGCAACATGAAGTGTCTGTTCAATAGTTCGTGCACCTATCATGGGTTTTATCATCTCCTTCAATCTGTGTACTATTGTTGACCATAACGACATCTCTATCTCCTTTGCATCGCTTTGATATAACTTGAACGATTTACCTTCCAGCGACTACATTGTTCATTTAATTCATGTTCAAATTCTTTTACCAGATAATCCTCATTCCAATACTGGGAAATTACTGATTTTGAATCTCTGCCACATATTGATGAGCCTCCAATCAGCCAGTCTATATGCTGCACTAAATTAGGACTCAAATTTAATACTATTATACTACTATAAACGTATTTCATAAACTCTTTAAACATCCAATCATCGTTAGTTCCATTTTCCCACCACTCACGATAATTTGGATTTGCTATAATGTGAGTTTGGATCCAGTCAACACATTCATGTGCTATATTATTTGGTATTCTAATACATGGGAACGAATACCACATTTTGTCAGGGTGTACTTCACCTGGTTGTAATTCTCCATCGAATATATAGCTACTAAATCCACATACTAACCCACTATCATATTTTTCAGTGCGTTCTTTGAAATCACTGCATATTAAGACATCATCCTGTAAATGCCACGTACCACCGTCTACAGGTAGTCTTCCACACGAGATAAGAAAGGACTTAAGGTTCCCTCGTTTTCGTCTGTCCTCGTAGATGGTAACGTTGTTTTCAGCTATTCCTTGTGCTATCATGGAAGGCACAAGATACTTATCTACATACCATCTTCTTTCAGGAATCGTATGAATTAGATATTTGCTCATCTTCATCCTCGTCGTAAATATCCTCTTCCGGACTCCCACACATTAAATCACACAATTCTTCCCATGTAAGATTTTCGAATGTTTTTCCCATATTATTTCCTTTCCACTATTATGACAGGCATTTCCTCAATTCCCATCATATATGCTGCTATTGCTCTATGTAATCCTTCTTGCTGGGAATCTCTGAAATTAAGATATGGAGTATCAAACCAATCAGTATTTATATGCTTTCCATTTTTGGTTGTTATCCAAGCCATGATTTACTCCTTCTGTTCACGAATTATTTCTAATAATTCTTGAGTAGATTCTCCTTCGTCTAAATATGTGCCATCTTTCCATACTTGATATATCTGTCTATCCTTGAAATGAAAATGTACTATATCAAATCCATGTTCGTTATAATCATTTCTGTATTCGCCGGCATTTTTATCAAGTGTTTTTTCTAATTCTTCGTTTTGTTTCTTAATGCGTTCGGAGGTATTAAAGCGAATCTGCTTTTTCTTATCTTGTTCTTCCTTATCAAATTGACTCTCATGCATAACCCACGATTTTCCATCTTTGCCATGGATCGTAATGAAATCATTTTCTTCTTTATCCACCATTATCTTTTCCTCCGTCTTTTTTGACTTGCCTTGATGGCTCTTCCTTGTCTAGCAGCTTTGGATTTACTCTTATAGACTTTACCAGTCTTCCCGTATTTATATCCGCCTTTTACTTTATGTACTGGCATTATTTTAATTTCCTTTCCTGTTCGTGAATTTTTTATTTCCTATCTTTCCAGTCTTGCCATTCTTCCATGCCAAAGTTACTCCACAAGACTTTCCACAAGTTTGTTTATGGCCATACTTATCTGCTATAAAGGGCTTTCCACATATAACACAAATTCGTTCCACATTATTTAATCCATTATCTCGTCTATACTTCTGGGCACAGGCACCTGAACAAAACTTCTTAGTATGACCTACATTGTTATACCCTAAAATTTCTTTCCCACATTGTAAGCAATTACCAGTCACTTGTTTTCGGTTATCCTTACGAGTCTTAACTTGTTTTTCATGCCATTCTTTTCCTTCTTGTGATTTATGCCATTCAATTGCTTTAGGCCTTGCCTTCTCGTTTATATTATTTCTTCTCCATTCCCGTTGCTCATCTGTAAGTATGCGACCATGAAGTTTTTTATGTTCATGCTTTTCTAATAATTCCAAATTAGATATATCATTATTGTAACGATTCAAGTCTTTATGATGAACTTCATATCCTTTTGGTATTTCTCCGTTATAATAACTCCATACATAACAATGCATTGACCTTGGTTTAACATTACTATTTGAAAAATACTTCCTTCCGGGTCCTATTGTAAACCGTATTCCATTAAAATATTGTTCTTGCATAATACACCTCCTTTTCAAAAGTGTATTATACAACATCTATTATAAACTCGTAAAATTAATTACCTTTACGATTACAGTACCGTTCTAGGGCATAACGTACGCAGTCGATAGAATGATTATTTTCATCCGGATATGCACTTATGAAATTACCATCTCTATCTTGTTCATATTCATATGTGCTAAATTCCTTCCATGTTTCCGGACACCGTCTTTTATCTATGTATATATGACTTAATCCCTGAAGCCACTTAATACCATAATTAACACTTTCCGGTCCTTTTACT
>Ga0326512_10003820_pt1 | contig 10991 bp, 9 predicted proteins | sample 1_2617_0518_D_FD_203652 | JGI IMG/M metagenome (GOLD analysis project Ga0326512, IMG submission 203652) | Bovine rumen microbial communities from UC Davis, California, United States - 1_2617_0518 | ecosystem: Host-associated > Mammals > Digestive system > Stomach > Rumen | place: USA: California...
GGGCTGAGGACCTCGGGCGTGCTGAGGGTGTACTGGCGCTTCTTGGACCAGAACAGGAGATTGTCTTGAACGGCGCAGGTGGCAAGGATGTCGCTGTAATCATCAACAGCAACGGAGATGTCGATCGGTTCGTCATCGGCCAAGGTCTGCACAGTCGTGGGGAAGAAGCGTTCCAGATCGCCTGCTGCGCTCATGCTCACGCTGTCGCCAGCGATGAGGCCGAGGCGGTTGCGGAACAGGAAGATAGCTGTAAGCGGCTTGTTGATGAAGCTGGGGAACGGTGCTGACTCGTCATCGCCAGCAACGCGCTTGTTCCAATCAACAGGCCGGAATGTCCACGTGTTGCTTTTGAGATCGTGGAACAGGACATGGGGCATGGTTGAAGCTGCAAAAGCCACGGGCTGATCTGGGGCTGCGCACTCTTCCCAGACTCCGGTAACGAGGGCCTTGGAGCTTTCAGAACGCTCGACGGCATAGGTCAGGTTGCCAGGATTGGTTGGGAAGCGGTCAGCAAAGGTGATGACGGTCCATCTGCTGTAGGAAACGTTGAGGACTTTGGTTTTGAACGTGGGGACGTTGGTGCATGAGACCTGTGTGCCGACTTTGATCGGCGTGTATTTGTTGATCTTGGACGGGTCGAAATAACCAACGATCTCATGCGATTCGACTTCATCGCCTGTATCGGTCCACGTAACGGGGGCAGCTTCACCTGTGCCGCGGAAGCGGACGTAGTAATCGTCCGAGGTATCGCCGTTTGCGCCGGAGATGCAGCAGGTAAAGCCGTCCGGGGCGATGATAGGAAGATTGGTGAAGTCCTTGATCTTCCACGTTGTCAGGCTGGAGTAGGTGTTGCCGCGGGTGTCGGCCAGACCAACGGAGAATTCACCGCCATCCTTGCGAACGATGTAGATGATGCTGGAAGCGGTGCTGATGTCGAAGTTGGCTGCGATGGTGCTGTCAGCAAGGAGCTGGGAAGCGAGGGTGCTGGCGACTTCCTGCGTGGAGATCGACTGATCTGCCTTTGAGGAATAGCCAAAGCTGGCCTGCACGCCGTCGAGAGCCACGCTCCACGTAGTGCTAACTGCGACCTGCTTGATGTGGATGAGGGCCTGATTCTGGCGCACGGTGTAGCTGTCGGGGTCGGCCTGTGTGGTGACGGTGCGATTGATGATGAAGCATGTATCGGCCACAGGAAGGATTCGGTAGCTGTCGCGAGCGTCTTTGCCAGTAGGAAGAGCGAGGTAGGACTTGGAATCACCGTTATAGGAGATGTCCTGAACAGTTCCGTCGAGGTCTTCGACGTGGATGCCGTCAGGACTTATCCACATGTTGTATTTTGTGTCAGCGTCACGGTCGAGAACAAAAAAAGCGCCATCCCCGGAATAGGGGACAGCGCTCTTGAACATGAGAGGCGGGCGTGTGGTGAGACCAGAAGCAGGCGTAGAGACGTAGTTGAGCTGATCTTCACACTGGTTTACAAGGCGGCTCTGAGCTGGCTGCTGCGAGATACCACCAATGAGATTTGGGATATTGCGGGTGATGTTCATGTTTACCTCAGAGCTTTACTAAAATCAGGATATTCCATTCCTGTATTTTTTGCACGATAATCAGGCGTTCGTGTTGGACGATTATTTCTGCGCCATTCAGCTGTTTTTTGTGAGCGCGTCTCGTTAATACGCGCCATCATTTCATCCCACATTAAACTGTAAATATCCATATCAGAACGACCTTTTAAAGAGTCAAGGTATTCAGCTCTTTCTTTCAACGCTTTATATTCTTCTTGGAGTTCAGCAGGTATGTTGTTGAAATCTGAGACACCCGCCTTACTAAGCAGAGCGGCAAGAGCATTGGCTGTTTCTACTTGATTCTCTTTTAGAGCCTTGGCGACTATTTCATCGCTTCCACCACGAGGCAGTCGAGCAGCTATATCAAGTTTATGCTGTCCTTCATGGTTTATAAACATGTTCTGATTTTTAACGGCGTCTTCTGTTTTTATGGGGGTATAATTAGACGCAGTTTTTTTGTGTGTGTACTGTGTATTTAAATAGATATTTTTTCCCGCTGTACCTCCCGCTACTCCATAAGGCATGTTCAAATAAGAAATTTTGTGATTTTTCCACTGAGGGTACAACGTATATATGGGATTATCTGTGTTAGCAATTAGTTCTTCTTGTTTGAGATCAGTCTTTTTAGGCAAGGCAGCCTTAATAGTATTTCGTGCGTTAGGCCTTTTTTGTTCTTCAGGAGAAAGTTTTAGTATCCACTTTGGTATATCTTTTTCCAGTGTTGGGATTTTTTCGGGGTCAATCTCAACAGGGTCAATTTCACCAAACCATCTGCCGTCAATAAGTTCACGTCCTGTCTGTTTCCAGATTTCGTCAGGGTCAACACCTTGCTGCATTAACTGTTTGGCTAAAGCAGTTTTGGCCTGCTCAGAAGCAGGGTCGTTTTTATCAACGCCTCTGATTTTATCAAGTTTAGCAAGAAGTTTATCCAGAACAATAAAACGATTCATCGAGGCTCTATCCAACGCTTCTTGTGTAAATTCGTCTGCTCGGCGCTGACCTTCCTGCACAAGCATACGCAGACTCTGTTTCCCGATATTGCGGGCTACAGCACCGATGCTCGTTGGGTTTTCCCACGGGCTTTGATAATTCGGGTCTGTGTACCTGTCATCAAAGGCAGGAGCCAAAGCGCTGGTAACAATACGGCCAATAAGTTTTTCAGGTGTCGGAGCAATAGGAGCGTAAACCGTAGGCCAAAAAGCATTGTCGCGAAAAGACCTGAACATACCAACGCCGGGCAGGCGACGATTGTGTTCCTGTCGTCTCTGCTCGGCGTTGGTTTCGTAATTTCGCTGAAACTGCGCTACAGGGTCTACATCTGGTGTAGCCCAGATTTCATCAGGGGTTAATCGCTTTTTAATCATCGACTGAGTTTCACTGCCAGAAGCGGGTCCTGGAACTTGAACGCTCCGACGGTGGCGTTGGCCTGACGGGTGTCAGCAGCGATCATATTCAGGCGTGCTCTCTGCTCGTCCTGCGCGGTCCACTGCTCGATGTCCTGATCTCCGAGGGTCTGGACGAGGAACTTTCTGGCTGCCCGGATGATGACATAGACACGGGCTTCAAGCGGCAGCTCGGTGAAGGGGAGCTGCATGGTGACATCTGCGGTGATGGGACCGTCGAAGACGTAGGTGTGGTTGGTCTTGTCATAGAGTCGTTCGCCGCGCACGGCCAGATCACGATGAACAACAGCGCCGCCGGTCTTGGTGATGTACATCGGGTCAGCGTCGCTGGTGCAGTGGAGGACACGGGTGATGTTCGGGCCGAGGGTGATGTACCCGTTTTCATCAGGCTCGAAGACAAGTCCTTCTTCGGTGTTGAAGTAGAATTCTTCGGTCTGAATCTCGCGGGTGACTTCGGCAAGGATTTGTCGGGCAACGATCACGTCCTGTCCAACGTTGGAAAGTCGGTTGACAGGCGGTGCGCCGATTGCACCGAGCATTGTGTTGATTGCATCAAGTTCAGTTGTAGGGGTGTTCATTTATTCTCCTGTTATAATAAAAAGTAGCCGCCGTGTGTTGGTAGACTTCCTTCGGGAGAAAGGAGGGACTACTTATACGGTTTAGAATAGTAGTAGACAAGAATACGCCTATTGAGGAACGCAGTGCTTTCTTACTGAACCTCGAAGGTCTTGGTTTTGACGGTTACTTTGATAAAAAGACACGTCTGCTGCATATTAAAGAAAACGTCAAATTTTGGACTGAGCTTCTTGTCGATGGTTTACCGTCTATTCAGCTTATAGCGGTCTAATCTAAACAATAAGTTCAACGAAACAACACACGGCGGTATTTAGTTAGCGTCATTTTTCTTTTTCCATAAACGTTTAGGTTTTGGAATGATTATTTGTGGACGTGCAGGATTCGCTATGGCGAATTCACGAGGAATGTCATAATTACTGAACCAAGGCATGGTTTTATTTTTTTTCAGACTACCGTTAGCGTGTAATATCTGTGAAAGAATACCAATCTTAGAAGCGTTGCGTGCTTCTGCTTCGTTATTCAGTAATTGATAAACACCACTTTCAGAATATTTACTTACAACGCTGTCTTCAATAGCAGCATTAAACAAGCCAGTTAGTTTTTTCCTTAGAACAGGAGGTAATATAAACAACCCTCCTTCCAAACGGTTTGTCGCGTTATTTAAAGCGTTTTCCCATGCTTTTTTCTTTACTGAGTAAAGAGGGTCGTTTCCAGGCTGTTGATATTCACTGACAGTCAGTTTACGCAATTCTGCGATTGCGCGTGCTTTATCATCATGCGCGGCCCAGATGTCATCCAGATAATGATCAGGCAGTTGTGTTACTTTGTCATAAGTTTCTACTAAAGGCTTTATGCGCTTTTCGTAAAAATCACGTTCTCTATTTTGTGCGCGATTTAGTATTGATTGTGCTGTACCTACAGAAAAACCTTCAAAATGCTGGATTTTGTGCTGAATTTCATGAATAACATCTGATAAGACATTTATCTGATCTAAAGGGTTTAAGATATTACTTGGTCTTAGATATATCGTGTCTTTTTTCGGTGAATAAAGTGCCCTCACGTTTCTCGGTACATTTGCAAATTCTTTTTCATCAGCGATAATTTTTTGGTTTTTTAGTTCAGGATATGTTTTATATAACGCTGGCGCATCATATATCGCATCTAAAGTAGTTTCAAGCCTTGAGGAAGCATGAGGCAAAAGAGCTTGATAATTATCTTTTAATTTACCGTCAGGTGCCCATTTTTTCCAACGTCTATCAGCATCATCATAAAACCAGCCTGTTGCATGTTTTATTTGTTCTGCTGTTTTTCCTATTTGTTTCATACGCTGTGCGTTATACAACAAACGTATGTCTGAACGTTTTGAATGATCTGCATCAATATTTGAAAATCTATCGTTATTTAAAGCTCCTTGATCTCCATATACAAAATCCATTCTTCCGCTTTTAATTTTTTTCATTTCGTTTTGATGTCTCTGCGTCATTTCCTGTTCCTTTTTACCAAGAGCTAAATTAAAAGCAAAAGGAACTGAATTTAAAACAGACGCACCTAAACGTGTCATTGCACGGTGAATAACAGGAGCATTTTTATCTTCCTCAGGTGTCATGTTGCCAGTCCATTTAAAATAACCTGTATTGGGGTCAATACGTTCGCTCAAATTAGAAATAATATCGCGCATAATTCCATCAGGAAGAGCAGCAACAACACCTTGTAAAGGCTGCTTTCGTTGATCTTTTTCTAAATGTGGTGTAGGCTTTACACTACCTGTTGACAGACGGTCCAATAAAGGGGAACGATAACGCATATCTTCGGTAAAATACCCGTTATTGCTAAAATCTTCTCGGTTTCTATTTTTAGATAAAAATAAAGAGTTTACCGTAGAAAAAGGTAAACTCCAAAGACCTGTATTTAAAGCGTCATGCGCAACAGTACTAGCAATAAAAGGAATAGATAAAGACCGACCTTTTAACGCACTTAGACCTGACAACACACCAGAGGCTGCTCCGCGTTTAAGGCCGTTTAAAAAATCATCTTTTAAGTTGTCGAACATGTCTTTTCATTGTCCTTTTTAAATGAAAATGGAGAAAATGTGTCGTTCCTGGAGGGAAAGGGACTTTCATAAGTCCAAACTTTGAAACATCATAGTTTATGTGAACATTACCGTCAGGGTCAACATACATTGATGTTACTGCATCAAGAGGAACATCGTCAGGTAAATATTGTCTTAGATCAAAATTCTTTTCTTCCATAAGAACTACCTCCTTAAAGAGTTTGTTCTTAGTATATCACAAGAAAAAATACCCGTTCTGTAGGGACCACTACAGAACGGGTATCTCCTAGAAAGGACTTATATGACTTTTTTGCTTAGTTGGTGACGTTCGTACCAGCCGTCACAATGGGCGTACCCGCAGGAGCCGTGTCGCCGCTGGTCGCGATCTCGATGGCACCACGGGGGTCGAGGATGCCGTGGCCCATGGCGTAGGACGCCGTGATGAGGGTACCCTCGTATACAATGTCAACGTCGTGGCCGCTGATCTTGACGCGCACGTCCTTGAGCTTGACGGTGCCGACGGCGTTGCGATTGGCAACGATGGCAACGCTGTTGGTGAAGTCGCCCGTGTAATCGTTGCGCTCGCCCTTGATAGTCTGGGTGATGTTCTTGCCGTTGGGAAGGTTCATGCTCTTCTTGATCGGCATGTTGGCAATGCTCTCAAGCTGCACGTTTTTGATAGAGCCGGAGCCGCCGTAATCCCTGTTGATGAGGTCCTTGACCTTGCAGAGCATGTAATACTGAGCAGGCTTTACGACGATGAAGCGTCCCGTCTCAGGAACGTCCTTCTCGTCAAGGGTCTGAGCGGCGGCGAAGATGCAGTCGGCCAGCTTCTCGCCATCGACGCCAGCGTTGGCAGCGGTGATGATAGAGCCGCCGGGATGGTCCATGTTGCGGGGCGCAGAACGGGCTGCCAGATAGAACAGGCGCGCAAGGCGCTCGTCCATGGCGTTGGCAAGGGCCTCACCCTGCTGGTGGCTGAACTCGTTGCGAACATCGAGGTGCAGCATCGCTTCCTCAAGGTTGTCGATCATCAGGTCGGCAATGAGCAGGCCGTCAACGTTGATGACCGCCTTGGAGATGGGCGGGTTGTTGCTGCCGAGGATGGGGACGCCCTTGTTGTGGTAATGGGCGCAGGCCGTACCAGTGTAGTAGAACGTGCTGGAAATGCCCTGACGGATGGTGTGGACGCGATGCAGGTCTTTGAAGATACACTTTCTGTCAAAGGCTTTCATGATGTCCAGCTTATAGTTGGTGATAAAGAGGGCACGCGCTTCGGGAGTATCCCAATCGGTCGGGATGGTGCCGTTGTTGGCACCGAGCCAGGCCATGGAAGCGAGAGGTGCGGTGTTATTAACGATGTTGGGTATAAATATCTAGCTCCTTTTCAAATGGTTTAGTCTTTCAAAAATGCGGTCTTCATGAGCCGCTGCTGAAACAGCTGCTGGAAAGCAGGGTCGGTGTACATGCGGGGGTCATCCTGCATGGCGTAGGCTTCTTCCGGGGTGGCGAAGCCTTTGACGGGGGCGCTGGTTGAGTTTGTAGCTTTGCCTTCGTAGGTGTAACCGTCAGAGGGGTGGACCTGCTGGAACTGGTACATGAGCGACTGAACGGCGTTCTTGGCGCGGGCCATGTCGCCTGAATTGACGGCGGCATCGTAGGCCTCTTTCTCACGGTCGGTCAGGTTCTGAGCTGCGTAGCGCATGAGTTCGCCATAGGCTTTCTCACCGCCAGCAATGCCCTGAACGTGATTGACCCACAGCTCGTACAGGGCTTCCTGTCCGGCACAGTAGGAGTCGATCATCGACCGGGGGATTCCGGCTTTCTGGAGCTTGTCATAGGACTCGTCAGAAAGTCGGCCATTCTGGGCGTATTCGCTGACTACTTTTTCGTAGCTGACGCCTTTGCTCTCGATGAACTGCGCCGCCGTCTGGATGTCGGTGGCGTTGGTGTCGAGGCGCTGCTGGAGATCAGCGTCGCTGGGCTGCTGCTGCGGGGCGGGGTCCTGGGGTTCAGTTTCAGGTTCCGTTCCGTTAGTTTCCCCTTCGTCGCCCACGGGGTCGTCAGGAACATAGTCGGGATTGTTACGGAAGTCTTCCTGCTGCGCCGGGAGCGCCGGGGTATCGTCAGTGACCGCACCGCCATCGGGATTGACCTTTACAGTGAAGGTCTGGCTCTGCGGGGCGTCCATTACTCGTCATCCTTTACAGCGACGAAGGTGATACGGGTGATTCCGTTGCCCATATCGGTGATCTCTTTCGTATAAGGAACAGTGTTCGGCTGAATGGCGAGATCGGCCATGTTAGCCATGGGTGCGGGATTGGTCTTCGGTTTTGCCATTTTTATTCTCCTTGTGGCATTTGATTTTCCATGCTCTTTCCGATCAGGCCGCCGAGCTGATTGACAGCGTTGGGGGCGACTTTCTCAAGCATGGCCTGTTGCTGCTGTTGCTGGTTCTGCTGCTGCATCTCCTGCTCGGAACGGAGCAGGGAAACATCATCGATACCAAGAGCGCTTGCGAGGGCTTTGAGATACGCATCGACTTTGAGATAGGGGATGGCTGCTTGCGGGGTGATGGTCTTGGCAATGACTTCCGCAAACTGGATGAGTCTGTTGGCGTCCTGTCCTCGACCGAGCGCGTCAACTCCGGTGACGATCTCGAAATTTACATTTCGCAGAACACTGTCGAGAAGTTTCTGCTCGAACATGTATTCCATGCGAAGAAGGATGTAAGGACGCTGAAATTCAGCAGCGAGGACGCTGTAAAGACCGCCGAGGGCAGACTCTAGTTCCTGTGCCATGTATCTGATCTCTTCTGCGGTGACTCGCTCGGCATCACGCTGGATAGCGGAATTGAGCAGGTATGCCCGCGAAAGGCGCTGTTGCAGGGTATCGATCAGAGCTTTTGCGATCTGGAAATCAGCTGCTTTATTGGCTTGCAGGATGGACACGTCGTTCTCTGTTCCGGAAAGGATGGCAAGGTTTCCGGCCTTTTCGAGGTCTTTGGCCTTGATTATCCCAGCGGGGTTGAGAAGGACGATCACACGGGCAAGGGCTGATGTTCCCTCAACAATAGCCTGACTGAGTGCGTCGAGGCTCTTGTGATCTCCAAGGTATTTCTCTACGTAGCTTCTGCCGTAGTCTTCTCCTGAGATGCGGTACATCCGCAGGGGAAGCCATGGGTTCTGATCTTCAAGATAACGACCGTGGCTGATGATCTTGCCATTACATTCCTGCACGACGGTCCAGCCTTTTTCCACTTTCTTGACCTGTGTGTACAACGGTTTGTACTGGCTTTTATCTGCCGGTTGGCTGCCGTTGTCTTCGGGGGTCTCGATAATGCCGCTGTCATTTTTGATGAAGCGGGGGTCGATCTTTTCCTCCACGATGATCTCGACGCACTCACCGCGAGGGTTGCGGACGACGACGTACTCGCGAAGGTTGTGAAGTCTCATGCCGTCTTTGCGGACATGCAGAAGTACGTTACCAGTGACGAGAAGATGGGGAATGGCCTCGGCGAGCACAACACGGTCTCCAAGCGATTCGATATGGGCGGTGACGGTATGCTCCATCCGGGAAAGGCCAGCCTCGATCTCCTGCCACTGTTTCTTTTCTTCTTCGCTGGCGTTGCTGCGCTCTACACGAAGACGGAAAGGCGGTCGATTGGGGGGAAGGACGATGGAGAGGATGCGGGAGCTGAGGGACGTGACGCCCTCGGCACCGATGGACTGCCACGGCTGGGCGATCTTCTCTCCGTCCATCCCTTCGGTTGGGAAAATGTAGGGGTCGGTGTAAGCGCTGCATTCCTCGGCCCGCTGGCAGTAGCTCTCGCGGGCTGTGGAGAGGAATTTGTAGCGCTCTTCGATGCTCCCTTGATTATCGAGAGACATTCAAACCGCTTCCTCCAAGGCTCCCGCCGGGGATGTTCAGGTCTGATCTGTATGTGGACAGCGCTTTACGTCCAGAAAGACTGTAACCTCGCATCATAGATCGTTCGTTCGGAACAGGTGCTACGCTGTCGGGAACAGGTTCAGGCGCAGGCGGCGGGGGAGCAGGAGTTGGTGTCTGAACTTTAGGTGAAGAAAAGCACATAATAACCTCCTAGATTGTATACTTTTTTCTCATATACGGGCTAAAATGTTTCACACTCAGGGCACTTGAGCACTTGTGAGAACTTGCTTCCGTCCCTGTAAATGGTTGTACCTTTACACCCCTTTACCCACGCTCTGACGTAAACTTTGTATACATCTTCGACGGTGGCAGTGTTGCGCATGTTGACGGTCTTGCTGACGCCCGCATCGCTGTGTTCCTGTGCGACGGCCTGTGTATCGACGTGCCACTCTGGTGAGACGGTGTAGGCGGTGGCGAAGATGCGGTCCTGCTCTTCGGGGGAGAGGTGATCGTGGATGCCTTTTTCGACGCACTCCTGATACACAGGGTCGTAAATGTCCTCGGTGTGAGGATTGCCGTAGTTGTCTGTGTAGGTGCGGGTGTGGTGCAGGCTGAACACAGGTTCGATGCCAGAACTGACTCCGGCGATAAGGCTGAGGGTTCCGGTAGGGGCGATGCAGGTGAGGGCCTTGTTCTCTGGGCCTGCGACATGTTTGGCGGTGGATTTGAGGGTGCTCATAATGGTGTCGAGCAGATTCAGAGCGCCGTCGCTGTCATAGGGGATGCCTTTGTAGTAAAGCATGTGCGCGTAGCCCATGATGCCGAGGCCGATCTTTTTAGTCCGCTTGACAGCTTCTGCGATCTCTGGAAGCGGGTATTGATTGACTTCGATCACGTCACGGAGGAAGCGGACGGCGGTGACAATGGTGACTTTGAACTTGTTCCAGTCGAACATGTAGTCGTCATCGAGCATGTTGACGAGGTTGATAGAGCCTAAATTACATGCCTCGTTCGGCAGCAGGGGCTGCTCACCGCATGGATTTGTGGTGTCGAGCGTGCCGAGTTCGGGCGTGGGGTTGGCGGCTTCCATGGTGTCGAGGAAAATCACACCGGGGTCGCCTGTCTTCCACGCGCTTTCTGCGATCTCCATAAGAAGGGCGTGTTCCTTGGTCGTGGGGTCTACGGCCTTTGACATGAATTCGTCGGTCAGGCCCACGCTGAGGTTAAAGTTGTGAATCTCGCCGTCTTTGTCCTTGCAGTGGATGAACTTGCGGATGTCGGGATGATCAACGTTGAGAATTGCCATGTTCGCCCCTCGTCTCATGCCGCCCTGCTGAACGATGTCAGTGGACAGGTCAAAGAGGCGCATGAAAGAGACTGGGCCGGAAGCACGGCCATTGGTGCTGTTGACCTGTCCACCTTCGGGGCGAAGATTGCTGAAATTGAAGCCTGTACCACCGCCGCTTTTGTGGATGAGCATTTGCTTTCGCAGTGCTTCACAGATGC
>Ga0326512_10003821_pt1 | contig 10991 bp, 18 predicted proteins | sample 1_2617_0518_D_FD_203652 | JGI IMG/M metagenome (GOLD analysis project Ga0326512, IMG submission 203652) | Bovine rumen microbial communities from UC Davis, California, United States - 1_2617_0518 | ecosystem: Host-associated > Mammals > Digestive system > Stomach > Rumen | place: USA...
CTGAGCGACTACAGCTGCGTCACCCTCACCGGCTGCGATCTCGGCGATTGTGATAGCACGTGCGCTGGATGGAGTAACGTCAGAAACGAGACGCAAAACGTTCTCTTGCAAAGGCAATACTGCGTTGTCGTCGCTTGCTGCGTTCAGATACAGGATGGAGCCTGTAGTGATGGTTCCTGCAGCCTTCATGTCTAACTTCAGACGCAGGTCCTTGCCGTTCTCGTTGATAGCACGCTTGAGGTCGATTTTCTCCACGCCCTCAACGATGCTGATATAGCTCTTCAGTTGTTCTCTCAACTGAGCCTCGATTGATTTTCTCATTTCCTTGTCGTTTTTGGTTTCAAACTTGGCCTTGAGGTCAGCGATCGTGTCCTCGAGTCCCTTGATACTCTCTTTTACGGAGGTGTCGTCGTATTTTGCCTCCTTCACGTTGTCGGCGATAACCTCGTCCATCGCCTCGAACTTCTTCACATCCTCCTGGGATGCGTCCTTCAAAAAGTCAACTAATTTTTTAGCCATAGTAAACTCAAATTTTAAAACAGTCAAAGATGGATTTCGGTGTATCGGCTTGCTTATCCTCAACAAGTGACTCCTTCGCCGGCTTGCTGCTTGCAAGTGATATTGCCTTCGCCATTATGCTTTGTAGCTTCTGTTGTCTCTCAATGGGCATGCCCTTCATGAAGGCTGCCAGCTCCGCGTTCAGATCGTCAACGGGGTCGTGACCCTCACCCTTGAGTCCCAGGTACTCTGTCTCAGGGTTGGCGGCTATGCTGACCACGCTGATCTCGTAGAGCTTCACCTCGCCAACGATGTACGCGTCGCGGATGTCGTCGTATCTGACTGCATCCCAAACGTAGCTGAAGCCGATGGAGAATTGGTTGAGCGTGCCCGACTCCAGCTGCTTGATGCAGCGATCGCCCAGCTCTATCTCGTCAATAACGGCTTCAAAATACAACCCTTTCTCGTCCTCACGGAGCACCGTGATGCGTCCGAGAGGCTCATCTGTGTCGTGCTGCCACAAGAACAAGATCTTCCCGTTGGCGTCGCTCTCAGGTCCGCGCTCCGCGATGCTCTTTGCAAAGCACCCGGGTACGAGCACGTCGCCGTCGCGGTCCACGTTGTTGAAGATAGCGCCGTATCCGCTGATCGTGCGGCTCTCGCCGTCGTAGGCGTAGTCCTTCGCGCTTACCTGCAAATGCTGGATGCCCAGCTTCTTGATATCTCTAATCATTGCTTTGTATGTTTAGGGGAGAGGCAGGGTCGATGTCGATGTAATCGGCAAGCCCTTGCCTTGCCTCCTCGATGGTTATCAATCCGTCACTGACAAGTTTCCCGTAGGCGTTGGCTGCCTGGCTGACCGTCTCGGCCATAGCCCTGCGGTCCTTCTGCAGACACTCGACCTCCGAAAAGTCCATTGATATGTACTCGCCCTGGCGACAGATGCTGCGCGTCAGTGCCTCGCAGATCTTCTTGCTGTCTGGTATCACAATGTCCTGATAGGTGCCCTTCTTGGCACTCTCCTGGTTGTCGTACTTGGCGTCGTCGAACAGGTTGTAGTTCACGCCCAGCGCGTTGCATATCGCCTTCGTCGCGCGGTCGTCGGTATCAGCCAGCTTGAGCTGGTCGCTGTTGTAGTCCAGCGGCAGCCACCCCAGGCGATAGCGGGTAACCAGTATCGGGTAGTCCTGCCCTACCAGTCCGTAGTTCTGCTGGAACCTATCCATCACCTCGCGCTCCTCATTGCGGGAGAGCTGGCTGTTGCCCATCTCATCGGTATAGTCACTGTACAGGATGCCCTTCGGTCCTCCGTTCACCAGCAGCGTGTGCGTGGCAGCCATTGCCGCAGTCCAGTTCGATACAGCCGAGCTCAGCGAGTCGGACGGCGTGATGAAGTCGATGAGGTGCTTTTTGTCATCCTGGATGATGAACTGCGAGTTGTAAACGAGGCAGTACTCGTATGGCTGCAGTGTGTACACATCCTCCTCACGTGCACCTGTGCGGATCGTGGCTTTCTCAATCACGTCCTTCGCCTCATACTGGGCGTACAGCTTTCCTGTGCCGTACAGCCTGAAACGCTCTGCCGGCACTACCCACATAGCCTTCGGCGTGCTCGTTGCCGTCGCCCTTACAAGGGCTATCGGGCAGTATCCGAACGCCGACAGCTGCAGCTCGACCTGCTTGATGAAGCCAGTCCAGGTCTGCAATGGGTTTGGCCGTGACAGCAGTGCACGCAGTTCGTTGGACGATGCACGCTCGTTGCCGTCGGCATCCGTCACCAGCACGTTTCCCCTGGACGCCATTGCGCCAAGCCGGTCGCAGACCATGTAGAACGGTGCGCACAGCATGAGTGCCCGCGCCTTCTCGGAGTCCAGCCTCATGTCGAACGTGACACGCTCTCGGTTACCCACGCGCTTGGACAGATACCAGTGGCCGTCAACCTCGCGGGTGTACGAGTGTACCACGTTGATGGGGTTGAGCGATTTGCGGCTGATTCCAAGCCCATGCTTTAGTTTGTCGATTATCTCCATAACAAAAAAAGTGGCAGGTTCGCTGCCACTTCCCAATCCTAAAATAAATCCGTATGAGTATTCTTGGGTGCCGTGCATCTTCACACGGCTGCAGCTGACTGCATTACAAAGTTAAGCATTTATCTTTAATCTCGCAACACGCTCGGCCACCCTGCATAGCAGGTACATGGCCTCGTATGTCGTCGAACGGTCGTATGTTATCAGGTTGTCGTACAGCTCGCCCATTCCCGCACGGAACCTGAACTCCTTCACCGCCTCGCTCCACTGGTCGATGAATCCCTGCTTGTTCTGCGTGTCCTTCCTCAGATGCGCGTCAGTTGCATCCCTGAGAGCGTAAGCCTTCGCCATCGTTGAGGCGTCTGCCTCGACATGGATTTCTCCCTGGAGTGTCTGCCCGTCATACGCTCCACCGTCTGTGATGTATGTCGCACCGTCCTTGATGATGGCCGTGCAATACCACGCACGCCCGTTGAGGTTTAGGTGCACCTGGGTGATGATGTCGCCCTGCACGTCACCGTCGAATGACTGGTAACGGCTCTCCCCCCTGCGCTCGACGGTCATCGTCAGGCAGTCGGCAGCATCGTCATGCGCGTTGCGCCCGCTCCGCATGTATCCTGACAGCTGGTTGTAGAATTGCGGCCAGCGCTGTCGCCATCCCCTTGGGAAGTATGTCATGTTCTGAACGGCTGCCGAGCCTGTGAGTATGCGCGTCTCCTTGTTCGCCGTCTGGGCAAAGTCGCTCACCCTGCATGTCGTGTTGCCTAAGATGCGGAGCTTTGACTCCACGTTCCTGGCAAAGCCGCGACCTCCGTTGTTGCCCTCGATGTCCGCCTGCGCCGTTTGGTTGGCATGCAGCATCCTCGCCACCTCGCTCTCGGTCTCCTCCATCGGTGACTGCGTGAACGTGACGTCGGTGATGAAGTTGCCCAGCTCTGTCTCAACATAGCAGATGGAGCAGAGCCAGTCACTTCCTTTGTCCGCCGTATCAGTACAATTCCGCCGTATGGCTGTGTTGGTGACTGGTAGGGTGTCGTATTCCTTCCACCGGTCATCCACATACAGCAAGCCCTCCATCGGCATTGGGTTCTGCATGTACTGGGTCTCAAAGACGAAGCGGTTTATCTCTCGGAGCTTGTACAGTTCCGGAAGTGTGTGCTTGAACTCCCACAGGGCGTGCTCGCCGTTCTCGTCCGTGATGATCGCCGGAAGTGACAGCACCCGCCACTCCCCTGGCTCCTTCTCCAGTAAGTAGCCAGTCAGGTCGTGCTTGTGCGTGCGCTGCATGATGATCACTATCGGCGTGTTGCGTGAGTTCACGCGGTTGCGGATGGTGGTCTCAAAGCGATCGTTTATCTTCTCCCTGCGGGCGTCTGAGAGCGCGTCCTCGGGTTTTATCGGGTCGTCGATTATTATCGCACCGGCAAAGCGCTGCGTGGCTATCTGCCCTATCTCTTCATCCAGTTCGTCCGTTGCGCCAGCACCGAAGCCTGTGATCTGGCCTCCCGTGCTTGTCGCGTACACTCCCCCGCCGTCGGTGGTCATCCACTTCTTCTTCGACTTCGACGACTGCGAGATCGTGACGTAAGGAAACAGCGTCCTGTACGAGTCACCCATGACAAGTGAGCGGATAGCCTCGCTGTTGTCGTGAGCAAGGTCATCGGAGTATGACAAATGAATGAACCTGGATGATGGGTTGAGTGCAAGCCCGTAGGAGATGAACGACTTGACGGCTAACTCAGTTTTTCCGTATCGCGGACTGATGTTTATGATGAGCTTCCGGCACTTGCCGCGCACCACGTCGTTCAGGGCGTCACAAATCATTGTGTGATGCCTTGACACGATGAACTGGCGCTTGTAGTTCGCCTCGAAGAGCACCATCGTGTAATAAAGCAGATCGTGAAGGCACTTAATCCTTGTCACTTCTAAGTTCATCGTACAGCTTGTCGATGTTCTCAATCGTTATGCGTAACGGAGCTCCGTCCTCGCCCGTGAACTCATTGCGAGTCGGTGCCTCGCCCGACCAGTCGATCACGAGCTTAGCTGACTTCGCGTCGCCTGCAATACCTTTCTGCAGATGTTTCTTTGCCAGCGCATAGCGTGCGGTTATCTCGTCACCGTTCTTTAGCGTTATCGTTTCGTCAAGGCAGTCCTGCATGACCTCGCGCATCAGCTTTCGCCTTCTCCTTGCCTCGCCGCTCGCGCTTCCGCCTTTGCTGGCGATTTCTCTTTGTTCACTCTTTGCTCTCTTGTTGAGTGGTATTAAGTTCTCGTCGTTCATTATCCACCTCCTTTCGTTGTATCTGCGCCTCACATTCAACGTGCCTTTCATCCCTTCTCACGTTTTCCCCCTTATACATTCCTGCGCCGATTTCGTCAATCTTGCTGAACGGTATCTCCGGCACGGTCAGCCTATCCCTGTATTTTTTGTCAATGAAATAAATATACCTAAGCTGATACCCCTTCAACCTCGTTCCGCCTGTCATTTTTAAGTATTTTTGAATTGAACATCCTCCACCTGAGATTTCACTTAAAGACAACCCACCTAATTCCTTACGCTTCGCAAGAGGTTGGCTTGTTAATGAAAGCTGATGAATCTTTTCACCATTTGGAAGCCCAATAATTGCAGAGTTCTCTTTTATTCCAGTTAAAACAAAATTGCTCGCTCTGTAAATCGTCCCATCGCCGCATTGCGTCCCGTCAGCAAATGAAATCACCCACTTTATTTGTGGCGCTTGCTTTTTAATCATTCTTAGAGTTTTGCCAATGCAGTAACTTTCTGAATTACGAGGCAAATAATCATCAAAAGCCATTCTGTTTAATTCAATGAATTCGTTCCATTTCGTACCTGAAACAAGCGTTATTATTTTCCTTTTATCGGTGCTTGGTCCATAAGACAAAACACCGTGAAGTTTCCCGTCAAGAAATGCACCAAAATGAAGAATAGAATTTTGGACAATCTTCCCCGAATAGTGGTGACTCATAACGAAAGGATTCGCAACACTCGACGGAATTACTTTTATTTGTATCTCCTTACACCTTCCCATTTGATAATTCAGATAACTTTAGTGCTTTGTTGTATGCTTTTTCTATCTTTTTACATTCAAAATAATCACGAGGCAAATCCATTATTTGCCTCATTGCTAAATATGCTTGTCTTGTCGGGAACATCCATTGGCTTTCTCCAAAATAATGCCCACTCATTTGCGTACCAAGAAGCAAATCAACATCTGAACTCTTTTTCCCTGATTTTTTTAAAGAATCACGCAAATACTGTCTCAATTCCTCGACGCCTTTTTTCAATTCCTCGACGCTTTTTTCTGACTTCTGATTGTCGAGCCATTCCTTGACAATGAGATAAAGCGCTGCGCCATTTTGATTTTTATTATCTGTGGATGATTCATCAAAATCATCACAATATATTGCGATACCAGTGGCTTTGTTTATGATGTCGCGTTGTTCATCCGTAACTATAAAAGTCATCTGCCCATACTGGCTTTTATCCCCATCTGGTAAAGAAAACTCATCCCCGTATAATTTCGATTCATCAATTTCAACTCCCCAATCACTTACTTCGACATCGAAATCTTCCTCAATCATTTGCAAGTTCTCCATGTCCCACTCCAGGTCCGCCGCGCTCGTAGCGTTGTCAGCCAGCGCCATCTCCCTGCCTTCCTTCGTATCGAGATCCACGTCCGTCCGCTTTACAACCACCAGCTCGTCACCGGTCGTCTCTATGATGCGGATGTCATCGGCGCCGATGTTGGCTGCCGTCTCCACGATGCCGTTGCCGGCGATGATGCGGTTGTTCTTATCCACGAGGATCGACCGCCCGAACTTATGTCCGCGCACGCTCTTCTCCAGCAGGCTCATTCCATACTGCGTGTGCTTGTTCAAATTCTTATCGTCGGGAATGAGCTCCGACAACTTTCCTTTTATTTCTGCCATTATATGAGTTTTTGTTGAAATCCGTAAAACGCTATCAGGATAGAGTCGGCGTTCTTCAGCGTCACCTTCACACCTGGGAAGTACTGCTGAGCCGCACCCTTCATCCTGTTCTTATGCTCCGTCTTGCCCTCGCCTTTCTTCGAGAGCAGCCCGAGCGCCTTCTGCCACCTCTGCGGCGTGACGTCGAAGAACGGAATGCCTGCAGCCGTCAGAGCCATCTGCAGCTGTCCGTAACCCACGCCGAACTTGAACGTTGATGCCACGCCCTGCCCAGGCATGGCACCGACCCTCTCAAGCCACGCCACGCAGTCGCCATTGTACCTGCTGATAAGCTGCCAAAGGTCCTGCAGCGTCGCTGGCATTGGCACGCTCTCGAGCACGTCGAAGGTGTCCGAGAGCACCGTGATGCCTCCAGCCAGCCCAGGGTCAATTCCCATGTACCTCATCCTTGCTTCCGTTGTGATAAGCATACAGAGCCACCCAGCCGATTCCGCCGCAGGCGAAGATCAGCGTGATGAGCACATACCCGAGCAGCCAGCCCTGCGCGTCTGCTGCACCGGCCACGTTCATCATCCAGTAGATGACAGCGCAGATGAACATGAGCAGCGATACGATGCCCACGATGAACATGACCCAGTTAATTGCGATGATTGCCTTCTTCTTCATTTTCTTTTTGTTTTCTTAAGTTCAACTCTATCCTAACCGCGTCAGGAGATTCCTGATTCCGCACATAGCGATACGCATCCTTGAAGCTCATGCCGCAGGACACGAGCCACTCGACATAGCGATGCCGTGCGACGATGACGTCAGCCATCGCCTTCCTCAGTTGCTTATAGTAATCTTCCTCACCCATAGTTTTTCTTCAAAGTTAATAAATTTATCTTAAGTATTCGCTGCATCTGAAGCCATTGCGAGGCCTATAGTCTGCAAAATCCATGCTTTTAAACAACCATGCACGATTCGCCCATCTTGCAATGTCCTTCTCATATTGGGAAGGCTCTCGCCTGTTGTTATAATCCCTGTATGGCTGGACAAACGGCAAGATCCCGAGTCTTTTCAAAGTCCTTAACCTGAACAAATCCTGCTCAACCGTAGAGTTAAATCCGACGAGCACATAGCATGTAATCTTGTATGGCTTGATGAATTTTATAACAGACTCCAGCTTCTCAGTCAAGTCGAGCTGCGGCAAATCCCATGCTATGTGTACATTTCCCTTCAGCCTCATCTTATTGAGCCAGTAAGCCTGCTCTTCGTCCATTATCCGAACATCCACCCCATGCAGCTTAACTGGAAGGTTTTGCCTCATCAGGTCGCCGACGGCGAACCGCCACTCAGGGTTTGCAAAAAAGTTGTTGTCGAGCACCTCTATCCACTCTGCTTTGTCGTTCCACTCCATCGGATCGACTGGATGGATGCCACCCTCCTTGTCATGGACGATACAAAACGGGCAATGCCGTATACATCCTCTCGAATAAAACTGAACGGAGAACTTACATCCATAAAGTGAGTAGTCAAGCCCTCTGTAAATGTCAACATCATCAGGAAGTCTTGACGCGATGTCATAACCCGTACCTCCAGTCACGAAATCATCAGCGTCGAAAGCAAGTCGGTTGAAGTCATCTGTGAACGTAAACACCTTGCTTGCGTATATCCTGTCATATCGCTGCATCATTGGCATCGCCCACTCAACATCATCGCCTTTCGCCTTATGCCATGAGCTTAACTTCATGAGCGCGATGTTTGGGAAATTGTGACTATCAACATCTATCAATCCAATTCTCATATCATTCAAATCAAATTGTGTCCGGAGGGCGAATCGGACGCCCTTGCAACCATTCCGGACGAAACTGCACTATCCTCGCGGACCGTGCAGAGGGGTAATTCAAATACAAAATTAGTCCTGCATAGACACTAATCTTAAATCGTCCGCTCGCTTGCGAACCTGTGGGATGGGGAGGAGTCGAACCTCCCTGCCTTTCAGAATTAACGAAACTTCTACAAAAATAAATCCCTTCATCCCTTTTTCTTGAACTCCGTAGAGGGCGATGCGTGACAGCCCTTTTTAAACATCCCGCTGTTGCCGTGGACCTTGTTCACGCAATGGGCGACCATCCTGCGTTCGTTCCAAACTCCGAGCAGCCATTCGGCGTCCTTTCTCAAGCCAAGCTCCCTGGCCTTGCGGATCATCGTCCTTACGCTCACACCGACGATGTGCGCCATGTCCTCGTTCAGCGTGGTTGGGTACATCGCCTTCAGGTCGTCGACAATCTGCCTGCTCCAGTAGATGCGCTTCGAATAGCCGCGATGCTCATACACCCTGCCGGTCCCTCGGTCAAGGAAGATGCCGTCGGGCTTCTTCCGGTTCTTCGCGTACCAGCTCGTCATAGCTCCTCCAGCTCCTCGATATACTGCCAATAATATTTCACCGGCCTTGTCTCTTCTTGTTCAAGGATAGCCTCGTAGCGTTCATTGCCCGTCGTCTTGTCCGTGTAGCATGTCACCCTGCCGCGCTCATCCTTGTATGCTCTGAGGATGTATCTGCCGACTTCCGGCAGCTCATCCGCGAATCTCTTCCATTTACTCATAAAATTCTCTTTTATTTTTTCAACTCTTTTTCAGCGTTCTCCTGGGTATATTCCACCCATTTCTTGCAATTCTTAATCTTGTTATCGTATGTCTTTATTCTTTTGCTTGCAATACAAACGACAACATCGTTAAATTTATCAACGTAAAAAAGGCAATTTGTACAGTCATTCATTGTCAGAATAGTGCAGTTGTTATTTTCTCATCTTCTTCACTCCAAGTAGCCTTCTGCTCACCTTGCTTTTCAAGTGCATCATGCCATCCTTGTTGATATTTCTCATCATCAGTCAGACCCTCAGTCATTCCAGCAATCTTACCTTCATTGTACCAAGAATTTTTGCATCTTTCTACAATTTCACCGACTGATTTTTGTTTTTCAAGCCAAGCAATGATTTTTTCTCCTTTAATCCCATCAATGTCTATTGTTGACTTGTGGAATTTTATAAGTTCTTTCCTTATTTTCTCATCCTCGCTCTCTTTGAGTTCGGGGAAAACTTCTTCTAAAAATACTCTTGTAACTCCAGATATTTTAGTGCCATCTGACAATGGTTGAAGTCCCTCTCTAATCTTTTCAAGAGCCTCTTTATATGCTTTCTCGTAATTTTTCATTTTATTCCTTACCCTCCTTTCCTTGCATTAATACCAAGTTCAAAGAAATGCTCGGCTACCTTTATTATATCATAGGTTCTAAGAGGTAGTCCACTTTTCTTACTTTGCAAAACAGTATCTTCGTAAATATTAAAATGGTTTGTTAGGTATGTTCTTATATCTTTGTCCAAGTCTACCTCTTTCACTTCAAGGGTGTCGAGTACTCTTAGCAAGTCATATTTGAAGTCTTCTACACTTTCATTAATATCTGATGGTAAAAATTTGTAGCCTTCGTCATAGACTTTCTTAACCTCTTTTATTACTTTCTCTTTATCTATCAGTTCCATATCTATTATCCTTTCATATAATTCACAAATTGTTCAAAATATAAACGTGATTTATCTTGTTGATTTACAGATAATATATTATCCTCAATCCAATCCCACGCTTTCTCAATAAAGGCATCAGTGCGAGTGTACTCGATATTATTGTCACCCCAAGGAAATTCAAGCCATTCTTCTTCATAGTCTATGCCTGCTAAGTCACTTGGGCAAATGTAAATCTTTTCTGGTGCTTCCATAATTATTTATTTTTAATCTTGTTAATCTCTTCCTGCCGCATGATCCGCTTGTCGATCAGCCCCAGCACCCTGAGCTGGTTGGGCGTTCCGTCACCCAGCCTCAGCTCCTCCAGCCTGTCGGCTATCAGCTTGCGGATGATCACGACCTCTACTTTTCTCAACGTCAGCTTCATTTTCGTAAGCTCTCTCCCATGAACACGATAGGCTTCGTGATCACCCTCAGCCTGTCGATTGTTCGCTCACCGTACTTCTGCCTTAGCTCATCCACCGACATGTTTGTAGTCAGTAACAGCATCTTCCCCTCACGCTCGGCCGCGTCGGCCAGCTCCGCAAGCACCATCCGTCGGTTGCCGTACAGCATCGACTCACCCTCGGTGCCGATGTCATCCACGCAGATAAGGTGCTTTGACATCACCGCGTCAGGCTTCATGTTCATCTGCATCGCCGTATAGGTTGACACCATCTTACGGCAGCATGTGTTTATGAGCAACGGCAGCACCTTCGTAGCAAGCAGTGATTTTCCGCGTCCGCAGTTGCCCATAAGCAGCAGCCCCTTGCCTTCGTTGTCAGTAAGCCATGACGCCACCTCATCGTATTCCTTCACCCATGTCGCGCCCTCTCCGACAAATGACTTTATGCCGTCGAATATCAGCTGACGTGCGTCAGGTATGCGGATGTACACTTTGTCAGGCTCGACTATCGCGCCAGCCTCCCTCAAATATGCTTTTGCCCTCTCAAAATCTATCTTTACCATAATTTCTGATTTT
>Ga0326512_10003822_pt1 | contig 10990 bp, 10 predicted proteins | sample 1_2617_0518_D_FD_203652 | JGI IMG/M metagenome (GOLD analysis project Ga0326512, IMG submission 203652) | Bovine rumen microbial communities from UC Davis, California, United States - 1_2617_0518 | ecosystem: Host-associated > Mammals > Digestive system > Stomach > Rumen | place: USA...
TTGAGATTGATTTCATCAAAGGTTTTTGTATCGCGTTTGCGGACTCTGAACCGCCGGACGGGAATATCATGGATGATTTCGACTCCCTCCGGATAATAATCTTCGTTCCAGTCGCTGACGAATTCCCGGACACAGGTTGTTAAGATTTCAATTTCCATACCGGCCTGATGCAGATGCTTTGTGACTTCGCGGGTTTCCATCTCTGCACCGCCGGGGATTTTTTCGGCGTACCAGGGAATGACAAATGCTATTTTTTTCATGGTGATTTCTCCTGTAAAAACTGGGCAAGCTGTCCGGCAAACAGGGCTTTGATTTTTTCATACTGAAAATCCTGAAGCCGTTCATTCTGATTGGAAATGATGTTTGTCCGGAGCTGGGTATCTGTGAGGACTTTATTCATGAGGAGGGCGACTTCGGCAGGGTCTGCGGAATCGGTGACGATACCGCCTCCGCCGAGTGTCCAGGGAACGGCACAGCTTTTATAAGCAATGACGGGAACCTGAAAGAACATGGACTCGACTAAAGGCACGCAGAAACCCTCGTGTTCGCTCATGCAGAGGAACAAATCAGCAATATGATAATATGCTAAGATTTCGGGGAATCTGATATGCCCCGTGAAGATAACGTCATCCAGCTCGAGAGCCTGGACATATTTCACAAGCCGGTCATGATATTTCTCCATACCGCCCCAGTTTCCGACAAAGATTAATCTTGATTTCGGATTGATATGCTTCTTGTAAAAGGCAAATGCTGAGATGATATTCTGCTGTTTTTTATTAGGGGCGATTCTCCCCACAAAAAGCAGATTGGTATAATCATCGGAATATTTTTTGATAATGCCGGAATCCGGTTTTTTTTCATAATCAGAGAACGGAATCAGAATCGGCCTGACGGCTATCGGGCAGGTGAACCCGGCACGAAGCAAATCAGCTTTATTGAAATCAGAATCCGCAAAACAGAAATCTATTTTATCAGATAGGTGTTTCAGTCCGTCCAGGCCGTACTGAGCGTTGGATTCAGCCTGTGCGTTATAGCCGTGAAAGAAGTGGGGGGGTGTGATATTATGATAAATCATCATCTTCCGGCAGGGATATTTTTCAAGTTCATAATTTAATTTTGACCCTGTTGACATGTGATAGAGAATCACGTCATTGGCATCAAGTTCAGGCATTCCGGCGCATAAATCCGAGGCAGTGCCTTTCGGGAGACGCTGGTCAACGGCTTCGGCATAGATGCGGGTCTCATAGCCAAGCTCCGTCATGGCTCTGCCCAGTGCAATCGTATCATTGCCGACAGCATCCCCGAACGCGAGTGTCGGCAGAAACTGAATGATTCTCATGAATGCATCCCCCGGAGTTTCTGGTTTTCGGCCTGGAGAGCCTTTATCTGACTGCGGAGGGCATTCATTTCCTGTTTATTGGAGGCCTGTCTGAGTTCCAGTTCCTCAATGCGGGACACCAAGGACGGAATGTCAATCTTATCTGTTTCGGCGCGGTCGGTCAGATAGTTATTGACCTGCTGAATCGCGTTGGCTGTGTGGAGGTTCAGGGCATTCTGTTCCGTCATGATGGGCATGATATAGAATTTGACTAACTTCCGGATGACTTTCTTGATGAAGACAACTAAGAAATTTCCCTCAATCGGTTTATAAGGCTCTATCTGACTGCGGATGCTGAGATATTCGGCACTCTGCCGGAGTGATACGGGCTGAAACGTATTATCCGCATGACTGACCTCAGGGGAAAAGGGGATTTCCTCAAATGACAGCATGGAGCTGTCGAGGCCTTTTTCCTTGATTTCGGCGCGGATTTGCGACATGATTTCTTCTGTGTTAATACTCTGCATGAGAGAGGAACTCCTTTCAGGAAATGAATTGATGATACTGACGGTTATCTATGAAAACAGAGTTGATGCCTGTGAATGCATATTCTATATAATCATGTGCTTCGAGATACTGCAAAAGCTCCTGGTCTTTGATTCCGGCGGAGAATTTCCGGGAATAAGGTATCATTTCGATGATGATGAACAAAGGCCGGTAATTGACAAAATCCATGCTCCGGAGAATCTGCATTTCGAGGCCTTCAATATCGAGATTGAGAATGACGGGGGCATGACCTGAAAAATAGTTTTTGATAATATCATTGTAAGAGATAGTTTCTATCCGGATGGATTTTTCAAGCTTTGCAGAGGGATTCTGTGCAAGGATTTCTGAAACATCGCCGATTTTGGACAGGCCGTCCAAATTCAGGATGTTGAAAATCACGGATTCTCCGGACTGGTCAGACACAGCCCGGTTGAGAATCACATCCCCGGAACGCTGATTTTGCAAATCGGGAATGAGCAGGGGATTGGCTTCTATGAGGACACCCCTTGCACCCTGTTCATAGAAGAAATAGGTATTACTCATTTCGATGGGCTTATTCGCGCCCAAATCGAGATAACTGCACTCATGCAGGGGGATTCCCAACATGGCGCACGCATAGAGGAGAATCGCATCTTCTCCGGCCTGTGAATAGGTTTTTTTATTGAATAACTGCAAAGGGTTTTCATAGATATGGCATTCTCTTAATGCAGATTCAATGAGTTCAATCCGGTGGGAAAGGCCGAGGGTTGTTTCATCATCGGACTGCATCCGCTTTTCAGTTTCAGCGCGGTAATGTTCGAGACAGTCGAGACGGGTTTCAGAGCGGTGATGGCGTTCATCATGGGCAGTGTTGGAATTCTGAAGCAGTTCAGAAAACTGACTCTGAGCGGAATGCAGTTCCGTGATAAGCTCCTGATGCTGATTCTGTAAATTCAGGATTTTTTCCTCAAGTGCTAAGATAGTTTCCTGCTGTTCGCGGAAACGGGCTTTCATGTCAGAGAGCTGAGAGGTCATTTGTTCCGACTGCTGTTCGAGTTTGCCGGAAACATCCCGGACTTCGCTCCGGGCAGTTTCATTCCGTGCGTAGAGGTCACGGAGCAGAAACCGGAGAATTTTTGTATAAAACCGCAAGGAATCACCTCCATTGGAAATCAGATTTCAGCCGGCAGACACCAATATCACGCTTTTCAGAGGATACCGCAAAGGACAGCACCTGACGGATGTCATCAAAAATAATGCCGTCATTGGAGTGGACAGCCACATCGAGGAAATATTTTGCCGGGAGCAGGGAATTCTGAAAGATGATTTCGATTGTCCCGGTTTTCTCCAACGGGAGACAGGCACCTGTTTCAATCAGGAGATTGGTGCCGTAGCAGTGCAGGCCGTCCTCCCGGAAGATGCCATAGCCGAAATTTCCGGACAGGCCGGATTCAGAAGTCTGATATTCAAGAATGATTTTGATTTTTTCTTCGGAATCGAAGATATATTGTTTCTGATTAGCAAGATTCAGGAGTTTCACGTCCGTGAACCGGACAGCCCCCGTTCCCATGCGGATGGCGGTTTTCTCACAGAAGCCGGGCAGATGTTCCGCATCGGGGGGCTTTTCCTGATGGTGCTGTTTTTCAAGCTGTTCAGTGCGCTTTTGTTCCATGCTTTTGAGATAATGGTCATGGACGAGTTTGGGCGTACCGGAATCTTTGATAAGTCCGTCCTCAATCCAGTAGGAAGTTTCGCAGATTTGTTCAATCTGGTCGAGTGCGTGGGAAACAATGACGATAGTCGTTCCGTGCGATTTGATTTCGCGGAGCTTGTCAAAGCATTTTTTCTGAAAATTGGCATCTCCGACAGCAAGAATCTCATCAATCAGGAGAATATTGGCATCGACATTAATCGCCACGGAGAACGCCAGGCGCATGTACATGCCGGAAGAATACGTCCGGACGGGATTGTCAATGAATTCTTCCAACTCTGAAAAATCAATGATTTCCTGCAAACGCCTGTCAATTTCTTTTTTCGTCAGGCCGAAGATGGAAGCGTTGATATAAATATTTTCGCGCCCGGTCATATCGGGATGGAATCCGGCACCGAGTTCAATCAGACTCGACACGCGCCCGGCCATTTCGATGGTTCCCTCATCCGGATAGAGGATTTTGGTCAGGAGTTTGAGCGTAGTACTCTTACCGCATCCGTTATGGCCAATCAGGCCGATGGCCTCGCCTTTTCTGACATCGAAGCTGATGCCCCGGAGTACCCATCTGTCTTCATAGTGATTGCGGTTCCGGAAGAGGATTCTGTCTTTCAGGTCATTGCCCTTGTCATAGAAAATCTTGAATTTTTTTCTGACGTTCCGGACTTCAATGGCGTTTTCGCGGTTCAAGATTACATCACCTCTGCAAAACGGATTTTCAGTTTGGAGAAGACCAGCTCCCCGATGATTAAACTCAGCAGGCCGAAGAGGAACGCCGTCACGAGTGTGGAGAGTTCCGGCACACGGCCATAATATAATACATCCCGGTAGGCGACTATCACGGAGGTCATGGGGTTGAGATAGAATAATTTCTGTATCTGGGGGTCTTGTATCATGTCAATGGGATAGAGAACAGGAGTCAGATAAATCCAGGCCATTGTGATGATGCTGAGAATATGTTCCATATCACGGAAAAATACCGTCACTGCTGAGAACAGCAATGCCAGCCCCAGAGCCATCAGGTACTCCACAAACATGATGAGAGGCAGACACGCCACCGCCGTAAATGTAAGCTTTACGCCTGAGAATATCACCACGGCAAAAATAATCACGAATGTCAGAAGCATGTTGACAAAACAGCTTGTGACATAGGAAATCGGCAGGACTTCACGCGGAAAGTATATCTTTGAGACTAAATTCTGTGAGGCCATCACGGAATTTGCACCGCCCTGCAAACTGGATGAAAAAAAAATCCACGGTATCAGGGCAACAAACAGATGCAGATAATATTTTTCAATCGGACTGGGCAGTATGAATGAAAATGCAATCGTATAGACAATGAGCTGAAACAGCGGATTGATGAATGTCCATAAGAAGCCTAAAACACTGCCTTTGTAGCGACCGCGCAAATCCTTGCGCACAAGACTGAAAATCATTTCCCGGTAAGCATATAATTCTTTGAGTAAATTCAAGATAATCATCATCCTTTGGATTAATAGCAACATGTCTATTATACCCCGATTATACTGAAAAGTCAATACAATGCGGAATTTTTTGTAAAACAGCACAGAAAAAAGCACCAGGAAACTGATGCTTTTCTCTGTTATATAAGGAGTGATGATGGAAAAAGTCAGATTAATTCCGGCCGACAAGCCATTCATACATGCCTTCGTACTGTTTGGCAGAGCTGTTCCAGGAGAAGTCCTGCTGCATTCCGCGATAAACCATGTCATTCCAGTTGTTCCGGTAATTGAAGAAGACAGACTTTGCATAATTCACAGAGCCTAAGAATGCTTCTGACCAGAATTCTTTGAATGTGAAGCCCGTTCCGGTGAGTTCAAATTCATTGTAAGGCTGAACGGTATCTTTCAGACCGCCGGTTTCGCGTACGAGCGGAACAGAACCGTAACGGAGAGAAATCAGCTGAGTCAGACCGCACGGCTCAAACCGGGACGGAACAAGCATCATATCAGCGGCGGCGTAGAGCTTGTGGGCGAGTTCGTCATTATAGCAGATATTCGCGGAAACATTGCCGGGGTATCTTCCGGCAAAATAACGGAATGCGTTTTCATAGCCGGGTTCGCCCGTGCCGATGAGAACAAACTGTGTATTCGGGTCAAGAAATCTGTCAAAGACATCATTCAGGAGATTAAGGCCTTTCTGGTCGGTCAGACGGGAAATCAGCCCGATGAGCATCTTCCGGCCATCCTGTTCGAGACCGAGTTCTTCCTGTAATCTGCGTTTGTTTTCGGCTTTGCCTTCGAGGACGGTGTCAGGGGTGTACTGACGATAGATTTTTTTATCATGTTCCGGGTCAAAGATGCTGTAGTCAATGCCGTTGACAATACCGCGGAGCGAAGCGGAACGCGCTGAAAGAAGCCCTTCAAGATGTTCACCATATTCAGGAGTCTTGATTTCCTCTGCATAAGTTTCGCTCACAGTCGTGATGTAGTCCGCATAGACAAGACCGCCTTTGAGCATATTGGCATCTTTATGGAATTCGAGCTTGTCCGGTGTGAACATATAGTCCGGGAGTCCGGTGTTTTTCTGGAATGTACTGATGTCCCATACGCCCTGGAATTTGAGGTTATGAATGGTCATGATGCTCTTGACACCCTGATAATGCGGATGAGTTGCAAATTCAGAATGCATCAGCACAGGGATGAGGCCTGTCTGCCAGTCATGACAATGAATAATGTCGGGGCGGAAGCCGATGACCGGCATCATCGCAAGCACGGCTTTGCAGAAAAATGTGAATCGTTCAATATCCCAGCGCAGGTCACTGCTGTAGGGTGTTTCGCCGTTGAAATAGTATTCATTATCGACATAATAGAACGTAATACCGCAGTATTCATACTCCATAATGCCGACATGTTCCTGACGGCCTGCATAATCCATAAAGAAATGATGACGATAATGGAAAGAATTTCTGTATCTGCCGGGGATGCAGGTATAATACGGAATAATGACACGGACATCGAAGCGCGATTTATCCAGACTTTTCGGCAGTGCGCCGACAACATCGGCAAGACCGCCGGTCTTGACGAACGGAACACACTCGGAAGCCGCAAAAAGAATGTTGGTCAAGGGAAATCCCTCCTTGTGAAGTTTTGAATTATATTTATATTATACTACTTTTTTCCGGGATAGTCAAGAGATTTTTCACAATTTTTTTGATTCTTTGTGTAAAAACACAAAGAATGATGCAAAATGGCAGTGTGCGGATGCATCAGGAAATCTTATAGCCGTGATTTTTTTGAATTTTTGGCCAAAAAAAACCCCTTTAAAAAGGAAAAATTTATATCAAATATAGAAATTTTCATTTTTTCATTGACGAATGGCGAAATATCCTGTATAATATAGCCATAAGCGAATTTTCTCATTATTAGCGGCCGTGCGCTGAAGAGTGCGCTTGCTGCAACAAACAAAAGAAAGGTGAAAAAGAGTATGACTTATCCTGAACTTGTCAAGAAAGTGCAGACTGCACTGAAAAAGGCAGATGCCTCCGCTGTTGCAGAGCATATCGCCGCACAGGTCAACGTGACCGGGGAAGCTGAGGGCGCATTCTATATCGAGATTATTGACGGCACCATCAAGGCTGAACCCTATGATTATAATGACCGTGATTTCCTGCTGACCGCTGATGAAGCTGAGATTCTGGCCGTTGCACAGGGCAAGAAGACACTCGAGTCCGCAATCGTAGAGGGTGCAATTGCACATGAGGGCGACTGGGAAAAAACCCTGACACTCGGCAGTGTGATTCCGGCCGCAAAGAAGCCCGGCAGAAAGCCCAAGACCGAAGAATCCGCTCCGGCTCCTGTTGAAGAAGCTCCCGTCAAGGAAGAAGCTCCTGCTCCTGTTGAGGAAGCCCCTGCTCCTGCTCCCGTTGAAGAACAGCTCCCTCTGACCGGAGAAGCTCCTGCTCCGGCTCCTGCTGAGACCAAGCCCAAAAGCAAATCCGCTGAAAAACCCAAGACCACCAGAAAAACCACTGCAAAAACTGATGAAAAACCTGTTGCAAAGAAAAATAATTCCAGCAGAAGGAGGAATTCCAAGTAATTCACGGAATTATCCGGAACAGAACGATACAGAACAGAAAAGGGCATTTCTATCCGGAAATGCCCTTTGCATATCAAATATCATAAAAATAAGCGTGAAAAAAAGGCATGACAACCGCCACACCTTTTCTTCAGCAAAAAATAAGAGAAAGAGGTTAGAAATCATTTTCCTTTTTTTATTATACCAGAAAACAAGCCGGATGACAAGCCTTTTTTCAAAAATAAATAATTTCGTATACATGCACAAAAACAGAACGCCATTTTTGACACTCTGAACAAAAACACCCCTCCGGAAAGAAAATTTTCTTTTCACTCTTGCATTTTCAAAAAAAATATGCTATAATATATTTGTTTCCTGAGTTCGGAATATAGGTGTGCGGGCCCTGTGCAATGAAGCACCGTGAACCATGTCAGGCGGGGTACCGAGCAGCATTAAGCGGCTGTTCTCATGTGCCGCAGCAAGCCTGCACACCTATGTTCCGAAACTTTTTTTGAAAATTCTGAAAGGAGCGTTCTCTGATATGTATCAGGCTTTGTACAGAAAATGGCGGCCGCTCCGCTTTTCGGACGTGCTGTCCCAGCCCCTTGTGACAACAACTTTGCAAAATCAGCTCAGAAACGGAACAACTGCCCACGCGTATCTGTTCACCGGGTCACGCGGTACCGGAAAAACAACCTGTGCGCGTATCCTTGCCAAGGCCGTCAACTGTGAACATCCCCTCCCTGACGGAAACCCCTGTCTTGAATGCAGTATCTGCAAAGATGCCGAAAAAGGCATTCTTTCCGATATTGTCGAGATTGATGCCGCATCCAATAACAGTGTTGAGGATGTCCGCGACTTGCGTGACGGTGCTGTCTATACCCCTGAACGATGCCGGTATAAGATTTATATCATTGATGAAGTGCATATGCTTTCTACGAGTGCATTCAACGCGCTTCTCAAAATCATGGAAGAGCCACCGCCCTATGTAAAATTCATCCTGGCGACAACCGAAATCCATAAAGTACCGGCAACGATTATTTCCCGTTGTCAGCGGTATGATTTCCGGCGCATCCGGCAGGAGGATTTAATCGAGAGAATTTGCTATATCGCCGGACAGGAGAATATTTCGATTGAACCCGAAGCCGCCGCGCTCATGGCAAGGCTTTCCGATGGCGGTATGCGTGATGCCATTTCACTTTTAGACAGATGCTCCGCCTCCGGGGAAACTATCACAGTATCAATCACTTCCGAAGCCGCCGGAACTGCCGGAAGAGAATATCTGCTCCGACTGCTCCAGGCTCTGTATCAGAGACAGATTCCGGAAGTTCTGAACATCATCGCGGAACTGCATGACCGTTCCAAAGACCTCCGCCGGCTCTGTGAAGAACTGATTCTCATGCAGAGAGACATCATGATTCTGAAAGTCTCCGGCGACAGGAGTCTTCTTCAGTGCATGAATGATGAAATTCCGGCATTGCAGGCACTCACGGAAAAGCAGGACATGCAGAGAATCATGACACAGCTGAGTGTCCTTCAGAAGTGTCTCGAACGCATGAGCCGTGCGGTCAGTCCCCGTGCCGAACTGGAAATGATATTGATTCATCTCTGCAACCCGCAGACGATGGCTTCAACCGCCGTTCCGGCAATGAATCCGCAGGAAATGCAGGCGATTTATCAGCGGTTGGCACAGCTTGAACAGAATCGCCCGGCAAATCAGGCCGTTCCGGAACAGCATCCGCTGACCCGTCCGCAGGCATCGCCGGAGCCTGACCCCCCGGCCGAAGTCGATATGAATTCCCTGCAATTATCTGATTTCCAGCCCGTGGCACAATGGGCGGAAATTCTCGAAGAGTGCGGAAAATTAAATCCGGCTGTCGTGGGAACGCTTGCCGGGTCAACCGCGGTCGCTTATGCAAATATCATGCTGATTACGACTGAAAATTCATTTTTTATGAGAGTATTCCGTGATAAGGAAAATGTCCGTTCACTTTCAAGAGCGATTTTCAACGTCACAGGAAAACGGTACGTTCTCCGGGCGAAATGTTCACAGGAGGCCGTCACCCCCAGACCCATCGAAGAAATGATGGAAAGAGCGAAAAACAGCGGTATCAAAACCACTGCTGTCACATAAAAACAATTATATTTTTTAAGATAAGGAGAAATTTTCTATGAGAGCAAGAATACCCAGGGGCGCAGGCGCAAGAAACAACGCCCAGGACATGAATTCCATGATTCGTCAGGCACAGAGAATGCAGGATAAAATTACCGAACTCCAGGACGACATCGAAGCGCGTGAATTTTCCGTGACCGCAGGCGGCGGCGCGGTAGAACTGGTGATGAGCGGAAAGAAAATCATCAAATCTCTGACCATCAAGCCCGAAGTGGTTGACCCCGAAGACATCGAAGGACTCCAGGACTTAATCATCGGCGTTGTCAATGAAGCTGTCACCCAGATTGAGCAGACTACCGAAGACGAGATGAGCAAAATCACGGGCGGTGTATCACTGCCGGGTCTGTTCTGAGAAGATGGCCAATCATGATGCACTGCCGCTTGTCGTATTGACAGAACAGTTTGCAAAACTGCCGGGTATCGGGATGAAATCCGCTGCCCGGCTTGCCTATCACATCATGGCAATGGATGCGGCGGAAGTAGAGACCTTTGCCAATGCCCTGCTGAATGCAAAGAAAACCGTACATTACTGCCGGTGCTGTGAGAATCTCACCGACCAGGAGCTTTGTCCGATATGCAGTGATGATTCCCGGGACAAATCGCTGATTTGTGTTGTGGAAACGCCGAAAGACATTTCGGCCTTTGAGAGAACCGGAGAATATAAGGGTGTTTATCATGTACTGCATGGGCTGATTTCGCCTTTGAAGAATATTCTTCCGGATGATTTGAAAATCCGTTCACTGATTGGGCGTGTACAGAATTCTTCCGTTGAGGAAGTCATCATGGCGACAAATCCGACAGTGGAGGGGGATGCCACAGCGGCGTACATTTCGCAGTTATTGAAGCCCCTCGGCGTGAAGGTGACGCGTCTGGCATTCGGACTGCCTGTCGGCGGTCAGCTCGAATATGCGGATGAAGTCACGCTGAATAAGGCACTTGAAAACAGAAATATTATGTAAAATCAATTAACTTTTCCCATTTCCTGATAATGCAGGAAATGGGAATTTTTCATAAATTTTTCATGCTTTTTTCATATTTGATTTAACTAATATTGAATTTGTTCATATTTTAGTCATAGTTTACGAATTTGTGAAAAAATTTTCTACATAAAATTTCCGGAAAATTCACAGATTTCATAAAATGTTCACAAATTACAGTTTGTTTTGTGATATAATAATATTACAGACAGCACAGTGACTATAAAATCATGCACCGTGCAATAAAAATT
>Ga0326512_10003823_pt1 | contig 10989 bp, 10 predicted proteins | sample 1_2617_0518_D_FD_203652 | JGI IMG/M metagenome (GOLD analysis project Ga0326512, IMG submission 203652) | Bovine rumen microbial communities from UC Davis, California, United States - 1_2617_0518 | ecosystem: Host-associated > Mammals > Digestive system > Stomach > Rumen | place: USA...
GGAACGGTGCTCTTCGACAACGTGTCGTTCACCATCGAGAAAGGACAGAAGACGGTGTTCCTTTCGCACAATCCGAAGGCCATGACCGCACTCTTCGAAATCATCAACGGCAACCGTGAGGCTGATGCCGGTACCTACAAATGGGGTGTGACCATCACCACGGCCTACCTGCCGCTGGACAACACGGAGTTCTTCCAGTCGGAAATGAATCTCGTGGACTGGCTGTCGCAGTACGGAACGGGCAACGAGGTGATGATGAAGTCGTATCTGGGCCGCATGCTCTTCCGCGAAGAAGACGTGCTGAAGCATGTCAACGTGCTGTCGGGTGGCGAGAAGATGCGCTGCATGATTGCTCGCATGCAACTGAAGAACGCCAACTGTCTGATTCTCGACACACCCACCAACCACCTCGATCTGGAATCGATTCAGGCCTTCAACAACAATCTGGTGCAGTTCAAGGGCAACATTCTCTTCGCCTCGCACGACCATGAGTTCATTCAGACCGTAGCCGACCGCATCATTGAACTAACCCCGAAGGGAACCATCGACAAGCTGATGCAATATGACGACTACATCTACGATGAAGCTATCAAGGAGAAGAAGGCAGAAATGTATGCATAGCATTTCGGCACAGTATTTGCATGATAGCCATAAAACATAAAATACACCTTTATCATGGAAGAAAAAGAAATAAACAAGGAACAAGAAGAGACACTGACTGACAAAGAGGCAGTTGTTGAGGATACTGACGAAAAGACAGACGAGCCACGCGAAGAAGTGACAGAAGGGCAGACCGAAGAGGCCGGCGAGGAAAAAGACCCGCTGGAACTGGCCAACGAACAGATTGCCGATCTGAAGGACAAGTACCTGCGACAAGTGGCCGAGTTCGACAACTATCGCAAGCGCACACTGAGAGAACGCGCCGAACTGATTCTGAACGGAGGCGAGAAGGTCATCACCAGCCTGCTGCCCGTTCTCGACGATATGGAACGCGCCATTGCCAACGGTGCAAAGACTGAAGACCCGAACGTGCTGCGCGAAGGCATGGAACTCATCTACCACAAACTGACCAAGGTGCTCGAAGGCCACGGCGTGAACAAAATCGACACGAAGGATGCCGACTTCGACACCGACATCCACGAGGCTGTTGCAATGGTTCCGGGCATGGGCGACGACAAGAAAGGCAAGGTCATAGACTGTCTGGCCACGGGCTACAAACTGAACGACAAGGTAATTCGCCACGCCAAGGTGGCTGTGGGATCATAATTGAGCTTAGACAATGGAGAAGAGAGACTACTACGAGGTGTTAGGCGTGGCCAAGACGGCCTCGGAAGATGAAATAAAGAAGGCCTATCGAAAGATTGCCATCAAGTATCACCCTGACCGCAACCCGGGCGACAAAGAGGCTGAAGAGAAGTTTAAGGAAGCTGCCGAAGCCTACGACGTGCTGCACGACCCACAGAAGCGCCAGCAGTACGACCAGTTCGGTTTCAACGGCCCGATGGGCAGCGGCGGCTTTGGAGGATTCGGTGGCGCGTCGATGAACATGGACGACATTTTCTCCATGTTCGGCGACATCTTTGGAGGTCACGGCTTCGGGGGCTTTGGCGGCGGAGGACGCGGACGCACGCAGCAGATGCGTGGCGGCGACCTGCGACTGAAGGTCAGGCTGACACTCGAAGAAATCAACAAGGGCGTGACCAAGAAGTTCAAGGTGCGCAAAGACATCGAGTGCAGTCACTGTCATGGCAGCGGTGCCGAGAACGGCAGCGTCAAGGAAACTTGTCCTACATGTCATGGCTCTGGTGTCATCACCCATACCACGCAAAGTATCTTCGGCATGATGCAGACACAAGGTGTTTGTCCGACGTGTCACGGCACAGGCGATGTGATCAAGAACAAGTGCCACGAATGCGGCGGTTCGGGTGTAGTGAAGGGTGAAGAGGTTGTTGAAATCAAGATTCCCGCAGGTGTGGCCGAGGGCATGGTCATCAATGTGCCAGGCAAAGGCAATGCAGGCCCGAACAACGGTATCAACGGCGACATCCAAGTGTTCATAGAGGAAGAAGAAAACGACACCTTTGTACGCGACGGCAACGACCTCATCTATAACCTCTTGCTCGACTTCCCGACAGCTGCGCTGGGCGGCGAAATAGAGATTCCCACCATCGAAGGCACAAAGCTGAAAGTGAAAATTGAAAACGGCACACAGCCCGGCAAGACACTGCGCCTGCGCGGTAAAGGTCTGCCTGCCGTGAAAGGATACGGAAACGGTTGTGGCGATCTGGTGGTCAACATCAGCGTCTACGTTCCGAAGACGCTCTCACGCGAGGAGAAACACGCACTGGAGAGTTTCCGCGACAGCGACAACTTCAAAGGCGACCGTCAGACGAAAGAGTCCATATTCCAAAGATTCAAGAACTATTTCTCGTAAGCTATGAATTATAAAGAGGTGACTGAGTATCTCTATAGTCAGGTGCCAAGCTTTGAAAAGCAAGGAACGGCTGGCTATAAAGAGGGACTGGAGACAACATTGAAACTGGACGAGCACTTCAAGCATCCGCACGAATACTTTCGCTCTATCCACGTGGCGGGTACCAACGGCAAAGGCTCCGTCTCGCACAGCATTGCCTCGCTGTTGCAGGTGTTCGGCTATCGCGTAGGTCTCTACACCTCACCTCATCTGGTTGACTTCAGTGAACGAATACGCGTCAACGGCCAGCCAATCCCACAGGACTATGTCGTGGAATTCGTTGAGAAGGAAAGGGAGTTCTTCGAACCCCTTAACCCTTCTTTCTTCGAAATCACGACGGCCCTGGCTTTCAAGTTCTTCAAAGACATGAATGTCGACATTGCCGTCGTCGAGGTCGGACTGGGCGGACGGCTGGATTGCACGAACATCATCAACCCGATTCTCTCCATCATCACCAACATCTCGTTAGACCACATGCAACTGCTGGGAACAAGCGTTGAGCAGATAGCAATGGAGAAAGGTGGAATCATCAAGCCGGGCATACCCGTCATCATTGGAGAGACGACCCCTGAGACGCGCCCCATCTTTGAGGCACTGGCCGAGGAGAAAAAGGCCCCCATCTACTTTGCCGAAGACGAAGACGAGCGGGAAATCATTTCGGCTGAGCCTGTTCCCGAAGGCGGCATGCTGTACAAGGCTAAGCATCTGGCCGACTTCAAAGGCGAACTGAGCGGACTGTATCAGGTGAAGAACATGAACACCATCATGGCTGCCATGCACCGACTGATGGATGAGGACTATCTGTGCCAATGCTATGACCCTGACAACAACCGAAAGATACAGGAAGAAATGACTCTGGCCTTGACGAACGTAAGCAAGATAACGGGACTCATGGGCCGCTGGCAGACCGTCGGGAACAACCCCACCATCGTCTGCGACACGGGTCACAACGTTGCAGGATGGGAGTATCTGAGCAAGCAACTGGAGATGGTGAAGTGCAATCAGATGCACATCGTATTCGGAGTGGTAGAGGACAAAGACGTGTATGGCATCATGAATCTGCTGCCCAAGAATGCGACCTACTACTTTACAAAAGCCCAGACCAAAAGAGCTTTTCCAGAGACATCGCTAAAAATCTTTGCCGACCAATTCGGACTGAAAGGCGAATGCTACGCAACGGTGCCTGAGGCCGTTGCCGCCGCTATCGCTGCCGCACAAAGCAACGATTTCATATTTATCGGAGGAAGCACTTATGTCGTGGCCGACTTCCTTAAATCGCGCAATTAGTTGTTTTTAACACCATTTTTTCGCCGATATGTTTGCACATGTCGGCTTTTTTTTGTTCCTTTGCAAAAGATACATTAACTTAAAACCAAACAATTATGGCAAACACAACAGAAAATGCGAATCTGTGTGGTCTGAAGCGTGAAAACTTCCAGACCACGATCAATGGTAAGAAAACCGATCTTTACATTTTACGCAACCGTAAGGGCTTCGAAGTGGCCATCACCAACTATGGAGGTGCTATCTGCGCAATCATGGTACCCGACAAGAACGGAAACATTGCCAATGTCATTCAGGGACACGATAACATCCAGTCGGTCATCAATTCACCAGAACCTTTCCTCTCCACACTGATCGGACGCTTCGGCAACCGCATCTGCAAAGGACAGTTCACTCTGAATGGAAAAGAATACCAGCTGGCCATCAACAACGGACCTAACGCACTGCACGGCGGACCCACAGGATTCCATGCCCGCGTATGGGACGCAAAGCAAATGGGACCACGCGCACTGGCATTGCATCGCATTTCATCTTATGGCGAAGAGGGATTCACTGGCGAGGTTGACATCACTGTAGAGTTTACATTCACAGACCAAAACGAACTGGTGCTCGAATATCTCGCAACAACCAATAAAAAGACTATCGTAAACTTTACACACCACGGCTTCTTCTGTCTGGCTGGAACCGCCGATCCAACCCCAACAATCAACGATCTTCAGTGCGAAATCAACGCCGATTTCTATATTCCCATCGACAGCACATCAATTCCTACGGGTGAAATCCGCAAAGTGGAAGGCACTCCGTTCGACTTCCGCACGGCTAAGCCCGTCGGTCAGGACATCGATGCCGACGACGAACAGATTAAGAATGGTGCCGGCTATGACCATTGCTTCGTACTGAATAAGAAGGAAGAAGGCGAACTGAGTTTTGCTGCCAAAATCAAGGATCCTAACAGCGGACGCACCATGGAGGTCTACACAACCGAACCTGGTGTTCAGGTATATAGCGACAACTGGGCAGACGGATACAAAGGCTATCATGGCGCAACATTCGGACGTCGCTCAGCCATCTGCTTCGAGTGCCAGCACTTCCCCGACACACCCAACCGTCCGTACTTCCCTTCTGTCATCCTGCGTCCCGGACAGCAATACAAGCAGAAGACCATCTATAAGTTTGACGTGGAATAAAACACGATCCCCTACCCTTCACTTTTGAGGGGTAGGGTCTTTAACTATAAACAAACTGTCCAATCAAGAACAAATCACTTTAATAATTAAAAAAAGGAGACCACCATTTTAGCCGTGCTTCCTCTTGGAAGTGGACAGAGGTGGATTTAAACTATGTCACAAAAACAAACACCGAACTACTTGTTCCCTTTGATTATTGTGTTCATTGTGTGCTTCCTCATCGGATTCATCACAACAATGAACAACTCAATGATTGAATTCTGTAAGGAAGCATTCCACCTGACCGACACACAAGGTCAGCTTGTGAACACTTTCTTCTATGGTGCTTACTTCTTCTCTATCCCATTTGCCATGATGATGAGCAAGATCGGCTACAAAGCAACGCTCGTTCTCGGTCTTACCGTCGTCGGCCTCGGCTTTATTGCCAACAACTTGGGTGTTACTGCCGCACTGGGTACAGAGAGCGTCTACACCGTGTTCCTTTGCTGCATGAGCCTTGTGGCACTTGGCGTAGTAATGCTTCAGCTGGTGGCCAATCCATACGTGATGGTGCTCGGTAAGCCAGAGTCGGGTGCTTTCCGCATGACACTCTCACAGGCACTGAACTCCGTAGCAACCACCGTTGCACCTATTTTCATCACCACAGTCATCATTGCAGGCAAGCCAAAACTGCCTGAGAACGTGCCTGGCCCGTTCCTCATGCTCGGTATCTTCGCCTTGATTATTGCTGCCATTCTCTTTTTCATCAAACTTCCCGATCCTGACATGGAGAAGAAAGATGATGCTGAAGCTGAAGTAGACGCAAAGAAATACAAGAGCAGCGTTTTCCAGTATCCGCACGTATGGTTCGGTGCACTGGCTATCGCTATGTACATGGGACTTGAAATCGGTATTCCCTCAATGCTCCCTGCTTACTGGAAAGCCGACCCCAACCTGCCCGGTTCTGCAACCGACTATCTGCCTCTCTACTGGGGTGGCATGATGGTTGGCCGTTTCGTGGGTTCTGCCATTCTGGCAAAGTTCGAGGCTCGCAAGCTGCTTACAGCATGTCTGGTTCTCGGTGCTTGCTGCGTTGGCATCTCATTCTTCCTGCCAGGCATGTCGGCTGTTTATGCAATGCTGGCCGCCGGTCTGTTCCACTCTGTAATGTGGCCCCTCATCTTCAACCTGGGTCTGCAAGAGCTTGGTCCTCACACGAAGAATGCCTCCGGCCTCATCAACATGGGCGTGCTCGGTGGTGCAACGCTGCCCCTGCTCATGGGTACGGTTGTCGACAATCCCGCCCTCGGTGTTGGCGTAGCCATCATGATGATGTTCGTTTACTATGCTTACGTGCTTTGGTTCTGCAACTGGGGTAGCAAGATTGGTATTAACGTAAAATAGTTTTCTATCATAACATTTAAAAAAAGTATTAACATGATTGACATTGAATTTGTAAGAAGCCGCTTCATCAAGCATTTTGACGGTAAGACGGGTAACGTCTACACATCTCCTGGTCGTATCAACCTGATTGGTGAGCACACCGATTATAATGGTGGATTCGTATTCCCCGGTGCAGTTGACAAAGGTGTAACAGCTGAGATGCGTGCCAATGGTACAGAAGACACCGTAATGGCATACGCTATCGACCTGAAAGACCGCGTAGACTTCAAGCTTTCCGACCCCGCAGGTCCCAAGGCTTCATGGGCTCGCTACATCTACGGTATCGCTCTGGAGATGAAGAAACTGGGTGTTCCCGTGAAAGGCTTCAACATCGCTTTCGCCGGTGACGTCCCCCTCGGTGCAGGCATGTCTTCTTCTGCTGCAATGGAGAGCTGCTTTGCTTGCGGTCTGAACGACATCTTCGGTGAGAACAAGGTATCTCAGTGGGATATGGTACTGGCCGGACAGGCAACTGAGCATAACTACTGCGGCGTGAACTGCGGTATCATGGACCAGTTCGCTTCTGTATTCGGCAAGGCTGGCTGCCTGATGCGTCTTGACTGCCGCAGCCGTGAGTTCGAGTACTTCCCCTTCAAGCCCGATGGCTATCGTCTCGTACTGCTCGACTCTGTTGTGAAGCACCAGCTGGCAGGCTCACCCTACAACGATCGTCGCAACTCTTGCGAGAACGTGGTGAAGCACATTCAGGCTAAGCACCCTGAGGGCAAGTTCGAGACCCTGCGCGATTGCACATGGGAGCAGCTTGAGGAAGTAAAGGCCGAAGTTGGCGAAGAGGACTACAAGCGTGCCAAGTTCGTGCTGGGCGAGAAAGACCGCGTGCTGGCTGTCTGCGATGCTCTGAACGAAGGCGACTACGAGAAGGTTGGTGAAATGATGTACAAGACACACGAAGGTCTGTCGAAGGACTACGAGGTGTCATGCGAGGAGCTCGACTTCCTGAACGACATCGCCAAGGAGAACGGTGTGACTGGCTCTCGTATCATGGGTGGGGGCTTCGGTGGCTGCACCATCAACCTGGTTCGCAACGACCTCTACAAGAAGTTCATCGAGGATGCCAAGAAGCGTTTCAACGAGAAGTATGGACATGAGCCTAAGGTCTACGACGTTGTCATCGAGGATGGCTCGCACAAGCTCTGCTAATATTTAGACTGGTTACAAAAGGAAAACGGATTTGCGAAATGGTTAGTTCGCAAATCCGTTTTCTTTTTATGCTGCAAAGGTCATCAAACCTTACTTGATATGTTTCTTCAACCAAAGCATCTGAGCGTAGTTTGTATCTGGAGTCGTCCAATGTTCATTGATGGGTGTTATCAGCGATTCTTTCGGTGAAGTGATAAGGTTCCAGACAATATAGCTGGTCGTTGGCGGACAAACATTGTCATTATAGCCCCACGTCAGATAGACAGGACAGGTGATGCGACGCACAAAATTAACAACATCATAATAAGCCAGTGTCTGCACCTTCTCTGGTGTAAGCATACCGTTCATACGATTGAAATGCGGATAACCTCCCGCACGGCCTTCTAAGTAACCAGCCATATCAGCAAGTGCCGGATGATTGGCCACACAAGCCGTCACACGACTGTCCAGTCCAGCCGTAATCAAGGAGAGCGCCCCACCCTGACTGCCACCTTGAACAAACACACTCCTACCATCCCAGTCGGGCAAAGAGCACAGGTAGTCAAGCGCACGGACACATGCCACATAGACATGCTTCATGTAGTAATTGTCACGATTATCAAGCCCATTGGTCAGATAGCCATTCTCATGGTCGAATGCCGCAGTAATCTCCTTAAACTGCTCGTCCGTCATCTCCGGATTCAGCCCATGAATCTCCATCTCAAGACGGATGAAACCATTCTTGGCATAATAAGTGTTACGCATCGGTTCCTTGATGGTCTTAATGCCTGCCCCCGGCGGACAAAGCACAATGGGATATTTTCCTGCTGCCTTCGGTCTGGTCAAATAGCCGTAAACGCTATGACGACTATCTGTACGGATTTTCAGCAAGTAACAATCAAAATCGTTTGTTGTATATTTATCCACCTTCTTGCAGGTGACCGAGATGGGAGTCTTACGCGCATCCTCAATGCTCTGTTTCCAGAAGCGATCGAAATCCACAGGATCTTTTGTGTAAGGCTTCAATTGCTCTGGCGAGAATCCAACTTTCACGTGATGCTGATATTTCTTTTCACCGACAACCGTACTCAGTCGAAGGTCAAGGAACCCAGGCTTTTTCATTGTACCCATGTCGATCACAGCACGACCACCTTTCAACATCACCTTGCCAGAAGAACTTGCAGGCATCATGTCGGCACCTATCTCATAATTCACCTCAACATCCTGAGGCATGCCATAGAGATAGAAACTCACCTCAACCTTGGCCTTCTCCCCGATTTTATACAGCCAATCGGCATGGTTAGGTACGGTCTGCCACAGATAGTCACTGCGGTAGGGATAGTTTTCCGCGAAAGCACCCAGGCAAACGCAGAAGAGAGTAAATAAAAAATAAAGTTTTCGCATAGCAATAAAAACATATCAATTTATAAAATCGGGCGGACCAACGCTAATCGGAAGCGGGAAACTTCAGTGTGGAAGCAACTCTGGCCTCCACATTGACTATAGAAGAATCAAAGCCCTGTCTCGCAGATTCTCCTGTCATAGGATGGCTGCACAAGCTTTTCTTATGTCAACCAGTCTTGCAAGAAGTGGCTTCTTTTGGCGGGCTACTGACATATTATAGCGCATCTGCATATTGATGAGCAGTTCGGGGTTGATACCAAGGGCGGCTTCCATCATCAGTGCAAAGTCTGTCGTTACAGGCCGCTTACGTTTAGTATCTCGTTGAGCTGAGTATAAGGAATAGACAGCACTTCTGAGAACTTCTTCTGCGAAATGCCCCTTGCCTCCAGCTCTTCCTTCAGAACATCTCCTGGGTGTGTGGTAATTCTGTTGTTCATATTATTCAATTATTAATAGTGGTTTGTTATGTCTGTTACAGTACAAATGGTTATTATGGACTCAGTGCCTTCCGTCCGTATTTTAAACTTCAAACGGTAGTGATAGTCTATGCGGATAGAATAATAGCCATTGTCAAGTGCCTCGAAGTCGAGAGAATTGAACACAAACAGGTCTTCTATACGAGTAGCGGCCATTAGCGTATCTATTCGCTTTTGGTATTTAGTAACAACAGGCTTTTAGAAGCGATACTTCTTGTTCGTGCATTTCCCGTCGTTGTAGAGTTCTTCAAGATACTCCTTTTCGTATTCTATGACCATAACGAATTCTATTTGCTTGCAAAGATAAACATTCTTTTCAAAATTCACAAATTTAGTGAAGATGATTTGCTTGATGTGTATAAAATAAATGTGGAAGCTGCAATAACTTATATACTGAATATCTGTTGTGCAGTCACAACGAAAATCATCTCAATGATCCCTGGCAGCAAATACGTCATCGGATAATAATACAGCCCCCGGGCCCTCCCAACAAAGGGAGAGACTGGGGGCTGTAAAATCTTTCTATTTCACAGAAGTTACTTCAGTGCTTCTATGATGCCATCGAGTCCGGCAGTCAACTGTTTGAAATCGTCAATGCTGAGCGGACAGGCTGCAAGGCGGTCGCCCATGCCCTTCGGAATGATAGCATAGGCCAGCTCCTCCATCTCACGCCCTTTCTCCGTCAGCGATACAATCTGCTGGCGCTTGTCCTGTTCGCCTTTTCTGCGGACCACGATGCCCTGCTTCTCCATGCGCTGGAGCAACGGCGTAACGGTGTTCGTCTCCAAGAGCAACCGATGGGCTATGTCGTTCACGGGCTGAGAGTCCTTCTCCCAGAGCACCATCAGCACCAGATACTGCGGATAGGTGATGCCCAATTCGCTGAGAAGAGGTGTGTAGGCCTGCATCACTAGCCGCGCTGCTGAATAGAGGCGGAAACACACCTGATTGTCAAGTCGTAATTCTTCGTGAGCCATCAAATTGAATCAAGCATTCAGCAACTCCTCTACATCCTTCTCAAAGTCCTTCGGCTCTGTGGTCGGAGCATAACGCTTGATGGTCTCTCCGTCCTTCGAAATCAAGAACTTGGTGAAGTTCCACTTGATGTCGCTGTCTTTCTCGACACTCGAGCTGATGGTCTTGAAAAGAGCCTTGGCAGCCTTGGCCTTCAGTCCGTGATACTCCTCAGTGGGAGCCTGTGCCTTCAGATACTCAAAGATAGGCTCAGCGGTAGAGCCGTTCACATCCGTCTTCTTCATAATCTGGAAAGTCACACCGTAGTTCAGTTGGCAGAACTCCTCAATCTGTGCATCGCTGCCCGGATCCTGTTCCTTAAACTGATTGCATGGGAAGCCGATGATGACCAGTCCCTTGTCCTTATACTTCTGGTTCAGTTCCTCCAGTCCTGCAAACTGAGGGGTGAATCCACACTTGCTGGCCGTGTTGACAATCAGCAGCACCTTACCCTTGAACTCCGAGAAATTAATCTCCTTGCCTTTGCTCGTGAGAGCCTTGAAGTCATAAATCTTTTGCATACCTTATATTATTTAATCGTTGTTTATATCGTTCACGACGCAAAGGTAAGCAAAGAAATTCATATCGC
>Ga0326512_10003824_pt1 | contig 10989 bp, 11 predicted proteins | sample 1_2617_0518_D_FD_203652 | JGI IMG/M metagenome (GOLD analysis project Ga0326512, IMG submission 203652) | Bovine rumen microbial communities from UC Davis, California, United States - 1_2617_0518 | ecosystem: Host-associated > Mammals > Digestive system > Stomach > Rumen | place: USA...
CTTCATGCCTGGTCTCGTTGGTGACGTGCGCATCCCCGTTCTGGGTGGCGGCAATGTGGCATGGACTACCGAGACCGGTTCCGCTACAGATCCCACCTACGCATTCACCGCCGTTAACCTGACGCCACATCGTTTGACAGCGCAGTTCAAGCTGTCGAAGCAGATGGTTGCCCAGGACAACGCGCAGATCGAGGCTACCCTTCTGGCTGACATCCGCAAGGCTGTCATCACCAAGCTCAACGCTACCATGTTCGGCACCGCTGCCGCTTCTGGTGGCGCTCCCAAGGGTATCGGCAACGGCCAGACCGCAGCCGTTGCTACAGATTGGGCAAAGCTGACCACCCTCGTTGAGGCTGCCGTTGAGCGTCTTGCTGTCGGCGAGGATTATGCCTACATCGCATCTCCCGAAGCCACTGCCGTCATCCGTCAGATGACCTATAACAAGACAACCCGTCTTGTCTATGAGGGCGGCAACGTGGACGGCACCCCGCTGTTCAAGACCATTGGTTGCGCTGCCAACCAGGCTTACTACGGCGACTGGAACAACCTCGTTATCGGTCAGTGGGGCGCGCTCGACTTGACCGTTGATCCCTACACCGCCGCTGGCACTGGCGAGCTTGTCATCACGATAAACTCGTACTTCGACTACGGCGTGGCCCGCGCTGGTTCGCTGAAGTTGTTCACCACCGTATCCGCTGGTTAAAGTAACTTGCCGTCACAATGCAGTACACACCGAAATATGCAACGGTAGCAGACCTGAAGAAGCACAGCTACATCTCCACCAACGATGAAGATGATTTGCTTGCTCTTTATCTCTGCTCTGCCGAGCAGACCGTCACCGAGACACTACAGGTGAAGAGCCTGTCGGTGTACATCGGCGACGATGGTGTGCTGCCCGCGCAGATATACACCGCGATTCTCATGCAGGCCGCTGCTTTGTATGAGAATCGTGAGGGTGTATCGAGCGCACAGCAGCACGTCGTACCCTATGCAAACGTGATGGCGTTGCTTGGCAAAATAATCAACTACGGACAAATCCACAAGTGTTGCAGATGATGGAAGCCGGTAAACTCACCGAGAGGATAACCATCCAACAGCCTAACACGGTGCGCGACAAATACGGTGCCACGCAACCGTCATGGGCTGATGTCGTTACCAATCTGCCCGCCGCCGTGAACTATATTCGTGGCGACAGGGAAATTGACAACGAGGAAATCTTCCACGGCAGGGTTACCACGTTCTCCATCCGCTGGCAAGGCTCAGTCAACGAAGAGATGCGCATACTTTGGAATAATCTGAAGTATCGCATCCTCTCCATTGACCGACGCACTCACCGCCGCGAGTACCTGATACGCACCGAACTCATCAACGAATGATGGAGACTGACGGCGTATATGTTGACGCTACTCGCTGTTATGCACTCTTCCGCAGGTTATCCACGAGGAACCAACGAAAGGTGAGCAGAGCGGCGTTAAGGGAAGCGGCCAACAAGCTCAAGAAAGAGGCTGTCAAGAACCTACAGGGCGTCGTTGGGCACAACGTAAGGAAGACCACGACATACACCCGCGCCAACGGCAAGTCAGAAAGGCGCAGCCTTGCAAGAGGCATAAAGGTGTCTGCTAAGAATTCCGAAACAGCAAAGGTGCACATCATGGGCGACTACAGGCTGAAGTGGCTTGAGCTGAACACCCATGTCCGCACAACCAAAGGTTTCCGCGGTAAAGGAAAGAAGATTCCCTTGAGACGACCTTCCAACCGTGGGCGGGCAGTAAAGGACACAGCAAGGTTGAAGTGGTTCGACAAAGCGGTTAAAGCCAAGGAGCACGAGGCGGCACGAGATATCGAAGAAGCATTAATTAAACACATCAAAAAACAAGCAAAACGTGACGGGATTACATCTGACTAAGGCTATTCAGGCGATACTCGCTGATGCGGGTGTTACCAACGCACATGCTATCGTGGCAGAGGAGAACACTCCACAGCCTTTCGCGGTGTACCGCCGTGCCTCGTTGTCCGTTGACGGCACCAAAGACAGACTTGCCCAGACGCAGCGCTCCACGCTGTCGGTGCAGGTCGTGTCTATGGATTACCAAAGCGGATTGCTGTTGGCCGATTCGATTACTGAAGCACTTGTCGGTAAGTCCGGCACATTTGAGGGCGTTGGCATCGGTGACATCGCATTAAGCGATGCCTCGGAGATGTACAACGAAACGAGTTACTTACAAGATCTAACTTTTGACATCATAGTAGACAATGAGTAGAAACGTAATCAAAGGCGGTGACATGATGCTTTTCATCAAGGAGAGCAATGGCACCATGAAATCCATCGCATTCGCTACCAGCCACACCTTGACGGTCAGCACAGACACCCAGCAGACCTCCACCAAGGATGATGGCGGCAAGTTCCAGAGCTCCGACTACGGCATCATCTCATGGAGCGCCACCTCGGAGAACCTTTGCAGCTATGACGGCGCTGGTTACAACTATCAGGACTTGATTAACCTGATGTTGTCGCAGACGAAGGTAACCGCCACTTTCTCCGTAGAGGGGAACAGCGGCTCCACCTATCCCTATGCCAGCAAGCTCGACAGCGTTGAAGACACCACTGATGATGTGTGGACACCCGCGAATGCTGGTACCATCGGCTCTGCCTCCAACAAGAGCCTGGGCTACACCGGCACCGTGCTCATCACAAATGTTGAGGTGAACGCTCCCAACGGCGAGAACGCCACCTTCAGCGTGCAGCTGCAGGGTGACGGCCCGCTGACTCTTACCACGGCGGCTGGCACCGGCACCGGCAATTAAGCTGTTTTCTCTTTCTCAAGTTCATGAACCACCGGGGACGGGCGAGACCCCGTCCCCTTTTAAATTGAGGATATGGAAGTAATCATCAAAGGCGAAAGCTACAAAATCAAGTACACGCTTCGTGCGCTGTTCATCTTCGAGCAGATTACAGGCAAGTCGTTCAATGTGGAGTCCTCCATGGAGCAGTTCCTGTTCTACTATGCGATTCTGCTGGCGAACAACCCCGACATGAAGTTGTCGTTTGAAGACTTCATCGATGCTTGCGAACCCGACTCTGAAGACTCCGCTGGAATCATCAAGGCATTCAGTGACCTGTTGGATGCACAAGAGAAGAAGATGGCGCTGATGAAAGGCGATGGGACTGACGGCGACGGCGAAAAAAAAAGTTGACGGCGGGCGAAATCTACTCCATGCTCGTGTTCCAGGGCCACATGCCCCCACACTATGTGATGGACCAGATGGAGATGTACGAGATGGACAGCCTGATGTCTCACCTATATCTTGCGTCCAAGGAGTCGTGGGAACAGGCGCGACTCGTGGGCTACATCGGGGCACAAACCCACTCCACAAAGAAGATGAGCATGAGTGATATCGTGTCTTTCCCTTGGGAGGCAGGCTACACCAAGGCCGACACCTCAATGAGTAACGAGGATAAACATCGGCTCGAATTGAAAGCAAAAAAACTCGAAAAAATGATGAACGAAAATGAGCGTAAAGGCTGATCTAAGAGTTATACTTGGCATCGACAAGGCTGGTTTTGACCGCAGCCTTGCAAGTGCCACGTCATCCGTCAACAGGTTTGCGCGCCGCTCGCAGCTGGCCAAGAAGGATATCAGCACGCTGCTTGGCGGTGCTGGCCTCGGCGGCCTCACAAAAATGGCCCCGTATGCAGCCGCATTGGCAGCAGTCGGTAAGGCCATGGGTGATGTCGTGGCTAATGGCCGTGCACTGGAGACGAGCATGTCACACCTCCAGTCGCTGACTGGCTTGGGCACAGAAGTAATGGGCCAAGTGAAGCAGATGGCCACCGACACCGCTATGGCGATGGGTATCAGCAGCTCGCAGATAGTCGACAGCTACGGTGTCATCGGCTCCAAGATGCCCGAGTTGCTGAAGTCGCCCGAGGCGCTGGATGCCGTGGCCCGCGCCGCCGCCACACTGGCAAAGGCGGGCGTGATGCCGCTGGAGGAATCCATCGAGTCGTTGACTGGAATCATGAATCAGATGGGTGCCAGCGCCGACGATGCTGAGGCCTACATCAACGTGCTGGCCGCTGGCTCAAAGAATGGCGCCGGTAACATCCAGTACCTGGCCACGGCGTTCACGAAGGCCGGTAGTGCCATCCGCAATGCGGGGCTGACGGTCCAGGAGGGCACGGCACTCATTGAGGCACTCGCCAAGCGCATGCCCGATGCCGCCGAGGCAGGCACGGCATTGCGCAATGTGCTCCTGGTACTGGGCACCACCGCTGGCAACGACCTCAACCCCAAGGTCGTCGGCCTCGATAAGGCGATGGAGAATCTCCATGCACGAATCGGTGACACCAACGAGATGGTGAAGCTATTCGGCAAGCGCAACTACAACGCAGCTGCGATCCTTGCCGACTCGACAGAACAGGTCAAGCGCTTGACCGAGGCAGTGACCGACACCAGCGAGGCACACCTCCAGGCCGAGGTCAATGGCAAGACACTGGATGCCCAACTCAACAGGTTGTCCGCATCCTGGGAGACACTGACTGCGGCTATCGGCGAGAGCAACGGGTTCCTGCAATCTTTCATTTCTTTCATCAACCAGGCATTGGAGGGGCTCGCGTTGTATATGCGCTATGGTACCAACGTCAGCGCTGTACGCATTGACACCAACCAGAAAGCGTCCAATGATCAAGTAAGAGAGACTTCAAATTATTGGCAGAGCTTCTGGAAGGGTAAGGGGAAAACCGATGCCGAGGCGCGTAAGAAGACCATCGACGAGCTGAGACAACAGAGGAAGCACGAGTATGAAGAAGGCGAAAAACTCGCGGCACGAATCAGCCAACTGAGGAATACCAAGGTGTACGGCTGGGAAAAGAGCGTTGACGAGCTGAAGGAACAGCTCGCAAAGCGCAACAACGCCATCCGGGCATATAACGCTGAACTGGCAAGGCTGCAGAATCCCGAAAAAGGCGCACCAGCTCCTGTCACACCAACGCCCACAGGCGGCGGCAAGACTACCGGCAAGGGTGGGCACTCAAGGGGTGGAAGGGCAAACGTGCCAAGCTACAGCACTGGGTCGCTCAAGGATTACGAGGCCCAGCTGAGTAAGCTCAATGCCGCACTCCAGGGGAACGTGGATGTTACCCAAATGAGTGCTGAACAACTTGATGAATACGGCCAGAAGTTCACCGAACTTTACAAGAAAATCAGGCAGGCGAAAATCGCCCTCAATCAGTTCGAGAAGGCCAGCTCCCAGCTGCTGAAGATAGGCGAGGCTGCGAAAATACCCAAGTTCAGCGAGCTGTTCCTGGGCGGCAAATCGCCCATCTCGGGTAAGGTCACCGTCGCCAAGTTGCCCGATTCACCAAATGCCAAGTTGATCAAGGGCCAAATCTCACTCAACAACGAGATCGAGCGCACCTCCAAACTCTATGAAGGCATCGGCGAGGCGATGGGCGACATGGGAAGCATCACGATGAAGACATTTGCCAACATCTCTAACATCATGAGCGTGTTTAAGAGCGAGGTGGGCGACACCAAGGCCAAAATCGGTGCCATGGGCGCAGCGTTGAGCTCCGCTGGCCAGGCTGTAGGTGCCATCGGCGCGGCCATGGAGGATAAAGGCATGCAGATTGGCGGTCTCATCGCGCAGACTATCGGCAACCTTGCGCTGTCATTCGCCATGGCCATGAAAGGAGCCGGGCAGCTCGGCCCCATCGGATGGGCGGCATTCGGTATCGCTGGCCTTGCGCAGCTGGTGGCAATGGTCGCCCAGATCAAGAGCATCACCAGCGGTTATGCCTCGGGCGGCATCGTGGGTGGCAACAGCTTCCACGGCGACCAGATGTATGTCCGCGCCAACTCGGGCGAGATGATTCTGACCACGGCGCAGCAGTCGCGCCTGTTCCGTCTGCTTGATGGAGGTGCAGCTGGTGCTGGAATGGGTCAAGTCGAATTCGTCATCAATGGCTCACAGCTCAAGGGCGTACTTAATAACTATAACAGAAAAACAGGAAAGCTCGCATGATTTATCAAGGAAAATTCGCGGATGCTTCAGACTCAAAGCATACGTTGAGGATATTCACCGGCTGGTCGCCGTCGTACAACTCAAGTAATGACACCACGACGGCAATCACGCTTGGCGAGACACCGTTCGTCACAACGATGGACAGCGGGGATGATACCATCTACAAGCCCATGAAGTGCACGGGTGCAACGATCCAAATCGTGACGGAGGGATATCTCTTTGACATCTACAGCGCCACGGCGCAAGGCACAAAGGTAGAGCTCCGTACAGCTTCGAATGTCGTTGAGTGGGTCGGCTTCGCGACGCCCAACCTCTACAACATGGGCTACCAAGCCATTGAGACTATCGAAATTGAGTGCATCGACGGCCTTTCAACGCTTCAGTATATCAAGTATACACCAGTGGGCGAAAGCAAGGCTGTGAGGTTGCTCGGTGAGATTGTGAGGCACATTATCAGGCAATGTCACTGCTACCTGAACATCTATGTAAGCAATAACAGCAGCATCCCCGGCACAAGCGGCTGCATCCTGGACAACCTCTTCATCAGCGAGAGTAACTTCTATGAAAAGAAGAGCGACGACAAAAAGACGGATACAGACACCGCATGGACATGCCAAGAAGTGCTTGAGCAGATAGCCCAGTATATCGGGTGCTCAGTCATGGCCTACGGCAACAAGGTCTACTTCGTGGACTACGACGCGGTGCTTGCCGGGAACGGGACGCTCCGCTGGTGGTCATACAGCGTGAACAACGACTCGGCACCGGCAATGGCCACTGAGACACAAACGCTCATCGCTATTGGAAAGGGTAGCCATTACGAAGGCGATGCAAAACTGAGCATGGGCGATGTCTTCAACAAGATCACCGTCAAGTGCACGCTCAACGATTATGATGATGTGCTGCCAGACTTCTTTGACGGTGCTGCAAACATCACCAAGGCCGACCCTCACATGGAGTGCCCCAGGGTTAGCGATTACAACATTGGCGACGATAGGGCCCCGATATACGGCGAGGTTCTTGAAAGCACCATCGGAAATGTGATGGGCGATACTAACACAAAGATGCTGGCATTTGTGGATGTGAACGGAACATCCGATAACAGCGCTACGTTTCAAAACGTTTCTTGGATGTCGGGTGTTTTTGTTAAGTATATGAGGAACCCGTCCATCAAATGCCACAAGTACCTGTACAATGGGTCATCATGGGACGATGTGACCGAGAACTACGACACCCTGTGCTATTCCGACACGCTGGCACTCAGCGGTGCATTCATGGTCAAGGGTGAAATCTTGTGGATGTGCAAGGTTCCCAAGGTGAGTGCATATACCGAGTTCGCCAAGGCATATGATGATATCGCCAAGTTCATCAATGACTTCACCGACGAGGATGAAAACGAGATATCATCAAGGCTTGATATGGACGAATACATCCTACTTATCAACCCGCTTCCCGGCCAGCCGAATTACAGCAACGCTGCAACCGAACACATGTTCGACACTACTGCATACCCTTATGTCGAAACTGAGTTGGCCGACGCCGCTGCACTCTACGGCGGCGACAATGCCTACTATGTCATCAGTGGCGGCGTTTTGTGGGACGGCGCGACCAAGAACTCTAACTATCCCATCGACTCGGGCAACGAGAAGATTGACATTAACAACGGACGCAAGGACATCTCACAGCCGATGGCCTATTTGCGCTGCAAGCTGAAGGTAGGCGATGTGTGGTGGGATGGTGAGAGCTGGACTTCCACGGAGAGCGTCTTCAAACTGTATTTCGTCAAGGAAAACACCGAGGAGCTGCGTGCAGATGCGATGATGTTCAAAGAGCTGAGGATCGTCAACACGGTGACGTGGGATATGGGCCTCTCCGAGACGGGATATGCCATCCCCGTGCCTGGGGTATTGACCGGCACGCCGAAGCTCACCATCCTCAACCCGATTGACTTCAACGGCGCGTCGCCCTACCCTGCCCGCATGATTGCTCTGAAGAACTTCAAAATCAAGGCTGTCATCGGCGACCCGTCATATGGCGACATAATGGGCACCGACACCGAATATACGAACATCATCAATCCAGACTATGTGAGTGAAGCCCAGGAGGTGGAGTTCAAGGTGTGTACTTGGGACAACAAGAAGCCGAACTACAGCTGCGTCGCTACGGCCAGCGGCAGCGGCTATGCCTATGTAGACCGAATCGCCAACTCTGCGCTGACGGTGGATGCACAGAATGTGACCTACTACCATGGCACCACCGGCACGGTGAGCGACGGCAAACTCCGTTCGGAGGAGTGGATGGTGTTAAGGCTCACCAAGCAATATTCCACACCGACCAAGGTGTTTACCATGTCGCTGAAGAGCCCGATGTTCATGGTATCGCCAAGCTCGTTGTTCACGAGTGCCACCCTCGGTTGCTCGTTCATTGCGGACAAGATAGAGGTGGACGTGAAGCGAAGAAAAGTCGACCTTAAACTCGTTGAAAAGATATGATCATAGGCAAGTATAACATAGCCCCTGGCTCGGGCTCCAACGCAAAGACTGGAGCGACGGCAGTAGCCGGTGGTGGCGGAGGCGGCGCGTCCGTTGACCTTACGCCAATCACTGACAAGATAGCCGCACTCGAGTCAAAGGTGTCGCAGCTCGAGCTCCAGATGAGCAAGGTGAATGCCGTGTTGTCGGCGCTTGATTCCAAGTTCCTGTCCAAGTTCGGCGACAGGAGCGACTATTCATATTATCTCGGCGCGCTATATACCGACTACATCCAAAGCGATATGTTTGATGGCGGCGTTGGCTTCCGGGTCAGCGGAAATGCCACAGCGGCTGTTGAGGATAAATACAATCTCATCATCAAGGATGTGGGCTGGGCAAGCGTGCCGTTCAGCACCGTCCAGCAAAGCGACGCGACGCTCGTTGACAACGACACCGACGAGGCCACATCGCAGCTGTCTATCAGCAGCGTATCAATAGGCGCTACACTCGCAGCTGGGTATGTCCTTATTGATTGCGGCGCTACACTTACCAACGAAAGGTGCTTCACGACCATCTCAAAGAGTTTGATCTATCGCGTTAGCGCGAGAACTGGCCAGCAGATTCATGTGTCGGGACACATGGAGGCCGAGACTGACAGCAATGGGAACTTCATTCTCCGCTTCGGCAAGGCCGATGATGTGAGCATTGAGATGGATTTCAGGTGGGCATACTCGTTCAGGCATATCGGCGACATCACGAGTGGCACATATAGGCTCTACATCCAGGGCACAGACCCGACCAACAATAAGACCGACTGCTTCGCTTCGTCGGCAAAATCCACAACCATCAATGCAAGCGGCGTGACGGTCATGGACGGCGGCAACGGAGCGCGGATTACCAAGAACGGCGTGCAGCGCACTTCTGACGGAGGCACGACATGGTCATAGTTAAACAAAATCAATATAAAATATATGGATATCTTAACTAATACATCACATTTCAGCGTTAACCGTTACTCCGACTTCCAGCTGGAGTTCTCGCTGGTGAAGGATGGCGCGCCTTACATTCCAGATGGATTTGTCATGGTGTTTTACACCGAGGAATGGGACGATTGCGAGGGCCACTACATGGCATCTTTCATCGGTGGGGAATGTGTCAACTGCTCAGTGAATGGAACCACCATCCACGTGTTCTTTAACTCCCCTGGATTCAGTCTTGGCACCATGAAGTGCCGAATTCTTGACAAGGCTGAGAACCTGTCGTTCGACGACGGCACGCTTGACACCTGCATTCCAATGACCATGCCAGTGGAGATTGTTGCCGGACAAGGCGACAGCGACACGATCGTGCTGGGCTACGGCGCGGCATATTTCGGCGATAATCACGACCTCGTGCTCGAGGGTGCGAGCTCGCCTGCTTTTGGTAACGATAACAACTTAGAGATATAAGATATGGCTATTCCAGACAACTACATAGACAAGATCACCAAGGATGGTGATAGTCGCATTATTTCCCCCGCCGCCGACAAGGTGAGGGTGAGCAATGAAAATTTCCAGGGCACCGACCTTGATGAAGTACTTAACGAGGCGGCGCAGGCCATCACGTCATTGCAAAACGCCCTCAACACGCTTATCGGTTCGGGCAACGTGCAGGGTGCTATTGACACGTTCAACGAGGTCAAGGCTTTCTTGGACGGAATCGACACCGATGACCCGACTTTGGCCAATCAGTTGTTGGCGTTGAACAATGCAATAAGTGCTGTTCAGACATCGCTTGCAGCCAAGGCGAATACTGCTGACGTGTACAGCAAGAGCGAGGTTGATACTAAGGTTGCTGATGCGGGCAAGGTGAAGTCGGTGAGCGTGAGCGGAACTAAGCACACGCCTGACACGAACGGGGATGTGGATTTGGGCAACTTGCGAGGTCAAGACGGAAATAGTGGTGTGGCCAGTGCCGACGGCGTTGAGAGTGTGAACAACCTCAACGGAGGCACGACGGACACGACGAGCAGGGTCTATGTCCTCGGTGCGAATCAAGGCAAACGTCTGCGCGACCAGATGGAACTTGTCTACCAGCGAGTTCAGACGCTCTACTCGCTAATGTCTGGTCTTGCGTTCACCGACACGAAACCAGCGGCAAGTGCGGTACTGCCCGCTCTCGACTGGGGCAATCTGAAGCACGCAGTCACCTTGTCGCTCAACCTCACCAATGCGGTGGTAAAGCACAACGGCGTTGCCGTGAACAACGGTGCATCCATTCTTGTTGAGGAAGGCAGCACACTGACTTTGATTGTCGAGGCGGCAAGCGGTTACCAGCTTGACTCGGTCACTTCATCAACGACTGGTGCAACGGTGACCGACCTTGGCAACGGAACGTACTCGGTAGAGTTTGTGATGGGCGGTAGCAACGTGACATTGGCCATCAGTGGCACCACATCAGTAGCAGTTGTAACAGTAGGCATCACCACGTCTAATGTGGCTGGCGCTCTTGGTTTGAG